>WNEZ01000883.1_pt1 | contig 28094 bp, 21 predicted proteins | sample 5400521 | NCBI WGS metagenome assembly WNEZ01 (sample SAMN13153339, study PRJNA577476) | soil metagenome | isolation source: 120 cm saprolite under Douglas fir tree site 2 hole 1 replicate 1 | place: USA:California | collected 2015-04-18
AGCTCGTTCGAAGAGCTCGCCGCGCTGCGGGCCGCGCTGCCGGCGGCGCTCCAGCACCGCATGGCGTTCTGCCTCGACACGGCGCACCTGCACGCCCGCGGCTATGACGTCGTCGGCGCGCTCGACGGCGTGTGGGAACAGTTCGACCGCGCGGTCGGCTTCGGCCTCCTCAAGTGCTTACACCTCAACGACTCCAAGGCCGCGGCAGGCTCCCGCGTCGATCGCCATCAGTGGATCGGCGAAGGCACGCTCGGCCCTGAGCCGTTCCGGCGCATCATGCGCGACCCGCGCCTCGCACCTGTGATTAAGATTATCGAGACCCCGAAGGGCGACGATCCGATCCGCCATGACCGGCGGATGCTCAGACGGCTGCGGGCGTATGCGCGCGCGGCCCGGCGCAACGCCCGGACGACCCTAACCGTAGGCCGGGTGTGATCGCACACACGACGACACACGATGTCTGGATGCGTCGCCTCGCCCTCCCACTTCTGGTGCTCCAGGGCCTCTCGGGGGGTGTCGTCTCCCTCGCGCATGCGTCGGACCGGCTGAGTGCCCCTATCCACGTCGAGGCGGCGCACGACTCCTCGTGCGTCGCGTTGCACGACGAGCTGCGCTGCGCCCTGTGTCAGTACGCCGGCTCGCAGCTGACCTCGCCGGGGCTGCGGACGTTGGCCCCCGAGACGGGGACGCCCGTCGGGCGCCCGCCCACGTGCGGCGCTCCGCCGCCGCGCCGCCCCAACCGCCGCACGGCTCGACCAAGGGCCCCTCCCACCCTCCCCTCCTAGCATCGAGGCGGCCGACCGTAACTGGCGCCCGCCACACGCCCCCGCCCGGCGGCGGGGCGACATTGGAGCGGTCGAAACGGGGGGATCAACCACGATGATTCGGATTCGCTACGGTGGGGTGGTGGGGCTCACCACTCTATTCCTGCTGCCCATTCGCGCGCCGGCCCAGCAGCCGGCCAGCCAGCGTCCGGTGGACTCGCTCGCGGCGGAGGTACGCGCGCTGAAGGCGCGGTTCGACAGCTTGCGCGCCGCCTTGGCCCACGCGCCGGGCGGGGTCGCCGCGGGGGCCGACACGTCGCTCGCCGCGCTCCGCGCTGCCGCGGCCGCGGCGGCGGGCACCGACACCGCGGCCATCAAGGCCGATACCGCGCGGCCCACGCAGTTCATCGGGCGCGAACGCAATCAGGCCCAGCTCAATCCCGAAATCAGCGTCACTGGTGACGTGCGGGCCTACGCCCAGACCTCTGGCGTCCAGCACGATAACTTCGATGCTCGCGAGTTCGAGCTCGGCTTTCAATCGGCACTCGATCCCTATTCCAACACGAAGATCTTCGTGAGCTTGGAGAACGCGGCCGTGAGCGTCGAAGAGGGGTACGCGTACTGGACCGGACTGCCGGGACACATCCGTTTCGACATCGGCAAGTTCCGCCAGCAATTCGGGGAGCTGAATCGCTGGCACCTGCACGCCCTGCCCGAGACCGAGTATCCGCTGGCACTGCGGCGCTACCTGGGCTCTGACGGACTCGCTGGGACCGGGATTTCGCTATACCGCGCGTTCGGGGGCCTCGGGACGCACGAGCTGACGGCGCAGGTCACCCGGAGCGCCAGCGATGCCGAGCTGTTCGGCGGCAGCGGCCGGCCGACGTATCTCGTCCACCTGCTCAACTTCTGGCAGCTCACGCGCTCCAGCTACGTGCAGGTCGGCGGCACCGCGCTGTACGGAACCAACCCCGACTCGAGCTTGCGCACCGAGGTCGGCGGGGTGGACTTCCGGTTCACCTGGCGGCCGCCGGCCGAAGCGCTGTACCGCGAGTGGACGCTGCGGGGCGAGGTGTACGTGCTCCGCAAGGAACGCGGCGCGGCGGGCACGACCCGCCTGGGTTGGTACGCCGGGACGACGTACAAGCTGAACCAGCGCTGGATCGCCGGGGCGCGCTACGACTACGTGGAAGATCCGCTCTCCGGGCTCATCACCCGCCAGTTCATCCCGTCGCTGACGCTCTGGGAGAGCGAGTGGGTCGAGCTACGGGCTCAATACGCCTGGGCCTGGACGGCGGGCTTCGACTCGACGAATCAGTTCGCCTTGCAGGCCGTTTGGGCGATCGGACCCCACAAACACGAGACCTACTGATATGCTGCGATTGCTGCTTCTGCTCATCTGGTTGCACGGCGACGGGCCGGTCCCTGCACCACGTACGATCGACAGGGTCAAGGTCGTGACGTCACTCACCACCTACGCCTCCATCGCCCGCGACGTCGTCGGGGATCGCGGCACCGTCACGTCGATCGCGACCGGCGACGAGAATCCCCACTACGTGCAGCCGAAGCCCAGTTTCGTGCCCGCTCTCGGGGAGGCGGACCTGTTCGTCACGACTGGCCTCGATCTGGAGCTGTGGGTGCCGGCGCTGCTTGACAAGGCGAACAATCCCAAGGTGACCGAAGGAGGGCCCGGGTACGTTGCCGCCTACGCCGGCATCGACCTGCTGGACGTGCCGACGAGTTTCTCCCGCGCCCAAGGCGACATTCACGTGTTTGGGAACCCGCACATCTGGACCGCTCCGCTGAACGCGGTGCAAATCGCGCGCAACATCCTCACCGGCCTGAAGCGGGTCTCACCCGAAAACGCGGACTACTTCTCCCAGCGGGAGAAGGATTTCGAAGACCGGATGTACCGGGCATTGTTTGGCGACGAGCTGGTGAAGCTGCTCGGCGGGTCCACGCTCGCCGACCTGGACCGCCAGGGCAAGCTGCTCGACTTCCTCAAGACCAAGCCCTACCAGGGCGTGGCTCTCATCAACCGGCTGGGCGGGTGGCTCAAGGAGGCGATGCCGTTCCGCGGTAAGGCGGTGGCGTGTTACCACAAGGAGTGGGACTACTTCTCGCACGAATACGGCGTTCCGTGCGTGGATTACATCGAGCCGAAGCCCGGCATCCCGCCCACTCCAAGGCATGTGCTCGAAGTGATCAACGAAATGCGAGCGCAGCACATCGCCGTGCTCCTGTCCACGAACTATTACGACCACGAACAGGTCATGGAAGTGGCGCAGAAGACAGGCGCGAAGGCCGTGATCGTGCCGTCGAACACCGGTGGCGCCCCAGGCATCAACAGCTACTTCGACCTCATGAACCTCTGGATCTCGGAGCTCGGCCGCGCATTCGGCCCGGGCGGCGCCGCCAACTGAATCGTCAGGAGGTGAGATGAGCGGTCTGCAGTTGATGATTCCGCCCTTCGTGGCGTGCATGGTGCTCGTCGCCATGCTCTCCTACCTGGGCCTGCACGTGATCGCCCGGGAAGTGATCTTCGTCGACCTCTCGCTGGCCCAGATGGCGGCGCTCGGCAGCCTGTCGGCGCTGCTCATTCACGTGGAGGCTGACTCGACCTGGGCCTACGCGTTCGCGCTCCTTGCCACCGCAGTCGGAGCATTCCTGTTCGCCCTGACGCGCACCTCCCACCGCGAGAGTCGGCGCGTGCCGCAGGAGGCATTCATCGGGATCGTGTACGTCGTCGCTTCAGCGGCGGCGGTACTGGTTGCGAACAAGGTTCCGGGGGGCGGCGATGCGATCGAGAAGACGCTTACCGGAAGCATCCTGTGGGTCACGTTCAAGCCCACGATCGTCAAGCTCGCTGCGGCCTACGCCGCGCTGGGCGTGTTCCATTACCTCCTGCGTCACCGCTTTCTCACCATCTCGTTCCACCCGGATGAGGCCGAGCGGCAAGGCTGGAAGATCAAGTGGTGGGACTTCCTCTTCTACCTGTCGTTCGGCGTCGTGATCACGCTCGCCGTACCCGTCGCCGGCGTGCTCATGGTGTTCAGCTTCCTCGTCGTCCCAGCGGTGATCGCGTTTCTCTTCACGCGCGACATGCGGCGTCTCACTTACCTCTCGTGGGGGTCTGGTGCACTCGCCTCGATCCTGGGCCTGTGGCTGTCGCTCGCCGCGGACCTCCCGACCGGCCCTCTGATTGTCTGCGTGTACGGCCTCGTGCTCCTGGGAGCGATCGCGCTTCGTAAACTGGTGCGCGCGCCGGCGTGATTCACATCGTCGGGTGCCGGATGCGCGTGCGCACGCACCAGCGGCACTCCGGGGTAACCCAGCGGGGTAGAGGCCGAGAAGATCCCGGCCGAAGTGGGAACCTCCCCGTGAGGGGCGTGTAGGAGGCCGCCGATGCGCCGACACTCGCGCGCGGTCCGCACGCTCTGGCTCCTCGGAGCCGCCCTGCAGCTGGCGCTGCCGGGCGCCGCGGCGTGGGCGGACGCTCGCGTCGATGCGCTCGGTGCTGCGGCGCGACCGCACATCGAGTCCCACACCACGAACAGCTGCGCCCGGATCCACCCGCCGGACTGCGCCCTCTGTCACTATCTCTCGGCGCCGCTCGCGCGCCGGCAGCCGATGGCGCTGGCCCTGGGCACCGCCGCAGATCGGGTACTCTTCCCCTCCCCGCCCGTCAGGTTCCCACAGGCTCGCTCCCGACCCCACCCGCAGCCTCGAGCACCTCCGACGCTCTCCTAGCGGCGCCCCGTTCGGCGGACGCCGCTCGTTCGTGCACCGACCCCTCGCGTCGTTTCCCATGCATCGGGAAGACGCCCGGGTCACGGTAGTTCACTCACGACTCGGGAGAGCGTATGAGTTCGAACACCATCCTCCAGGCCGCCCTGTTGGCCTGGCTCGCAGCCGTGGGTCCCGCGGCCCAGCCCGCGCTGGCTGCAGCCGTTGGCCCCCACGTGCCGGCTACCGGGGATATCGGCGGCACCGTCATCGACAGCGCGGCGAGTACGCCGCTGCCCGGCGGCGAGGTGCGCATTTCACAGGGGGGCAAGCTCGTCGCCAGCACGATCACGGACCACTTCGGTCGCTACGCCGTCCACAACCTGCCCGCAGGTTCCTACAGCGTGGAGGTGCGTTACCTCGGCTACCGTGCGCAAACGCGGGACGTCACCATTGGAGACACCGAGACCCTGAGCCGCGCCGACTTTCGCCTAGTGAGCCTGCCCATCAACCTGGCGGCGGTCGAGGTGACGGCGTCCGTGCCGGTCGCGGTCGACACGCGGACCGGGAACCAGATCTTCAAACAAAACGACTACCATGGGGCGCCCATTAATACGACGTCTCAGATCCTGCAGCAGGCGATGGCGGGGTCCGTCCGGGCCCCGACCGGCGAAGTCCACATCCGCGGCCAGCACGCCGAGTACACGTACTACGTTGATGGCGTCCCCGTGCCCGCGGGGATCTCCGGCAGCCTGAACGAGCTGTTCGACCCGCAGGTCGTGAACCAGATCACGTTCCAGACCGGGGGCTGGGACGCCGAATTCGGTAACAAGAACACCGCGATCGTGAACGTCGACACGCGGATTCCCTCGGGTGGGTTCCATCTCGACGCCTCAAGCTACGGCGGGTCGTTCGGCGCCAACGGCCAGGCGCTCAACGCGAGCACCAACGCCGGGAAGTGGGGATTCTTCTTCTCCGGCGTACGCCAGGCGACCGACATGCGTCGCGAGCCCGTCGTGTTCGATACCGTGCGCCGCGTGGTCAAGAACTTTCACAACGATGGCACCGACTTCTTCGGGTTCGGGAAGCTGCAGTACGTCCCCTCGCAGCGCGATGTGGTCACGCTGGAATTGAACCGCTCGCGGACCCGGTTCGCCGTGCCGTTCGATTCGAGCGCCGGGATCATTGACGACCACCAGCAGGACGTGAACGGGTTCGTCAATCTCGCCTGGCGCCACGCGTTCGGCGCCGGGACCAGCTCCGAGGAGGGGCGCTCGGCGGACCTGTTTGCGGGTATCTTCTTCCGAGACGGCAGCCTCACCTACACGCCGGGCGCGAAGGACCAGCCGTCCTTCATCTTCTATCCCGACACGACGAAGCCTTACAACGTCAGTGAGGACCGCAACTTCCGCACGTTCGGCATCAAACTCGACTACACCCTCCGGCCGCATCACGGCCTCGAGTTCAAGTTCGGCACGCTCACGTCGGTGACCAGCGGCCACGAGGATTTTGCGACGACGGACTCAGCGGGCAGGCCGGGCCCAGGGTCCACCTCCGACCTCAACGGCAACGACGTCGGCGTGTACACACAGACCGCCATCGCTCCCTCAGACAAGTGGGAACTTCGGACTGGGGTGCGGTTCGACAACCACAACGCGCCGTTCGCCGCAACCCAGCACCAGGTGAGCCCGCGGGTGAAGTTCAGCGTCTTTCCCGACCCGGCGAACACGTTCTACGTTTACTATGGTCGGCTGTTCGTCCCCACCAACGTGGAGGATCTGCGCGCGATCACGCGGAGTGCTCAGGGCGGGGTCGCGACGGCTCCGACACTCCCCGAGCGCGACGACTTCTTCGAGGCGGGATACGTACACCGGTTCCCCTTCGGCGTCGTGACGAAGCTCTCCGCCTACCACAAACGCAGCGCGCCGGGGATCGACGACAACACCGTGCCCGGCTCAGCCATCGTGACCTCGGTGAACATCGACCAAGTGCGCGTCACGGGGATCGAGAGCGTCGTCGAGGTTCGTCCGTCCGGGCCGCTGTCCGGCTACCTGAACCTCGCTTTGAACCATGCGTACGGGTACGGCCCGATCACGGGGGGCTTCTTCGCGGTTGCGCCGCCAACCAATCGCCATGATCTCGACCACGACCAGCGAGTCTCAGGGGTCGCGACCGTCGTGTATGCGAGCCGCGCTGTCTACGTGTCCGCAACCGGGATCTACGGGTCGGGCCTGATCAGCGCCACGCCGGCCGACTCGAACCCGACCTACAGCACCGACCTGTTCGCCTTCAACAAGGTGAACCACGTAGCGCCCAATTTCATTCTGAACGGCAGCGCGGGTTACAGCTTCGTGTTGGGTGCTGTCGTCGTGCGGCCGCAAGTGTACGTAGACAACATCTTCAACAACAAATACGCGCTCAAGGGCGCGTTCTTCAGCGGCGCGTCAGTGGGCCGACCCCGCAGCGTGCAGCTACGGGTGAACATTGGAGCCTGAGGCCCTGTCCAAACACGGAAATCGAGACACCCAGCGCCGCAGCTGCTTGGGCATGTGTGTGGGCGCCGTTCGCGCGTGAGCATGATCGGTCTCCAGGCGACGCTCGTAGTGGGTACCCGATCCTCAGGGATGCAAGGGAACACATCCCCGCGCCGGCGCGCTCCGGGGTATCAAGCGTGGTATATTCGCGCTCCGGTCTGCCGTTTCGGAGCCGGACCGAGAGCAGCGGGCTGCCGAACCGGCCGGGTTGCTGGATTCCAGCCGATCGGCCAAGGTTGATCACAACTCCATCGTAAACGCCAGCGGCACCTACGCGCTTGCGATGGGTACTGTCGTGATCCGGCCTCGGGTGTACGTTGAGAACCTGTTCGACCGTGCCGATGCCACGGGCAGGCCGTTGTGCAGCGGCTTGGCCTTCAGGGGCCGCGCAGCGCGTACAGGTGCGGGTGAATCGTCGGGGCGTAAGAGGCTCGCAGGTGAGGACTTACAGCGGCGGAGGCAGGCATGGTGCGTCGAATCGGAATACCGCTCTTCGTGTGCGCGCTCGGCGGGAGCGTAGCGGCCTGCTCGGGGAGCAACGGCTCTGGGCCCTCGCCGCTCGCGTCCTGCACTACCGCGTCCACGGTCGGCACCCACATCACGCTCGCCGTCGGCGCCTACCTGTCCCTCGACCCCGCATCCGACTCCGGCTGCGTGCTGTTTCCGGCGAACACCTCGAGTGCGAACCAGGCCGAGTACCTCTTAGTCCCACAGTCCGCTGACGGAGCGCCCAACGATTCGTCGGTGTTTCAGCTCGCGGGCGGCACCCTGTCCGCTGCCCGGCTGCCGGCGGCCCAGCGTCTCGCGGGGCCCTCGTCGCCCCGAGCGACGGCCGTCGCGTTTGACGCCTACCGCCGTGGGCTGGCGCGCCGCCAGGCCGCAGCAGGCGGTGTGTCGCCGCTCGTGGCCGCAGCTCGCCTCCCGGCGGCGGCCGCAGCGCCGCAACCCGCCGGTCCGCCGCTCCTCGGGAGCCTGCGGACGTTCATCGTGTGCGCCAACCTCACCTGCTCCGGGACGGGCGGAACCAAGCAGGTGACCGCCAAGGTCACCACCTTAGGCCAGCACATCGCGATCTATGTCGACACCGCCGCTCCCAAGGCGGGGCTCGATTCCGCGGACTTGGACACGCTCAAAACGGTGTTCGACGCGCGGCTCTTCCCACTCGATACGGCCGCCTTCGGGCAGGTCACCGACGTCGACACGAACGGCGTCGTGCTCGTGCTCATGACGGGAGTCGTGAACTCTCTGGTGACGAGTGCCGTGTGTAAGTCGAGCGGCTTCGTCGCGGGCTTCTTCCTGAGCGCGGACTTGGACACGTCGGCGGCAGCGGGCTTCAACAAGGGCGAGATCTTCTACTCGATCGTGGCCGACTCGGCCGGCACCTTGAGCTGCGTGCACTCGCGAACCGAAGTGAAGCGGGAGCTGGGGGGCACGTTCACGCACGAGCTGCAGCACATGATCAACTTCGGACAGCACGCGATCCTGCGGCCGGGGTCGCCGGAAGAGGGCTGGCTCGACGAGGGGCTCTCTAAGTACGCCGAAGAGCTCGCCGGCCGGAGCTATCTGCAACAGGGGGACACGGCGACCTTCTCGTCGTACGCCATCAACGACGTGTACGACGCGTATCAATACCTGAGCGCGACGGGAAACTCCCCGCTCCTGATTCCGATCGACCAGGGCACGCTCGCCGAGATCGGCGCGAGCTGGCTGTTCGTGCGCTATCTCGTGGACCAGTTTGGCGATACCCTGCCTCGCAAGCTGGTGCGAACGCCGCTCGCCGGGTCCCCCAACGTCGCGGCGCAGACCGGACTGCCATTCACGACCACCGTCACCCGCTGGGCGCTTGCTAACTGGGTGTCGGACTTGCCTGGCTTCGCTACGCCCGCCCAGCTCAGTTACACGTCGTGGCACTTTCGCACCCGCACGTTCCCGTCGCTCAACTCGCAGGACCCAACGCACTTCCCGCTCCCCTACCCGCTCGTGCCGGGTCAGAGCGCCGGCAACGCCATCTCCATTAGCGGCTGGATCCGCTCGGGGTCGGGCGTCTATGAGCGGGCGCTCCAGGACCCCAGCGCCCCGGGCTTTGCGCTCCTGTTCAGTCCGAACGGCAACGCGACGCCCTTCCCCACGAACGTCGCGGCGCGCCTCAGCGTGATCCGGATTCGCTGAGCGGCGGGGCCCGGCCCCGCTCGGCCGGACCGGCCCCGCGTCCGGCGTGCTTGACAGCGCCGTTCCCGGCCGGTAGCATAACTCCTTCACAAAAAAGGACTTGGGTCCTCGATGCCGATCCGTCGCCAGGAGGCCCTCGACTATCACTCGCAGGGCCGCCCGGGGAAGATTCAGGTCTCGCCGACCAAGCCCTTTAAGAATCAGCGCGACCTCTCGCTCGCCTACACACCGGGGGTGGCGGAGCCGTGCCGGGAGATCGCCGCCCGTCCCGAGGAGGCCTACACCTACACGGCGAAGGGCAACCTCGTCGCCGTCGTGACGAACGGCACCGCCGTCTTGGGGCTCGGCAACATCGGCGCGCTCGCCGGCAAGCCGGTGATGGAGGGCAAGGGGATCCTCTTCAAGGCGTTCGCCGACATCGACGTATTCGACCTCGAGGTGGGCTCGGAGGACCCCGACGACGTGATCCGCTTCTGTCAGCTGCTCGAGCCCACGGTGGGCGGCATCAATCTCGAGGATATCCGCTCGCCCGACTGCTTCGCGATCGAGCGCACGCTGCGCGAGACGCTTTCCATCCCAGTGTTTCATGATGATCAGCACGGCACGGCGATCATCACCGGCGCGGCGCTCCTGAATGCGCTGGAGCTCGTCCGAAAAGAGATCGGCGAGGTGCGGGTGGTATTCTCGGGCGCGGGGGCCGCCGCCGTGGCGACGGCCGAGCACTACGTGCGCCTCGGCGTGCCGCGCGCGCAGATCACCCTGTGCGACGAGCGCGGCGTGCTCTCCACCGAGCGCACCGATCTGGACGACTACCGGCGCCCGTTCGCCACGCGCACGCGGGCCCGCACGCTCGCCGAGGCGCTCAAGGACGCAGACGTGTTCGTGGGACTCTCGGTCGGCGGGATCGTCTCGGGTGAGATGCTCAAGCCCATGGCCAAGCGGCCGATTGTGTTCGCGCTCGCGAACCCCACGCCCGAGATCATGCCCGAGGAGGCGCGGCAGGCGCGGAGCGACGCCATCATCGCCACGGGCCGCTCCGACTATCCGAACCAGGTGAACAACGTGCTCGGCTTCCCGTTCATCTTCCGCGGCGCACTCGACGTGCGGGCCAAGAAGATCACGGTGGACATGGAGATGGCGGCGACGCGCGCGCTCGCGGCCCTCGCCAAGGAAGAGGTGCCCGACGCCGTGATGCGGGCCTACGGGCTCGAGCGGCTGCGCTTCGGCCCCGACTATCTGATCCCCAAGCCGTTCGACCCACGGGTGCTCCTGTGGGTGGCGCCCGCCGTGGCGTGGGCGGCGGTGGGCTCCGGCGTGGCCGGCCGCGTCATCGACGTGGACGAATATCGGGCCGAGCTCGACGCCCGGCTCGGCCGCGCGCGCGAGGTGCTACGCGGTCTCTCGAGCCGCGCCCAGCAGGCGCCGCAGCGGATCGTGTTCCCCGAGGGAGAAGATCCGCGGGTGCTCAAGGCCGCCCGCATCCTCGCGGACGAGGGGACAGCCGAGCCCATCCTCTTGGGCGACCCGGACGCGATCCGCCGCGAGGCGGATGACGTCGGCGTGACGCTCGAGGACATCGCCCTCGCCAACCCGCGGACCAGCGCGCACCTCGAAGCCTTCGCGCGCGAGCTGTGGGAGCGGCGCCGCCGCAAGGGGATCACGCTGCGTGAGGCCCGCCACCGGGTGCGCGAGCCGCTGTACCACGCCCTGTTGATGCTCCGGGCCGCTCACGCCGACGCGGTGGTGGCGGGCGTGGAGACGTACTACTCCGACGCGATGCGCCCGGCGCTCGAAGTGATCGGCCCCGAGCCGGGGCGTCGGGTGAGCGGCATCTACATGCTGGTGCTGCCGCAGCAGACGTTCTTCTTCGCCGACTGCACCGTGAACATCGATCCCGACGCGGAGGCGCTCGCCGAGATCGCGTCGGCGACGGCGGAGTTCGTGGTGCGGCTGGGCATCGAGCCGCGCGTCGCGCTGCTCTCGTTTTCGAACTTCGGCTCGGTGCGCCACCCCCTCGCCGCCAAAGTGCAGCGCGCGGTGGCCCTGCTGCACGAGCGCGCGCCGACGCTCGAAGCGGACGGAGAGATGCAGGCTGATACGGCCGTGGTGGAACGGATCTTGATGAAGACCTATCCATTCTCCAAGCTCAAGGGCCCGGCGAACGTGCTAATTTTCCCGAACTTGGACTCGGCGAACATCGCCTATAAGCTGCTCGACCGCCTCGGGGGCGCGCAGGCGATCGGTCCGATCCTCGTGGGGATGGCGCTGCCGGTGCACGTGCTGCAACGCGGCTCCGAAGTGAACGACATCGTCAACATGGCGGTGATTGCCGCCGTGGACGCGCAGGAGCACGGGCCGCGCCCGCGCGCCTGAGCCCACGAGAGACGACCCATGACCGCACACGCGACTCGGCCCGCCGAAGGGAAGCGGGCCTCGGCGCTCGAGGCCGTGGGGCTCGTGCCCCAGCGGCCGGTCCACTGGAACCTCGGGCCGCCGGCACTCTACGAGCACGCGGCCCGCAGGGGTGAGGGCCTCATCGTCCAGGGCGGGGCGTTTTGCGCCGTGACCAGCCCGCACACGGGCCGCAGCCCGGGCGACAAGTTCATCGTGCGCGAGCCCGCGTCGGCCGACGACATCGCGTGGGGCCGCGTGAATCAACCGCTCGACCCCGAGCATTTCGAGCGGCTGAAGACGGCCGTGCTCGCCCACCTCGCCGGCCAGGAGCTGTTCGTGCGTGACCTGTTCGCCGGGGCGGATGCGAATCACCGGGTCGGCCTGCGGTTCGTGACGCCGAGCGCGTGGCACGCCCTGTTCGTGTACAACATGTTCCTCCGCCCCAGCGCCTCCGACCTCGCCGCCTTCTCGCCAGGCTGGACGGTGTTCCACGCCCCCGAGCTCCAGGCCGATCCGGCGGTCCACGGCACGCACTCCGGCACCTTCATCGTCGTCCACTTCGGCCAGCGGACGATCCTGATCGGCGGCACGCGCTACGCCGGCGAGCTGAAGAAGGCCGTCTTCTCGATTCTCAACTACCTCTTGCCGAAAAGCGGGGTGCTACCCATGCACTGCTCCGCGAACTTGGGCGAGACGGGCGACGTGGCCCTCTTCTTCGGGCTCTCGGGCACCGGCAAGACCACGCTCTCGGCCGACCCGCAGCGGGCGCTGATCGGCGACGACGAGCACGGCTGGTCGGATCACGGGGTGTTCAATTTCGAAGGCGGCTGCTATGCGAAGGTCATCCACCTGTCGCGTGACGGCGAGCCCGAGATCTTCGCTACCACGCAGCTGTTCGGCACCGTGCTCGAGAACGTGGTGGTCGATCCGGTCACCCGGGCCATCGATCTGGACTCAGCCGAGATCACCGAGAACACGCGCGCGTCCTACCCCATCCACTACGTTCCCAATCACGTCCCCGGCGGGATGGGGGGCCATCCGTCGCACATCGTGCTCTTGACCTGCGACGCCTACGGCATCATGCCGCCGATCGCCCGGTTGTCCCCGGCTCAGGCGATGTACCATTTCCTGTCCGGCTACACGGCCAAGGTGGCTGGCACCGAGCGCGGCGTGACCGAGCCGAACGCGACGTTCTCCGCCTGCTTCGGCGCCCCGTTTCTGCCGTTGAACCCCAACGTCTACGCCTCGCTGTTGGGCGAGAAAATCGCGCGCCACGGCGTACAGTGTTGGCTGGTGAACACGGGTTGGAGCGGCGGGCCCTACGGTGTGGGTCAGCGCCTGCGCCTCGGCCTGACGCGCGCGATGGTGCGCGCGGCGCTCACCGGCACGCTCGATCGCATCCCCACGACGCCCGAGGCGGTGTTCGGGCTCGAGGTGCCGCTTCACGTGCCAAGCGTACCCGACGGCGTGCTACTGCCCCGCGGCACGTGGGACGACCCAAGCACGTACGACGCTCAGGCCGCGCGGCTCGCGCAGATGTTCCGCCAGAACTTCGAGCAGTTCCGCGACCAGGTGCACCCCGCCGTGCGCGACGCCGGCCCGGCCGGCCTGGCCGGCCCGGCGCGTTGACGCGGTTCGACGTCGTCCGCGACCCGCTCTGGAACAACATCCGGCTCGACGCTGACACGCTGGCGATCGTAGATACCCCGGCGCTGCAACGGCTGCGCTACGTGCGCCAGCTAGGCCACGCCTTCCTCGTGTACCCGGGGGCCACGCACAGCCGGTTCGAGCACGCCCTCGGCGCCTACCACCTCGCCCGCCGCGCGCTCGACGAGCTAGAGCAGGCCGGCGACGTGCGGCCCGACCCCGCGGAGCGCGCGCGACTCAAGTTGGCCGCGCTGCTCCACGACATCGGCCACTACCCCTTTTCCCACGCGCTCGAGGAGGCGGGTCTCGCGCGTCACGAGGTGCTCGCGGGGCGGCACTTGGCGAGCGGCGAGCTTTCTGCCCGCTTGGCCGCGGTCGGGACGCCACCCGATCGGCTGCTGCCGCTCATCCAGGGGACGGCGCGCGACCCGCTCGCCGGGCTGATCGCGGGCTCGCTCGACGTGGACAAGCTCGACTACCTGTCGCGCGACGCGTGGATGTGCGGCGTGCCCTACGGCGTGATCGACGTGGATCGGCTGCTCGGCTCGCTCACGGTCGCCCCCGGACCAGACGGGCGGCCGACCCTCGCCTTGCACGAGAAAGGGCTCGCGGCGCTCGAGTCGCTCCTGTTCGCAAAGTACCAGATGTATCGCAACGTGTATTGGCACCACGCGGTGCGGAGCGCGACCGCGATGTTCAAGCGGCTCGTGCGGCGCGCGATCGCCGGGGGACGGCTCGCGGCGGACGGCGTTGCGTTCGCCACCGATGATGGGCTGATCCACGACTTGATGCGGGAAGACACGACCGGCCTCGCGCATGCGCTGCGCGAGCGGCGGCTCGCGAAGCGCGCCCTCGACCTGCCCGCCCCGGAGCTCGCGGCCGAACTGGCGCCGTGGCCCTCGGATGACCCTGCCCTGCTGGAGCGCGTGGAGGACCAGTTGGCGCGCGACGTGGGTCTCGCGCCCGGCACGCTGTTCCTCGATCTCCCGGCCAAGGCCGATATGCTGGCGCTCGACCTGCCGTTGGTGAAGCGGGACGGGACGGTGACGCAGCTCGCCGGCACGGAAGCGGGCGCCCACCTCGGGCTGCCGCGCGTCGCGGCCGAGCTCTACCGCTCGGCGCGGCGGCTACGCGTGTTCGTGATCGGGACCGCGGCGCTGCCGGCCAAGGCCATCGTGGCGCTCGTGTCCTTGCCGCGTGCGGAGGTGGCGGCGAGGCTCGCAGACCACCGCCCGCTGCTCCGCGACTGAGGCCGCGGATTGGGCCGGCGGCTCGAGGCGCGCTGGTTCACGTGACCCGCGTCCCCGGCTGGGTCAGCGGCCCGCCGTCGCCCCCGCCCCCACCCCCACCCCCCCCGGGGCCGGCTACCGAATCGATCCGCACCACGACGGCCGTGATGTTGTCGAGCCCGCCATGGCGATTCGCGTCACCGATCAACTCGTCCACCAGCTCCTGCGGCATCCCCTTCGCGACGACCAGTTCGGAAAGGCGCGGATCGTCGAGCATACCCGTGAGCCCGTCGGAGGCGAGCAGGAACAGGTCGCTCGGTCTCACGGAGCCGAGGTAGATGTCCGGCATGACGTCGCTGTTGGCGCCGACGCAGCGCGTGATCACGTTGGAGTAGGGATGTGAGCGCGCCTGCTCGGGCGTGAGATACCCCGCGTCCACCTGTTCCTGCACGTAGGAATGGTCCTTCGTGAGCTGGATCAGGGTACCGTCGCGATAGAGGTAGGCGCGGCTGTCCCCCACCTGCCCGATCAGGAAGCGAGTTTCATACAGGACGAGCGCGGTCACGGTGGTCCCCATGCCGCGCTTGTCGTGCTCGGTGAGCGTGCGCTGGAAGATGGCGCCGTTCGCGGCCCGGATCGCCGTGCGCATGCGGTCGGCGACCTGATCGTCCGAGAGCCCTTTGAGCGAGCCGAGCTCGCGGGCGACGAAGCGGACGGCCATCTCGCTGGCCACCTCGCCGGCGGCGTGCCCGCCCATGCCGTCGGCGACCACGAAAATGCCGCGATCCGGCACCATGAGGAAGTTGTCCTCGTTGCCTGAACGGATGATGCCGACGTCGGTGCGACCAGCGCTGGTGATGTGCACGGCGTTCCGCTAGGCGAGCAGCCGATGCAGCAGGGCGACGAGCCCCGCCACGGCGAGGAGAAACACGGCGGAGCTCGCGCCGCAGCCCTTGCCCTTCTTCGGTGGCGGCGGCTGCTGGTTGACGGGCCGCTTCGGAGCGGGTTTCCCGCCAGGCCGGCCGGGAGGTTGCGGCCGTGGGGCCGCGGGAGCCGGCTTGACACCCGGCGATCCCGGGGCGGGAGCGGGGCGGGCGCCGGGGGGAGACGGTGGCCGGGCTGGGATGACCGGGGAGCCGGAGGGCGGGGCGGGCCCGGCGGGCGCCCCGGGCGGGCCCGGCGTCACTGAATGGGGCGTCTTCAAAAGCTGGGTGCCGCCACCTTTAGCAACGCCGAGTGCGTCGTCCGTCGGCTCAAACACCAGCTGCACCTCCCCGAACCGCACCAGGGCGCCCGGTGCGAGCGGGGCATCCCCCTTCACTTGCTCCCCATCCACGAACGTCCCATTAGTCGAATCCAGGTCCACGAGCACCCAGATACCTTCGCGGCGTTGCAGCTTGGCGTGGCTGGTCGAGACCGACGGATCGGGGAGGACGAGGTCGTTGTAGTCAGCCCGCCCGATGTTGACGACGGGGGTGCGCACCACCAGGCGCTGGCCAATGAGCCCCCCGGTCCGCACCAGGAAGCTCGCGAATGGGCCCCCTCCGGAGCCTTTGGGCGGCGCCACCGCTTCCATGCCGTGGACCGTATGCTTGAGGCGGTCCGGGCTCGGGACACCCGCCGCTCGCGGCGCTGGTGGCGACGGGGGCGCGGCCTGTGGCGGGCGAGCGGCCGGCCCTGGTGGAGGGGGGGGCTCGGCTGTGGCCGGCGCCACATCGGCGTAGAATCGAAACTGTTCCTCGCCGATGCGGATTACGTCGGCGCGCGCCAGGATCCGCTGACCCTGCACCTGCTCCTCGTTGACGAAGGTGCCGTTGGTGCTCGAGTCGACCACCAGATATCCCTTGGGCGTGTGGACGATCTCGGCGTGGCGGCGCGATACGTCTTTCCCCGACACCACGACGTCGCACCCCGCTTCGCGGCCGAATACCAAGGACGCGGCCGCGATCACGTATTCGCGGCCATCGGTGAGGCTCACCAGTCGGCCTCCGGTGGTGCCAATCGCGGCCGCCTTGGCCCCGGTCTTGGCCGGCCCGCCGCCCGGCAGGGGCGCGAGGGCCTGTACGTACTGCGTGCTGCCGGAGCGGCGCTCGTCGACGAAGGTCAACTCATGCTCCCCGATGTCCACTTTGTCGCCGTGCAGCAGTGGGGTGGGCTCGGCCCCGAGCCGCACGCCGTTGATCAGCACCTCGGCCGCGGCCGCCGCCTTGCGAATGATCACCTGGCCGTCGGGCTGGCCCTGCAGCAGGGCATGCCGGGCCAGCACCCCCGGACCGGTCAGGGCGATCGCGCAGCCGGCATCCGAGCCGAGAGTCACCTCCCCCACCGGGATGGTGAACTTCCTGCTACCGAGCTCAAGCAGCGACATTTGGGAGAGTCCTCAAAACCGAGTAGGCAGCGCCAGAACTTACGCCCGACAGCGTAACCGCGCAAGGACACACGCTTTACGAGGCGTCGGGGGCCCTGGACGGCGCCCTACATGACGACCTCGGCCGACACCGTTTCCTCCCGCCCGACGAGGCCTCGGCGCAACCAGTACCAGAACAGGAGCGAGCCCACGATCACCGTCGCGTAGCTGTTGATGAAGCGCCAGACCACGATGTAGCTCGGCGTGATGGCGCGGGGCACATAGATCGACATCACCGCCGCCGACAACAACTCGGCCAGCCCGGACGCGCCCGGCGTGGGGGCGAAGTACAGCAGGAAGGTGATGAACGTCTGCAGCAGTAGGATGTCGACGAAGTTCGCCGGGATGCCGAGCGCGCGCAGCGCTACGTATCCCGCGAGCAGCTTATTCGCATGCGACGGCCCCGACAACAGCACCGCCCAGAACAGCGCGAGCCAGCCACGCGGGCTGCCGAACGCCACCATGCACTCGTGGGCCCGGTCGATCCCGGCGCGCAGCTGCTCGATCCGCCCCGCGATGCGGCGGCTCCTGCGCTCCAGCCGGCCCGCGAGCCAATGGACGCCGTCGCGCAGCCAGGCCGGGAACACCATCGCGACGAGCATGAGGACGCCCAGGATCCCGAAGATGGTGAGGCTGGTGCGGAACAAATCGTAGTAGGTGATACCGAGGAAGACGTTGTGCTCCGCGAGTGACTTCCCGGCACCGAGATAGATCGCGAGGGGGCCGGCGAGAGCGAAGAACGCGACCGTGGCGACGAACGTCATGAAGGTCGACGTCATCGCCTCGGGAAGTCGGACGCCGGCCCGGCGCATGGCCCACATCATCGTCGGACCGGCGCCGGTCTGAAACGGCGTGAGGTAGGCGGCCCACGCGCTCATGCCGCCGGCGATCACCATATCGCGCAGGCGCACGCCGGGGCGCACATGGCGGGCCACCACCCAGAGCCGCGTGCCGCCCCCGAGCCAATCCATTGAGGCGAGACCTACGCCTGCCGCTAACCAGCCCCAGTGGAGGTCGAGCAAGGCGCTCAACACGGCCCGGAGGTTGTTGCTGTAGAACAGCAGCCCGACGACACCGGCGAGGGAGATGAGGGCGAAGAGCTCGAGGCCGCGCCGCAGTAGTCGCGGGGTGAGGGCGAGGGTCATGTGCGCCCGAAGGTAATCCCCGACCTCGGGGGCGGGGAGAGGGGACGGCGAGCCCCCCGCCGTGGCCTCGCGCCGCAGCGCCGGCCGCCCTGGAACGCACGTCTCCCCTCTCCCCCAGCCCTTCTCCCCTCGGGTATGTTACAGGGTTATGCCCACGTCCCCCGACCGCGTGATCATCCGCAACGCACGCCAGCACAATCTCAAGGGCATCACGGTCGAGCTGCCGCGGCGCGCCCTGACGGTCGTCACCGGGCCATCGGGATCCGGCAAGAGCACGCTGGCGTTCGACACGCTGTACGCCGAGGGCCAGCGGCGCTACATCGAGTCGCTCTCCACCTACGCGAAGCAGTTCCTCGAGCGGATGCCCAAGCCGTTGGTGGACGGGATCGAGGGGATCTCTCCCGCGGTCGCGATCGAGCAGAGAAACCCCACCACGAGCAGCCGGTCGACGGTCGGCACGGCCACGGAGATCTACGATTTTTTGAGGCTCCTCTGGGCTCGGGCCGGCACCCAGCATTGCGTGCGCTGCGGCCACGCGGTGCGGGTGGACACCGTGCAGGAGGTCGTGGACACCCTGCTCGCCGCCGCGCCACTGGCCGCGGGCAGCCCGGATCCCGTGGTCGTGACCTTCCCGCTGCCCGCGAGCGCACACCGGCCCGACGTCGCGGTCGCGGCGCAGCTGCGGGCGGCGGGCTTCGTGCGCGCCCAGCTCGATGGAGCGGTGATCCGGCTCGATCAGCCCGACGCGGAGGAGCGGGTGCGCCAAGCGGACGAGGTGCTCGTCGTGGTGGACCGGCTCCCGGCGGTCGCGCCGAGCCGCGGACGCCTCACCGACGCGGTCGCGACCGCGTTCGGCGAAGGCGAAGGCGTGGCGGTCGCGCTCCGCAATGGCGACCGCCGCCGTTTTTCGGCGCATCCCACCTGCTCCGAGTGCGGCACGGCGGCGCCGGGGCTCACGCCCATCCTGTTCTCGTTTAACAACCCGCGCGGCGCCTGCCCAGGCTGCAACGGGTTCGGCGCCGTGCTCGAGTATGACGAGTCGCTCATTGTGCCCGACCCCAAGAAGAGCCTGGCGCGCGGCGCGCTCGACCCCTGGACCAAGCCGCGCTATGAGGGCCGCCGTCGCATCCTACGCGAAGCGGCGCGGACCCGGGGCATCGCGTTCGACGCCCCCTGGCAGGTGCTTCCGGAGCGCGACCGGCAGTTCTTGTTGCGGGGCGCGACCGGCCGATTTGTCGGGATGTTTCCGTTCCTCGAGCGGCTGGAGGCCAAGCGCTACAAGCAGTACATCCGCGTGTTCCTGCGGCAGTACCAGCTCGCGAAGCAGTGCCCCGCCTGTGGGGGAGCGCGCCTCAATCCCGAGGCGCTCGCGGTCCGCGTGGACGGCCGGACGATCGCGGAGGCGGCGGCGCTGACGGCGACGGAATTGCGGGCGTGGCTCCAGCGGCTCGAGCTTACGCCGTTTCGCCGCGCCGTCGCCGTGCACATCCTGGCCGAGCTCGGGGCCCGAGTCTCCTTCGTGAACGACGTGGGCCTCGGCTACCTGACACTCGATCGGCTCACCCGCACGTTGTCGGGGGGCGAGGCGCAGCGGATCGCGCTCTCGAACGCGCTCGGCTCACATCTCGTCGATACCCTCTACGTCCTCGACGAGCCCACCATCGGCCTCCACCCGGCCGACACCGGCCGGCTGCTCGGCCTGCTGCGCCGGCTCGCCGACGCGGGCAACACGGTCGTGGTGGTGGAGCACGATCCCGCCGTCATGCAGGCTGCGGACTGGATGGTGGAGCTCGGCCCGGGCAGCGGCGAGGCCGGCGGCGCGCTCGTCTATCAGGGGCCCGCGGTGGGTGTCTTGGAAGCCGGAACGCTCACCGGCCAGTATCTGTCGGGAGAGAAGTGCATCGGCGTGCCGTCGGCGCGCCGCCCCGCCCGGCGCTGGCTCACACTCAAGGGCGCGCGGCTGCATAACCTCCGTGACGTCGACGTCAAGATCCCGCTCGGCACGCTCACGGCGGTGACCGGCGTGTCCGGGTCGGGGAAGTCCACGCTCGTGCATGACGTGCTGTTCCGCCAGCTCGAGGCGCGGCTCCGGGGGATGCACGGAGCGAAGCAGCATCTCGGCGAGCCGGTAGGCGAGGTGCGGGCGCTGGACGGTTGGGAGGCGATCAGCGACGTGGTGCTCGTCGACCAGGCGCCGATCGGGCGTACGCCACGTTCCAACCCCGTTACCTACATCAAAGCGTTCGACGACCTGCGCGCCCTGTTCGCGGCGGAGCCCTTGGCGCGTGCCCGCGGCTACACCCCGAGCACCTTCTCGTTCAACGTGGCGGGAGGCCGCTGCGAGGCGTGCGAGGGGGCGGGCCACGTGTTGGTGGAGATGGTCTTCCTCGCCAACGTCTTCGTGCCGTGCGACGTGTGTGGCGGCCGACGCTTCAAGCCGGACGTGCTAGAGGTGAAGCTCGCCGGGCAGTCGATCGCCGCCGTGCTGCAATGGACCGTCGATCACGCGCTCACCCGCTTGCACCGGCAGCCGCGGCTCGCCCGCGCCCTCTGGCATCTGCAGCAGGTCGGGCTCGGCTATCTGCGGCTCGGCCAACCGGCCACGACGCTCTCGGGTGGCGAGGCCCAACGGCTGAAGATCGCCCGCGAGCTCGCGCTCGCGAGCGGCGGGAAGCATCGCGGCCAGGGCAAGTTGTACATCCTCGACGAGCCCACCACCGGCCTCCATCTCGACGACGTGCGCACCCTGTGCCGCGTGCTCGACCGCCTCGTGGACGCCGGGCACACGGTGCTCGTGATCGAGCATCACTTGGACGTCGTCAAGCGGGCCGACTGGGTGATCGAGCTGGGACCGGGCGCCGGCGACGCGGGCGGGCGCGTCGTCGCCCAGGGAACGCCGGAGATGATCGCGCGCGCCCCCGACTCACCGACCGGACGTCATCTCGGCGATCTCGCATGAGCCCCCGGCCAAACCGATGACACGACGCCAGGCGGATCTCACGCTGCTCCTCGCCACGTTCCTGTGGGGGACGAGCTTCGTCGCGGTGAAGAGCGCGCTCGCCTACGCGACGCCATTCGCCTTCATCACGGTGCGGTTCGGCATCGCCGCGCTCGCGCTCGCTCCCGGCACGCGGTTTCGTCCCCGCCCTGGAGGTGCGGAGCTCAAGGGAGGCCTCCTGCTCGGGACGCTCGTGGCCGTCGGGTTCATCTCCCAGACGGCGGGACTCGTGATCACGACGCCCTCGCGCTCGGCGTTCATCGTGGCCGTGTCGTCGATCCTAGCCCCCGTCATCGCGCTCGCACTCCTCGGCCAGCGCCCCAGCTGGCTCACGGCCGCCGCCCTCGCGCTCGCGATGTTCGGCATCTACCTCCTCACCGCGCCCGACGCCGGCGGTCTGAACAGGGGCGATCTCCTGACGCTCATCTGCGCGGCGTGCTTCGGCGGCCAAATCGTGGCCGTCGGAGCGTTGTCCCGACGCTACGACGCGCGCCGCCTCGTGTTCGTACAGATCGCCATGACCGCCGTGCTGGGCGCGCTCACAGCCGGCCTGCTCGAGCGCCCCCAGATCCGTTGGACGCCGCACTTCCTCGGAGCGCTCGGCTACACCGTGGTGTTCGCGAGCACGATCTGCTTCCTCTTGCAGATGCGGGCCCAGCGCGACATGACCGCGGGGCGGGCCGCGCTCATCTTCTGCTTTGAGCCGCTGTTCGCGGCCCTCACGTCGTGGCTGGTGTTGGGAGAGCGGCTGTCGTTCCTGCAGTGGCTCGGAGGCGCGTTCATCCTGCTCGGCCTGGTGGCGGCGGAAGTGCCGCTCGCGCGGCGGCCGACGCGCGATGGCGCTGTCGTGCGCGATGCCTGACGGTTGAAGTCACGTGGCCCGCCAGCGATATTTGGGCCACCGCTCATTCCCGAGTAGCTCAGTTGGTAGAGCAGCCGGCTGTTAACCGGCGGGTCGCAGGTTCGAGTCCTGCCTCGGGAGTTCCCCACCTTCGGTCCATTCCGGGCACATGGGTAACAGTTTATTCCGGGGACATAGGTAACACTTTCGAGCCGAAGGGATAGTCGATGGGTTGGACGCGAGCTGCTTCGTCGTCGAAGTAGCCCAAATCGTACTGCATGAAGGTGACGAGCCAGACGCGCTCGCCCACCTGGGTCACCCCCACATTCTGCCCCGCCAACACCTGACTGAGACTGACCTTGCGACCCTGGAAGCAGATGCGGCCGCACCGGGTCACGGGGACCGTGGCATCGTGGTACGGATAGGTGAGCTCCTCGAGGCCCCGATAGACGCGGGGGGAGCGCCTGTAGAGGTCTGCCGGCACCTTCATGGCGAGCGCCTGATGGGGGCGCTCCTGGTTGTAGCACTCGACGAAGGCATCGAAGCGCGCCTGCTGCTGCAGCACGTTGGCCTCGGCGGGTTTCGTGGTTTCTTGTTTCAGCGTGAGATGCATCCGCTCGTGCCGGCCGTTCTGCTGGGGGTGGCCCGGTTGAATGCGCTCGATCCGAATGCCGAGCCGCAGCCACCACACCGCCAGCTTGCTCAGCCCGTAGAGCGCCTGCCGCGACGCAAAGGGCACCCCGTTATCGGTCCGAATCGCCTGCGGGAGCCCGAATTCCCGAAAGGTCTGCTCGAAGACGGTAAAGGCGAATTTTTCCTGCGTCGTCGCGAGCGCCTCGCAGGCGAGGAGGTAGCGGCTCGCGAAGTCGGTGATGGTGAGCGGATAACAGTACCGCCGATTGCCGAGCATGAACTCGCCTTTGTAGTCGGCACACCAGAGGGCATTCGGCTCCGCGGGCCGCGACTGCGCGGTGCCGCTCCCCGTGGCCCGGCGGCGCCGGCGGCGCCTCACCAGCCCGTGACGGTCGAGCACCGCGTGGACCGTGCTGATGGCCGGGAGCTGCACGTCCAGGACCTGCCGCCGCAGCTTCTCGCGGATCTTCGGCGCGCCCCAGCCCGGATACTCCCGTTTCAACCGGACGATCGTGGCTTCGAGCGGCGCCGGCAGCCGATTCGGCTGCCGAAACGGTCGCCGACTGCGGTCGGTAAACGCCCCGAGCCCGCAGTCCTTGTACCGCTCGAAAATCTTGTAGCCCGTTTTCCGTGAAATCCCGAACTCGGCGCACAGGGGCGCCATCTTCTCGCCTTCGAGCAGGCGGGCCACAAACCGCAGCCGCTCGTCCATGACGTGACACTCCTTCCAAGGCATGCCCCCTCCTGTGAAGGGGCAAAAGTGTCACCCATGTGTCCGGAATACCGTGTTACCTATCTCTCAGGAAGGACATTCGCTTACGCCAACGAGTTCCGCGCCTGACCCTTGGGCCTCCGCCCAGTCGGTGACGGTCTGGTGACGGTTTCGGGTGGTCGTGGTCACGTAGCGCTCGCCCGTATCGGCCAAGACCACCACAATCATTTTCCCGACAGCGTCCTTCCGGGCGGCTACGGCAAGTGCCACATGGAGCGCTGCTCCAGATAAAACACCGGCCATGATCCCTTCCTCTCGCGCAAGCCGGCGGGCGCAGCTGAATGCTTCCTCGTCGGTCACGGCAATGACTTCGTCGAGGATGGAGCGGTTCAAGACCTCGGGGATAAACCCGACGCCGATCACTCCGTAGAGCGTGCGCGCGTTGCTGCCATCGGGCGCGACGGCGCCGAGCACGGGACCGGATGGTGACCCGAGGGAGTGGATGATCGTCTGGGCGTCCGGTGACCAATTCGGATCGTCGCCGGATACCACCTTGCGCTGGCCAGTCCCGTCGGCGTTCATGACCCACACGTCGCGTGGCAGGTTCGGTCGAGGGTCGGTTCCCTCGACCCCGGACCAGTAGGCAATTATTCGTCCGTCCGGCGACCAGGCGGGCACCTTCTGTTCGATGTTCGCGGCGAGTGCCGCATCATGGTACGCGTGCGTGAGCGCGCGACGATCAGCGCCCGTGGCGACGTCCGCTACCCAGATCTCATAGAGTCCGCTCGCGTTCGACGTGAAAACGAGGTGCTGGCGATCCGGCGACCAGCGTGGGACGTTCTCGTCGACGGCGGGCATCGTGCCGGACGTGAGCGCGTGCGCCTTGGTGCCGTCGGCATCCATCACCCAGATCTTGAAGCCGTCCGCCACGTTGGTCTTGTGCGCGAACGCGATGCGTGATCCGTCCGGGGACCAGCTCGGCGCCAGGGCATTGCCGAGCATGAACACCGCGTGGTTGTTCGTGCCGTCCGCATTCACGACCCAGATCTGCATGCCGGCGGGTGCATCGTAGACGGCGAAAAAGAGCAGGCCCCGAGCGCTCCGGGCCTCGGGCTAGGAGCGCTGTTTGCGGTAGGCGTCGACCAGGAGCCTCAGTTGCTCGACGTGAATGCGGTACTCCTCGTCGCTCTATGGCTTGATGCAGTCCTCGAGCGCCTGCAGGAGTTCTTGCCTTGTCACCATCATCTCTCGGCAACTCGTGGTGTCCTGGGGGCGGACCATCGGCGGAATAGCGCCACGTCTGGCCCCCCTCGTCCCACACGAGCCCGAGCGTTACGCCTTCGATCTGCTCAACCTTGCCGCCGCCCATGCCCCGGCCGGCCCGGAACCGTTCTGCGCCGTCCCAGGTGCCCACCTTCTCGATGGTGAACTTCACTCCATCACCCCGCAGCAGGCGGTCTCCTACGGTGGGAACGGGTTGCATTGGTTCACAAGATACCGGCCGGGGCGAGCCGATGACGAGAAGTGAAAAGGCCCCGGTGATCCGGGGCCTAACTTCACAAACCGCTGACGGTCAAGACGGAGAGAGAGCGTTCAGCGCATCGGCGACGACCTGCGACCACGCTCGGCGCTCAGACCAGTACACAGGAGCCGAGCCCGTCCGGACAACCTCGTAATGGGGGCCAGGGAAGTCGGTCGGATCAAGCGGCTGGGTTGGGTGCGTTGGCACCCGCCACAGGCCAGCGCCGCCTGCGGTGGGCAGACGGTCGTGGATCCCCTGAGCAACCCGGCGACACTGTACCGGATCCCACCGTTGGCCGCGCGCGGCCATCCGCGTGCAGACCTCGTCGGCGAACTCCTGGATACTGGGTACGTTCATGGGTGCCTCGGGGCTTTGTGTGACTTCGACTGTGACTCGGACCTGCGGTTTCTGTCGGGCTCCCCCGGACTCACCCCGACTCTTCGGGTCTCACCGCCTTCCGAGATGTCTCCCGGAAACGTAACGAGCCCCCACACGTCATCCGTCCTTGCTCACGGGTCGCAGCGCGTCGCGGCCCTCGCGCACGTGACGGAGGACCTTCCGCAGCGTCGCCTCGATGCCCGCGCGTCGATCATCGTCCCACGCGGTCATGTGAAAGTCCTTCCCAAAAAGCGCACCCAGTAGAGTCGTGGCCTGCTCGAGGTGGTCACGGGCCTTGCCGATCGCGTGTTGCACGTCCGGTGACGCCTCGGGTCGGAGGCCTAACGAGTGCCTTGAGCCCGGGTTCCGCCTCGTGCAGGCCTTTGAAGAGCCACGCCGCCCACCCCGAGAGGTCTTGACCGCTCACGCGGTGATCCGGCCAGTCGGGGAGGCTGGCTAGCTGGCGTAGGAGCCGTCGCGCGCCGTCTGCGATCCGCACGTCCGTCTGCTTCTGGCGCCGCAACGCCGAGACCAGCTTCTCTAACCGGCCGCCGAGGAAACCCCAGTCCATGTTTGATAGCTTAAGACCCTTGCGTCTACCGATTTCGCCACCCCGGTGCGCTGACGCTGCTTGAACTTACGCCGTTTTCTCCGCCCCTGCACCGCTCATCGTGGGATTAATCATAGGACCACCGCCCGCGCAGTCTGGCCGGCTGGTTACGCCTGAGCCGCGACTCGCCGCGCCACGTCCCCGCCGAGATCCTGCCGATTGTCGTCGTAGACTGTGAGGGTGTGGGGTGGTGTGGCGAGCGTAGCCGACGAAGGTCAGGCGTCTCCAAGAGGTGTGCGGCACGTATGCGAGCGCGAATCGCATCTCCCTCACGAGCGTCGATCATCACCATGAGAGCTTCTTCGAAGAGGCGGTATCCGGTGCCTAGTCGTAGCGCTGTCTCCGCATCCTCCCGGGCACCGGCCGTGTCGCCAACATAGAGCCGAAAGAAGCCACGCGCTGCGAACCCGTTGTGGAAGCCGGGTCAACCACAAGCGCGCCGTCCTCCCACCGCATCGCTTCCGTAACCCTGCCCTGGAAGAAGGCGAGGATCGCAAGTCTCGACAGCGTCGCCCGGGCGACGCCACGCCGCAGGGTCCATCACGCGTGAGTCGAGGGGGCCGCGTTCCCTACGGCATCCGCCACAGCGTTGCCCCCGCAGCGTTTCGCCCGGTAGAGCGCCTGATCGGCTGCCGCAAGGAGCTGGGCTTCGGAAGTAGCCGCGCGGGGCAACTCTGCCAGGCCCCCGCTCACAGTGACCTTGCTCGAGGCGCCCGGCGCGATCTCCTCCCCGAGCGCCGCCGCCACCTCCGTGCGGATCCGCTCTGCCACCAGTCGTCCCGCCCCCGCATCAGTCTCTGGCAGGATGATCGCGAATTCGTCGCCCCCGTAGCGGCAGGCGACATCTGCGCCGCGCAGGCTGTTCCGGATCGCACCGGCGACGCGCCCGAGCACCTGATCCCCCGCCTGGTGGCCGCACCGGTCGTTCACCGCCTTGAGCTGATCGACGTCCATTAGCAACAGCGAGAGCCGAGCGCTGTAGCGCAGGCACCGAGCGACTTCCCGCTTGAGCGTCGCCGCGAAGTGATGCCGGTTGAAGAGCCCGGTGAGCGGATCGGTCACCGAACGGCGTTCGAGGACCTCGAGAGCTTCTTGTTCGACGATCGTGGGGTCGACCAGGTCGTGGCTGATATGCAGCAGGTAGTCGAGCGCCGCGACGGAAAGGCCGATATTTCGCCCGAGCCGTGAGCTGAGCTCCCGGCGGTGCGCTTCGATTGCCACCGAGCGGTCCGCGGCTTCGCGCTCGTTGAATTGCGCATAGGGGAAAAGTCGCCGGAGGGGGAGACCACCCGGCTCAGTCTCCCGCCCCGCCCTCTGTCCCGCATTGCGGACCCCGATTCGGTGACTCAGCTGGCGATGGCCTTCATCCGTGCGGCGGGGCTCAGCCCGGCGATCAATGCCCGAGCGCCGCTCCAGGCCTGCGCGCCGATCGATACCGCTCGGGCGTTCCTCGGCCCGGCTCACAGGCTTGTCCTCCCTAAGGGCGCGACGTGAGAGCTGGCTCGGATCAGCGAACCGGCAAATCCTATGCCTCGCGACTAAAGCGGAGAGGACCGAGGCTCCCTAGCGCGTTGTCGCAGGAGCGCAACACAAGAGACCGCCGCCCGCTCGCCTTGGCTCCTCCAGGCGCCGCGGTAGCGCAAGCCACACCTGTGCCCTGACCGACGCGGGGCCGGCGTACTAGTGGGGGTAAAACACTCTGGAGCAGCTGGGAGACGGGACATTCGCCGACAGGTCCATCCCGACGGCAGTGACGGGCGCGCGGACCTTTCACCGAGGTTGTGGCCGAGCCCGGCGGCTCCTGCGGACTCACCGCGGCGGGTAAGCCCAGACGGGGAGCAGACCACGTCCCCGCGATTCCTGCCGCATTCCCGCCCCTCGGTGCCGCGAAAACTAGCGGGACCGCGTACTGCTGGGGCTCGAACGGTTCGGGTCAACTCGGCAATGGCACGACGACCGAGAGCCCGACGCCCGTGGCGGTCTAGCGCCGCCCCCCGATGAACCACTCCTCCCAGCCGACTTTGTAGACCCCATTGCAGCGCGGGCAGCGCAGGCTCTGCGGGCTCCCGCCGAGCGGCGTGCGCGTCCGGCAACTCGGGCACACCGCGTACAGCTCGCCCGGCAGCACCGGCGTGTCTCGGGCCTCGGTGGGACACGTCACGAGGGTCCAGGTGTGGGGCCGGACGGACGCGAACTGCAGCGCTCCGCGGGGCAGGCGCACCTGCTGTGATTCGACGGCGACCACCGCGTCGCGCGACGTCAGCTTCACGACCAGGTACCACGCCCCGCGCCGCAACCCACCGGTCGCATCACCCTTCACGCGGGCCCACCGCTGTTCGGTCACCGAGCCAGCCGTCGTCGCCAGCCTGTACGATGTAGCGGTCG
>WNEZ01001263.1_pt1 | contig 28082 bp, 24 predicted proteins | sample 5400521 | NCBI WGS metagenome assembly WNEZ01 (sample SAMN13153339, study PRJNA577476) | soil metagenome | isolation source: 120 cm saprolite under Douglas fir tree site 2 hole 1 replicate 1 | place: USA:California | collected 2015-04-18
AACGGACCACTCGCCGCGGTGATTCTCGACGTCGTTCCACCCGCGGTCCAGGCATCGGTGCTGGGTGCGTTCGTGCTGTTCTCGCACCTGGCGGGTGACGCGCTGGCGCCGCCGCTCATCGGCTATCTGTCCGATCGCACGGGTGATCTCCGCACAGCGATGCTGCTGCTGCCGGCCGTCGGGCTGCTCGGCGGCCTAGTGATACTCATCGCGTTACGGACAGTGTCGCGCGACATGCGGCGCGTGACCGCGCTCGAAATCCATGTGTCCGGCCAAGGCTGAGGTGGGGTCGTGAAGATCGCCGTCATTTTCGATTCATTGCACCCGGAGTGGGAGGATGCGGCCTTCAAGCGCGAGGTCGAGGAGAAGGCCGAGGAAGCCGAGTACGATGTCGCGCGCGCGCTCATGGCAGGCGGGCACGACGTGTTCATGATCGGCATCGGCGACGACGTCGCGCCGCTGCTCGCGAAGCTGGCCGACTTCCAGCCAAAGCTCGTGTTCAACGGCTGCGAAGGCTTCCGCAAGAACGCACGCCATGAGTACGCGATCGCCGCTCTGCTCGACATGTATGCCTATCGCTACACCGGATCGTCGCCGACTGCACTGCTGGTCGCTCGCAACAAATCGCTGACCAAGAAGATCCTCGCCTATCACGGCATCCGGGTACCGGCGTTCGCCGAGTTCCACGAGGGAGACAAGCTGGTGCGGCCCTCGGAGCTGCGGTTTCCGCTGATCGTGAAGCCCTTGCTCGAGGACGCGTCGATCGGGATCGCCCAGGCATCGGTGGTCGAAGACGATCCGTCCCTCGCCCAGCGGGTCGAGTTCATCCACACCAAGTACCACCAGGCGGCGATCGTCGAGGAGCTGGTCGAAGGGCGCGAGGTCTATGTGGGCCTGATCGGGAATGACGACCTGCAGGTGCTGCCGCTGACCGAGATGACGTTCGGGGAGCCGGAGACCGCCGAGCACCGCATCGCGACGTACAAGGCAAAGTGGGACGAGGATTACCGCAAGAAAAAGAAGATCAAGAATGTGTTCGCGAAAGGTGTGACCGAGGAACTGACGCGCCGGATCGGCGAAATCTGCAGCACGGCATTTCATGCCCTGTGGCTGCAGGACTACGGCCGCGTTGACGTGCGCCTGGCGCACGACAACGAGGTGTACGTGCTCGAGGTGAATCCCAACCCGTTCATTGCGGCCGAGCACGAAATGGCTGAGGCGGCCGAGAAGGCTGGTCTGAAGTACAACGCCTTCATTCAACGCATCGTCGATGAGGCGCTGGCGCGATGAGCCGGCGCGAAGTCCCGACCCCCGAGCTCCGCTGCCCTCACTGCCACACGGAGCTGGAGCGGTTCTGGAGCTACTGTCCGAGCTGCAGCCGGCGACTCGAGTGGAAGGACACGCAGCGCGAAACCGGCGCGGAGTGCGCGTATTGCGGCTGGATGGTGTCGGACGCGTCGTCGTTCTGCCCGTGGTGCGGCCGCAACATCCAGGACGAGGACTCGAGCGACGAGCCGCTCAAGGCCCCCAAAGGATTCAAGTTCCACGCCCGCTGCGACTGGGGCTGCGGCGGCGGCGTGATGTATCCCATGCGGTTCTGCCCGTGGTGCGGGCGCACGCAGACGTGGCGCTACGATCACTTCGAAAATGCCTGCCCGCATTGCGACCGCGGCGTGGACGACTGGATGGCAACGTGCCCCTGGTGCGGCGAAGACGCCACCGGCCGCGACCTCATCCCCCGGGCGCTGCGGCGCGCGCGGCGGCTGCTGATCGTGTCTCGCATCCGCGACTGGCACTACCGCGTCGCGTTGCGCCCCGGCGTCTCCGGCGTCGCGCCGCGGGCGCCGAAGGTGATCGAGCTCGACCGGCGCTACGTGACCGGCAAGCGCCGCCGCGACGAAATCTCCTGGAACATGCTGACCGGCCTGCTGCTGCACGAGCTCGGCCACTCGTTCCTCTATCATCACTGGGCGTGGACGCGCACGGGCCGCTTCCGCCGCGCCTTCGGCGAGGTGCGTAAGGCCTACCGCGTGGCGGATGAGCACTGGGTGGACTTCGAACGGCGCCGCATTGCGACGACGCTCACCGATTACGTCAGCGCCTACGCGGCGACGCACCCGCAGGAAGATTTTGCGGAAACATTCCGCTTCTACGTGGCACGCCGCGGCCGGCTCCGCGAGCTATTCGCGGAGTTCGGCCGGAAGCGCAAAGGCGTGCCGGTGTACGAGAAGTTTCTCGTACTGCACGACTTCGTCCGCAGTCTGCGGGGATGGCGCTAGTAGAGCGTGACGTTGAGCCCGAACAGCAGCTGGAGCGACGAATTGCCGTGAAATAGACCGCGCCCCTCGACGTACGGATGCGTCCGCCCGTAGCGCGTTTCGAAGCCCCCGAACAGATCGAAGCCGGTGTCCGAGTTACCGCTCGTGTGCAGCACGTTCAATCCACCGCCGAAATAGAGCGGCGTGCCCGGGCTCCGGAACTTGAGGTCCGCGTTGAAACCGACGAGCGATCCGACGTCCACCAGGTAATAGTCGAACGAAGGATAGAACTCGATCGACCGCGACACCGGCATGTGGAGCTGCACGCCGATCAGCCAGTCATCGCTGTCGAAGTTGTAGCCGCCGTGCACGCCGTAGTGCGAGCGTTGTGCCACAGCGCGGGAAACGCCGGCGGCACTAAGGAGCAGCACGAGCGCAATGAGAATGCGTCGCATGATGTCCGGTCCTCCGGTTTGAGTGCGCGTCCTCTACCCGGGGACCGGCCACGGGTTCGCGGGTTCCACCGCGCGCCCCGTGGTCCGGTGAGCCGTGTCACAAACCGTGATGCGTCAGCCCGCGAAGCAGTAGGCGCAGCCTTTCTCTTGCGACCGTGCGACCGCGAGCACACCCGACGGCACCACTTGCACGCCGGGAAGTAGTCCCGCGACCCACTCAGCCTTCACCGCAGCCGCATCCATGCCCATCTTTTGCGCCACCATGGCGCTGTAGACGGTCAGCGCGACGTTGCAGCACCCGACCTGGACGCCACTCGCTAGCAACGCCTTGAGTCCCGTGCCCGGCAGCGGGAGCGGCATCACGTCGGCAAAGATGTTGCGTGTCGCCGGCGCCTCGCCCTCCTTGATGCTGAACGGCGCTTCGCCGAGTTTGTACTTCGCCCACAGCGCATCCTGCATGGCAATGGGAATCGCCGCGTGACGGAGCACGACCACCGCCGAATTGTCGGCGTCCTTCGTGGCGTAGTTCTCGTTGTTGCCGTTGAGCCACACGCGCGGCCAGATGACCGGCATGCCGCCGTTCACCTCGGGTGCGTCGAAGATCATCTTGTGCTTCCCGTTGATGCGGTTGAGCCAGGTCTCGAACGACGGATCTGCGCCTCCCACGATCGACTCGTGGCGCGTCGGCTGCGCCTCGAGGCGAAGCGGGGTCAGCCCTGCGACTCCAGCGGCCGCCGTGGCGGCAAGACGACCAAGAAACCCACGCCTGTACATGCGAAGCCTCCTCAGTGATGTGACCGTGTTGGATATGCGACATCGGGTGGTGGATCGCCGTTGGGCCAATCGTTTTCCTTGCCCCGGTAGTCTGGCCGGGGGTGCGCGTTCACGTAAGCCGCGACGTCAAAAGCCTGGCTGTCCGTGAGCGTGCCGGGCGCGTCGAACGGCATGTTGCGACTGATGAACTCGGCGGCGGTACGAACGCGCGTCATACCGGCTCCGACGTTGTAGGACTCGGGGCCCCACAACGGCGGCGCGCCTGCCGTTCCCTCGCCCGCGGCGCCATGACATTTGGCGCACGACGCCGCGAACACATGCGCGCCGGTCGCGGTGTCGGCGGTGAAGGTCGCCCACTTCTGGAGCCGCGCGCTTGCGGCGGCCGGCGGCGATATCGTCACGCCGCGCGAGAGAAACGCGAAATAGGCGACGATGTCCCGCATGTCCGGTCCGGCCGGATCGAGCGCCGTCCCGTTCATGCTGCGGCGGAAGCAATCATTGACGCGGTACTCGATCGTCTCGACGACGCCGCTGCGTGGCCGATACTGCGGATACCGCGCGAACACTCCCATCCACGTGCCGGTCTCGCGGCGCCCTTCGTCGAGGTGACAGGTCGTGCACCGCAGCTTGTTGCCCACGTGGCTCGGCAAGCTGTCACGTGTCGTGGTAAGCAGCGCGCGACCACGCCGGACCGCGTCGCCGTAGGGACCTGACGGGATGATCGAGTCTGCGGCCGCCGCGGCCCGCGGGGGAGCGGGCTTCGAGCAACCGGCGAAAGACACGATGCAAATAAGAACGACCGACCTGCTGGGGCGCACCGGGCGAGATAATACCGGCATTTTCGAAGGCGGCAACCTTTCGTGCGGCGCGCCTATCCAATCGGGCGTATCCTCCACTCAGGATTGCTATGATCGCGCCGTTGCTCGCGTCTCTGCTGCTCGTCGCCCAAAACCGTCCCGCCCTCGATTCGGCAACCGTCACGCGGGTGCTCAATCAACTCAAGGCCAGCGATTCGGCGGTCTGCGTGCTCGCCGGAGAAGCGCTTACCAATTACGGCGGGTTCTGGCGACGCTCGTTTGCCGATCCCGGCATGCCAATGCCCCAGCCGATGCCCACACCGATGCCGATGCCGGGCGGTGGCGGGGGTGGCGTCCATGTCGACATGCACCAGCACACCCGTGACATGGACCCCGCGGTGCTGCGTGCGTTTCAGGGGGTGATTCGCGACGACAATCGCTGCGTGCGCAACATTGCCGCACGCGTGCTGGGAAACTATGGCGGCTCGGATACCTACAATCTCTTCATCGGCGTGCTCAAGGACGCTCGCGCCGACTTCCGCGAAACGGGAGCGTTGTGCCTCGGCGAGCGCGAGGACTCGCGCGCGATCGGGCCACTCAGCGATGCACTCAGCGGCGATGCGAGTCCGGTCGTCCGCACGACGGCGGCATGGGCACTCGGTCAGATCGAGGAGAAAACTGCAATCGGCGCGCTTACGCGTGCGCTGGGGGATCGTGCGCCGGAGGTACGGCGCACGGCGGCATGGGCGCTGGGTGCAATCGAGGACAAAGGCGCCGTTCAGCCGCTCAGCGCGGCACTGAACGATGATGCGGTGGAGGTGCGCCTCACGGCGGTGTGGGCATTAGGAGAGATCCAAGACGCGTCCGCGGTGCCGCTGCTCGCGAACGCGGCCAAGGATCGCGACGCCCGCGTGCGACAGCAGGCCGCATGGGCGCTGGGCGAGATCGAGAGCGCCCAAGCCATCACGCCGCTCGAGACGCTAATGCGTGATCCCGTCGCCAAGGTGCGGAAGACAGCGATCTGGGCCCTGGGAGAAATCGAGGACGGCGGCGCCGTCGCCGCGCTCTCAGCGGCACTGAAAGACAGCGACCCGGAAGTGCGCGTCCTGACCGCCTGGGCTCTCGGCGAAATCGAGGATGATCGCGCGGTCGAGCCGCTCGTTGGAGCGTTGAAGGACAACGATGAAGATGTCCGCGCCACCGCCGCCTGGGCGTTGGGACAAATCGAAAGCCCGCGGGCCGTCGACGGACTGACGGCGGCGCAGCGCGACGAAGTGGGCTCGGTCCGTCGTGCGGCGACGTGGGCCCTGCGGCAGATCGACGACAACGACGATCACGATGTGCGCGTGCGTGTGCGGCCGCGCGTGAAGGTCAAGCCTTGATGCGGCCCCGCTCGACCATCTGAAAGTAGTCCCGCAGCTCCTCGGCTTCTCGGACATCGTCCCAGGCGAGGAGCTGTTTCATTTGTGCGGCGACCCTCGCAACAACTGATCGAGCCTGATCGAGCACCTCATAGTACAGATGCAGGCGGCGGACCAGCACGTCCTGCACGCGGACCGCCAGCTCCCGCTCGACGGCGTACGTGATCTCGGCCCAAATCTCGGGACGGCCCACGATGATCGGCTCGCCGAGCCGTCGATCGCGGTCCACGAGATTGAGCACCGCGGCCGCCTCACTGCCGTAATACGCGACCAGGTGGCGCGCCGTCGGCTCGGACGCTCCGCGCGCCCGCGCCGCTTCGACGAGCACCTCGAGCTCAGCCGCCTCACCTCCCGGCAGTGGCTGCCGATCGGTGGGCGCGCGTGGCGCGACCGGACGGCCGTCGAGCTCGTGCAGACGCGCGGCGACGCGATCCACGACATCCCGAGCCATCACGCGGTACGTCGTCAGCTTCCCACCGGCGATCGAGATCAGGCCATGCGGGCTTTCGAGCACTCGATGCTCGCGCGACACCTGTGACGGACTTGCGTGGTCTTCACGGAGCAAGGGACGCAGCCCCGCCCACGCGGAGACGACGTCGTTCGAGGCCAGGTGCGCGTCCGGAAACGCGGCGTTCGCCGAGCGCAGCAGGTACGTGACGTCCACCGCCGTCACGCGCAGAGCATCGGGAGGGGCGTCCGCATCGGTATCGGTAGTCCCGATGTACGAGAGCTCGCCCCACGGCAGCACGAACATGACCCGGCCATCGATCTGCGAGAGCAGCGTAACCGCGTGCTCGTTGCCCAGTCGCCGGCGCGGTACGGTCACGTGCGCACCCTTCGTGAGGCGTAGGATGGGCGGCGCCTGCGGATCGTCGAGCTGCCGGAGGCGATCGGACCAGGGACCGGTCGCGTTCACCACGACGTTGGCGCGAATGGTCGCAGTTTCGCCCGTCAATACGTCGCGCACCACGGCGCCGCGCACGCGTCCGTCGGGCTTGAGCAGCGCGGTCGTCTCGACGTAGTTGGCCGCGAGTGCCCCGGCACGGATGGCGCTACGCACCGTCGCAATGACCAGGCGCGCGTCGTCGGTCTGTGCGTCGTAATACAACGCCGCGCCGACGAGGCCGCGGTCGCGCAGCCCCGGTTCGACGCGCCGCACCTTCTTGGACGTTGCGGAAGACGGCCAGCAGATCGTAGAGCCACATGCCCGCGCGAAGCTTCCACGCCGGAATCCGGCCGCCGCGATAGACGGGAAAAAGGAATGGGAGGGGTCGCACCAGATGCGGCGCGATCTTGAGCAGGACTCGACGTTCACGGCTCGCTTCGAAGACCAGGTGGAACGCGCGCTGCTCGAGATACCGGATGCCGCCATGGATCAGGCGCGACGAATGCGAGGATGTGCCCGCGCCGAAGTCGGACTTGTCGACGAGCGCAGTGCGGAACCCGCGCAGTGCGGCTTCGCGCGCAATCCCCGCCCCCGTTATGCCGCCGCCGATGACGAGTACATCCACGGACGTCTCGACCATGGACGCCCAGGCTGCGGCTCGCGTTTGCTCCAACTCCCCTCCACTTGGGGCTGGTGGTAGGTTTCGACTCCCAGGAAGAGGGAGAGAATCTAATGCCCGGTCTCAACGGTCGTCGCGTGGCTGTCATCGCCGGCGTCCGTACGCCGTTCACCAAAGCCGGCACGTCGCTGAAGGACGCGCGGGCTGTGGATCTTGCGCGCTATGCCGCCCGCGAGCTCCTCGAACGTACCAATTTGGATGGGACCGAAGTCGACGAGGTCATCTTTGGCCAGGTCGTGCCTTCGGCACTCGTCCCCAATGTCGGCCGCGAGGTGAGCCTGCTGCCGCAGCTGCCCAAGGAAATCCCAGCATACTCGTTGAATCGCGCCTGTGCCTCCGCGAATCAGGCGATCACCGCCGCGCAGGACCAGATCGTGCTCGGGCACTCCAACGTGATCATCGCCGGGGGTGCAGAGGCGCTTTCCGATATTCCGATCCTCGCCTCGCGCCGGCTGGCAGACATCCTCGTGGAGGCCAGTAAAGCCAAGTCGCTAGGTGCGCGTATCAAGACCTTCGCCAAGATCCGGCCACGCGATCTTGTGCCGGTGTCGCCGGCGATCGCTGAGCCATCCACCGGTGAATCGATGGGTCAGTCGGCGGAAAAGATGGCCAAGGAGAATCACATCTCGCGGGAGGCGCAGGACCGCTGGGCGCTGCGGAGCCACACGCTCGCCGCCAAAGGGACCGCCGACGGCCGTCTCACCGCTGAGATCGTGCCCTGGCTGCCCTCGCGTCCTGGTGGACAGATCGTCCGGCAGGATAACGGCATTAGAACGGACACGTCCCTCGAGCAGATGTCGAAGCTCAAGCCCGTCTTCGATCGCCGCTACGGCACCGTCACCGCTGCGAACTCCTCGCCGCTCACCGATGGCGCTTCGGCGGTCCTGCTGATGAGCGACGAAAAGGCCAGGGCGCTCGGCTACGAGCCACTCACCTACATCCGTTCGTACGCCGTTGCGGCGGTCGATCCCGGCTGGCAGTTGCTGCAGGCGCCGATCTTTGCCGTGCCTATGGCGCTGGAACGCGCGGGGATCCAGTGGAAGGATCTCGGCCTGATCGAGCTTCACGAGGCCTTCGCATCTCAGGTGCTGTCGAATCTCCAGGGCTTCGCCGCGAAAGGCTGGGAGATCAACGAGGACATCATCAACGTCATGGGCGGCTCGATCGCGATCGGCCATCCCTTCGGCGCGACCGGCGGCAGGATCGTCATCACGCTCTCCAACGAGATGCGTCGCCGCGATGTGCAGTTCGGACTCATCTCCGTGTGCGCCCAGGGCGGCATGGGATTCGCTATGGTATTGGAACGCCGCTAGTGTCGACGACCGCTCGTCCGCCGGCCCGCACCGCGCCCGCCGTCACCTGGGATGTAACGGACGGCATCGCGACCGTCGTGCTCGACCTCAAGGATCAGCCGGTCAACGTCCTTGCGCGCGCGGTCAAAGACGAATTCCTGGCGTGTTTCGCGGCGTTGGCCGATGATGCGCACGTGTGTGCCGTCGCCTTTTTTTCCGGCAAGCCCGAGAACTTCATCGCCGGCGCCGATATCGAGGAGTTCGTCAAGCTCACCTCCGCGGCCGAGGCCGAACGCTTGTCGGCGGACGGGCAGGAGATGCTCGAGCAGGTGGCGCGCTTTCCAAAGCCGATCGCCGTCGGCATCCACGGCGCCTGTCTGGGCGGTGGCCTCGAGTTCGCCCTCGCCTGCCACTACCGCGTCGCGACGGACCACCCCAAGACACAGATCGGCTTGCCCGAGGTGCAGCTCGGCATCCTTCCCGCGGCGGGTGGGTGTCAACGCTTGCCGCGGCTGATCGGCCTGCGTGCCGCGCTCGACATCATCCTCGCCGGCAAGACCGAACGCGCCGCTAAAGCGTTCCGGCTCGGCATCGTGGATGAGCTGGTCCCACCGTCGATCCTTACCGACGTCACACTTGCCGCAGCGCGGCGTTTGGCGGAGGGCTGGCGCCCCACGCGAAGGCGCCCGGGCGGCCTCGTGGGGTTTCTGCTCGACGGCAATCCCCTGGGCCGGCGGATCGTGTTCCGGATGGCGCGCAAGCAGGTGCTGGAGCGGACGGGCGGCAACTATCCGGCTCCGCTCGCGGCGCTCGAAGCCGTCGAGTACGGCCTGCGGCACGGGATGGCAGAGGGACTCAAACGAGAAGCGCAACTGTTCGGCCAACTGGCGGTCACGGATGTCTCCCGCAAGCTGGTACAGATTTTCTTCGCGACGAATCAACTCAAGAAGGATCCCGGCGTGCCGAACGCGCCGCCGCCCATCCGTGTGCAGCGACTCGGCATCATCGGCTCAGGTTTCATGGGCGCAGGGATAGCCGGGACGGCCGTCGCCCAGGCGGAGGTCGATGTGCGGATGAAGGACGCCGACCTCGCCCGCGTCGCGCAGGGCGTGCTCGCGGCGCGCGCCATCCTCGATGACCGGCTGAAGCGGCGCCGCATCACGAAGTTCGAATACGCGCGGCTCGTCGCGCTCCTGTCCGGCGGCGACACCTACGCTGGCTTCGGTCGTGCCGAGCTGACGATCGAGGCGGTCTTTGAGGAGCTCGGCGTCAAACAGCAAGTGCTCCGCGAGGTCGAAGCGGTGCTCCCGCCCACGGGAGTGTTCGCGTCCAATACCTCGACGATTCCGATCACGCGCATCGCCGAAGCCGCGCGCGCGCCCGAGCGCGTCATCGGGATGCACTTCTTCTCCCCCGTCGCGAAAATGCCGCTGCTCGAAGTGATCCCGGGCGCCCGCACGGAGCCGCAAACCGTGAGCACCGCCGTTGCGTTCGGGCGGCGCATGGGCAAGACGGTGATCGTCGTGAAGGACAGCCCGGGCTTCTGGGTCAATCGCATTCTCGCGCCCTACCCCAACGAAGTCGGCCATCTCCTCGCGGAGGGGGCGTCGATCGAGGATATCGACAGCATGGCCGTGCGTTTCGGCTTCCCGGTGGGACCCGTGACGCTGCTCGACGAGGTGGGACTCGACGTCGCACTCAAGGTCGCCGGCGTCATGCAGGAGGCGTACGGGGACCACATCCAGCCAGCCCCTGGTCCGGGAATCGCCGTGCTGGTGAAGGAAGGCCGCTTGGGCCGCAAGTCGGGCCGCGGTTTCTACATCTACCAGGACGGCAAGAAGCGCGGGGTCGACGAGAGCGTGTACGGTCTGCTCGGTGTCCATCCGAACGGTGGCCCGCGTCCCGCGGAGATTCTCCAACGGCTCGTGCTCCCGATCGTGAATGAAGCCGCCCGGGCCCTCGGTGAGGCCATTGTCCGGAGTCCTCGCGACGGGGACATCGGCGCGATCTTCGGATTCGGCTTTCCGCCGTTCCGCGGCGGGCCGCTGCGCTACGCGGACGATCTGGGAGCCGAGCGCGTCGTCACCGATCTGGAACGGCTCGCCGAGCGCCACGGCGCCCGGTTCGCGCCGTGTGAAGTCCTCCAGGAGCATGCTCGCGCCGGGACCAAGTTCTACGCCTGATGCTGCGCGCCGTATTTCTCTGGCTGAGCGAGCAACCGCGCGTCTTCAGGTTCGTCCGGAAGAATCGCCTCGCACGCAAGCTCGCTTCGCGGTTCGTCGCCGGCGAGACGATCGACGAAGCGATGTCGACGGTGCGCGACCTGAACGCGAGTAACCTGTCTGCCTCTCTCGATCTGCTGGGCGAGTCGGTGCTGCACGCCGAGGAAGCACAGCGCGCCTGCCGCACCTATCTCGATCTGCTCGAGCGCATTCACAGCGCCAAGGCCAACGCCAACGTCTCCGTCAAGCTCACTCAGATGGGGCTCGACATCGACGAGCAGCTGTGCGTGAGCAACATGCGGGCGATCATCGGCCAGGCGAAGCAGTACGATTCATTCGTGCGCATCGACATGGAGCAGTCGAGCTACACCGCCAAGACGCTGCAGCTGTTCACGGACGTGCTCCATCCGGAATTCGGGAACGCGGCCGGGGTCGTGCTGCAATCCTACTTGCGGCGCACCGCGGCCGACGTGGATGCCATGATCGCCCTGCGCGCGCGCGTACGACTGTGCAAGGGAGCGTACAAGGAGCCCGAGGACGTTGCATTTCCCAAGAAGAGCGACGTCGACGCCAACTACGTCGCCTGCATGGAGCGGTTGCTCGAACGAGGAAACTACCCGGGCATCGCGACGCACGATGTGAAGATCATCGAGCGTGCGAAAGCATTTGCGAAACAACAGGGGATTTCCGCCGAGCGATTCGAGTTCCAGATGCTGTACGGGGTCCGGCGCGATCTGCAGCTTAGGCTGCGGCGTGAAGGCTACAACATGCGCGTGTACGTTCCGTTCGGGACGCACTGGTATCCGTATTTGATGCGCCGTCTTGCCGAACGCCCAGCCAACATCGCGTTTATCACGGCGAACATTCTCAAAGAATGGACGACACGACGTTAGGTGGTTATCAGCAAGTGCACGGGCGTCCGCCGGCGTTCGGTGCGGCGGACGGGCAGGCCTACTCCGTGGCCACCTTTGCCAACGACGCGGCCGAGGCGGGCCGCTACGGTGCGGCCCTGCTGTTCATCCGGTGGGGCGAAGGGGAAAAACCGGTTGGCCACCTGGAAACTGACTACCTCGCGTTCGGTTCGACGCCTGACGAAGCGCTCGCGCCGGTCCTCGCATTGACGTTGGAGCAAGTGAAGGCCCATCTCGACCGGTGCGTTGCGCGGAGCAACCCGTGACCACCACCAGCGGTGTCGTCCTTGCGCGCACGGCCGGTGGCTACCGCGTTCATACCGACGCGGGCGAAATCATCGCCTCACTCCGCGGCAAGCTGAAGTACCAGGACTCGGATCGCGTCGTCCCGGGTGACGTGGTTGTCCTCGAGGGATCCACGATCGCGGAGATCCGTCCGCGGCGGTCCGTGCTGGCCCGTCGTGCGGCGCAGGGCAGCAGCGGCGCGGGTCCCCGGCGCTCCCAGCCCGTCGCGGCCAACGTGGATCAGGTGATCGTCGTGACCTCCGCCCGTGATCCAGAGCCGAGCCCTCGGATGATCGACCGCTTCCTGGTGATCGCGGAAGCGAATGGCCTGCCGGCGGCGGTTGTCCTCAACAAGATCGAGCTCGACCGCGCGATCGAGGAACCACTGACGCGGCGCTTCAAGACTGCGGGCTATCAACTGTTGGGAACGTCCGTAAAGGCGGACGAAGGACTCCCGGCGCTGCGCGACTTGCTACGCGGCCGGCACTCGGTCTTTACCGGCGCGTCGGGCGCCGGGAAGTCGAGCCTGCTCAACGCCCTCGAGCCGGGCCTCAAGCTGCGCGTTGGCGCGATTAGCGAGAAGTGGCGGACCGGGAAACACACGACCACCGCCGCCGAGCTCGTCCCGGTCGCGGGCCTCGGCTACGTCGTCGATACACCCGGCCTCCGCGAAATCGGCGCCTGGGGCATCGATCCCAACGAGCTGGGCGCCTGTTTCCCGGAATTCCGCCCGTATCTCGATCAGTGTCGCTTCGACAACTGCCGCCACCTCGCTGAGCCCGGCTGTGCCGTGCGCGGCGCGCCGGCCGGCGCCATCGATCCCGATCGGTTGGTGTCCTACGAGCGGATCTATGAAGAGGTCAGCGAGCCTTCCTGGTCCAGCGGCCGGCGTCGCGGGAGGTGACTTTGGCCATCATCTGCGCGAAGGCGTCGTCGAGATCGATGTGCTGCGAGTTGGCAATGCAAATCACGACGAAGAGGATGTCCGCCAGCTCCATTGGAATCGAGCCCGGCGGTTCGTCCGGCTTCTTCGGCTTCGGGCCGAATTGATGATTGACTTCGCGTGCCAGCTCGCCGACTTCTTCGGCCAAGCGCGCCACGTTCGCGAGCGGCGTGAAATACCCTTGCTCGAACTGGCCGACCCATTGATCCACCGCTTGTTGCGCCTCTCGCAAGCTCATGTCTGACCTCGTCGCGCCCTTTCAGGGTGAGCGGTACGCCGCCGTCGACCGCCTCAGCTCGCTGATCGCGCCGCCGTACGACGTCATCGATCAGGCGGAGCGCGCGCGGTACGCCGCGCTCGCCGCAGAGAATATCGTGCACGTCATGTTGCCGGAAGCGCCGCCCGGGGAGCCCGACGAAGCGCGCTACCGCGTGGCGGCCGAACGACTGGCCAACTGGCGCCGCACAGGCGTGCTGCGACGCGATCAGCAACCGGTACTGTATGTGCTCGCGCAGGACTTCACGTTGCCGACCGGCGAAAAACGCACTCGGCGCGGCCTCTTCGGCGCCGTCGCCGCGGAGGGCTACGAACCGCGCCGCGTTCGGCCGCACGAGCGGACGCACGCCGGGCCGAAGGCCGATCGTCTGGCACTCATGCGCGCGACAGCCACCAACATCGAGTCGATCTTTTTGCTCGCGCCCGATCGTGATCGCACGCTGGCGAACGCCGTAGCGGCGGTCTCACAGGGGACGCCCGACGCGACAGCGGAGCTGAATGGTGTGGGAATCCGGCTCTGGATCGTGCGCGACGTTTCCCGTTTCCCGTTTCCCGATTCCCCGCTTTACATCGCCGACGGCCATCACCGCTACGAAACGGCGAGCGCCTATGCGCTGGAGAATCCGGGAGGGGCGGCCGATCGCGTGCTCGCGCTGATCGTGTCGGCGCAGGATCCGGGACTCGCGGTGCTGCCGACGCATCGGGTGATCTTCGGAACGGGGCGTGAGCTGGAGCCCATGCTGCCGCGGTGGCGCGAATGGTTCGACGTGCAGCCGTTCGCGGCGGACCGCGATCCGGTGACCGCGCTCGCCTCACTCGGCCGCGACCGCACCGCGTGTCTCGTGGCCGACCGCTCGCGCATCCTCGCGCTGTTGCTCAAGCCTGGCGCGCTACCCGACCGGCTGCCGAGCCTCGCGCAGACCACTGCAGTGCGCGATCTCGATGTCGCTCGGATCGAGTCGCTGGTTGTGAAGGAGATTCTTGGCGCCGGCATGTCGACGCCCATCGTGCGCTACGTGGCGGATGCGAAAGCAGCGCTCAGGATGGTCCAGCATGGCGGCGCCGCGGTCGCCGTGCTGCTCAATCCCACCCGGGTGGAGCAGGTCTTTGCGGTAGCGGATGCCGGCGACGTGATGCCGCCGAAGTCGACGTACTTTGTTCCGAAGGTACCAAGCGGCCTAGTCCTGCGGCCCTTGTCGTAGCGCGGCGATCAACGCTTTGCAGAACTGTGGCAGGTCGGCGGGCGTGCGCGACGAGATGAGGTTGCCGTCGACCACCACCGCGCTGTCCTCCCACACGACCCCGGCGTTCTCCATATCGTCCTTGATGGCACGGACACTCGTCGCGCGCTTGCCTTTGAGAATCTTCGCCGAGATGGGGACCCATCCGGCGTGACAAATGAAGGCGACCGGCTTTCCGGCCTGGAAGATCTCACGCGTCAATCGCAGAACCTTCTCGGAACGCCTCAGCTGATCGGGGGCGAATCCGCCCGGAATCACGAGGGCGTCGAAATCGGACGATTCAACTTGATCCACGTTGGTGTCGACCGTGACCGGATAGCCGCGCTTTCCGGGATAGGTGTGCTCGCCCATCCCCGCGACGGTGGTGCTGGCCCCTTCTTCTTCGAGCCGGATCTTCGGGTACCAGAGCTCAAGGTCCTCATACAATGGAGCCGCAAAAAACAGGATGCGTTTGCCTTTGAGCGTCATGCGGGGAACCTATATCTTTGGCTGCTGTGAGGCCACGCCAGCAGATACTCGAGAATCTCGACTCGGTCTACCGTGAAGCGTACGAGCGCGCCAAAGCCGCGAAGGACGAACGCCGCATGGCCGATCTCGATGCCGCCTATCAACGCGAACAACTGCTGCTCGAAGTGCTGCTCGACATTCGCGACGGCATGAGCGGGCCCGCGAAGCCCAAGTCCTCGGCCGAAACCGGCAATCCCATCGCCGCGCTCGACGCGATTCGTCGCATCACCAAACTGCGCTAGGAGGTAGCCGTGCGTCGTCTGTTGCTCGCCAGTCTGGTCACCCTCGTGCCGCTCGCCGCGTGCGGACAGAAGGCGGACATCGTCATCGAGGGTGGTCCGGTTTGGACCGGCCTCTCGACCGGCCGCGGCCAGCCTGGTGCGGTGGCGATCGCGGACGGCAAGATCCTGGCGGTCGGCGATTCCGCACAAATCGCGCGCTATGTGGGCGCCAATACCGCCGTGCTGCACGCCGCCGGCGGTCTCGTGATGCCCGGTTTCGCCGACGGCCATACGCACTTCATCGACGGCGGCTTTCAGCTGGCGTCGGTGAACCTGCGGGACGCTGCCACTCCGCAGGAGTTCGTGCGCCGGCTCAAGGAGTACGCGGCGCATCTGAAGCCGGGTGAGTGGATCACGGGCGGCGATTGGGATCATACGCTGTGGCGCGGCGCGCCCCTTCCGCGGCACGAATGGATTGACTCCGTGACGCCGAACAATCCGGTCTTCGTGAACCGTTTGGACGGCCACGAGGCGCTGGCCAATGCCGCCGCGATGCGCGCCGCCGGTGTCACGGTCGCGACGCCGTCGCCGTTTGGCGGCGAGATCACAAGCGGAGGAGTCTTCAAGGACCGGGCGATGGGTCTCGTGTGGCACGCCGCGCCCGATCCGTCGCCGGAGCAGCGCGATTCGGCCCTCGCGCGCGCCCTCGCGCATGCCGCGTCCCTGGGCGTGACGGCCACCGGGCACATGTCCGCTTCCTTCGCGGATCTCGCGAGCTACCGCCGGCTGGAGCGCGCCAACCGCCAAACCGTGCGTGTGTCGCTCTACTTGCCGCTGAGCACGTGGAAGGTCGTCGCGGAGAGTGCCGCAACGAACCGCGGCGATGACTGGGTTCGGATCGGTGGCGTGAAAGGGTACATGGACGGATCCGCCGGCTCGCGCACGGCATTCTTCTTCGAGCCATTCAGCGACTCGGCAGGCTATCGTGGTCTGATGCAGCAGCCGGAATCCGACATGCGCGCCTGGGTTGGTGCTGCGGATTCTGCTGGGTTGCAGATTGCCGTCCATGCGATCGGCGACCGAGCCAACGCCATCATTCTGGCGATCTACGATAGTGTCGCCCGCGCGCACGGTGCGCGTGACCGCCGGTTCCGAGTCGAGCACGCGCAGCACCTGCGTTCAGACGACATTCCGCGCTTCGGCGCGCTTCGGATCGTGGCGTCGATGCAGCCTTATCACGCAATCGACGACGGCCGGTGGGTCGAGCAGCGCATCGGTCCGGTACGCATCAAGACCACCTACGCGTTCCGGACGCTGCTCGACACTGACGCACCGTTGGCGTTCGGCTCAGACTGGACCGTCGCGCCGCTCGATCCGATGCTCGGCGTGTACGCGGCCGTGACGCGACGCACGCTCGACGACAAGAACCCCAACGGCTGGGTGCCCGAGCAGAAGATTACGGTTGGAGAAGCCCTCCGCGCGTACACCTACGGCAACGCGTGGGCCACGTTCAACGAGCAGAAATGGGGAACGCTGGTGCCAGGCAGATTTGCCGATGTCGTGGTTTTGGATCGCGATCCGTTTGCGGTGCCTGCGGAATCGCTCGGGACGATCAAGCCGCGCTATACGATCGTAGGGGGGAGAGTCGTTTACCGAAAACAGTCCTAGCCTGAGTATTTGAACCCCGCTTCGGCGAGCGTAAGCGGTTCTCCTTCATGTTCGATGCCGGCGCCGATCACCTCGCCGAGGACGAGCGTGTGATCGCCCGCCGGGAGCGTCGCCACAACACGGCACTCGACCCACCCTAGCCCGTCGACGAGAACCGGCACGCCCGACGCGGGAGCCGGCTTCGTCTTGATCCCTTTGAGCTTCTGCGGTGCCTGATCGGAGCTGCGACCGAGTTTGCCGGCGAGATCGCGCTGACCTTTCAGCAAGAGATTGACGGCAAAGTGGTGCGAATCGCGGATCAGGCCGATCGTCTTGGAGGTACTCTCGATCGCGACCACGACCATCGGCGGCTCGAACGCCGCCTGTGTGAGCCAATTGGCGGTCATCCCATGGTCCTCGCCGTTGTGCGTGACGGTGACGACGTACAGACCATAGGGGAAGTGTCGGAGAATCGATTTCTTGGCGGCTTCGTCCATGACTGAAGTAAGAATCTAGGCTATTTTCCAACCCTATGGCATCACGTTCCCGCGCGACCCCGGCTGCCACGGCTACCCGACCTGCCAAAGCACCATCGGCGCTTTCGAAGGCCGATCTGCTCGATATGTACCGGCTGATCCTCACGTCACGGCGCATCGACGACAAGGAGATCCAGCTCAAGCGGCAAAACAAGATCTTCTTTCAGATTTCAGGCGCGGGCCACGAAGGTGTCCTCGTGGCGGCGGGCAAAGCGTGGCGGCCATCGTACGACTGGTTCTACCCTTACTACCGCGACCGCGCGCTCGCCCTGACGCTCGGCATGACGCCCACCGAAATGTTGCTTGCCGCGGTGGGTGCCGCCGACGACCCGAGCTCCGGCGGCCGGCAAATGCCCTCCCACTGGGGCCACAAGCAGCTGAACATCGTCAGCCAATCGAGCCCGACGGGAACGCAGTTCCTCCAGGCCGTGGGCTGCGCCGAAGCGTGGCTCCGCTATACCCGAATCGACAATCTGAAGGACAAGCCGATCCACGGGGACGAGGTCGTCTACGTCTCCGCCGGCGATGGTACAACGAGTGAAGGCGAATGGTGGGAGGCCATGAACAGCGCCAGCAACCTCAAGCTGCCGGTGCTCTTCCTGATCGAGGACAACAAGTACGCCATTTCGGTGCCGATCGAGGTGCAGACCGCCGGCGGGTCTGTGTCGAAGCTCGTCGCGAACTTCCCCAATCTGCTCATCGAGGAAGTCGATGGTTGCGACCCGATCGCGTCCTATGCTGCGCTGACTCGCGCGGCGGATTGGTGCCGCCAGCGCAAAGGCCCCGCGCTCGTGCACGCCCACGTGATTCGCCCCTACTCGCACTCATTGTCCGACGACGAGATCCTCTACAAGCCGCCGCGCGAGCGCGAGGCGGAGGCCAAGCGCGACGCCGTGACCGCGTTCCCGAAACGCCTGATCGAAGAGGGCGTCGCGACCGAAGCGGAAATCGAGGCGATCAAGGCGCAGGTCGACGAAGAGATCCAGGTGGCTGCCGACATGGCGCTTGCGTCGCCCCAGCCCAAGCCCGAGACCGCGCTCCAGTGGGTATACTCGCCCGACGTCGATCCGACGTCGGAGCAATTCGACACCGAGGACGATCCGCACTTCACCGGCGAGCCGACCACGATGGTGGATCTGCTCAACGCGTGCATGAAAGACGAGATGACGCGCGATCCGCGCATCCTCGTGTTCGGCCAAGACGTCGCGGACGTCAGCCGGGAGCAGTATCTGAAGGAAGTGAAGGGGAAGGGCGGCGTCTTCAAGGTCACCTGGGGGCTGCAGCGCCAGTTCGGCAGCGACCGCGTCTACAACTCCCCGCTCGCCGAGGCCAACATCGTCGGACGTGCGATCGGTCTGGCCACGCGCGGGCTCAAGCCGGTCGTCGAGATCCAGTTCTTCGACTACATCTGGCCGGCCTATCATCAGATCCGCAACGAGCTCGCGACCCTGCGGTGGCGCTCGAGCAACGCGTTCAGCGCCCCGGCCGTGGTCCGCGTGACGTACGGCGGCTATCTCAGGGGCGGCTCCGTTTATCACTCACAGACGGGCGCAGTGATTTTCACGTCGGTGCCGGGGCTGCGGGTCATTTGCCCGTCCACAGCCCTGGATGCCAACGGGCTGTTGCGCACCGCCATTCGCTCCGACGATCCCGTCATCTTCCTCGAACACAAACACCTCTACCGCCAGACCTACAACAAAGCTCCGAATCCCGGCCCGAACTTCATGATCCCGTTCGGAAAAGCGAAGGTGGTGCGGGAAGGGACGGCGCTGACAGTGGTAACCTACGGCGCCGTGGTGCAGCGCTCGCTCGTCGCCGCCAAGGAGCTCGAGGAGAAGGAAGGGGTGAGTGTCGAGGTGATCGATCTACGGTCGTTGTCGCCGGTGGATTGGGAGACGATCGAGGCGTCGGTTCGGAAGACGAACAAGGTGATCGTCGCGTACGAGGACGCGTTCTCGTGGGGCTACGGCGCCGAGATCGCAGCCCGGATCGCCGACCGCTGCTTCCCGTGGCTCGACGCGCCAGTGAAGCGCGTGGCGTCGACCGACACGTTCGTCGGGTATGCGCCCGACCTCGAGGATTACATCCTTCCCCAGGTGGAGGACCTCGCGCAAGCGATGCGCGAGTTGCATGCGTTCTAAGCCGGCGCTCACATACGGTGTTCTGTTCTTTCTGTCGGGCGCGACCGGTCTGATTTACGAGCTGCTGTGGGTTCGCGTCCTCTATCAGTCATTCGGCTCCACCATCCAGTCCGTCACGACCGTAGTCGCCGCCTACATGGGCGGCCTCGGCCTGGGCGCGTGGCTGTTCGGGCGGCGCGCCGATCGCACGCCGCGCCCAGCGGTGCTGTACGGTTGGCTCGAGATCGCGATCGGCGTCTTCGGCATCCTGTCGCCGCTGGTCCTCGGTCTCGCGCACTGGATGTACATCGGCACCGCGGGCGCCCTCGCACTCGGCGGCGCAGCCAGCGTCGCGTTGCGCTTTGGACTGGCGGCGCTGGTCTTGCTGATTCCGACCACGCTCATGGGCGGGACATTGCCTGTCCTGACGCGCGCACTCACGGGCGAAGATCGTGGACTCCTCAAGCCATCCCTGGGCCGCCTGTACGGCTTGAACACACTCGGCGCGATGACCGGAACCGCGCTCGCCGGGTTTTTTCTGATTGAGTTCGTCGGGGTCCGCGCCTCGCTGTTGGCGACAGCTACACTCAACCTCGCGATTGGCGTCGCCGCAATTTCGCTCGGCAGGCGTGACGGCTTGGCTGACCCCGGGCGCCAGCCCGGGGAAGACCAGGTCCAGCCTGCCCCCGCCGCTCGTGATCACCTGAAGACTGTCGCCCTGGTGCTGTTGGGCGTAACCGCCTTTGCGGCATTGCTCGACGAGATCGCCTGGACCCGCGTGCTGATCATGATCGTTGGCGGCTCGACCTACGCGTTTACGCTGATTCTGCTGGTGTTTCTGCTGGGTATCGGCCTCGGCAGTATCCTCGTCGCCCGTCGCAGCGCGCCGCGCGTCGACACCGCCGCCAGCGCGGCGCTCGCGCAGGGGATCACCGGCATCGGCGCGGCGCTGTTGTTCGTGTTCTTCGGATTTCTGCCATCGTACATCATCGCCGTGTTCCAGATTCCGGATCTCAGCGCCGCGTCCCGTCTTCTGCTGATGGGGGTCGCTGTTGGAGCCGTCGTTCTCATCCCGGCGATCGGAATGGGGATGACGTTCCCGCTGCTCACCGATCTCACGGCCCGCAGCGCGAAAGCGCGCGGCGAGGACGTCGGCGCCGCGTACGCGCTCAACACGATCGGCAGCATTCTTGGCGCCGTGCTCACGGGCTTCGTGCTCGTCATGGCGCTGGGCACGCAGGCAACTTTGCGTGTCGGGTTGATCGTAAACGGTATCGCCGCGCTGGCGCTCGCCGGGTTCGCCGCGCGCGGCATCGCCGAGGCCTCGGTCGAAGACCGTCGGATACGCGTGCGCGTGTTGACGGCGGGAGCTTTCGGGACCCTGACCCTGCTCGCCGCCGCGGCCGCACCTGGTTGGAGCACGCGCCTCATCGACCTCGGCCCCACGATTTACGCGCGGCAACCCATGGACCGGGCGGCGCGCGAGCGGTTCCTCGAGCACCGCGGCGTGCGACAGCTCTCGTTCCGGGAAGGTCCGAATGCGACGGTGAGCGTGTGGGAGGGCGAGTCCGGTCGATCGCTGCGCGTGAACGGCAAAGTCGACGGATCCGATCGCGGCGATATGGACACGCAGGTCATGCTCGGCCTCGCGCCGGCGGTCGCTCGGGTCGGCGCGGCCTCGGCGCTCGTGATCGGGTACGGCACCGGCGTGACGGCCCATGTCCTTGCCACCGTACCGAGCATGCGGCGCCTGAAAATTGTCGAGATCGAGCAGTCCGTGGTGCAGATGGACAGCTTTTTCGTCGGTGTGAATGGGTCAGTGCAATCCCGGCCCGACGTCCGCGTCGTCATCGATGACGCGCGCAGCGCCCTCCAGCTCGACCGCGAGCGCTACGACGTGATCGTCTCGGAGCCCTCGAATCCCTGGGTCGCGGGTGTTGCGACGCTGTATACACCCGAGTTCTTCCGCATCGCCCGGGCAAGACTCTCCGACGACGGCGTCTTCTGCCAGTGGATACAGCTCTACCAGCTTCCGCTACCGATTGTCGCCGGAATCGTGCGGAGTTTGCACGAAGTATTTCCCCACGTGCACGTCTGGTTCGGAGGAAGCGCAGACATCATGGTCCTGGCCTCGCCGCGGCCACTCACCTACGACCCCATCTGGCTTACTCAGCTGCTCGGTCCAGGCGGGTTGAAGGCGATGAGCCGCGAGTGGCTCAGCATCGACAACACGGTTCAGTACTTCGGTCGGATGCTGTTGGGGGACTCGGGCGTCGCGCGCCTGATGCAACGGGCAAACCTCGAGCACACCGACAATCAGCCGCGCCTCGAGTTCGTTGCGGCACGACGCTTCCTGGATCCTGGAGCGGCCGCGTACGCCGTCTTTGATTCGCTCATCCAGCTCGGCAAGGGCGATGCCGGCACATCGCCCTTCGCGCTGTTAGGGATACTTGCCTTGCGCCGGAGCGATGCCGGTGTGCTCCCCTATCTCGACGCGGCGCGGCGCGCACAGCCGGAGGTACTCGAGTGGAGCGTCCGAACTGCCGGTATTCGGCTGGCCCTGGGTGACACGGCTCAGGCCGATTCGTTGCTCGGAGCGGTGATTGGCAGGGGCGGCAGCGTCTCCCCCAACGCGCTCCAGATGCGCGGCTTGCTCGCAGCGGCTCGAAACAAGCCGCTTGCGGCAGTGGCCCTCCGCGAGGCGCTCGCTGCGGGCGCCGACACAGGGCAAGTACGCGCGGCGCTGGCGCTGCTCGCTGCCCGGGAGTCTCGCTGGGGCGAGGCAGCGTCGCAGGCGCGGAGGGCGCTCGACGCGGCTCGGGGAACGTTTCGCCACCCGTTCCCCGGCGAGTTCCTGAGTCAGGCGCTTGGTCAGATCGCGCTGGATGCCCCGCCGGGCTTGGCAGACAGCTTGCTCAGCTACGCCGCTGTTCGGCGTCCGGGCTCGGCGCGCTACCGTGAATTGGCCGCTGTCGCCGCGCTGCGGGCGGGTCGCTGTGAGCACGCGGCCGCGAGCTTTGTGGAGTTGTTGGATTTCGCCGTGCAGCGGGACAACGGCCCCGCACTCGTGCGCGAGTGCTGGACGACGCAGGACTCTACGGTGAGGACCGGGGCCGTCCACGGGGCGGCGGGGAGGCAGGCGCCGGAGAAGCACTGAGCACGTCGCGAATCTCGCCCGCGGCCGCGATTGCATGATCGACATCCCGGGAGAGCGCCCGCGCCTGCTGTGTAGCATTCGTTAGATCGCTGAGCACTGCGGCCACGCCCGCCGACCGGAGCCGCAGCAGATCGAACCGCACATTCTGCATCGCCAGCACGCACGACTCGATCTGGTCCTCGACGCGGCGGCGTCGCGTCAGGAGGTCACTCAATGCCTGGCGCTGGCGCTCGAGCAAGCTGATTTGCCGTTCGCGTTCCGTTCCTTCTTCATGATGCTTCACAGCTTCAATCCGCAATTCGATCCGCGCCAGCGCGCCGTCATCTACATCGGCGCTCATACTGTGCAGCATGCGCGCGAGATCTTCGGCCCGCTTGAGGAGCGCATCGACGGTGACCACAACGTCCGGGAGCAACTTTCGCTCGGACGTCGGAACGCGCTCCATGATCTTGAGGATCGCCTCCCGGTCGTTGCGCGCCAGTCGCACGGCATCGACCTGGCGACCGAACTCGTCCGCTTTGGGCGACGGCAGAACGCGGCGCGGGCCCCGCAACGCTTCTTGCGCGTCCGGCGCTGCCGGTCGGTTGAGCACGTCGCGCCACGAATACCCGTTTTTCCACAGCTTCATAAATTGGGGCAGCAAGCCGAACCCGCCCCACACGGCCGTCGGGAACAGCGACCAGCTGAGGCCGTTGCCCATGATCATATCGATAAACATCAGGCCGCCGCAGACAGACGCCCACGAGACGAAACTGTCGCGGAACTTCGCGACCATGCGGGGTTCGCCGCTGGGCGTGAGATCGCTCTTTGGGTCCCGCTTGGGGCTTGGTCGTGACGTACGCCGCCGCTCCGGCCGGCCACCGCCCGACATCCTCGCGGGAGGCTCCAAGCGAGTTTCCGGACGCGCCAGTGGGCTGACACTCTGACGTCGCGAGGGCCGGTACGGCGGTGCGCTCCGCGACTCGAGCGCGCGCCGCAACGCGTCGGCCGTCGGCCAGCGCGCTTCCGGCTCCTTCTCGAGCGAGCGCATGACACACGAGGCGAGATCGTCCGGGCACGTCGGCGAGCGGTCCTGGAGATTTGGCGCTTGCTCGGTGATTTGTTTGAGCAGGATGCCGGGCACCGTGGGGGCCGAGAACGGCAGTTCTCCGGCGAGCATCTGATACCCGACGACGCCCAGGCTGTAGATGTCGGAGCGCCCGTCGATTTCGCGATCCCCGGCGGCCTGCTCTGGACTCATGTAGTGCGGCGTTCCGATCGCGACCCCGGTTGCCGTCAGCGTTCCGGGCCCTGTGGTCGAGGTCAGTGCCTTGGCAATGCCGAAGTCCGTGAGGACCGTCCGGCCGCGGCTTCCCTCTAAAAGGATGTTGTCGGGTTTGACGTCGCGATGGATGATGCCGAGGGCGTGTCCGGCGCCGAGTGCGTCCGCCGTTTCCATCAAGATGCGCCGGGCTTCTTCCGGTGGCAGTCGCTCGCGGCGCTTGAGACGCGCCGCGAGCGATTCACCGTCCACATAGGCCATCACGAAGTACACGAGTCCCTCGGGACCTTCGCCGACGGAATGAATCGGGACGATGTGCGGGTGGGACAGACGCGCGGCCGTTTCCGCTTCCCGGAGGAAACGCATGCGGATTTCCTCACGGAACGCGAGTTCGGGCGGGAGCACCTTGACTGCCACCGCCCGCTTGAGCCGCTCATCGCGGGCATGATAGACGACGCCCATGCCGCCGCGGCCGATCTCCCCGTCGAGCGTGAAGGAAGAGCCAAGGGCCTGACTCAGCCGCTGCGCCAACAGATCGCTCATGCCGTTTTGCAATCCATTCGTGGACTAAGATTTAGCCGCATCCATGCGGCCTTGCAACACAGTCTGGACGCGTCGTGTTGGCAGTCACGCGCCGCTTTGGCGGCGCTAGGAGGAACGGACCTGCCGCAGACGGCGTTTTTTCGTGGCATGGACGGTGCATTCTCCGTGGCCGACTGTAGTTCACGAAACCTACCATTGGAGATTCCATGTCAGACCGGATGAGTTTGCCCGTCCTGCCGTTGCGCGAGGCCGTGCTGTTTCCCGGCGTCGCGTCGCCAATTGGCGCGGGCCGTCCTGCGACATTGCGTGCCATAGAAGCCGCCCTCAAGAACCCCGACCGCAAGATCTTTGCGGTCGCGCAGAAAGAGAATATCGATCAGGTCACCCCCGGCGTGCTGTACAACACCGGAACGATCGCGCGAATCAGTCAGGTGCAGCGCAATCTGGGTGGCGTCCAGCTGATTCTCCACGGGGAAACCCGCGGGACCGCCGTCCATTACAGCGAGACCAACGGTTATCTCGAGGCGACCGTACGCGAGGCGGAAGATCTCCCCCCTCTCAATGAGAAGGATCCCGCGTTCGTAGCGTTGCATCGCGAGGTCCGCGAGCGGGCCGCGGAGCTGGGCCAGAAGTCGGGGCTGCCCACAGAAGTCATCCAACAGGTGCTGCAGGGGGTCAGCGACCCCGGCGCCCTCGCCGATCTCGTCGCCGGCCATCTCGACATCCAATCGCTGGAGCGCCAGCAGCTGCTGGAGACGCTCGCGGTGGAGGACCGGCTGCGTCGCGTGCTGGTGCACGTGCAGCGTCAGATCGCGGTCGTCGACGCGCAGGAAGACATCAAGTCGCAGGTCCAGGAAGAGCTCGGTGAACGCCAGCGCGAGATGCTCCTGCGCGAGCAGATGAAGGCGATTCGCAAAGAGCTGGGCGAAGAGGAAGAGGCGGCGGAGGCCGATGACCTCAAGAAGCGGCTCGATGCGCTGGAGTTGCCGGAGGCGGCTCGCAAAGAGGTCGATCGCGAGCTGGCGCGCCTGGAGCGCGCCGGGCGGGAATCGATGGAGGCGCAGGTCATTCGCACCTACCTCGAGACCATCGCCGAGCTGCCGTGGAACAAGCGCACCGAAGAGTCGCTCGACCTGAAGCAGGCCGCGAAGATCCTCGAGGAGGATCACTACGGCCTCCAGGATGTGAAGGACCAGGTGCTCGAGTTCCTCGCGGTCCGCCAGCTGCGGCAACAGCAGCCGAAGGAGGAAGCGCCGGGGAACGAAGACGATCGCGCCGCGCGCGCGCCGACCTTGCTGTTCGTCGGACCGCCGGGCGTCGGGAAGACCTCGATCGCCAAGTCCATCGCGCGCGCGATGGGCCGGCCGTATGTCCGCATTTCACTGGGCGGCGCCCGGGACGAGGCCGACATTCGCGGCCACCGGCGCACGTACGTCGGTGCGATGCCCGGCCGCATCATCCAGGGGATGAAGCAGGCGGGTGCCAAGAACCCGATCTTCCTGCTCGATGAAGTCGACAAGCTGGGGATCTCCTTCCAGGGAGATCCGGCGGCGGCCCTGCTGGAGGTGCTCGACCCGGCGCAGAATGACACGTTCACGGATCATTACCTCGGCGTGCCGTTCGACCTCTCCGAGGTGCTGTTCATCGCGACCGCGAACTTCCTGCAGAGCATCCCCGCTCCGCTCCTCGATCGGCTGGAGACCGTCAACTTCGCCGGCTACACCGAGCGTGAGAAGCTCGAGATCGCCAAGCGGTACCTCGTTCCGCGCCAGTTGACTGAGAATGGTCTGCGCGCGGGGCAGTTGACGCTCACCGATGGCGCGTTGAGCGAGATCATCGCCAGCTACACTCGCGAGGCGGGTGTCCGCCAGCTCGAGCGCGAAATCGGAAAGCTCGGCCGCAAGGTCGCTCGGAAGATCGCGGACGGGGCGGCTGAGAAGGTGATCGTCGGACCGAAGGACATCCCAGATCTCATCGGGCGGCCGAAGGTGCATCCCGAGCGGATGGCTGGAGCGGATCAGGTCGGGGTGGCGACCGGGATGTATTACACGCCCGTCGGCGGCGACATCATGTTCGTCGAAGCCAGCATCATGCGTGGCAAGGGCGAGCTGGTCCTGACCGGTCAGCTGGGTGACGTCATGAAGGAGTCGGCCCGTGCGGCATTGACGTACGCCAAGTCGCACGCCGATCTGCTGGGGATTCCGGAAGAGGCGCTCGTCGACACGGACATCCACGTCCACGTCCCCGCTGGAGCGATTCCGAAGGACGGACCTTCCGCAGGTGTGACGATGGCGACCGCGCTCGTCTCGGCGCTTTCGCGCCGGCCGGCGCGCCACGACATCGCGATGACGGGTGAGATCACGCTGCGTGGCCGCGTTCTGCCGATCGGCGGCGTCAAAGAAAAAGTGCTCGGCGCTGTGCGGGCGGGGATCACCTCGGTGATTCTGCCGAAGGAGAACGAGCGCGATCTCGACGATCTGCCGGAAGAGGTACGGAAGACGCTCGAGGTGCATCTGGTGGAGGAGCTGGGAGATGTGTTGAGCCTGGCGCTGCGGGGCGCCCGCTTCGAGTCGGGGCACCTGATCTTTGAGACGGAAGCGCCGGTGCTAGCCAGCGCTCACGCCGGCAACCACTAAGTCGACCGCCGCTTCGCGCCAGCGCTCGCGGAGCGACGGCTCATCGGCGCCGAGTGGGCGCGCGCTTGTGGCGATCACGGCTTCCATACTGAGATAGCCGACCATCAGGATCAAAGCTTGAGCGGCAGCCAGGTGCGGGTCGAGATCGTCCCGCACCTGGCCCAGGCCTTGGCCCTCGGCGAGGAGCACGACGAGCCGGTTGATGGCCGGCGCAAAGGCCGCCCCACCACCAGAGCGCGTGCCCTGGCCCAGCAGCGCGACGATTTCCGGATGTCTCGCGAGGAATTCGAACTGCGCGGCGAGCGTGAACCGAAGCCGCTCGAGCGGGCCCCCGCTTGGATACGCCAATTCCCCCAGCGCCGTCTCCAACTCGCCGGCCGATTGTGCCAGAACCGCCTGGAAGAGACCGCGTTTAGAGTGGAAGTAGTAGAACAGGAGCTGCTTGTTGACGCCAGCCAGGCGCGCGATCTGATCGACGCGCGCACCGGCGAAACCCCGCTTTGCAAACTCTTCCCGGGCGGCCGCTACGATCCGTAATGCCCTGTCATTACTCAGCTTGGGTGGCATGGCCGCATTTCGTCAACCGTTCGGTTGATGAAATCTAAGGCCTTTCGTCCGGTGCCGCCACTGCGACGTTTTCCGGAATGCGGGACAGACCTTCTTTGAGATAGGCCAGCAGGTATCGATTCAACTGATCGGGCGATTCGTCAGCGGCGTCGTGTCCGGTGCGCGTGAGGACGACGAATTCGCTGCGCGGCAGCTCCTGCGTGAACCTGGTGCCGTCGCGAAGCGGAATCCACCGGTCCGCGTCGCCCCAGAGAATCAGGGTTGGCGCCTGTACGCGGCCAAGACGACCGCCCAGGCTGTCGAACCTGAACTCTCGGAGCACCCCTCGCAGGGCGCGCCCATACGCCGGATCGGGGACAGGTGCGTAGTACTGATCGACGTCTGCCTCGGTGACTTTGCTGGGATCGGCGAATGTCGAGCGCAGGATGCGAGCGGTAATCCAGCGCG
>WNEZ01000694.1_pt1 | contig 28049 bp, 33 predicted proteins | sample 5400521 | NCBI WGS metagenome assembly WNEZ01 (sample SAMN13153339, study PRJNA577476) | soil metagenome | isolation source: 120 cm saprolite under Douglas fir tree site 2 hole 1 replicate 1 | place: USA:California | collected 2015-04-18
AAAACCGCGCGCGTACAGATCATCCAGGGGCCAGAGATCGCGTTGGCGAAAGACTGGTTTACGGTTATCAGGTGGACGACAAACAATCCCGGTGGCTCGCCCGTGCATTATGGAATCGTGCACTATGGTACGGATCCCAAGGACCTCAGCCAAACCGCCAAAAATCCGATCCGGTTGAACCCTTACCATTCATCGACGGTTTTCCGCGTGCACCTGTACAACCTTAAGCCGCGGACGACCTACTACTACACGGTGGACTCGATGGAGTCCAACGGCAAGAGCGACGGAGTTACCAGCCCAGTACAAAACTTCACGACACCGTAGCGGCGCACTTTCGCCGCCTATCCGATTAAGTTGAACTCACCTGGGATGCATTTCACTCCATTCCCACGGTCTCACAAGAATTCCGCCGATTGGAGTCGCCGCTTCCGCGAGGTGCCATTCTGGAAAGAACGCCAGCGCAGCAACGAAGGCCGACACTGAGTGGCGAACGCCGAATAACATCATGCGATTCTTCATTGCTCACAGGTCCGATTCCCTTATTTGAGGAGGTGGCGTATGGCGAAGCCAAGTATTTTGATCAAAAGGATTGGGGTGCTTTTGCTAGTTGCGGGTTTGTTCGTATTCTTGAACCTCGCCTATGCCCAGCAAGAACAACGCGGGCAGACGAGCTATATGAAGGTGGACAGTAACGAATCATTCGCGGCGATCATGGCGCGAATGACGGCGGCGAAGCCAGGGATTGAGAAGGAGCATAGCGCTCTGCTCAACGAGCGCTACGACTTAAGCGACCGCCCGGCCCAGGGTGTCACGATGGACCGCGGAAAACCTTTACAAGAAGGCGTCCGCGTCAAGCTGCCCGCCGGGACGACTTGGGAGAAGCTTGCGGCGATGAGCGCGGACCAGATTTGCGAGCAGAATCTATATTCGAAGGGGTTTTACCCCTTGCCGCATCCCAACCACATCGACGGCGGCTTTGTTTTTCCACGCTTCCTGATCGACGCGATCAAGCAGCAGGACGGGCGAGACCTGACCCGGTTCGACATAGATTTCGATGTGCCGGATCACTTCCTGGCCGAGTTTCCGCCAGCCATCTACCTGACGCCGCGCCCTGATCTGGGCGATGTCTCGCAGGGTAAGCTGGTCTCGCTCACCAATTACTACGAGCTGTTCAACGGCCTGGTCACGCCTAGGCAGCTCGAAGGGCTGCGCCTGTTGCTGACGCCCTTCCCACAGCAGCAGTTCAATGCGACCGAGGATCGCCGTTCGGCGATTCCCAGCATCGGCGCGGCTTGCTTTGATTGTCATTCGAACGGCCACCAAAACGGCGCGACGCACCTTGCCCCCGATACCCGCCCGCAGCAGTTCCGCCACCGCATCAAGACGGTGTCGCTCCGCGGCGTCGACGTTCAGCGGCTCTTCGGGTCGCAGCGTGCCCTGAAGACGATCGAGGATTTCACCGAATTCGAGCAGCGCACCGCGTATTTCGACGGCGATATTGTGATTGCCGTGAAGAAGGGTGTGAACCCCCTCGAGCGTGGAAGCCAGGTCGACTTCATGGCCGATTTTCAAGAGATGCTGGACTTTCCACCGGCGCCCAAGCTCGATGTCCTTGGCAAGCTCATTCCCAGCAAGGCGACGGCAGCCGAGATGCGGGGCCAGGAGATCTTCTTCGGCAAGGGCCAATGCGCGAGCTGTCACCAGCCGCCCTTTTACACCGACAACCTGATGCACAACCTCCAGACGGAACGCTTCTTCAAGCCGGTGATGATCAACAACATGATGGCCATCGGGGACGGTCCAATCAAAACCTTTGCACTGCGCGGGGTCAAGGATAACCCGCCCTATATGCACGACGAGCGTCTGCTGACACTGGAGGACACCGTCGAGTTCTTCAACCTGATCCTCGGCACGAAACTTGCGCCGCAGGAAAAGCAGGATCTGGTGGCATTCCTGCGCACCCTCTAGCCGGCATGAAGTCGCATCGACGGTGGGCCAAGGGAGACAGACCCATCCAGATTGTCGATGTCCTTTGGGGGCCATTTCTTCAATGTGGTCGAGTAGAAGCCTGTAGAAACAGGACTTTCGTTGGCGTCCTGCAGAGCACGCAAATAAACGTGCCGCTTGAGGTCGTCGTCCTTTCGCTTGCAGGCCCCGTAAGCCCGGACGGCCTGCCGCCCAAGGCTCTCGATTGTAAGGCGGCAGAAGTCCGTGCAACCCAAGCTTGCTTCGCTCCTCGTCCGGGAAGGCTGTGCCTTTGTTCAGCCCTTGGCCGTTGGGAAGATCCATTCCGGGAGGGGCCGGAAAACGTGACTGCATCATCTGGCTGTTTTGTGAGCATTCTGGTTGCTTCCCTTCTCTACTTTTGAGACCGAAAGGTTGCGGCGAACTCACCGGAGGAGATTCAGTTTCTCGAGATCGATGAGTTCGTCGCCGCGCCCGCCAATAATTGGTCTCAGCATCAAGAGGCTGAAGCCTCGGCCTGCTTAAGAGTAATCGTCAGTGGCATGGGGAGTTCCTGTCGATGTTAGGGCCGTCTTCAAGCTCAAAGTTCTCCAGTAATGAACTGGGCGCGGCCGTTTCCGAAAGACCAGTCTTCATCAGCATTCTGCGTAATTGAAACAACGATGTCCGACGGCTTCACCCCACAGCGCTGACCTAGTTCCTGGCAAAGCAGCTCGTAGAAATTCTGTTTTTCAAACCGACTTCGCGGACGGGTCGTCACTTGCACCATAACCATGCGTTCGGTGCGCGGAATCCCCAGTCCTGTGTCCTCAATTCTCATTTCTGCCGCAGGGTGTTCATGCACGATCTGGTAGCGGTCACGTTCAGGTACTTTGAACGCGGCAAGGATCGCGCAGTGGATTGCATCAAGCAATTCTTTCAACTCGGCTTCACTGCGACCCTTGATCACATCGATTCTGACTATTGGCATTGAACTATCTTTTCATCCTTTCGTCGGCAGCGTGTCACCCTAGGCGATTAACTTTTACCAAATCGATGATTTCGTCGCCGCGCCCCCTGAGAACTGCTCTAAGCATGAAGATCTGAAGCCTTTCGCCTGCTCACGGAAAGGATAGTTAGGCAATTTCCTTCGCGTCCATAAGCTCTAGAAAGAACTGTCAAGTTGGAGGCATAATCCGTGATGTTAGGCGGTCTGTAGAACATTCAGCTTCAATGCTCGTGCCACACCGTCGCCATAGGCAGGATCGGCTCTTCTGCAGTTCGCAACATGCCGCTCCAGGACCTCCTGAGAGGCGCCATTGATCGCGCGAGCCGTGTTGTCGAAAAGCAACTGCTTTTGCTCAGGGGTCATCTTCCGGAAGAGATTGCCCGGTTGCTCCCAGTGATCATCCTCTAAGCGGTGGTCATAGTGACTAGCGTCGCCTTCGAGCGTGAGCGGCGGCTCAGCGTATTCCGGTTGGTTGTCCCACAATCTCTGGCTATTCGGGTTATAAGTCGTCGTCGCTCCCAGGTTTCCATCTGTGCGCATCTGGCCATCGCGGTGATAGGAGTGGAATGGACACTTCGGCGCATTAACAGGAATGTGATTGAAGTTAACACCGAGGCGGTATCGCTGGGTGTCTCCATAAGAGAACAGCCGGCCCTGGAGCATCTTGTCAGGAGAGAAGCCAACTCCGGGAACCACATTCGCCGGGGAGAAGGCGGCTTGCTCCACCTCTGCGAAGTAGTTTCCCGGATAACGATTTAGTTCCATTACGCCAACTTCGATCAGTGGGTAGTCAGCCTTGGGCCAGACTTTGGTCACATCAAAAGGATTGTGATTGTGTGTCTTTGCCTGTTCCTCTGTCATTACCTGGATGAACAGCGTCCAACGCGGAAAATCTCCACGTTCGAGTGCCTCCAATAGATCTCGGCCATTGCTCTCCCGATCATTTGCCACAACCGCAGCAGCAGCTTCGTCCGTGAGAGTTTCAATACCTTGCTGTGAGCGGAAGTGGAACTTCACCCAAATGCGCTTGTCCTCGGCATTGATCATCGAGAAGGTGTGACTTCCGAAACCATGCATATGCCGGAAGGACTTTGGAATTCCGCGGTCGGACATGACGATTGTGACCTGATGGAGTGCTTCTGGAAGAAGAGTCCAGAAGTCCCAGTTATTCTGAGCGCTCCGAAGACCGGTGCGGGGATCGCGCTTGATAGCGTGGTTGAGATCAGAGAAGCGTAGAGGATCGCGGAAGAAAAAGACTGGAGTATTGTTTCCGACGATGTCCCAATTTCCGTCCTCGGTGTAGAACTTGAGAAGCAAACCCACGGATATCGCGCTCCGCATCGGCTGCCCCCGTTCCCCAGCGACGGTCGAAAAGCGCGCGAACATTGGCGTCTGTTTTCCAATCTTCGAAAAAATCGCTGCCTTGGTGTACTTTGTGATGTCGCGTGTCGTCGTGAAAGTTCCATGCGCCCCCCAGCCTTTGGCATGCATCCTGCGCTCAGGAATGACCTCGCGATCAAAGTGTGCGAGCTTCTCGATCAGCCAGATATCCTGGAGTAGCGCCGGACCACGACGACCTGCTGTCAAAATATTTGTGTTGTCCGGTACGGGAGCACCGGTTGCACTGGTAAAGCGTTCGGGCTTTGACATTATGAATCCTCACTTCCAGAAGTTATGTATCAAAGAGTTAGTAAGGTTGAACTGAGTGTAGCGGGCGTTCCACTGAGCGCCCGCCGAGGAATTTCTTAGCCCTTCCACTGCGAACCGCGGATGACACGGCAGAAGTTCATGCGCTGAAACTTCGGATCCTTGTCCGCCAGTACATCTGCCTTCACATTGCCGAATGTCGTCTCAGGCTTGTGCTTGATGCCGTCGTAAAAGGTCTGGATGATGTCCTCTTTAAAGTGCTCGGTGCGCGGATACGCGGCGACGATCGCTTCGCGATCAGCGTCGGAGAATTCCGAGTAGGCGATTCCGAGAACATCCATCTCCACACCGTTGGTCAATAGCGCAACCACCGGATGCATGTACTGTGGGATTCCCGGTGTAGTGTGCAGTGCAATCGCTGTCCACACAGTATCGATCTCCTGCTGAGAGATATTGTGCTGGCGCAGGAACGCTCGCGCACGGTTCGCACCATCCACTTCGAACCGGTCCGACTTACTGCTATACCGCGGAGTCAATCCCATGTCGTGGAACATCGCGGCAATGTAAAGCAGCTCGGGATCGAACTTCAATCCCCGCCTTTTTCCTGCAAGCGAGCCAAAATAATAAACACGAGTCGAGTGGTTGAACAGCAACGGAGGCTCGGTGTCACGCACCAGCTCCGTTGCTTCTCGAGCAAGTTTGCTGTCGGGGATCATCAACCCTGAGATCGAGGTTGCTTGTGTCGCGTCTCTTGTTGTAATGGACATATTTGAATCACCTTTAAAATCCAGTGCATGTTCTGCTCCAAAGGCCGTTTAGCGAGCAGTGACCGCATAGGACTCGTTATTTGTGTTGTTCACTAGTTTCTTTTCCCGTCAGCGCCTTCTCGACTTCCTGACCCACCAACTATTGTCCGGATGTCGTGTGAGTGAAATCGTTCCTGCACGCCGGACAGTTAGCAATCTCATCGCGCCATGAGCACTCCTTTGTCCGTAGGATTATCATGGCGATGGAAAAGTTATATTCAGAAATGAGCGCATGTTCGTCTGTCAACCGGCTGCCACCCGGTGTTCATCTGTCGAGGCCATGCCAGCAGCCACAGCCAAAAATGGATCAAAAGGTCCAACGTCGCCGGCGTGTCCTCTGGAGTTGATCAACGATGAGAGTCTCCATTCGAGGGCCCGAGAAAGTTAGCGCAGTAATGGCGATGCCACCGACTTTCCGGTATGAGTCATCTGCATCTCACTCCGGACTACACACGTTTTGCGAAACCGGGAGCGACCGCTCCTCAAGCTGATGAGACTTTCCAGATGACATTCGCGAAGGGAAACGCCGCGGAAGAAGGCTGCAATCGGTGGACGATCAATGGCGCGCCGTACCCGATGGCCGGCGAGGCAGCTCCAGGCACATTTCATCTGAAGCAGGGTAAGCGGTACCGACTGCGGATGCGCAACGCGAGCGACGACATTCACCCGATCCATTTGCATCGGCACAGCTTTGAGCTGACGAACGTGGCCGGAAAGCCCAGAAGGGGAGTGCTCAAGGACGTGATGATGTTGAGAGGCTATCAGGAGGCTGAAGTGGATTTCGTTGCGGACAATCCAGGCATGACTCTATTTCACGGTCATCAGCAGCACATGGATTTTGGCTTCATGACCCTCTTCGACTGCCTGTGAACGGAACTCAGACGACCTCGGTTATATTCACAGGAAGGAGAATCCAGTCTTAATTCGGGACAGCGACAATCCCCGGAAATGGAAGGAGGCGAGGCGTCATGCGGATGCGAGTTGGAAACCGAATACGATTTTGCACCACGCTTTTGATAGGGTTGGCTGTGCTAACTCTCGCTGGCGGGGTCGCGAAGGAAGCGAGTTGGAAGTTGGGAGCGACGGCGAAAGCATCGCCGCAAACGCCAGCGAATCCACCACCTATTCCCGCTGCTGGTCAGTTGGCCGAGCCCAAGTCCCTTAAGCAAGTGGGTGTGCCAGTCGAGGCCACTCGTGCGGCGGTTCCGGCGGACAATCCGCAGACATCTGAGAAAATCGCACTCGGCAAGAAGCTTTTTTTCGACGGTCGCTTATCGGTTGATGGAACCGTTGCTTGTAGTACCTGCCACGACCCGGCGCGCGCTTTCACCGACGGAAGACCCGCCTCGATCGGCGTCAAAGGCCGCGTCGGCCAGCGCAACTCGCCGACTATTCTGAACGCGCTTTACAACAAGACGCAGTTCTGGGATGGGCGTGTGAAGTCGCTCGAGGAGCAAGCGGCGCTTCCCATCGCCAATCCGAGCGAGATGGGCCAGCCCAACTTGGATGCCGCTGTGGCCCAGATTGCGGCCTTGCCTGAATACCAGCAGGCCTTTCGGCGTGTCTTCGGCCGTCCGCCCAGCGGCCCCGATCTTCTGCGGGCCATCGCGTCCTACGAGCGGACCCAGTTTTCATTTGATTCCCCATTCGATCACTTCATTGCTGGTGACAGGAACGCAATCAGTGATTCCGCGCAGCGGGGCTGGGAGCTTTTTAATACCCGTGCCCGGTGTAATAAATGCCATGCCTTGACAGAAGAAAAGCGGGACGCCACCTACTTCACAGACAACGACTTTCACAACATCGGCATTGGCATCATTCGACACAATGTGCTTACACTGGCGTGTCAGGCTGAATCACTAATCAATTCGGGCAATGCGACGGCAATCGATCACGCGGCCATTCAGACGGACATGTCCGCCCTTGGCCGCTTTCTGATGACCAAGAAAGATGCTGACATCGCGTCCTTCAAGACTCCGGACCTGCGCAACGTGCTGATCACGGCGCCTTACTTTCACGATGGCTCGCAAGCGACGCTGTGGGACGTAATGGATCATTACAACAAGGGCGATGGAATAAACGATCCCTATCTCGATGAAGATATGCAGCCACTTGCCCTCAGCGAGGGAGAGATCGATGACGTTGTCGCTCTCCTCGCGACGCTGACGAGCTCGCAGTACACGGAGCAAGGCGTCAAGGAGCTGGGACGGCAACGCGAACTCTCGCGCACAAATCGGCCGCAGCGCGACACGGCTCGGGCTTTCGGGCCGAAGCCGACCCAACCTAAGCCGTCCCGTAATTGTGTACCCGAGGCGCAACCGAAATGAGAACTCCTCTAGAACCTTGGAGATATCGGTTCAATGGCATTCAACTCTGACCTAAGCCGGGCGAACCGTGCAGCCAAAGCGGTCTTGCTAATCCGCATTCTGGTTGGCTGGGTTTTCCTTTCCGAAGGCGTTCAGAAATTTCTTTTCCCCGATTCATTGGGAGTTGGACGGTTTGTGAAGATCGGCATCCCTTGGCCACAGGTCATGGCTCCCTTTGTAGGCGTTGTCGAGATTGTTTGCGGAGCCTTGCTCTTGATCGGTCTGATGACGCGGCTTGCCTCCATCCCGCTTCTGATCGACATTTGCGTGGCGTTGTACTCGACCAAGATTGTCGCGCCTCAAGGCAGTGCTGTCCGCTGTTGTTCCTCCCGAAAGACGCAGCACCGCCTTTGGCATTTTTGATACGGGCTTCGGCGTTGCCTGGTTCGTCGGTAGCGCCATTATGGGCTTGCTCTACGACAAATCGATTCCAGCTGTGGTTCTCTTCTCCGTCGTGCTACAGCTCCTTGCGCTGCCTGTGCTTGCCTTTGCCAACCGAGAGAAAGGTCCAGAGTGACGCCCTACACGACGTCAGCGTGCCGGCTGGAAGAGTTCTACCGGGTTTCCCGACCGGTCATCCAAGCGTCAACCATCGGCGGCTTCCAATACGGCCACGATTGTGACCTTCGAACCGGGCCGATCCGCTCTCCGGGTTTTCCTTCTCTCCGACGTTCCTGAGCCTGGACATTCCTTTCTTTCCTTTCCCGATTTTCTTCGGGCTCACCGCTTGGGTAATTCCTCTCCGCTCCGGCCTATGCGTCTTTGCTTTGTCGGTTCCGCCCTCAACAACACTGGGTTCCCTCCAACAAAGCAGACGCTAGCCTGCGACTCCACGCCCCCTCGCTCTCTCTCGTGCCCCAAAGAAAACGGGGCAGAAAGAAAGGTAAAAGAAAATGTCCTATATGTTAAGTGGAATAGCTTCGAGCTGAGGTTTGCCCGCCGACGTTTCCGACATTAGAGCATGGTTTGTCTTGCGCTGGCCACTCCCGTAGCGAAGACCTGCGACGCCGGAGGCGGCGCGCTTAGGTCGCAGCGGAGGCAGTGGCCAGGGTCGGATTATTGGGCGAATCTCGTCCGAGCGGGTACCCTTGCGAATGCCGCCATCTGCAACATTTGCATTACTTGCGAGTTGTTCGTAATGTCCAGAGTCGCTGCTAAGCGCGAAGGGTCGCCCGGTCAGCCCTCGCGCAATGCCACGAAATCAACAAGAAATTCTGCATACGTTCTATTGCGTAAATCTCTCAAGGATAGATTTGATGGACTGGAATAATTGGAACGGAGGAAAAATGTCGAAACCGCCCCGTACCGGTCTCGTTCTTGTGCTTTCCTAGGAAAGAGAGCGCGCCGTTCGGTGGCATTGGTGGGCGCTGCTCCTGCAGGTCTAGTGGCCCTATGCAATAGAGGCACGCTACGGCGAATCCGTTTCTTAGGCTTTGCGCTGGAGTTGAAACAAGGCCTGAGGGTCGCTGGCCGAAGCGTGGCCCGCCCAAATCCATGCGTAGCGGCTTAGAAGAGCACCGACCAGAAAGGTGGCAGCCGCTGCGTAGCGCCCCGCCGGAACCGAACTAAAAAAGACTCGCAGCAGCAGGGCGGCCGGGCCTTCCAGAAGTCCGGCAACGAGTAGTGTTCGTCCGGACCTGCCGTGATGCAGGGGCGCATCCACGGGACGCTTCCACACCTGCAACATGATCTCGATCAGGGTTTCAATCCCCGAGGCGACAAATCCCAAAATTTGCGTCGCAGGAACTAAAAAGCCAGCCAGCTCAAGAATTCCCGAGGCACCACCAAGACCCGATGTCAAAAAATGTGCGGGAAGCAGCTTTCGATTTTCCGACCATACCGGAACCGCGGTGGTCCCGATCAACACGCCGGTGTAGCTGGCCAGGAGCAGCCCACTGACCGCCGCTGATGCTTCTGCAAGCCAAAGCAACCCAGTCAACAGTGGATGCGTAAAACCTCGCAATTGCAGCTCGAAACACAGGACAGCAAGAAATACACAACCCGAGAAAGCTGACAGGATCCAGGCGCCCATTGACATGGCGGATTGAAGCTTGAACACACGCAACATGTTCAAGAAACGCACAGGCCGGCCGAGATCGGCGATTAGCAGGACGGGACAAATCGCGGCTCCAAGGAGTCCGACCCAGAGGCACAAACGGATCAGCTCAGGTGCGCCGTGCAACAATTGCGCGGCAAAACCTATACAGGCCGACAGCCCGGCGATGCCGCCAAGAAAAAAATACAGCGGCACCTCCCACGTCCAGACGGGAGGCTTGAGTGCCGGGAGTCCGTAGTAGCTCTCACCTTCCTGCTTTTGTGGACTTCCCGCGGAGGGCCGGACGCCCCCTGGAACTTGGGCTGCTTCAGCGGCCGCTTTCCGGATTTCCTCGAGTCTTTCCTCGGTTGCTTTGAGTTTGGCGCCTGATTTCATTATCGTCGTGCTCGTAGAACGTTTCACGTTGGCCCTGAGAGACTGGAGCAGAATCAAAAAGCAAATGCAGCGCAAATGATCGCAAAAATAACCGCGGCCGAAATGAGGGCCGAAGTCCACGCACTCTTCAAATGAACGGTCGGCACCTGCGGCGCCGGCGGAAGATTGTACGCTTCGGGTTCTCCCAAAATCACAAAGAACGCGTGGATTCCGCCTACGCTGGTTTCTTGCGGATCGTAAAGACGTGCGTCGTGATATCCGCGCTCTTGCAGGTTTTGCACGCGATTCTTGGCGCGCTGCCTCAGTTCCTCAAGGTCACCAAACTGAATGGATTGCGTCGGGCATGCTTTGGCACAAGCTGGGATTAGCCCTGCCTTTTGCCGGTCATAACAGAACGTGCATTTGAAAGCGCGTCCGTCGTCCGGGCGCTTGTCAATTACTCCGAACGGGCAGGAAACGACACAGTATCCGCAACCATTGCATATATCGGGCTGGACGAACACCGAGCCAACTTCGGTGCGGACAATCGAGCCGGTAGGACAAGCTTCCAAGCACCCAGCGTTAGCGCAGTGCTTGCAAACATCGGAGAGGAACTGCCAGCGAAACGGCTCGTTAATACCCGCTAGCTGCGAGCCCATGGACTGTTTCTGCTCTAGAAAGAGTACGTGTCGCCAGGTGGAAGCTCCCAAAGCGTGCGTATTGTCATACGAGTGACCAGACCATGAGAAACCGTCATCGGGAACTTCGTTCCACTCCTTGCAGGCTACTTCGCAAGCTTTGCAACCAATGCATAACGACGCATCCGTCAGAAAAGCGCTAATGGGCATCAGATCCTCCCAAGTGTGCACTCAATTGCTCGAGAGCGGCTTTGCCCTGCGCGCGGCGCCCGGGCGAGAGATCGCAAAGAATTCCCTTGGCTTCCATAATGCGGACGTTGGGCTCCTCGGATATGGCGACCAGATCATTGGCGGAATCTCCTTTGACAAGTCCGCGATAACCCCAGTGAAAAGGCACGCCTACCTGGTGCACTTGCTGTCCGTTGACGAGTAGCGGGCGCATCCGGGGAGTTACCAGAGCTCTCGCCTCAACGATCCCGCGTGGAGTCATGAGTGTCACCCAGCCGCCGTTTTCTACTCCGCGTTCCTTGGCCAACTCCGGAGATATTTCGCAGAAGAACTCGGGCTGCAGTTCAGCAAGATGCGGAAGCATGCGCGACATCGCGCCGGAGGTGTGGTGCTCGGTCAAGCGGTATGTGCTCATCACAAATGGGAACCGAGCGTCGGGAGAATTTGCGTACTCGTTTTGAGGCCGCTCTTCCTTCAGTACAGCCGGATTGCTTTGTACATCTGGATAGAGTGGATTGCGAACTGGGGACTCCAGGGATTCGTAGTGGGTTGGCAAAGGTCCGTCCGCTAATCCCTTGGGGGCCCATATCCAGCCGACGCCATCGGCGTGCAGGATGAAAGGTTTATCGCCCGCCAGAGCGTCATCACCTTCAGCGTTTTTATAAGGCTGGTAATCCGGTGCTTTGGTTTTCGTGAAGTCCGGAACGTCGAGCCCGGTCCACTCCTTTTTCTGCTCATCCCACCAAACTAATTTCTTTCGCTCGCTCCAGGGACGCCCATTGGGAGCGGCTGAGGCCCGGTTATAAATGATGCGACGATCGGAGGGCCAGGCGAAGCCCCAGCCGTGACCCAAATAGTCCTGGGAATTCCGCTGGTTGGCGCGGTTCTCGCCGGGGCGCGGGAATACGCCAGAGTAAATCCAGCAGCCGCAGGCGGTGGACCCGTCGGCCCTCAATTCGCCGAACCCGCTCACCAATTTCCGATCCGCCACCGTATAGCCGTTGATTTCCTGTAGGACCTCTTCCACCTTGGGTTCTTGCATCTTGCCTTCGAGAGAATAGTCCCAGGTCAACGCATTCAGACCGGCGTTGCGCGGACGCGGATCCTTCTTCGCTTTTTCCTTCAGGCGGCGGCCCAGGTGGTACATGAACCAAGTCTCACTGCGCGCATCGCCTGGAGGATCGACGGCCTTTTGGTGCCACTGCAGCAGCCGCTGCGTGTTGGTGAAGCAGCCGTCCTTCTCGGCATGACCAGCGGCCGGCAAAAGGAAAACCTCGGTGGAAATTTCCCCGGGTCGAAGTTCGCCGCGCTCTACCTCCGGGGAGTCATACCAGAAGGAGGCGGTCTCGAGTTCGACCATGTCGCGCACAACAAGCCATTTCAGTTTGGCCAATGCTTTACGTTCCAACCGCGAATTAGGGCCGGCCACGGCTGGGTTTTGCCCCATTACAAAAAAGCCTTCGAGTTTGCCGTCCAACATGTCCAGAAAGTAGCCTTGGTGCGAATGGTCACCAGTTACTCGTGGAAGCCAGTCGAATCCCCAGTCATTTTCTTTGTTCGCAGCCTCACCGTAATAGGCTTTGAGCAAACTAACGATGTACTTATCGAAGTTCCACCACCAGCCGGTAAGGTCGCGATGTTTCGCAATATAGGCCGCCAGATTCTGGGCGTCGATTCCCAATTGGGGCATCGGCAAATAGCCAGGCAGAATGTCATAGAGAGTTGGAATGTCGGTTGAACCCTGGATCGAAGCGTGGCCGCGGAGTGCCAGAATTCCGCCGCCGGGGCGCCCAATGTTGCCGAGCAATAGCTGGAGGATCGCGGCCGCCCGGATGATCTGCGGCCCCTTCGATTGCTGCGTCCAACCCAGCGCGTAGCAAATCGCGCCGGTCTTCTCAGGACCGGACGCCGAGCAGAACGTCTCAGCTATTTTCAAGAATCGATCTTTGGGGACTCCGCAAAAACGCTCAACCATCTCCGGCGTGTACCGCGCAAAATGCTTCTTCAGGAGTTGGTACACGCACCGCGGATGGCTGAGTGTGGGGTCGCTCTTGCAATGGGTGAGATCTACCGCGGCCCCCGAGCCGTCTTTGCAGTGGCCGCAATGAGCCGAGGCGTCCTGGGCCCCAACTGTGTCGCGCGACTCACAACCTTCGTAAAACCAGGTGCTCGCGTCGTATTTCCGATGGTTCGCATCCCATCCGGAAAACATACCCTCGAGATCCTCGGTATCCTTGAAATCTTCTGGAAGTATGGACGAAGCGTTGGTGTAGTGAACCACATACTCGCGAAAATCTCTCCCGTTCTCGAGAACGTAGCGAATGAGTCCGCCGAGGAACAGGATGTCCGAGCCGGCGCGCAAAGGCGCCCAGATATTGGCCATCGCGGAGGTGCGGCTGAAGCGCGGGTCAACGTGAATGACTTGTGCTCCTCGCTCACGCGCTTCCACAACCCACTGGAAACCGACGGGATGATTTTCGGCCATGTTAGATCCCATGATCAGAATGGCGTCGGAATTGATGAGGTCGCTTGGTGGTGTTGTCGCTCCCCCTCGGCCAAAAGAAGTGCCCAGACCGGGCACCGTTGAGCTGTGTCATATACGGGCCTGATTGCTGATACAGACCATGCCCAGGCCCGCAGCGAATAGCTTCTTGATTAGATAATTCTCTTCGTTATCTAGGGTCGCGCCGCCGAGATGGGCCATGGCGGTCGTTTGCATCAAGGCTTTGCCGTCTTTTTCCTCAACAAAGGTGCGCTCACGAGTGTCCCAGACCCGATCGGCAATCATGTCCATGGCCGTTTCAAGTTCGAGTTCTTCCCATTTGGTGGAATACGGTCTGCGATACTTGATCCGAGTCTCCCGGTTAGCGTGGGTGAGCAGTTCGAAACTGTCGGAACCTTTGGGGCAAAGCCGCCCGCGGGATATAAAGGATGCCGGGTCTCCCTCAATCGAGATCAATTTCCCGTTCTTGTGGTATACGAGTTGGCCGCATCCCACGGCGCAATACGGACAGACGGAGCGAGCGACCTCTGCGGATTCATGGCGGGGGCGAAGGTTGCGCGTTCGAGCGCTCATCGCCTCAACACCGGTTCCATCACCGCCCGAGAGGATTTGGCGGATCACCGGCCAGCTTGAGAGAAGCTCCTTGATCATGCGAGCCTCCAACCAATCTTCACCGGATTCTGGGGAGTATCCCCTTGTGGAACATAGAATGCAATAGCGAAGGCTTTGGATTTGCCTCCAGAGAACTTTCGGTTCGGCTGAAAGTGGCTTGCAGCGAAATTAATCCTAGTGCGCATCGATGTCCTCTCGGATGGCGACTTAGATCCAGAGCTTGTAACCGAGCGCAAGGTTGACGGTAACAGCCCAGGTGCAATACATCAGCCAAAGTCCCGTCAAGCATTGCAGCAGCGCGACGATTCGGGAGCCAGCGCTCCAGCCCGCCAGCCGCGTGGGTGCTTCCACGAGATAGATCAACGTCAGACCGATGAAGATAATCATGACCGGAAAATCTCCGGCCTTTCCAAACACATAGGTTCCGAGAGCGGAAACGAAGAAGAATGCGATGGCCATCCATCCGTCCGGCGCTGCGCTCGACCCGATGTAGCGGTGATGGGCCATCGCAAACCAGTGGATTCCGTACACGGTGAATGCCAAACCCGCCATATACAGTGGCGCGGCGTTTGCGAAAACGCCGAACCAGGTCAATCCCACCATCAGGTACACGCCGGTGAGGAACTGGCAAAATCCGGGCATCCAGAAGCCCCACATCCCCATGGTGCGATCGACTTCGGGGCTAGCTTTGGGATAGCCAAACAGAGCCTGCCCGCCCCAGATGAAGTAACCCGTTCCTAGGCCGAAAAAGCCGATGGCGACAGGCCAAAACGGCGAAGTAGCGAAGGTAATCGTTTGTGGAGTCATCGTGCTAAACCTCGTGCCTGAGCCATAAGAATCTCACTCCAAATTTAAACGTAGCCCGCAGCCTCCTCACGCGAGCTCTTTTTGCCGTTTGGCCCTTTTGATGAGATATTTCGCCAACTTGTTTCTAATTTTTTTGCTGAAATGGAGGGCCGCTTCGACTGTTCTGGCAATTCATGGACCGGACTGGCACATTTAAGTTTCATCGCTTATCGCGCAAGCCGTCGGCGTGATGACAGAGCCGTCTAATTCGCTGGCACTCCGCCGAATGGCATCCGCCGAAAACGATGAACATGCAGTCCTGGCAATCACTTGCAGGCCTTCCCCGGCAGGCCTTTGGCAAAAGAGATGCACACCCTCCAGCAGGTTCCAGAATTGGGAGACAGACATGATCGATGAACATTCTATTTCACGTCCCGAACAACAGTGGAAACAACTAGTAGGAAAGAATATTCGATGGATCGTGATCGCAGCCTCGATTTGGCTGACACATTTTCTGAGGTAAGCGTGAGGGCACGCAACTCTCTTGAAAGGACTGGTCTTTCTTGCGGAAGTTCAAGGACCGCGAATTCGGCACCCGTCGGAGAGGAGCAACGACACCGGCCCATACCGAAGTTGCGGCTCCTTATGGATCTCGCCACCTCCATCACCGGGCAACTCCGCTCCCGCACTCGGATTGCTTCATCCATTACGAGAATCAGCACCGCAGCGAGGCCGATCTCGCAGTACCTACCCCCCGATCACTACTTGCCGCTGCTTCGCATGTGTTCTGAATGGGACACGAACGAAGCGTTGCGGCACCGGGGATGCTAACTACGCCAATCAAGAATCCCGACGATCCCGTTCCAAAACCAAGCAAACTGGTTGTCCACAAAATTTCGTTGTATCCTTGGCTCAATTGACAAAGGAAGTTTGTGGATATGTCACTAGCGGCAGAGCCGCTGCTCTCTTTGGCGGTGACTGTCACATCGGAGCAGCGCGTCAAGTCTGTTCTGCGGAATATCGTTCAGGGATTGGCATCGCAACCAGGCGTGGCGTTGACTCGTATCTGGCTGCTCCCCTCTTCCGATCTCTGTGGTTCCGGCCAGGAACGTTCACGTTCTCCTGAGCCGACAGAGTATCTTCGTCTCGTGGCAAGCGCCGGAACTCCTGTGAACTCACCGCGGGAAGACTGGTCCTTCTTGCAAGGACACTTTAGTCGACTTTCATTGAATGTCGGAAAGGTTGGCCAAGTGGCAGCGAACCGGAATCCGATACTCATAAAGGACCTCCTCTCCCAAAACGATTGGATTCTTCGGCCTGAATGGGCGAAACGAGAGGGGATTCGCAGTTTTGCGGGTCACCCCTTAATCTTTCGAGACAATCTGCTGGGAGTCATTGGGGTTTTCAGCCGTAAACCTCTTACGGAGGAAGAATTTACTTGGTTGGGATTGTTTGCGAATCAGGCTGCGGTCGCTATCGCAAACGCCCGGGCATTCGAAGAGGTGGATAGGCTTCGGTGTCAACTCGAAGGTGAAAGAGACTACCTCCAGGAACAAGTCACAGAGCGGAAGCAGGCGGAGGAGGCGCTGCGGCAGGCGCAGGCGGATCTCACACACGCCAACCGGGTGAGCAGCTTGGGAGAGCTGACGGCCTCTTTGGCGCACGAAGTGAAACAACCGATTGCGGCAACGATCACCAACGCCGGTACTTGCTTGCGCTGGCTATCCCGCGGTCAACCCGATTTGGAGAAGGCGCGCGCGGCTGCGTCAAGAATCGAACAAGACGGAAAGCGTGCGATCGAAATCATCAACCGAGTCCGTCAGCTCTTCAAGAAGGATACTCTGCAACGGGAGTTGGTCGATCTAAACGAGATTATCCGAGAGATGATGCGGCTGCTGCACAGCGAGGCAACGCAATTCGCCGTATTCGTTCGGGCGGAACTTGCTGCAGACCTCCCTCAGGTCATGGGAGATCGCGTGCAACTGCAACAGGTGCTGATGAACCTCATGATGAACAGCATCGATGCGATGAAAGATGTGGACGGGAGGCGCGAGCTCACCATCCAGTCGCAGCGCGGTGAGAATGGTGAGGTGCTGATCTCGGTCAGCGATACCGGCGTGGGACTGCCACCGGAGCAGGCGGGCAAGCTCTTTAATGCGTTCTTTACCACCAAGATTCACGGCACGGGCATGGGACTGCGGATCAGCCGCTCCATTGTTGAATCGCACGGGGGCCGCTTGTGGGCTGCCGACAATTCCCCGTGCGGCGCAACTTTTCAGTTCACACTGCCCGTCACGGTCGCGGCCCATAGATAACCTCCCTTTTATAAACGAGGGTCGCGCGATGTTGCATTGCTGCAGGGACGAGGGATTCCGGAGTTTGAAACGAGGGTGTCGAAACTTGCGCGTAGCGCCGCACTTTTCAAATATAGCGACGGCGTCCAATCAAAAAGAAAAACTGCTAGTCAGCCTCCCTCAGCAACCTGCCCAGCTCTCAGGATGGTCGCGCAACGAGAAATTCTTGGAGGCGGCGTTCGCGCAATATTGTGCCGGGGGCGTCTTCCTGCGGATTAGATCCATTCAAGCCGAAGAAATTGCTTGCGGTCCGACGTGCCGGTGACAGAATAGATAGAACTGATTATTGATCGCATGGGTTTAGGTCGGGCCCGGCTAGCGGTTGTGAGGTAGCTCCATGGAACAAGCCCTCGGAGTGCACCGACTTCACTTCGCCTTCACCATCGTGTTTCACTACATTTTCCCGCAGTTGACCATGGGCCTGGCGCTGCTGATCGTCTATTTGAAGACGAAAGCGCTGCGCACCAATGACGACCACTACAACCGCGCGGCACGCTTCTGGGCGCGAATCTTCGGAATCAACTTCGCCGTAGGCGTGGCTACCGGCATTCCTATGGAATTTCAATTCGGCACCAATTGGGCCGCCTTTTCCAAGGCCGCCGGCGGAGTCATTGGGCAGACGCTCGCCATGGAGGGGATGTTTTCTTTCTTTCTCGAATCCAGTTTTCTGGGCCTGTTTCTTTTTGGCGAAAAGAGACTGGGGCGCATGGGCCACTGGTTGTCGACATTTCTCATTTGGTTGGGCTCGTGGCTTTCCGGCTACTTCATCGTCGCTACGAACGCGTGGATGCAATATCCAACCGGCCATCGCGTTGACTCTCACGGGCAAATAGAACTCGCCAGCTTTTGGTCGCTGCTGGTCAACAAGTGGGTGCTCTGGCAATACGCGCACACGATGCTGGGCGCCGTGCAGACCGGCTGCTTCGTCATGGCCGCCGTGGGCGCGTTTTATTTGCTCACCAAGCGGCACGAGTTTTACGGACGGTCCTTCGTGAAAGGAGGTGTGTTGATTGGCGCAGTGGCAGCCATCCTGCAACTTTTCCCCACCGGCGATGCGCAAGGAAAACTGATCGCGGACCACCAGCCAGTCACACTCGCGGCCATGGAGGGTCTGTTTGAAACTCAAAGCGGCGCGCCCATCGTCGTCATCGGCCAGCCTGACGTCCAAAAACGCCGGCTCGACAATCCACTTGAAATTCCCAGCATGCTGAGTTTTCTGACTTACAAGCAATGGAAAGCTGATGTTCGCGGACTCGATGCGTTCCCGCAGGATCAATGGCCGGATATGATTCCGCTCCTGTATTACAGCTATCACGTCATGGTCGGGCTCGGCACGATTCTCATTGCGGTGATGGTCTTGGCCGCGTTGATGCTTTGGCGCCGCAAACTCTACGACTCCCGGGTGATGCTTTGGGCGCTCATGCTTTGCGTTCCGCTGCCGTATATCGCCAATACCGCGGGATGGATGACTGCTGAGCTTGGGCGTCAACCATGGCTCATATATGGGCTGATGCGCACGGCTCAAGGAGTCTCGCCGCGGGTTGGTCCGGGCAATGCGTGGTTTACGCTAATCGGCTTTATGGGTCTGTATACCGTGTTGGGCATCCTGTGGCTGTTTCTTGTGTACCGCGAGATCGAGCACGGACCAGAGCCCGATGAATCTTTGCCCACTGAATCGGCGGTCGAAGCAGCGACGGACTGAGGAGCGCACATGGGAACGATTTGGTTTTGTCTTGTCGCCATCATGCTCACAGTCTACGTCTTGCTCGATGGTTTCGATCTAGGAGCCGGCGCAATCCATCTTTTGGTAGCGAAGACAGATGAAGAGCGTGTCCAAGTTCTGGCGAGTATCGGACCTGTCTGGGAAGCCAACGAGGTGTGGCTGATAGCAGCCGGCGGCACGCTCTATTTCGCCTTCCCGGCTCTCTACGCCAGCGGGTTCAGCGGATTCTATTTGCCGCTGATGATTGTTTTGTGGCTGCTGATTTTGCGCGGAATCTCGATCTCATTTCGCAATGAGGTCATCAGCAAGGTGTGGGATCCGTTCTGGGACTTCCTGTTTTGCGCATCAAGCTTGCTTCTGTCTGTTTTTTTTGGCGCCGCTCTCGCTAATGTCGTGCGCGGCGTTCCCCTCGACGCCAGCGGGTATTTCTTTGAGCCCCTGTGGACGGACTTTCGGCTGGGCGAACAAACCGGAATTCTGGACTGGTACACGATTCTGATCAGCGTGCTGTCGCTGCTCGCCCTGGCGATGCACGGCGCGCTGTGGGTGCAGATGAAAACCAAGGGCCCGGTGAATTACCGGTCCGCGAAGATCGCTGTTAACACATGGTGGGGCATCCTCATCCTGACCGCGGCGGTGACCGTAATTACCTTCAAAATTCAGCCACAAGTAAAAGAAAATTTTGTTACCTGGCCGTGGGGATTTATTTTCCCGCTCCTCGCCGTCGCGGGAATCGCCGGCGTGCGCTTCGAGATGGTGAAGCGCGACGAGCGCAAGGCTTTCTTCGCCTCTTGCGGGTACTTGACGGGGATGCTGGCCAGCGTGGTCTTTGGCCTATATCCCCTGGTTCTCCCGGCGCGCAATCCCGTTTATTCACTGACTGTTGCAAGTGCCAAGGCAGGAGACTACGGCCTGAAAATTGGCGCCATGTGGTGGACGATTGCGATCCTGCTCGCGGCTGGATACTTCACCTACGTCTACCGCTCCTTTACCGGCAAAGTCGCCGTTGGCAAGGACCAGAGCTATCACTGAGCCCGAACGGCGAAGCGAAACCGCTCTGCTCCGATGAGGTGTTCACGCAGATTGGCGACTGAGGCCCCCATCGCCAGTGCCCGTGTGGTCAAAACAGTCGAACGGCTTGAAATGGTGTGGCTGGATTTGCACATGCTTGGCCTCCGACGAGGTTACTTACTATGGACCCAAGCAGGCCAACACGCGAATCGCGTCTTTGCCGTTGTGGCCGCATGCCGCTTATCGGCGGAATGAATTACAGGCGATGTATGTAAATTCGAGACGGAGATCGAAAAACTAAGTTGGCGAGTCGCGCCGCAAGCTCGTGAACGCTTCGGAACACGGTTGTTGATGGCGGTCGCCCAAATTCTTAACATTCTAGTTACACCCCAGTTAGACCGCACATCGTCAGGGCAATATGTACCGGATACCCGCATACACCATGCTCATGTGTGCGTTTTTCGGCGTGGCGGCGTGGTCAGTGTCGGCCTGTTTTGTTACCGAATGCGTGTAAGGGGCCAAAATGGTCTACGTGGATATTTTGACCCTTGCCGTAAAAGTTCGCGAAGTCGGCAAACACGCCAACTTGTTTGTTGATCTTGAAGGTCGGCAGCACGGTGCGACGCATCACCCAACGCTCGCGCACCCGGTGCAGGGACTGCAGGTCCAGTGGTCATCGCTCTTGATCGGCACAAAGCGCATGGTCGGCCGGGCGACAGCCTCCGCGATCGCTTCAGCATCGATGTAGTCGCTCTTGTTGGTCTTCACGTAGGGCTTCACATCCTGCGCCGGAATCAATCGCACCTCGTGTCCCTGCTCCCGCAGTGCTCGGCCAAGAAAATGCGCGCCTCCGCAGGCTTCCATGCCAATCAACCCGACGCGTACGTTGGCGGTGAAGCGCAGCAGTTGGCTGCGCGAGAACCGGCTCCTTGGCGTTGAAGAGTTGCGTTGCGATAGTGGACCGCGCCCGGTGACTGGTGATCCGACCCCGAATGTCACTTTGTGGCACACCCGCTTTCCGGCAGAGTTTAGGGATTAGATAAGCGTTCAGACAAGCCGGCCCGACCCCTCTCATTCGATTCAGGAACAAGAAGTCGACCATCTCGCCTGTCTTTGGGTCGCACAGTTTTGGTTGATGCGGACGAACCTTCTCCCAGGTGTTGATCGCCTGCCCTACTATTTGGTCAACGGGTTTCGTAAATGCTGTTCCTGTCTTGCTGACTGGCACATCTAGGAAGCACACTGACGATGCGTTGTCTTGCTGCCAGCGCACACATCCAACGCGCAGGCGACGGATTTCGTCGCCGCGGAGACCAGCGAACAGCCACACTAGTGTCAGAGCTCGGATCATCTCCATCGGGTAGAAGGTGTGTATTGCCCCTTTTGACCTCGCGTTTGGTTTTCGTGCAAAGTCTTCCGGTGTGAGGTTGAGTCCAGCCCACAGAAGTTTTGCCCACACATCGTCGGCGATCACACGTGGAGACGAACCAACAAGAGCTTTCACCGAACGCGGCGGAGTGAAACTGCGGTAAGGGTCGAACCTTGGCGGGATAGCACCCCACTCCTGCAAGTCCGCGAAAAAGGTGCGCACCGCCGTATAGTTTTGCATCTTCGTGGCCGGTTTGAGAGGCCGCCCATAGTGCGCTCGCGAGCGACCTTGTTCCGTAGCTCGCCAGTCTCCGCAACGCATGTTGGTAATCATCGCCAAGCACTGCACTGCCAAATTTCGGCGCGTGCCGTTTTCATACCAGTACTTCGCCGACTGCGCCCATTTCTCCGGAACGCCATCTTGCAGATGAGGGTTCGGGCGGGCACCAGTCTTCATCCTCATGATTGGAGCGGAGATGATTCCTTTACCCGCCAAGACCTTTGACAGCGCTGCCAGACACCATGTGCCCATTGGTGTCACGCGCCGTCGCGCCACGGTCTCGATCACGATGCTTACGGGCGTGACCTCGACGCCTATTTGAGATTTCTGGCGTCCGCAGGCATCTCGCTCGGCTCGGTCGTCCGAAGCACGTTGGGTACCTACATTAGAAGCATCACGGAACTGCCTGCTCCGAGAGTCCTGAAAGACGGACGGGAGACGAGAACCACGCTATCGAATGCCACGCTGCAACAACACCTGACTGTCGTTCGACTCTTCCACGATTTCCTGGTGGAAGAGAACATCTGCACACGAAACCCGCTTCGGCCGTCTGTAGGAGGGCGAAGGAGTGTGTTCGCCGCCAGTCCTCGCGCTGCCTGAAACTGTAACCACTCCCTCCCATGCGGATGTTCGGAAACTCGCTCATATCGCTCCCATCGTAGCTCACAGATCGCAAACTCCAGGGCCATCGGTTCCTCCATTTTGGGTTCGGCCCCCTCGGGGGCCGAACCCAACGATACGTCTGCCGGAGAACCAGCCCTATTCCACATAATAATACTGGGCTCCTCAATTCCTCCTTGTTCGGGAATCTTTTTATTGTACCCATATGGAGGTCTTTTAGCTTGTAATCGCCCCTTATATGGGTATAATTGGCCCCATGACTAGGGCTAGCCGATCTTCCCAAGCGCTTCCGACCGTCGCGGCTGACCAGCTACAGAAGCTCGGTCGTGACCTCGCCGTTGCGCGCAAGCGCCGACATCTGTCATTACGGGAAATGGCTGATCGTATGATGGTCAACCTAAAAACGGTCCAACGCATAGAAAAGGGTGACCCCGCTGTCGGAATCGGAATCTTGGCGGCCGCGCTCTGGATTCTCGGTATGCACCGGCGCTTGGGCGACTTGGTGTCGCCGGAGACCGATGCGACCGGCCTACAGGAAGAAATTAGGAGTTTGCCGAGAGATTTTCGCAAAACGAAAAATCGCACTGACAAGTACGATTTCTGAGTGACCCATGCCCGAAGCATACGTATACATCTACCTTGAAGATGGCCCGGTCCCCGCAGGCGTGCTCGAAACAATTGGTTCGGGCCGCGAGGCAACTGCTCGTTTCCGCTACGGTCGCCGATACCTTCAGCGGAAAGATCGACTAACAATCGATCCGATCCAACTGCCATTGCCGGACGCAGATCCTGACCGTCTGTACACTGCACCCGAGGATTTTGTGCTCTTCAATGGTATTCGCGATGCCGCGCCCGACGGCTGGGGGAGACATCTTATGGACCGCGCTGCAGGCGCACGGCCTCTATCGGAATTCGATTATTTAGTCGCAACGGGCGATGCTCGTGTTGGCGCGCTGGCCTTTGGACCCGATCTCTCCGGCCCCAAACGTATTGTGCCGTGGACCGAGCAGAACTTGGACGGCGAAGACCTCGACCTTAAGACCATGTTAGAAGCCGTGCGGGACGTCGATACCGCTGACGACTTGCCGCGTAAACATGCACGCTTTCTCTCTCGCGGATCTTCGTTAGGTGGAGCGCGGCCAAAGGCGACGACGGAATACGACGGGAAGCAATGGATCGCGAAATTCGGCCGCGCCGACGACCACTTATCGATGTGCCGTGCGGAATATGCGACCATGACACTCGCACGTTTTGCAGGGATAACCGTGCCGCCTGTGCGTATTGAAAAAGTACTGGGACAAGACATCTATCTGATCGAGCGCTTCGATAGGACAAACAACGCCAAATATTTCCGAATACCATTTATCTCCGGTTTAACAATCACCGGTGCCCATGAAAGCGAGTCCTCGCAGCAGAGTTACCGGCGCCTAGCAGAACAATTACGTCTTTTCGGATCTGACCCTGTCAAAGATTCAAAGGAATTGTGGCAGAGGATGCTATTCAACATTCTGTGTAACAACACTGACGACCACCTGAGAAACCATGGGTTTTTGTGGGACGGCAAGGGATGGCGACTATCGCCTGCCTACGATATCGTGCCGTATCCGCAAGTAAGCTTGGAAAGAGACCTTGCGATCGGCGTAGGCCGCAATGGCCGCCAGGCCACTCTGAAAAACGCCTTGAGCGAAGCTCCCAGCTTTGGATTATCCCAATCTCAAGCTGTCGCACTTGCGGTCGATGCCCAGAAAAAAGTAAAGGCAAACTGGGAAGAAATCTTCAAGAAAAGTGGGATCACTGGCGCTGAGCTCGAACGGCTACGCACTTGCTTCATCGCTTGCGACGAACCAATTCAGCAGCTCGATGCAGATGCCATCTAACTCAGCGGCACACAGATGATTCCAAACCCGGCAAGGTGGACCCAACTTCTCTAGCGCGATGAAACGAAATGCCCGTGACGTCTGTTCTCGTGCGGCCTTCGGAAACCGGGGAGACTTGTGCAATGACGGTTGCACAATTGCCGAAACGGGGAGCCGAGCGCGGCACACCCTTCGGTATTCCCGGAGAAAACGGACCCGAACCCCACTCGGCGCATGGGGTATTGCAAGCGACCGATTCTGCCAAGGTACCGCTGCCTACGCGGAGGAATGCGCGATCACGATGCTGGCTACGCCATGCTCGTGTTGATCGAAGTTGGGTGCATTCGTGCCGCGTCTTTCCCTGGGTGTTTCCAAACAGGCGACGGTACTCACGATTGAATTGTGACAGACTATCGTAGCCCACTGCGAACTGCAGGATCCCGATGCTTTCTTGCCGTACTTCCGTGCCGTATGCAGAAATGTGGCTCGCGACGCCTTGACGCGTTTGGCACCCGAATTGGCAGCACAGGTCCCTCTCGAGGAACTCGATACAGCCTCGCCCCGCATGGAGAAACCGGCCACACCGGAGCAATTGGCACGTGCTGAGCAGCTGAAGCGAGAGCTTTTGGCAACCCTAAACCGTGAGGATCAGCAACTGTTCCGGCTTCTCATTGAAGGGTATACCCTGCCCGAAGTTTCCGGCCGCTTGAACCTGAGCTACACGAACGCTGCTGTACGGTTGCACCGGCTTCGCGTACTCCTGCGTAACTACATGAAAGATAAGAACTTATAGAATATGTGGAATTCCTGTAAAAATACGCCTCACAAACGGGTTATAGAGAGTGCAGGGATAGCTGGCTGGCGCATCTAGTCTCTAGGGAGAATCGAGATGGAAGCGAAACAATCTTGGAATCGGTTTCTGACCCCGGCTCGCGAAGAAGACCTGGAAGACTTGTACAAAGAAGTCATGGGCACCGGTTCCGCAAACACGCAAACTGAAGAGAAGCCTTTTTATCTCAAAGCGGCAGAAACGCGAAGCGCGAAAATGGGAATACCAACGCAGCAGCTGCTTGCAACCTATTCAGAGCGCCTGAAAAATTCCAGCTATCCGACGCCGGATTGTCTGACAACCGACGAAATACAAGCTTGTGTCTCGGGCAATCTGCTGACGTCGGATCGCATTCGCCACGCCGAATCCTGCGAAGGCTGAGTGTTTTCGAAGCGATTCAGCCTTCACCGGCAGTTGTGTTCGAATTGATGGAGGACGTCCGGCTGATCGCTACTCGTCTGACCGGTCATACACGCGCTGTCGCGGCCGCATCGGGTGACGACTTTTCGCAAGCGATGACATTACGCGCCGCAGCTCTTTTTCACAAATAACGCCTCGGCCACGCGACACGGCAACCTCACAACTCCTTCTCTTCTTGTTGGCCAGTTTTTCGCATTACTGCGAACACGTCATATCGCTTGGCTGTGCTTCCATTGAGACAAGGTATGCGGCATCCAGATAGGGTTCTCCGCCGAACTCTGATAGAGCAGATGTTCGCCTAGCAAACTATGTTCGTCAGCAGCACAGTAAGAAGGGCCATCGAATCGAAACCTATCCCAAGACCGGAATCCGGGATGTTCAATGTGTTCAATCATCCAAATTTTGGGCTTCCGAGCATGGTGCTTGCCGGGATTCCCGACATCTCGTCGCTCCACACTCCGGCACCCGAATCTGAGACCGGGAGGTCAGTCTGATCGCAGGGCTTGGAGGACGTCGACGCGGGCGGCGCGGGATGCTGGTAGGACTGAGGCGATGACCGCGGCGGCCAGCAGCACGATGGCGGAGGCGACGGCACGGCACCGGGGACCTGCACGGCCCCGAAAAAGCTGCCAGCTAGCCGGGCTAGCGCGTAGCCACCTGCGGCGCCTGCTAGTACGCCAGCGGCAGCCATTACGGCGCCTTCGGCGATGACACCCGTCAAGAGGTGGCGCGGCTGGCAACCAATGGCCAGGCGGATGCCGAACTCACGCGTGCGTCCGCTGACGGAGAACGCCAGGACTCCTGCGACGCCGACCACCGCGATGGCCAGCGCGACGGCGGCGAAGCCGCCGAAGACCACCGTGTTTAGTCGGTCCGGCGTGAGCACTTCGGCGCGGATGTCTTCGAGCGTCGCGGCGTGCTCGACGGGCTGGTCGGCGGCCATGTCACGGACGATGCGCGTGATGGGCGCGACCAGCGCATATGGATTCATGCTTGTGTGCACGAACAGGCGCCCGCCAAAGAGGGGCAACTCCTTACTGCCGGCATCATCATCCGGTATCTGACCGAAGGGGTGGTAGACGGTAAGCGCCGCGCCAGGCACGACGTGTTCATGGTCTACGTCGGTGGCAACGCCCACGATGCGGCGGGGGCCAGTCCTTATATAGACGAACGCCATCACCGGGTCGGTCCACATGATGTGGCGGTTGATCGGGTCTTGGCCGGGGAACATGCGCTGCGCGACGCTTTGGCTAACGATCACGACGGGCTCGCCGCCGCGCCGGTCGTCGTTGTTGAAGTCGCGTCCAGCAACAAGCGGGACGCCGAGAGCGGCGAAGAATCCCGGCGAAACAACGCGAAACTCACTTCACCACTCCGGGGGGCACTCCGATTTCCGACCGGCTGCTTGATAGCAATTCCCGCGAATTGCCCGAACGCATCTCGCCGTGTAATGGGAGCTGTCATCTTAAATTCTTCGACCATCCGCGAAGGCCGATCAAGTCCGTTGACACCTTCAATTCGCAGGCGGCCATATCGGTCAATTCAGGGAGAATGACCGTAGAATCATCCATTCCGTGTGGTATTTCAAATCTCCTGTCCCTACCAAAAAGTCCATTCCCATTGAAATTGTTGCATTTACAGAGTCGCGACCGGTCGCCTTCCCAGACCATGCTGAGCGTACTCTTCTCTCTGCGAGATTGTTTCCGAGCTCGCGCTGTTCTGCAAGCAGAGATTCATCTTTACACGCGCAAAGCTGCCTGATCGACAAGGACTTCCCAGCGCTCGGGTGAGAATGCAGCGAGCCTTGCGCTCGTTTGCTATGCGAAGTCTAGTTTCCTGTGGAAGGACGCCCACGACCCGAGGTTTGATCCTGGGCGCAACGGACATGGAGTACCGCTCACTTCGCTAGTGGGCGGCCAACTGAGTTTTTGGTAGGAAATCGTCGTAGAACTGACCGACTCCGAAGAATGTTTTGGGAATTTCAGCGCAGACCACATCGTCCACTTCGCGTCTCAAACGATTTACCGCCGCCAGGGGGACAACCGGAGCGGCGATCACGATGGCCGCAGGTTGCATTTGCCGCAAGGCGCGCACACCCGCTGTTACGCTCGCCCCGGTGGCAATGCCGTCGTCCACAAGAATCACGGTCTGCCCGCGCACATCCAGCGGCCTCCGCCCGCCCCGATAGATTTGCTCCCGACGGGCAAGCTCGGCCCTCTCGACCTGAGTGACCGCCTCGATCATCAAAATCGATAGGCCCAGGGCTTCAACAACTTCTCTATCGAGAACCCGAACCCCACCGCTTCCGATCGCTCCGAACGCGAATTCTTCGTGACCTGGCACTCCCAACTTGCGCAGCACAAATACGTTCAGCGGCAGATTCAGGGCTCTGGCCACCTCGAAAGCAATCGGAACTCCACCCCGCGGAACCCCGAGTACGATTGCATCCTGCCGGTTCGCGTACTTTCCGAGATGCGCTGCCAGCCTCTGGCCCGCCTCTTGCCGATTTCTGAAGATCATCGGATTGCCTCAACTTCCTGGTGTAGTTCTCGCCGCCGATTCAGCAACAAGATTACGTCCTGCTCGTGTAGAGCAATTGCGTGACGCCTGGCTCACCCGTTCAGAGGTTGAGCAACAC
>WNEZ01000646.1_pt1 | contig 28017 bp, 34 predicted proteins | sample 5400521 | NCBI WGS metagenome assembly WNEZ01 (sample SAMN13153339, study PRJNA577476) | soil metagenome | isolation source: 120 cm saprolite under Douglas fir tree site 2 hole 1 replicate 1 | place: USA:California | collected 2015-04-18
CTGGCGCAAGCGGAGAACCTACTTCTGCTCTCGCATGGTGGCAGCGTCCTGAATACCGCTTTTATCGAACGCTTGAATGGAACGTTCCGAGAACGGCTGGCCAGCTTGACGCGCAAATCCCGTCATGCCGCTCGCCGGCTGTTCGCACTGGCGAGCGGCATGTATCTGATCGGATGCAGCTACAATTTCTGTTTCCCGCATCATGAGTTGAGCAGGACCAAACATTGCGGATTTCCTTGTACTCCTGCCATGGCCGCTGGCCTGACTGATCATGTCTGGAGCCTCTGCGAACTTTTGAGTTATCGGATCGCCCCTTTGCCCTGGGTTGAGCCAAAGAGACGAGGTCGACCAAAGAAATCTGTTGAGCCGATCAAGACTGCTTGCAAGCGTCCTCTCGTTCGCCTGCGAAAGGGGGTTTTATGCTCGACCACCGGATAATGGGGTTCTACCGAACACCCGCACAGCATGAGAAATAGGAGCACTACGAGAACGATAGAGCGACGACATTGCTTTTTATGTTTGTAAACCAATTGACTTACTCCTTTCAGGGAACAAATGGACGGTAGGCGGTTGAACTGTACGAATGTGGTATCCTTTACTGAGGCAATGCTTTCCATTGGTGAGCCACCAGCTAGCTCGTGTAGCTGGACTGTCACGTACCGAAGCTTCACGAGCTCGCCTTTTACTTTCTCGCTCCTTCCTTATAATTGTGTTGATATCGCAGATTTGACGCGCTACAGTGAGCACTACAACCATCTCAAAGAGCTTCTGTAGCTCACCGTCTGGTGTTAGTAGGACGCACCAGAAGCGCACCAGTGAGAATGCCCATTATGTAGGCGATCAAGACAAGTATTATTGTGATTTCCATTTGACCGTGAACCTCCTTTCTTCATTGCTTGCTGTATCTCTTACATCTTCTTTCGAGTAGCGGAGCGACAGCTATCATCAGGACATCATGATGTTTTTACAAGATGCTGGAAAAATTATTCCTTATTTTGACGGGATGCCTGCGGAACAGCACGAAACACACTATTGCAAAAGAGGCATCGAGCTTGCAGAGTATCACTTGCCACCCGAATTTTCACCGGCGGCTCACAATCGCAGTGATACAGTCGAAGCCTGCTGCCTGCTGCGGATGCCTGTTGTATCTGTATCGCCGCATGCGGATATTCGCCAGAGGAGATAATGAATTGCTCAAGGAACTTCTTTAAGCTCTCACCAACGGTTGTCGCTGTTGGCTTCCCTACCAAACCGACTTTTCTTGCCGCCTGAGAGAACTTTTTTCCATGACGTTCTTCACAGCCAATAGCAGCGTGGATCAGCTCATGCAAGAGAATTCCGAGCACTTCCACGCTATCAGCAATTCTTGGCGAGATGAAGATTTGTGCCTTTCCATCCGCGCACGCCTTCGGAGAGAAACACTGTCCAATGACACGGGAGAGTCCTCCACGAGAGGGAAACCCTGTAGAGACTCTAGGAAGCTTGTCTAGGAGTAACCCATGCTGTTCCATATACCCCCGCAAGAAAGACGCTGCCTGCTCAAGCCAGGCTTCACGAAGCTGGATTTGCGCTGTACCGTCCATGATACCCTCCAAAATCTATGCGTTTAAACGAAGACTGTTAAACTGTGGGGACGAGTACGGGGATCACGTCAAGGATTAGACCCATGTGACCGTGTCCTCCTTTTACTAACAATCCATGTCTATATTTTGCCCTATGACTGAGGTAAAAATCAGCTAGTAAAGCCTATTATTAGCTATCACTACCTATCAATTTTGTGAGAACGCCGTCCGTCTTTTTCTCAAGCTAACTCCATGTGGTATTCTAGAGGATATATTGATGTGACCTATAAAGAGGTTAAGGGTCATGGTTGCGCCGCAGAAAATAATTGGTCAACGGTTACGTCGAGAACGAGTAGCAAACGGTTGGAGACAACGGACTCTAGCAGAAAAAATTGGTACGACAGAGGGTACTATTAACCGTTGGGAGCAGGGTAAGAATGCTCCAGACTCTTATTATCGGGAAAGACTCTGTGAGGTATTCGGTAAGACTCATGATGAATTATTTGGTTTACCGGAGAGTGAGCATGTAACTACGCCTGTAAATCAAATAAGCCCAACTATAGACAATTCAGACCGTGAGAAAGCAGGAGGGAAACCGAAGTATACGACAATTGATGGAATACCCGTTATTGGACGCGACCAGTCTATACAGGAAATTCTTAGCATTCTCGAAACAAAAGATACACGCTTGCTTTTTCTTGTTGGACTTCCAGGAGTAGGAAAAACTGAGTTAGCAAAGCAAGTGAGATTAGAAGCAGAGAAGCAAGGGCTTTTTACCTCTGTAGAAACACTTTATCTAGAGAATGAGACGAATACACAAAATGCGCTTAAAAGAATTCATAAAGAGCTACAAGTGCTACCACAACTCACTATGGATACGCAAATACTATTTATTCTTGATAATTGTGAACAATTAGAAGGTTTGACGACGGAATTAGAGAGAGTTCTAGAAAAGCATAGGCAGCTATATATTCTTGCCACAAGCCGCAAGCGAAAGAGAAGAAATGACTTTCCTGTTAATCCTCTTGAAGCTCCACAAATGAGCTACCCAATGGGTTACGAACCGATAGAGGTTCTCCAAAATTACGACTCGCTAAAGCTCTTTCTTGAAAGTGTAAACGTAAACAGGAAAAAGAGAAAGGACAATCTTTTTGAGATCACAGAAAATAATGCGGAGAAAATAGCACATCTTTGTAGTGCTCTTGGTGGTTTGCCCTTAATGGTATGTATGGTTGGATCACGGGTAAATGATTTAGGGTTAGAAGAAGTATATAGGGACTTTTTGAGCGGAGACCTCTACGGATTAAAAGACCCCTATAAAGATAAAGCAGATCGCCATATCTCAATTGGTAGCGCAATTAGGTGGAGTTATGACAAACTAGAACCAGATGAACAGAAGCTTTTCCGACGGTTAGGTATATTTGCAGGAGAATGTAGCTGTGAGACAGCCGCAGCAGTGTGTAACTTGGATGATTTACCAAAAGAAGAAGATGACTTCTTAGATATTGTTCAAACACTTCACAGGCACAGCTTAGTAACAGGAGCTAACAGACGAATACGAATAGCCCACATTACTCTGCGTGATTATGCTAGGAGAAAATAGGAAGAGGAGAGGGTTAAAAAACGCTATATTGACTATTACTATATGAAAGTGATTGATCATTGTATTGAAGAAATAAAGAAATTTTCTTTAGAAGTGGAAATAAGAGCAAGGATTAAGAGAAGAAAACCACACGACATGTTGCCAACCGTAGAAGAACTCTTAAGAGACCATATCATAAAAAAATATCCTGCCATTATCTTTGAAGACGAAGAAAATATTCTTCATATTATCGAGGAGATCGCAAAAATCCAAGAAAAAATATATTGAAATAAGAGAATATAAAATCCTGTCGAAAATAATAATTATAATACTCAAATTATTTCATATATCATATGGAAAAAAGTATAAATTGTTGAGTGAATTGATTAAAGCTGAAGGATATCCGCTAGTGACTAAGGAAGAACATCCTTACTCTCCCTATCGATATTCTTCTCTTTTGAAGTTATTTTCTGAAATTTATGAGTTTGCGTTACTGAATATTGGAGATTTTGATGGATATACATTTTATAAATTATTGTATAAAATGGTGTTCATAGAATAAAGGAGTTTAGTCAACCATTTATACACTCCATTACTTGTGGCATCTTGTAGTAGTATGCTATACTAGCCCCACGATGGTAGAAGAGGATAGGGCGCAATGGGAAGGTGATGAAGAGGGTGAGAGAAACCCGCCTCTTTCCCGTGCTGAAGAACTCATGCAAGCCCATCCAGATATAAAAGTGTTACGAAGCCCGTATAGTCGTGGTCAGATAGAAATTACCCAAAGAGTAGAGAATAGATGGAGACACATACTTATTGATGTTGAACAGGAAAAAGGCTCTCAACGACACTACCCCACAATTAAACTTTCCGCATACGAAACCCCCAGGAACACATTACCGTACGAGGACATTAGTAGACAGATACGCAGCTACGGACTAGAAACCATTATAAAAGTGCATGTTGAAGATGATGAACAAGTCACAACAGAAGTGGGCTACGATAAGCGGCTTCCGTATCCACACGATTTTAAACAAGATAGTATAGAATTCATTGAACTCTATTCACTTCCTATCCCTGCTCAAGAACTTGTTGCCACAGCACGAATAGGACTTGGGATGTTAAAAGCATATAGAGAAGCGTCACTAGATCAACAAATAAGAATTTATGAAAATAATTTTGGCAGAAGATGGGACAATATTAGTGGACAGACTCAGTTTTACGATGGAGAGCCAGGGCGAAATCGAGATATGGACGCATATTTATCCGAAGTATCGCCATTATTTGCTAACGCAATGAAACGACACAGTTTTAGTCTGAACTATTTTGGCACAAAATCAATTTACGCACTCAATACGCTCAACAAGGTTACAGATGCTATGCTCCCTGGTGAAATGCCACCCGCACCACCCAACGAGCAACGCCCGAACTAAGAGCTCCAAGACATCTACCAGCACCATGAACACCGAGAGGTAAATAAACAAGATTAGCTTTCGTTCCAAATTATCCCCAAGAAACCCTTGACTTCCCTATGGTTAGTATGGCACACTCTACAATGAGCCTGTAATACGTATTGAGGTATATTATTTATGACAATTGAGGAGTATCGTGTGAAGCTTGGATGGTCAAAGGCAAAGTTAGCCCGCGAAGCGGATATTGACGTAGGTACGCTCAATGATGCGCTATCGGGCAAACGAATTTATAAGGCAACAGCAGGTAAGATTGCGAATGCTCTCTCGAAGGGGTTAGGCTACGATGTTACGTATAAAGACCTCGACGGAGTAAACCTTATAGATTAAGACCTTCCAAGCACCCTGAAAGGGGGTGACGCCAAGAAACGCTTGAGCAAAACCCAAGCGTTTCAAGTGACCTTTACTTAGCCTGTTGTGTACTGTATAGCTTCGCAGGCACGCAGTACAGAACATCCAGACCCATCCTTTTTACTGTTGTTCACAGTGGCAGCATGAACGCCCTTGTTATCACACGTTTATGCTGCCAGGACAGGCAAAAGGTCTAGTGGTAGTATGCCACGAATAGCCGTGCCTGTCAATTGAGAAAGGCAGACACTTTGAAACAGCAGATTGCGCGTGAGCCAATCAAGAGACGCGCCAGCCTCAACCAACCACAGCAACCGACGTATGTTACTGATCGACCAACACGAGAACTTGATACCGAGCCATTGAGAACACGCCACAGCACGCATTTTCTTGTCTTCGTTGGTATCGGGATGATGTGTTTCCTAACCCTGTATATCTTATGGAATGCGTTGGTTATTCCCTGGTGGCAGGGAATAGAAGACCAATGGCAGTACGGCACATCCCGTATCGCCCGCATGGATGCAGACGTAGGACATGGCGGAACATCCACATTTCTTGCCTTTGTCCTGAGTCGCCAGGTGATTATCATTGAAGCGCCAGGGGAGAGCATGGAGCACGCGAAATACTACAAAACAGCAAACCTTACAGGTAGCTATTCCCAACCGCCGGTCATCACTTTATCAGTTGCGAGAGTGGGCAATGTTTCGGATTGTCTGATAGTACACGTAGAAGGAATGAGCAGTAACATTGTGTTGTATAACACCGGAACAGGTTTTCAGTTGACTCCGCTACATTAAGTGAGTAAGAGGAGCAAGAGTTGTTTGTGTCCGGTTCAGACGTTCGTAGCAATAAGGCTTGCGCAATGACCAGTGTTTCAGGTATAGTATGTAGCAGGTATCCTCTGCTGTGGGTGATGTTTCCATAACATCGCCAACTCACCACGCCTCTATACTTTCCAACACAGTCATTATGTTATCACCAGAATATCACGCCCGCGCGTGCCGGTTACTTCGTATCGCAGCACAGAGAATAGGAGAGAAACGAGATGAGCAGAACATTCCAACCGGAGGAGAAGAAACCTCAAAACAATTCCTTCATATGGGGTCAGCCCCCACAGCTTCCGCTCCAATGGGACAGTGTGATCTACCCCCGCGTGTCAACACCTGGTCAGGGAAACAACGTCAGTGCTGAAATGCAACTCAAAGAAGACGGCGAATTGTGGAATTTAGCCCTACGGTGCGGCTGGAAAGTAAACCAGGTGCGACACCCCAAAGAAGATATGGAACTTTCAGGCAGACTACGCATGGAAGATCGTCCGGCATTCAAACAAATGCTTAGCTGGATCATAAAAGGTGAAGTACGCGCCGTTATTGCCGTGAATGTTGACCGCCTCTTTCGTGACAAGTGGGGGACAGAATACTCAAAATTCATGGAGATATGCGAGAAATACGCAGTTCTCGTTGTCACGCCTGAAATGGTGTACGACTTCTCAGACGGGTATTGTATCAAGCTATTCCGTGACAGGTGCATTCAAGCATGGGAGTACATGGAGTACCAGATATACAAAAGGATGCTTGGCGCGAAAGACTATTTAGGCGAAACCGGACGGTGGGCAGGGGGAAACCTGCCCCCAGGCTACATTGTTGATAGAAATAAGAAAAGCCCGACATTCCGGCGGTACATCCGCTATATGCCCTGGTCGCCGATCATCCTACGCATGTTTGAACGCTACCGAGAACTTCATGATAATCTCTTGGCTCTGCACCGTGAGTACGACGCACAACCGTTTATGTTCCCGGACTTTGAAGACTGGGTAGACCCTGAAATAATGGCGAAAGTAAAGCTCAAGAAAGTGCCAGGCGGGTACACAATGGCATTAACCACCATGACCCGACTCCTCACGAACCCTGTGTATCTTGGTTGGTGGGTGTATGATAACAAAATACTGGTTGATGAAGCGGGACGCCCGAAAATTAACCATGAACCCATTATCCCCCAAGAACGGTCTGACGAATTATTCTGGCATATTTTCAGACAGCGCAGCCCGTACAATATTGACGGAACGAAAAACGAGGAAACCATAGGACAAAGACCCAGGCGGTACACACAACTTGACAGCCCACCATGCCCCGCGCTTCTTAAACTCGTCGTGAGAGCGGCAGACCCAGCCTTAGTAATCAGGGTACAGCCGCAATACAACATGAAGAGTTTTCGGACGGGTAAGTACCTCTATACGTTCAGAGTGCGTATGAACGGGTACTCAGGCAGCGCAAAGTACATGCTTGCAACGGATATGGTTGATAATGTGTTTTGGTCTAGACTTATGGAAAGGCTCTGGCAGACAGAAGACTTTACCGACTTTGCCACAACAGAACAGGAGCGAGAAGGCAACAACGAAGCCGAAATAGCAGAGATCAAAGAGCAAATCGGAGCGTGTGAGCGAAAACTTGCAAAACTTCTCAGACGCTTGACGCTTTTTGAAGAAGACAAACAAGAAAACGATCCATCGGAAACAGACGAGAACGAAGCCGAGACACTCGAGGCAGAGAAGAAGCTTATCAAATTTCTCAAGAGTGAATGTCAGAAATTCACTACAGAGAAAACACGGCTTGAAAAACGACTTGAAAAACTCGAAGGGGGAAAGCCCGACACCTACTCCGCTCAAATGGTGACATACCATGAACTATTGCGCGAAATTGGAGACCGCGCGCGTGAGATTTACAGCATCGAAGAACTCTATGACGTGGTCGAAACCTTTACCGCACAGGTTACGCTTGACACGATCTCCCCCCGTGTCTGGAAACTGACAATCACCTGGCGCGATCCTGCTTGGGGAGTAGATGAAATTGTTTCTCTGCGACTGGAAGGCAACCCTGGTCTTAGCTGGACTGACGTGGAACGCGAAATCTTACAATTGCAATACGGCATAAGCACCCGCCGCCAACTCTTAGAAATGCTGCCGACGCGGTCATGGGTAGGTATTCGTACTATTGCCTCAGAAATGAAGCTCAGACGCCACCGAGACGACAGTGAAAACGAGTTTCCGTATGACATCTGCCTTGTTGACTGGCAAGCAATACAGCAATACGGGCTATCTATCTCTGTGGATCGTAACAATCTCTTGTCACGCTCACCCCAGGAGATAGATACTACAGGGACTACTTGCGTAGATAGTAAGCTGTATCGGTCATCGAGATGAAGGAAAAGCCGATGGCAAAGGAGGCAAAGCGCTTGAGTTCACGGCGGAATTCTTGCCGATACCCATATTTCTCTACTGCCTGTTCGGCGTAGCTGTTTTGCGTGTTATCAACGAGCGACATGGATTTGCTCCTTTCGAGATAACGCCAGATGAGGACGTCGAATAAAATTTACAGCCTTTCGGAATTGTTGAAGAACTGCGAGACGTTGTTAGCAAACTGGGCTGTGAGTTGCCGCGAAGTTGAACGGACAATGGCCTCGCCCAGGCTTGCCAGCCGGCCAAGCATTGTGAGGTCCATTGCATACTGAACGTTAGTGGCGTCAGCGATAGCGGAAAGATCGATGCTCACCTGTGCACGGAAAGCGCCGGCCATGGCCACCGGCTCGCCCATCAATTCGACGACCAGGTGTTGAGGTGGTTCGGCCTTGAGCGATGTACCCCGCGCGTTCGAGCGGATGGTCATGAATTGTACTTTGACCGAGAGCACCGCTTCATAGTGGGTCTCATCCAGTTGCCGCGCCTGTTCGCATCCAGGTATCACCCGGCAGAGTTGCGTTGGGTCCATAAAGAGGTTCCAAACCTTCTCCATAGGTGCATTGACTATTACTGCTCCGTTCAGCTTCATGACAGACCTCCGGTGAGAAGAGAAGCTACCTCCTTCCCCATGGTAATTGAGTCGATATGATCAAGGGAAGGTACCACAACCGTACCGACTGCATAAATCCCAGGCACATTTGTACGATACTGCTCATCTACTTGGATAGCCCCATCCAGCCTGGTCATCACTCCACTGCCTTTGAGCCAGAGTGTATTTGCCACCATGCTGGCCCCGTAGACAAGGCTATCCGCAGGAGCATCGAACAATTGACCGGCGCGTCTCAGCCTGACGCACTGCAAGCGGGGAAAGCCTACGATTTCCGCAATCTCTGTCGATGGCTCCTCCCCCTGTATGCTGTTGTTCGCCGCAGGCTCGATCAGTGTAACCTTGACCCCGGCAGCGGCCAGTCGCTGGGCTGTAGCGTGCACATAGCGAGCACCGCCGTAGACCAGTGCCTGCCTTCCTGGTAAATAGCCACGTGCTAATAACTGGTGAACCAACACCGGCGTGATCACACCAGCAGGCCGTGAGCCGGGAATCTGGGCTTGCTCACGTGTTGTTTCCAATCCACCACACGCAATCAACACCCGTCGCGCTCGTATCTCTACCGTCCCCTGCTTCAAGCGCACCAGCAGGATATGAGGCTCGCTGGCATTGAATGCAGGCAACAGACCCACGGCTGTGGCTTCGAAATAGGCCGTAACTCCTTGAGGTAGACGAAATGTTGAGATTAATTCCCAGGCATCCTCAAAGCCAGGTGCAGGCAACGCAGAACGCAGAAATCCACCAGGGGCATCCTGGTAATCCAGCACCACGGTTCGCTCATTCGCTATACCCGCGCGTAATGCGCTCAACGCACTTAAACCGGCCCCTACTATGGCCAGATCGTAGGGATCGTCCACTTAGCCCTCCCGTTCCAATGACAGCGGTGCCTGATTTAGTACAGAATGTGCCAGGCCAGAGACGTAACCAACAACAGGAGATGAATGAGCAGCGTTTTTCTCGAGGCTCAGGGGGTCACGTCCGAGTTGTTGCTGGAAGAGATCTATCAGTCGCGGCATGCATAGGTTGCCCTGGCAATCTCCCAACATGGCACCAGTACGGCGCTTGAGACCGTCAAGCGTGTTGGGTGGTAGTGGACTGCGTAAAGCCGCGAGAATCTCACTCCGCGTGATAGAACGACACAGGCATATAACATCACCTTCATCAGGATAGTCATCAGCAAGATACTCCGGTAGTGTTTCCACAAAGTGACTGCGGAGCGATAAACCAAGTTCGTCACGCACCAACGCACTGACATAGGCTGCGATGGCAGGTGAAGCCGATAGCCCGGTGGAACGAATGCCCGCGACATGCAACAAGCGGTGGCTGACGGTTGATGGGCGAATAATGTAGTCACCCGTGCTGCTCACCGCTCGCACACCTGCAAACTGGCGCACGCTCAGGGCTTGCTCCATCGCCGGTACCAGCTTACTGACGCCTGTGCGAATGCGTTGGAGTCCTTCTGCTGTTGTAGCCAGATCATTTTTAGCTGTCACTTCTTCGGCAGTTGGCCCCAGCAGGACCCCGCCGAAGACGATCGGGGTCACCAGAATACCCTTTGAGATGCGGCTCGGCACGGGTAGAATAATCTGGCTGACGCCGTGATCCTGCTCTGTGATGATGAACTGCCCCTTACGTGGTGTCAGGTGGAAGGAGTTGTCTCCTGCCAGACGCGCTACTTCATCAGCCCAGAGCCCGGCGGCGTTGACGACCAGTGCTGCTGTTATGACCATCCCCCCACTAGTATGCACCAGTAGGTTCTTAGACTCGACTGTGATGCCAGTTACGGCCTCGCCCAGGAAGACTTGCGCGCCATTGAGAACTGCATGCTCACAATATGCACGTGTTGTCCAGAAGGGATCAATGATTCCTTCACCTTCGACCAGCACACCGCCTACAGTCTGGGGATTGACGTAGGGAGCGGCATCCACGATTTCTGCACTAGTCAGGCGCTGGAGAATGACTGCGTTGCGTTCGGCTTTTGGGATAATATCGGCTTCAATCGTGGAGAGTTCTTCATTGTCGGCTGCTACCATGAGCGCACCTGTTTGCAGATAGGGGATATGCAAACTATCAATCACTTCAGGCCACAGTTCGCGTGCTTCTAGCAGCAGTTTGGCTTCGAGTGAACCAGTGGGAGCATCGAAGCCAGTGTGTATGATTGCACTGTTCGACTTGCTGGTTCCATCACAGATATCCGGGTTCCGTTCCAGCAGGGCAACTGTGACGTCATAGCGTGACAATTCGCGCAAGATAGCACAACCCACTACTCCGCCACCAATAACAAGCACATCGACGTGTCTGATTTTCTTCTCCATTGTAGCTGCCTTGAGAAAAGGTGTACTTGCCTCTTTACATGGACGCCAATCGATGGATATATGAGAGGATATGATACAAGTATACAATTGAGGTGATGCATTGTCAACATTTTTGCGCAGGACTGAACCCTGCTTTTGTCATTCGCGTTTTGACTAAATTGGGACAGGAGGGCTGCCGAAGGAGGAGCCAAGTCTGATCCAAGGATTAGAAGCATAGCTTAGAAATTGGTAACAATCGGGAGGTGATTTGATTCCACATTTGACGCATATCTCGTTCTATGATATAATTAGAACAAGGTTTCAGTGTACTTCAGACACTAATGATGAGTCTTTACGCTCTTCCCTTTTTTCTTAGGTTCAAAAGAATAGTTAATCATAGGGAATAGATAACCACCCGTGAAGGAAAGGAGCTGGGATAGATGAGTATTATTCAGCTTACTCAGACCATACATATTGCTCCGGCGCGGCAGAGTAAGCAACCCAAACAGCCCATGCTGCCAGGGATGGAGCCAGAGCAGAGTGCGCCGCAGATAGTCACCAATCGTCAGATAGCAGAGGTTCTCTCCAGCATCGCTAACCTGCTGGAGTTTCAGAATAGCAACCCGTATCGTATTCAAGCGTATCGTAATGCCGCCCGTGGCGTGTTGGATTTGCCTGAGCCGGCAGCCGCTTTTGTAGCACGCAGAGAGCCGTTGCCAGTACCAGGGCTGGGCCGACGTTTGCAAGCACGTATTACAGAGCTTGTATTGACAGGTACGATGACCTTCTACAATGATCTATGCCTGCAGGCATTGCCGACCGAAGCTCGTGCATTGATGAGAATCGAGCATGTGGGTCCACATACAGCTATTCGGCTATACGAAGAACTAGGTGTTGATTCGCCAGAGAAGTTGTGGTGGGCTGCACAGCAGCAGCGTATCCGCAAGTTGCCTGGTTTCGGTATGCGGAGCGAGGCTCGTTTGAAGGATGCTGCGGCGCGAGTTTTGAAGAAGATGAAGAAGAGCACGGCGGATTTGGAAGGTGTGGCGTAGTACCACGCTGCCTCCCTGGTATTGGCCCCGCCCCTGGTACCCACAAAGGGCACCACTACATTTTGCGCTCAGAAGGCTCCAAGAATGTAGTGGTGCCCCTTGTGGGTATTTGGCCAACTATCCAGCGCAAGAGTCGTACGCGCAGCAACTGAATTTGACAGTTTGTGCTAGCGTTGGGCAGAATTGTCAAGCCAAAACGACTCTATTTGAACTATGCCTTAAAGTGGATAATGGGCCTTACATTTGTTTGCCTACACCGATTTACATCCCCGATTACCCTCAGCGATGCAATGCTCATAAAATATGGTAGAATGAGCTAGAGAAGGGGGTAAGAGCCGAATACGTTCCGCAACGATATACACTGTCGTTTCCCAAGCAGGAGGTAACCAACTAATGACCGATTCCCAGAATATACCCTATCTTGACATTCCCGGAGCAAAATCGCGTGAACTGCTGGCGAGGCGTCAGCAGTTTGTGGCGCGGGGTGTCTCCTCTACGATGAGTGTGTTTGCAGCCAAAGCCGATGGAGCGATCATCGAAGATGTCGATGGGAACCGCTACATTGACTTTGCAGGTGGCATCGGCGCGATGAACATTGGGCATGCTCGTCCAGAAGTGTCACAGGCCATTGCAGAGCAAGCAGCTAAATTCACGCATACCTGCTTTAGTGTGATGATGTATGAACCATACGTTGCACTGGCAGAACGCATTGTGAAGCTAGCACCTGGTGATTTTCCGAAGAAGGCCATCTTCTTCAATAGCGGCGCAGAGGCCGTTGAGAACGCGGTTAAGATCGCTCGTTATGCCACGGGACGTCCCGCGATCGTCACGTTTGACTATGGCTTTCACGGTCGTACGTTGATGACCATGTCCATGACCTCTAAGGTAAAGCCCTACAAGGATCGTTTTGGGCCTTTTGCGCCCGAGGTCTATCACGCGCCTTTTCCCTACGACTATCGTTTGAATATGACGCCACAGGCAGCTTCGGAGTACTGCATTGCGGAACTTGAGCGTATGTTTGTCGGTGATGTTGCCCCGGAACAGGTGGCTGCTGTCGTGATTGAGCCGGTACAGGGCGAGGGTGGCTTCGTCGTTGCGCCTCCGGGGTTCTTACGGGCTCTCAAGGCGCTGTGTGAGAAGTACGGCATTCTGTTTGTCGCCGATGAGATTCAAACCGGTTTCTGTCGCACGGGCAAGATGTTTGCGGTTGAACACGACGGCGTTGCACCGGACCTGATGATTATCGCTAAATCGATGGGGGCCGGCATGCCGATCAGTGGCGTGGTTGGACGCGCTGAAATCATGGATGCACCAGCGCCGGGTACGTTGGGTGGCACCTATAGCGGCAATCCTGTCGCCTGCGCGGCGGCTCTGGCGGTGCTTGACATCTACGAGAAGGAAGACCTGGCGGCTCGTTCACGCGAGATTGGCAGGGTCGTGACGGATCGCTTCTTGAAATTTCAGAAGCAATTCCCGTTCGTGGGTGATGTGCGCGGTTTAGGTGGGATGGTTGCCATGGAGCTTGTGAAGGACCGCACGACAAAAGAGCCGGATTCGCACGCAGCCAGCGATATTCTGGCGGCAGCTCACCATCGCGGGTTGGTGTTGATCAAGGCAGGCATGTTCGATAATGTGGTGCGTGTGCTTGTGCCGTTATGCGTGACCGACGAGCAGTTGCAGCGGGGGCTGGATATCCTTGAGGAGGCGTGTGGAACGGTCGCTAAAGTTGCGACGGCGACAACAACATCTGTTACGTAGCCCGTATCGACCAGATGGAGTTCAGACAACAAGTCGTGTGCCGCTAACTCCGTATGAATGGTGTCTATGACATTCCCATCAGAGGTCGTTCACCCATGTTAAGAATGTCAGACAAATGTGTTGACTTCTCAGCGCTGATGCGCTATCATACTACCCACAAGCCGGTGTGGCGGAACGGTATACGCGCTTGTCTCAAAAACAAGTCCCGCAAGGGTTGAGGGTTCGAATCTCTCCACCGGCACCTCAGCGAACATTGGATGCGTCTCAAGCCAGGAGAGAAGCGGTTTGGGGCGTTTTTGTTTTCCCTAAATTACCGATCTTACGACAATTCTTACGACAATTCGCAGCGTTGCTATTGCCCGGCTACGCCCTGTCTATCCTTCCCCGGCTCTTCTATCTCGATTGCCTGGTTCAATCTGTTCATCGCGTCCTGGTGCATGCTGGGCAGGACATGCGAGTAAATGTCCAGCGTCATCGTGATATGACTGTGCCCGAGTATTTCCTGGACCACCTTGGGATGCACCCCCAGACTCAGTAACAGCGTGGCTGAGCTGTGGCGCAAGTCATGAAAGCGAATATCTGGCAAACTTGCCTTCTTCAAGAAGACTTTCAGTAGATCAAGCATGTCCCTGGTTGGATTGAGGTGAGTACCTATGGGCGTACAGAACACGTAATCGTGCTCTTGCCAGCCCTCTTCTTTTCTTCCAGCTGACGCATGTGGTGCTCTTTCAACGCTTTGAGCGCAAAGGGAGCGATGATAATCGCGCGCCGACTCTTCTGTGTCTTCGGCTCTGCTTCCGTATATCCTTTGCCAGGCATGATACTTGGAATCCGTGAAAGTACCCGCCGCACCTGCAGCGTTCCCTTCGCAGCATCAATATCCTGCCATTTCAGGCCAAGTAGTTCTCCACGTCTCATGCCAGTTGCCAGAGCCAGTTTGAAGAGGGCTTCTAAGCGATGCCCCTCTACCGCTGAAAGCAACTGTTGTATTTGCTCCAACTTTAACGGCGTCACCTCGAACCGTTGTCTACGCGGAGGAGAAACAAGATTACAGACATTTCTTGCGACAAGATTCCACTTCACAGCGGTATCCAGGGCTTTATGCAAGAGGTTGTGAAAGCTAATCACCGTCAGGGCAGAGAGACCTCCTTCCAACTTCTTTGTGTAGAAAGCCTGGACATGCTGTGCTGATAAATTGGAAGTGTCAGGACTGAGAGCAAGCTCAGGGCGGAGAGCCTCCTTGTGGTATACTGACAATCATTCAACACATCTTCATGAGGAGGGAACCATGAACTGCCCGTACTGTGCTTCAACCGCAACCAAGGAACAGACCAAGAAAACCTCGCTGGGCTATCGGACGTTCCGCTGCTCAGGATGCAAACGAACATTTAACGAGCGTACAGGAACGCCGTTCAACTATCTCGAATACCCCACCGATATTGTCCTCCTCGTCGTGTTGTGGCGGCTTCGGTACAAATTGAGTCTGCGTGACCTGGCTGAGATGTTTTTGGAACGAGGCTTTGAGTTCACACATGAGGCAGTCCGAGACTGGGAAGCCCGTTTTGCTCCGCTTATTGCAGATCACCTGCGTGCCAAGCGACGAGGGCAAGCAGGGCGGTCGTGGTACGTGGATGAAACCTACGTCAACGTCAAAGGGAAATGGTGTTATCTGTATCGAGCCATCGATCGGGATGGCAATTTGGTTGACTCGATGCCGAGCCGAGAAGCGAGATATGGACGCAGCCAAGCGCTTTTTCAAGCAAGCCGTCGAGGTTGTAGGTCACGCTCCAGAGCGGGTGACGACTGATGGGCATGATTCCTACCCCCGTGCCATCCGCGAGACCCTGGGCAGTGATGTGCTCCACCGGACCAACCGCTATCTCAACAATCGACTGGAGCAAGACCACCGGGGGATCAAGCAGCGCTACTATCCCATGCGCGGGTTCGGAAGTGCGGCATCAGCCTCACGTTTCTGCAGAGCCTTCGATGAAGTGCGCCAGTTCTTCCGGGTCCGGACCACTATGAAGCAACAGGTTTCCCTTGCCCAGCAACGCGAGGTGTTCCGTCACCAATTGGACGCTCTGAAGGCCATGGCGCTGGTGGCCTAACACAGAAGGATGGCGAGCGAGAAGTGTCCAACACGTTGTGTTGATCCCTGTGGTCTCAGTTCTGACACATCCCGATCTACCAACACTGCCGGGCATATGCGACGACCACCGCGATCCCTCACAGATTGAAACATTTCTCCGCCAGCGCGGCGTCGATTTCGTGACCTATCAGGACTGGCGAATTCTCGACCAGTACGAGATCGCCTGCGGCTCCGCTCGCGGCTGCCCACGCGTCAAACTCACCACTGTTCCGGAGATGATGGAGGTGATTCGTAAGGGAAGATGAGGATCGTCGAAGAGACGGGACACGCGGCGACGAGAGGGCAGAGCGACTGCAAGGGTCGCCCTGCCTCTGGGCCAGGAGTCACTCTGGCTGTTACCAAATGCCTCCTATTTGCAAGCCTGCTGTGTCACAGTAGAGCAAGGCATGCCCCTGCCTCCACATTTTGTGTCCCTACAAGGCCTCGAAGATGGCGGCGATGCCCTGACCGCCGCCGATGCACATGCTGACCAGTGCATACTTGCCGCCGGTACGGCGGAGTTCGTAGAGCGCCTTCACCGTCAAGATACAGCCTGTTGCGCCAATAGGGTGACCAAGCGAAATGCCACTACCATTGGGATTTGTGCGATCCATAGGCAGGTCCAGGTCCCGGATCACTGCAAGGGCCTGGGCTGCAAACGCCTCATTCAGTTCGATCACATCCATGTCCTGGATCGTGAGGTTGGCGCGCTCAAGCACTTTCTTCACTGCAGGGACTGGTCCCACACCCATGTACTTCGGCTCTACCCCGGCGTGCGCGTAGGCCACCAGGCGTCCCAGGGGTTGCAATCCGCGCTTTTGTGCCTCGCTTGCTTCCATCAGCACGACTGCAGCCGCTGCGTCGTTGATGCCAGAGGCATTGCCTGCCGTCACAGAGCCATCGCCTTTGAAGGCCGGGCGCAGTTTGGCTAGTTTTTCTAACGTGGTATCAGCCTTGACATGCTCATCAGTGTCAAAGACAACAGTCTGCCCTTTGACTTTGTATTCAATAGGCAGGATCTGCTCCTTGAAGTACCCCGCCGAAATTGCCGCTGCTGCCCGCTGGTGGCTCTGCAAGGCTAACTCGTCTTGCGCCTGGCGAGTGATACCCCATTTCTCTGCCACGTTCTCAGCGGTAATGCCCATATGGCAATCGTCAAACGGATCGCTGAGGGCTCCCACCATCGCATCGATCATCTTCCCATCGCCCAAGCGCTGGCCCCAACGCGCACTTGGGAGCCAGTATGGGCTGCGGCTCATGACTTCGGCTCCTCCGCCTAGAGCCACTGTTGCATCATCCATATAAATGGTCTGAGCAGCGGAAACAATGGCTTGCAAGCCACTGCCACACAAGCGGTTGAGTGTGAGGGCCGGGGTCTCGACAGGAATGCCACCATTGACGGCTGCCACGCGAGCGAGGTACATATCATGGACATCGGTATGGATCACATTGCCGAAGACGACATGTCCCACCTCTTCTGGTTTGACTCCTGCTCGCCTGACTGCCTCGCGAACAACGGCGGCTCCTACTTCAGTAGGCGGCTTGTCTTTCAGGCCCCCGCCAAAGTCTCCAATTGCGGTGCGTACACCGCTCAGCACGACAACTTCTCGTTGTGCCATGTTCTTTCTTTCTCCTTATAGATAGAGGGATGCATCTACGTGCCCATTTCTCCGCAAGGTACGATTCCTTTGGGCACTTGCTCAAGATGCCTACAGGGAACGACTACTGTAAGTACAGTCCACCATTGATGTTGAGTGACGCGCCAGTGATGTAATCCCCATCCACGATGAGATAGCGGACAGCGCGCGCTACTTCCTGGGGAGTGCCGACCCGGCCAAGCGGGATGCGTGCCACAATCGCTTCCTTGGCTTTCTCTGGAATGCCCTCGTACATCTCGGTCGCAATAAAGCCGGGGCAAATGGCATTGACCGTCACGTTGGAGCGTGCCAGTTCTAGCGCCGCCGTTTTGGTGAAGCCGACGATGCCGGCCTTGGCCGCGGCATAGTTGGCCTGACCAAAGTTGCCCATCTGACCGATGACAGAGCTGATGTTGATGATCTTGCCGCTCTTCTGCTGCATGAAATAGGGCAGCGCGGCTTTTACGGTGTAGAAGTAGGCACTCAGATCGTTCTGAATGACCGTGTTCCAGTCTTCTACGGAGAGATTCTTCATCGAACGATCGATGTTGATACCCGCATTGTTGACAAGGACATCGATGCGACCAAATTGGTTGAGCACTTCCTCGATGAGCCGGGCTGCCTGCGCCGCATCCGAGACATCGGCCTGAATCGCTCTAGCCTGCGGAGAACCGATCTCCCGGAGCTGCGCTACCAGGTCTTCTGCCCGGCCCTGGCTCTTGGCGTAGTTCACGATGACTTTTGCCCCACCCCTGCCCATTTCTTCCGCTATTGCACGCCCGATGCCTCTTGCAGCACCCGTGACTACAACAACTGCACCTTCCAATGTTCCCATGTGAGAACCTCCTTTGCTTTTTCGTTACTTACGAACTCAGCTAAAAACAACGTCTGTAAATTGGCCTGTGGAGGTATACTCCGCATGTGCCACCCGCCATGCCCCCTACATTGCTGATCTCATCGAGTGGCACGATGCGAGATGTAGTGACAGAGCTTATCTCCGCCACACCTCCATGTACTGCTCGTCACAAGAATACCTGAACCATATCACAATCTCCTCACAGGAAGGAGCAAGGTTCTCACAAGGGCCTCACAATAAGTGAAGGTTTTTCCGCACCTGCTTGATCACTGTGTGTCTATGATTTACAACCGACCCTCTTGTGATGTGATTGTGATATCTCGGCCTCTTCTGTGATTCATCTGTGAGCGTTTCTCATTTATAATAGAGTAGAAGCACATGTTGTAACAAACATAGATATGCAGTGGCCACAACGAAACACGAGGGAGAACATGGAAGCACAGGATGAGCTAGCGGCGAGGAGAGCGATACAGGAGATAGAGCTGTTCCAAGCAGAACTGCTGGCGACAGTGAGTCATGAACTGCGCAGCCCGCTTGCCTCCATCAAAGGATATACAGCCACTCTCCTGCGTCATGAACGCCGTATCTCACGAGTGGAGCGCCATGAATTCCTTGTGGCTATTCAAGAGGCAAGCAACCGTCTGGAACTCATTATTGATCGCCTGTTGGAAATGTCACAATTAGAAACCGGTGCCATACAGATCGCGAGTTCTGCCGTTGACGTGGTGCGCCTGGTGCGGGAAGCCATTACTGTGTCCCAGCAGCGTATCTCAGGTCACCCTTCAGATGATATCAGCTTCCATCTACATCTCAAGGATGGTGCTGGTCAACTCACCGAGGAGGAACCACTTATCAAGGCTGATCCGCGTCGCCTGCGGGAGGTGCTGGATCAACTGCTGGAGAATGCCATCAACTACTCTCCAGAAGGGGGTGCCATTGACGTGATCCTCCGCCCAGTCCCGGAGGGATTGGTCCATGAGGTGCGAGCCGAGAGCACGATGGCGGGTCCATCAGCCAAGATAACGCGGCACATGTTGGAAATTTGTGTGTGCGATCATGGAGTAGGTATTCCTCCTGAGCATTTGGAGCGCATCTTTGAGCGCTTCCATCGTGTGGACATCCGTCTGACCCGCGAGACGAGTGGTCTCGGCCTCGGGCTGACGATTTGCAAGTACCTGGTCGAACTCCACGAGGGTCTCATCTGGGCCGATAGCTGTCCTGCTGGAGGAAGCGCGTTCCATGTGTGGCTTCCGCTGGAGGAAGAAGAAAAAAGCCTGGCCGCTCTTAACTAAGACGCTCAAACAGTGAAGGAGAATGAACCATGCCCGCCAAGAAAACAACGATCCTTGTCGCCGATGATGATCCACAGCTATTGCGACTCGTGACCCGCAATCTGCAGTTTGAAGGCTACGAGGTGCTCCCAGCCAGCGATGGTCAGCAGGCCCTGGAACAGATTGAAGCACAGAGACCAGACCTGGTGCTGCTCGACGTGATGATGCCCAAGATGGATGGTTTTAGCGTCTGTCACCGGACCCGCGAATTTTCTACCGTGCCAATCATTCTTGTCACGGCGCGAGGACAGGAGCAAGACAAGATCCGTGGGCTGGATCTGGGTGCAGACGATTACCTGACCAAGCCGTTTAGCGTGGACGAACTGCTGGCTCGTGTGCGTGCCGTGCTGCGGCGTGCGCAATTTAACGCCATCGATCAGGCCCATGCTGTGCGGATGTCAACGACTATCGGCGATCTCACCATCGACTACGCACAGCACCTGGTGAGGATGGCAGGACAGGAGGTCGCACTGACCCCGATTGAGTATCTCCTCCTGGCCTACCTGGCGCAAAATGCAGGTCGTGTCATGACGCAGGACCTCTTGCTCGAGCATGTTTGGGGAAACGAATATGTTGGGGAGAGCCATATGCTCCAGGTCAACATCAACCGCCTGCGACGCAAGCTAGAAGCTGACCCTGCCCACCCACGCTACATTCTGACCAAGGTTGGGATCGGCTACCTCCTTGCCACACAACCGAGTGTGCAATCAGCATCGTGATACAGCCTATGGAGGGGACCTTCAGAGCCCCAGCATGAAATGTCTCACCCCTCCATTGACGGCATCCCCGCTTTCACATCTTCTTCGCTCTAGATGCACATCCCTTCTCTATTGTGATGCAGCCGTGAGAAAGATTCATGTCCATGTGATGTCTCTGTGAGGCGGAAAGGATATGCTCTTTACCAGTAAGTCAGAGACAACTGAGAGAGAGACAGCGATGCTCATCACACGTTGAGTATCGCAAGCGACAGAACAGGAGAAAAGCAAGCATGGCAATTCAAGAGAAGGACGTTTTGTCCAATACTGAACGAGTCAGGTTAGAGGCGGGGACGTATAAGGAAGAGTTTTACAAAAATCTTCCACCCCCGAGTGATGGCGGACCAGTATTTGTCGTACATAAGGAACCGCCTGCCAGGCGTGGGTTGTGGAAAAGCATCGTGTCACCTATTGGAGTGTTGTTTATGTCGGTTGTTTTGATGGTGGCTCTGCTGAGCTTTGGTGTGGGCGCTACATTGACCTCTACATCCACGAATGGCACTGCGGCTACCGCGGGTAGTAGTTCGACCAGCGATAGCTCGATGAACACCGGAAGCACTTCGGCACCGGCACCGGCCAATGTTCCCAATGCAACACAGTCCTATGGAAACCAGTTGCTCCCGTACACGGTCGACCCTGACGGTGCCAAGCACTTTACGATGACGGCAGAGCAGGTGATGTGGGAAGTCGTGAAAGGGCATCGAGTGCTGGCCTGGACGATCAACGGGACCGTACCGGGACCGATGTTTCGGGTCACGGCTGGCGATCACATTCGCGTCACCTTTATCAACCACTTCCCCACTGCTACAGCGGTTCACTGGCATGGACTGGAAGTTCCCTCGGATGCGGATGGTGTTCCTGGTGTTGGAATGAAGCCCATTCAACCCGGCCAGACCTATGTCTATGATTTCACCGTGCATGAAGTGGATGTCGGAACCCACTGGTATCATAGTCACTATGATGATATGGAGCAAGTCGCAGGCGGCTTCTACGGAGCCTTCATCGTCGACCCACGCCCAGGAACGGTCCAGGCCCAGCAAGCCATTAAGGCTGATATGGACTATACTGAGTTCATTAGTACGATGCCCGGCGGCTGGTATGTCATTAATGGCAAGAGCTTTCCTGATACCCAGCCCATCCTGGTCAAGCATGGTCAGACGGTTCATATCCGACTGATTGGTGCTGATACGATGATGATGCATCCAATGCACCTGCATGGTCACTTCTTCAACATTGTGGCTGAAGATGGACATATGCTGGCCCAACCGATCCAGAAAGATACGCTGCAGGTGGCTCCCGGTGAGACCTACGATCTCACGTTCTATGCCTGGGCACCTCCTGGCAGCATCTATCCCTTCCACTGCCACATCCTCTCGCATCTGATGAACCCTGGGCAGACCGGAGAAGAGATGGGTGGGTTGATTGTCCTCATAGAGTACGCCAAGTAGTGCGCGTGCAGAGTACACAGAGGGGCGTCTCTTTTCCAGAGTGGCAGGGACGCTCCAAAGTGTGAAGGTCAAAGAGACCAGAGAGGTCGGAGAATCACATCAACCGAGATAGAGTGACTGGCCCAGTCGCGAAACGTCGCAACTGCAGTGAGTTGCTGACCACCGTCACCGATGAGAGCGCCATCGCTGCTACCGCGAAGATGGGTGCATTCTCCTTTAGGAAAGGGACGAGCGGCGAAAGAATCGCGGTGGGAATGAGGATGACATTATAGGCAAAGGCCCAGAAGAGATTTTGCTTGATGGTGCGCAACGTTGCCCGCGAGAGCGCCAGCGCCGTCGCGACACTCTTCAAGTTGCCCTTGACTAAGGTGATGTCCGAGGCCTCCATCGCGATATCGGTCCCCGTTCCCATAGCGATACCGGCATCAGCCTGCACTAGCGCGGGCGCATCGTTAATGCCGTCTCCGGCAAATGCCACGACCAGCCCCTGTTCCTGCAAGCGCTTGACCTGGTTGGCTTTGTCTTCAGGCAGGACCTCCGCCGGCACATGTTCGGCAGGGATGCCAACCTCCGCTGCAATCGCCAGTGCCGCTCGCCGGTTGTCACCGGTAATCATCCAGACAGCAAGCCCTGCTCCTGCAACTGTCTAACCGATTCTGCGGAACCAACTTTGACCGTATCGGCCACAGCCACCACTCCCGCCACTTTGCCATCTATGACGGCGATCATGGCCGTCTTACTCTGCTGCTCTAACTCGACCAGCCGTTCCTCCAGAGTATCAAAGACGATAGCACGCTCGCTCAGCAGGCAGCGCGTGCCGATGAGTACGGTATGTCACAGGCGTAGCCATGACCATCCTGTTCACCCAAATGGGGCGTGTGCAGGATAGCTGGCCCCGCCGACGCAAAGATGTATCACAACAGCCCACAAAGGAAGCAGCACAGGAGCTGCCGGTGCAATCTGAAGAAAGGTGAGACAAACCATGTTCCAGCGCATCCATCGCGATACCTATACGGTCATCATCGGCGTCTTGCTCTTGGCCGCCGTGATCGCAGTGTTGCTCCTCACAGTCAACCCGATACGGTAAGCACCGAGGTTGACGAGCAGTGTCTACGAGCAACAAAGCAGGTGGCTGCCTGTCACCGTATTCCTCTTCGATTTTGTGATCGTGTGGGGGGAAGTGAAGGAGCCACCTTCTACTGTTTCTTGATCCATATGGCATGTTTAGGCAGCGCTGGTAAAGGTTCACCTTTTGATTTATATGTGACTTAATACATGTTGTAGGGTACTTTATTTGATAGCATAAGAAAGACACAGGGCTCAGGTTCATTGTGCGCTGGCAGGTAATACCTTGACGCTGTCACCCAGAGATAAGGTTTTCTTTCTGTAGAAGTACTGAACAAAGAAAGGGGCAAACCATGTACGCATCTGTACGACAGTACACGATCAATCCTGGTCACGAGCGGGTTGAGGAGGCGGCGCAGGACGTTCAAGGAGGCCTTGGACCTATCATCAGCAAAGCTCCGGGTTTTGTGGCGTATTACGTCCTGGACGCCGGGAACAATGTTGTCGTTGCCATCAGCGTCTTTGAGAGTCAGGCGGCAGAGGAAGCAGCCAACAGGATGGCAGCAGACTGGATCAAGCAACACATGGCCTCGCTTGCTTCGAGGCCACCCAGGATTGCAGAAGGCAAGGTCATCGCTCACGAAGCAAAATAGGTGATTCGTGTGGCGTTGTATCCGGTGCTCGTTTGAGCGGCCTGCCGCGTCTTTAGCGAAGAGGCAGGCCGTCATTTGATGGCAGCTCGGTGCTGTATCTATGGCGGAATGCGCGTAGGCTACCAGTCGACCCAAAGGTTTCAGTCCGCGCTGCTGCGCCTCACTGGCCTCCATCAGCACCACTGCCGCTGCGGCATCGTTGATACCCGAGGCGTTCCCCGCGGTCACGCTCCCATCACCTTTGAAGGCCGGACGCAATTTCGCCAACCTTTCCAAAGTTGTGTCTGCCCTGACGTGCTCATCAGTGTCAAAGACCACGGTCTGTCCTTTGACCTTGGATTCAATCGGCAGGATTTGCTCCTTGAAGTAGCCGGCCTTGATCGCTGCTGCCGCTTCTGGTTTGATTCCTGCTCGCTTTGTATCTCACAAGCCTGTCACAACCCTATCCTTTAAATCAAATTGCACGAGTCCTGGCTCATGCACGTAGCCGCAAAAGAAATGTGATTCCCCTGTGATAATGTAAGCCCTTCTCGTGATCGCGCGGTGATACCGCTGCTGTATAGTTCCTAGTAGAAAATGAATATTCGAATATGCGAATGAAAGGAGAGAACAACCATGGCGGAAACGATGACGGTGCAGTCGAAACTGACGACAGGCATGCGCTTCGAGGTTGAAGCAGGTTCCGGCCACCAGGTCACCCTTGATGCAGCAGAACATGATGGAGGACACAACGAGGGCTTTCGCCCCATGGAACTGCTGCTGGTTGGTCTGGCTGGCTGCACCGGGATGGATGTCATCTCGATTCTGCGCAAGAAGCGCCAGCAGGTGACCACCTACGAGGTGCATATCACGGGTGTACGTGCGGAAGATCACCCCATGGTGTTTGTCGAGATCACCGTGGAGCACATTGTCACCGGATATCACATCCAACCAGAAGCAGTAGCACGAGCTATTCAGCTCTCCAAGGAGCGGTACTGCGGTGCCGGTGCAATGCTCGGGAAGGTGGCTCACCTCACCCATACCTACCGCATTGTTGAGGCGGCGGAGGCACAAGCTGTTGCCTCCCATGCTTCGTGAGTGTTTGGTCCTGCTGTGCAGGACCATGAAGAAGAGAGCAATGTCAATGTGACCCACCATGCCTGGAGACAGGCAGGGTCAAGAGTGTACAAAGGAGCGAAAACCATGGCAGACCGAATGTCAATCGTCGTTTTCTCGGGAACCGTAGACAAGTTGATGGCAGCATCCATCCTGACCACTGGTGGGGCTGCGATTAACAACCACTGTGTGGGTGGTTGCCAGGTCCCCTTGCTGCCATCCCGTTCTCCCACTGCTGAAAGGAGTTGATGACGATGCCAGAACTGACAGATGTCACGATTGATAAGGAGACTGACGCACGCGGCAGCTTTTGCCCCGGCCCTCTCATGGAGCTGATCCGTGGGATGAAAGCGCTGCCGGTGGGTGGCGTGCTGGCTGTGTTGTCCAGCGATCCTGGCTCAGCCAAGGATATTCCAGCCTGGATTCAAAAAGCGAAACACGACTACCTGGGAGCCTTTCCAGAGCAAGGCTACACGCGCTTCGTCGCGCGGAAAGCCCATTAAAATGACGAAGGAGGCACTGTCATGCCCCAACATGTACTGATTGTCGGTGGCGGCGTGGGCGGGACGATTGTGGCCAATGTGTTGGCCCGCTCGCTGCACCACCAGGAAGCGGAAATCACGCTGATTGATAGCACCGGGAAACACGCGTATATGCCCGGCTGGCTCTACCTGCCCTTTAACCAGCTCAGTGCCCAGAGTGACCAACTGATCCGCCCAGAGCGTGACCTACTCAACAACCATGTCCATCTCGTGACTGGCGAGGTACACAAGATTGATCAAGAGAACCGCGAACTCCATGTTCATCAAAGCGTGGGTCTGGACGAGATCGTTGGGACCGGTGGGGCGAGCGAAGCGGTCTATCCCTACGATTACCTGGTGCTGGCAACCGGGGCGCGCCTGGTCCCATCAGATTTACCGGGCTTGGTCGAAGGCGAGGGCAAATGGCACCACTTTTATAGCGCTGAGGGATCCTTACGGCTGCGAGAAGCGCTGCACACCTTTGAGGGAGGACAGATCGTGATCACGGTCGGTGGCATTCCGTATCGCTGCCCACCGGCGCCACTGGAATTTACCTTCCTGCTTGACGAGTGGCTGCGGAAACGCGGTCTGCGCGACCGGACCGAGATCCACTATCTCTATCCGCTCCCACGCGTCTTTCCTATTGAGAGCGTGGCAGAGGTTGCAACCCCGCTGTTGGAAGAGCGCAACGTGAAGTATACCATCTTCTTCAATACGGAAGCGGTGGATACCGAGCGCAAGGTCATCTCGTCGTTGGAAGGGGAGGAGATTCCGTACGATATGTTGGTGCTCGTGCCGCCACACCGTGGGGCGAAAGTGATAGAAGAATCAGGTTTAGGGGATGCGCAAGGCTGGTTGCCCACGGATCGCGCCACGTTGGAGGTCAAGGGGCAGCCGCACATCTATGCGCTGGGGGATGCGACGGACCTGCCGGTCTCCAAGAGCGGCTCGGCGGCGCACTTTGAGGCGAAGGTGGTGGCCCACCGTCTCATTGCCGAAATACGGGGTGAGGAGCCGGGCAATGGGGAGGCAACCTATGATGGCGAGGTGATGTGCTTCTTAGAGACGGGGCAGAACAAGGCGACCCAACTGGTGTTCAACTATGAGCACCCGCCACGCCCACCACGGCCCAGCCTGTATTACCATATGGAGAAGCAGCTTTTCAACCGGGCGTACTGGCATCTTGTGCCACAGGGACTGGTCTGAGACACGCCTCCCTCCTCTGGTGAGCGTGAGGGCCATCACCGTGGATGGCCCTCACGCTCAGATCTGGCGGTATCCTCGCTGGACTCCTCAGAGCCCAAAGCTCGCCTGTGAAGGCTTGACAGCTTTTCGTAGACGGGCTTATAGTATTCACGAATGCGAATAGAATGATATACTGGTGAACAGCGGAAGGAGCAAGAAGATGGAACGCGAGCGAGAAGAGCAACTCTATCGGCGGCAAGCAGACCTTTGTCGAGTCCTGGCTGAACCGACGCGCTTGAAACTCCTCTCCTTACTGGGTGAAAGGCCACGTGCGGTCAAGGACCTGGTCGAGGCGACAGGGGAACGCCAGGCGAAGATCAGCCAGCACCTGACCATCATGCGCCAGCGCGGCATCGTGCGGACCCAACGCGTCGGGACGGAAGTCCATTACTCGTTAGCTGATCCACGTATCCTGGAAGCATGCCGTATCACACGAGAAGTCTTACTCCAGCAGCTGACACAACAGGCGAGTCTGGCCGCACCACTTATCGCCGCCGAAGGGGTCTGACGATGCCTAAGACCAGTAATCCCATTATGGTAAAACGTGCCGTCACCCATCGCTGCCAGCACTGGGCGCTCGATACCTGCATACTTGAAGCCCTGGGCAATACCGATGCTAGCGCCCATTGAAACCTCTGTCCAACAAGCATCCAATGGAGCATTCATGCCGATAATCGTGCAGCCAGCGTCCCCGGTGGTAAAGCATACCGCCTGGAGATCACTGTGCTATCACGGAAACTGACAATGAGATCACGGGCACATCACATTTCAAGGTGCATCAGTGGCTCGATTCAGTTGATAGCCTGATTACGCCTTCCATTCGCCGTGTAACTCCACATCCAACTCCAGGTCTACGCCACACTGCTCCAGAACAGCATGGTGGGCCTGCATCATCAAGGCTGCTATGTCAGCAGCTTGTGCTCCTCCCAAATTGACGATATAGTTGGCATTCCGCTCTGAAATTTGCGCCTTGCCGTGTATTCTTCCCTTCATACCGGCCTGGTCGATGAGATGGCTTGCCTCATCTCCCGGGGGATCCTTGAAGACGGAGCCTGCATGGCGCTGTGCTGGCTCTGTCTGCTTGCGATGCTGTTTGTACTCGGCAATGTTTGCACGCAGCTTCTGTGGGTCTTCACGATGAAGACGTATCCCCAACAGCATCACGATTTCGGCCGGCTCAATCATAGCCCGGGTGGGGAGTATGAAATGCCCACGTTCATCAAAGCGGACCTGCCGCTGTTCGCGAAAACGACTATGGCGATAGCCCAGGTCGAGTTCGTCATGCTGATAGCGACGTACGATTGGCACCGCTACCTGATCTTCTCCCTCTGCATTGCAGCCACGCGCATCCAGGACCTCGATCCACTCAAGTACCT
>WNEZ01000647.1_pt1 | contig 28004 bp, 21 predicted proteins | sample 5400521 | NCBI WGS metagenome assembly WNEZ01 (sample SAMN13153339, study PRJNA577476) | soil metagenome | isolation source: 120 cm saprolite under Douglas fir tree site 2 hole 1 replicate 1 | place: USA:California | collected 2015-04-18
GCGCTGGCGTCTCGTAGGCCGCGACGTAGCAATCGCCGGTGCCGCGGCCGCGTGGGGCGATGGCATCGGCCCACACCGCGCGCCGGCAGTCGAGCAGCGAGTCGCGCGCGGCCTGGGCGAGGATCAGCGACGGACCGCCGAACCATACGTCCGCCTGCGGATTGGCGCGCTCGGAGCGGACGCGGTCGTAGACATCCTGCGAGCCCATGTCGAGCCAGCGCACGTCTATGTCGGGATGCAGGGCCTCGAAGCGGTGCTCGAACAGGGTGAGCAGATCCCGGCCGTGGGGCGAGTAAACGACGAGGGGTGTACGCGAGTCGCGCGAACACGCTGCGACCAGGAGCAGCAACGCGACTGCGTTACGGGACATTGCGAGGCTTCAGGCCCAGCAGATTCATGAACAAGCGATAGGCTCCCGGCACCCCAGCCGGAAGCTGCCGGAAGAAACTCAATCCGGTATAGACATACGTCCCACGTCCAAGCGGCGCGATCAACAGGCCGCCCTTCAACTCCGCCGGCGGGCTGGGAGGTGGGGGGTCGTGCGTCTCGAGGACCGGCACGTAGGTCGTGTCCCACGTGTGCGCGAAGTACAGCCCACGCTCCTGAATCCAACCGCGCCAATCGGCGTCACCGATGGCATTCGGATAATGAAAGACAGGATGGGTCGGATCGAGCTCCGTGACCGGCGCGTTTTCGTCCGTCACGCGGTCGTGCGGGCGGGCGATGGTCAACGGATACGGCGCGAATCCACCGTCCACGAACGGATACTGCTGGTACTGCACGATGAGGAGCCCACCCTTCGTCACATAATCAAGGAGCCGGCCATTGTTGGCGACCAGCGCGGGCTCGGTCTCGTAGGCGCGGCTGCCGATCACGATCGCGTCGTAGCGCGACAGGTCGCCGCGCCCGAGCGAGTCCGCGCCGATCAGCTCGACCGGGACGCCGATCGCCAGCAGCGCCTCGGGAACGCGGTCGGCCGCCCCACGCACGTAGCCAACGTGGGAGAGCCCCGGCAACGCGACGCGCGTCGCGCGGATCTGCGCGACCGACGGTCGAGTCAGCGCGCGGGGCCGAATGTGCGGGTAGTCGATGACCTCGAGCCATCCCGAACCGGCCCGCAGATCGTAGGTCCCCGCCTTGAGGCTGTCAGCTGTCGGCGGCGCGACCGCCACCGCGACGCTCTTCGTCTCGTCTTCGCGCGTAAACGCGAGGCTCTCGGCGGGGATCGGCGGCCAGCCGGCTGGCGGCGTCACGGCGGCGCGGACAGTTGCGGGCCCGCGCGCGCGATTGGTCACCGTGACGGTGAAGTGCCGCGGCTCACGCGATCCGCCGTCGATCGGCCACAGCAGCTCATCCGGCGCAATGGCAACGTCCACGTCCCGCGTGATAAAAATCGGACGCCGGACCTCGCCGATCGCTTGATCGCGATAGCGGTACACGACCTCGCGCATGAGCGTCACCGGCTCCCCGCCGATCACCAAACGCACGCGTGCGCCGACGGGCGGCGGCTCGAACGGCAGGCCGCGCACATCCGCCGGCGCCGTCGACCAGTCGTACAGCCCGCCGCGATTGGTGAGCGGGCGCCGCAGGAAATAGGGCTGAGTTCGCTCGGCATCTTTCGCGACCGTCAGCACGAAACGGCGCGTCAGCAACGATCCTGGGGCGACGGTGGGAGCACCCAGCTCGAGGCGCTCGAGGCTCCAACCGGCAGGCGCGGCCACGCCGATACTGTCCACGCGGACGGTACTGTCACCGGCATTCCATACAGTCACTTCGATCTGCAACCGCTCGCCCGGCGTGACGATCCCGTCATCCGCCGTTCCATCGATCGTCACGCCCGCGGCAATGGCGATCGCGCGCTCGAGCAAGGTTCGCGGCACCGTGTCAGCCATCCCGACGAGTCGCAGGGCCCGGATCAGATAAGGAAGGGTGGCGGATGGGCGCCACGGTGTGAGCGCCGCCCGGGCCGAATCGATGAGCACGGCGTATCCCGGTACGTGAATCATCGTGTCGATTCCGGCAAAGATCGATGTCTCAGGCGCCGCGGGAGTCTTCGTCGCAAGCAGCGCGACCCCGGAGGTCGCCGGACCGGGCCGCTGCAGCTGCCCCATATCCTGCGAGCGGTGCCGGCTGCGGCTCGCCATCGCCACCTGGAAATACGATTGACCGAGGATCGGATCGAGGATGCCGACGGGCAGCGACACCGTCGTCGCGGTCGGATCGCCGCGCGTCGAGCGGTAGAACTTCTGCGGCCCCCAGGTGGAATCGCGCAGCAGGTCGAACGCCTGCCGCGCGAGAATCGCCGAGACTTGATGGTGCCCGTGCCCATCGGCCGGCGTCCCCGAGAATACCGCGATGATGATCTGCGGCCGGAACCGCCGAATCACATCGACCACGTCTTTGAGAATCGAGTCGCGTGGCCAGAAGCGGAACGTCTCGTCCACCGACTTCGAAAAACCGAAATCGTAGGCCCGCGTGAAGAATTGGCGCGCGCCATCGAGCTCACGGGCGGCGAGCAGCTCCTCGGTGCGGATGATCCCGAGCTCGGGGCCGAGCTCGGGACCGATCAGGTTCTGGCCGCCTTCGCCACGGGTCAGCGACAGGTAGGCGGCCTGCGCGCCCATGCCCCGCGACAACAACACCAGGAGCTGCGTGTCCTCGTCGTCGGGATGGGCGCCGATCATCAGCACGCGCTTGTTGCTGCCGAGCTGCCGCAGCGTACTCGCCAGCGCAGCGACGCCGCCGGTGCCGGGCGGGGACAGTTGTCCCTGCGAGACACGGGCGGCGCCGAAGCTCAGGGAGAGCCCGAGGAGCCCGACGACAAACAGTTTCACTATTGGGAAAGGTACACGGCGCCGCCCTTCATAACGAACTTGACTCGTTGCAGTTCCGTGATATCACGCGTGGGATCGCCCGCTACGGCGATGATGTCAGCGTACAGTCCGGGCGCGATGGCGCCGAAGTTTTGCTCCTGGCCGAGCAGCGCCGCGGCCACCGTTGTTCCCGACTGAATCGCCTGCAGCGGCGTCATCCCGTACTGGACGTAGTACTCGAATTCCTTCGCCTGATTGATCTCGGTCCACGGGAAGCCGCCGACGTCCGTGCCCATGGCGATCTTCACGCCGCGCCGCAGCGCCCGGCCGAAGGCGCGCCGCTCGAGATTGACGAGCGCGGGCCACACACCGCCGCGGGGCAGGACGTGAACACCCACCGTCACCGTGGGAACCCAATAGACGTTGGTGCGCACCATCACGTCCATCAGCGAGTCGGTGAGGCCGTCGCCGTGCTCGATGGAGTTGACCCCGGCCCGGAGCGCCGCGCCAATGCCGTCGGAGCCGATCGCATGCGCTGCCACGGAGCGGCCCAGACGGTGCGCCTCGTCGACGATCGCTTTCGCCTCGGCATCGGTGAAGTTCACCCAGCTGTGCAGCACGCTGTCAGGCGTGAAATAGTAGCGGCGGTCGCTGTAGTACTTGATCCAATCGGCGCCGTGCTGCACCTGTTGGCGCACGGCGAGGCGCGCGTTGTCCACGCCGTCGACGGGCTGCACGCCGTGGGGGAGCTCGAGCTCCCAGTTCGCGGTCGTGATCGGATACATCCCCGTCGGCGCCATGGCGCGGGTCGACGCGAAGATGCGCGGCCCCGGAATCTCGCCGTTGTTGATCGCGAGCTTCACATCCACGTCCGCGTACATCGCGCCTTCTGTTTCGAGATCGCGGATCGCCGTGAAGCCATGCTCCAGGGCGATGCGCGCGTTGCGAGCCGCCAGAATCGCCCGGTACGGCGTCGACTGCTTGAGCAGCTGGTCTTCGTAGTCCTGCGACGTCACGTCGCCCTGCAGGAGGAGGTGGGTGTGGGCGTCGATGAGGCCGGGCAGCACGGTCATCTGGCTGAGATCGATCACGCGGGCGTTCGCGGCCTGTCCCTGGATCTGGGCGAGCGGCCCGACCGCCTTGATCCTTTCGCCTTCGATCAGGATTCCTACATTGGGCTGGACAGTGGCGGACCGGCCGTCCACCAGGCGCCCGGCCTTGATCAAGACCATCTGGAGAGTCTGCGCACTCGCGGCCGGCAGGGCGACGAGAGCGACGAGCAGCAGCATGAGAGAGCGCATCGAAGGAGCTCCGATCTAGGGCGCGGCAAATCTATCATCTCGGCGACGGAGGCGTACATGGCGGTGCATATGACCTGCGAATGCGGTACGTCCTACGACCTCAAGGATGAGTTTGCAGGGAAGCTCGTGAAGTGTCCCCAATGTGGGCGGCCCGCGCGCGTCCCCAGCGTCGCCGTCGCGACGGCAGAAGGCGACCCGGCCTTCGACCGCGACATTTTTCTGCTGCGCCAGCAGATGTTGAAGATCTCCGAGAAGTACGACGTGGGGGACGAGCAGGGCAACAAGATCATCTTCGTCGAGCGCCCCGCGCACGTGTTGCGGAATCTGGGCGCGATCCTCGTCGTCCTCGCCGGCCTGGTCCTCGGATTGCCTGCATTCGCGGCGATCATCGATGCCATGCCGCCCAGCAGCCTCCGGGCGATCGTTGGCATCGTCGGCATGGTCACGATTCTCATCGGCTCGATCGTGCTGGGCGTGGTGATATCAGCGAAGCGGCATGTCACCTTCTATCGCGATCAATCCAAGCGCGAGAAGCTGCTCGACATTCTCCAGGACAAGAAATTCCAGCCGATCACCATGACATACACGGTGCGCGACGCACGCGGCCGCAAGCTCGCCAAGCTCGGCAAGAATTGGCTGTTCAATGCGATCCGCAAGCGGTGGTATGTGTGGGCACCGAACGGGACGCTGTTGTTCCTCGCGAAGGAGGACTCCATCATCCTGTCGCTGCTGCGGCGCTTCCTCGGTCCCCTGTTCGGTATCCTGCGCACCAACTTCATCTTCCTTCCCGCGGGAACCGAGGATGTCATTGGGGAATTCAAGCGCAAATTCACGATCCTCGACCGCTACGTGCTCGACATGACGTCCGATCCGCAGCGACTCATGGACCGCCGCATCGCCATCGCCCTCGGCGTGATGCTGGATACGGGAGAGCGGCGGTGACCACGGGCCCAGCGGGGGGGAACGGCAGCGAGCACGAAGAGCCGATCCTCATCACGCCCGAGATGCTGGCACCGCGTCGGGCGGCGAAGGTCTCCGATGGCCGCGTGGACTTCGAGCGCGGCATGCGGCGGCTCCCGCCGCTCATCATTGCGCTGATCCTCACCAACGTCGCGGTGTTCGTCTGGGAGGTCAGCGCCGGCGCGTTTGCCCCGATCCTGGAATCGACTGGAGCTGATCACACCAATCCGATCATGGCCGGTGCGCTGATCCGCGAGCGCGTTCTTGCCGGAGAGTGGTGGCGCATGATCACGGCGACGTTCCTGCACGGCAGCCCCGATCATCTGATCGGCAACATGATCGCGCTGTTCATCGTCGGGATGGCCTGCGAGCACGCCTTTGGCGCGGCCCGGACGGCGGCGATCTATGTCGGGAGTGGACTGGCCGGAACGGCGTTCAGCCTGGCGACCGGGCCGGGACCGTCCGTCGGGGCGTCGGGCGCGATCTTCGGCGTCTTGATGGCCGTCGTCGTCATGCTGTATCGCAACCAGCAATACTTCTTCGTGCGCGACAAGCGGACCGGCTTCGTGCTCGCGGCCTGGGCGGCCTGGCAGCTCTTCGTGGGCTTCATGAATCCATTCATCGACAACTTCGCGCACCTGGGTGGGATGACCGGAGGCGCGATTGCGGCCTTGTTGCTGACGCCCACACTCGCGAGGCGGGAACAGGTTGTTCGGATCTCCTGAACAGCAGCGATGGTGATTGTAGGGGCGCAGCCTGCTGCGCCCCTACCACATCACCTCACCGTGCCGCGAGCGGTTTCCCGTCCGCATCGAGGAACCGGATCTCCCCGAAGTTCAGCTCTCGAATCCCAGCCTCGATCTTTGACCGATCACCCACGATCACCCACACGAGGTGATCGGGACGGATCGCTTCCTGCGCCGCACCTGCGGCGTCGGGAATCGTTAGCGCGCGGATACGCTGGGCATACGTCTCGAAATAATGATCATCCAGCCCGAACGTCACGAGCTGCTCGAGCGAGCCCTGCACGGCGTTCATCGTCTCCCAATTGCCGGGCAGCGTCAACGTCAGATTCGCCTGGGCTTTCGCGAGCTCGTCCGCAGTGACGGGCTTCGGGCCGAGAATGCCCCGCAGCTCCCGATCGACCTCGATCATCGACTCCTTCGTCTTGTCGGTTTGCACGGGCGCGTACGCGATGAACGGCCGCTGGCCACGCGCATCCCAGACCAATGTGAACGCGCCGTACGACCAGTGTTTCGCTTCGCGCAGGTTCATGTTGACGCGGGACGTGAATTGCCCGCCCAGGAGTGACGTCATCGCCTCGATGGCGTACTCGTGCGGATTGGCCTTCGGCGGCGCGAGATCGCCGGCGAAAATGATCGACTGCTCCGCCCCGGGGCGATCGAGAATGTAGACGAGTGACCGCGGCTGATCGGCGACGGTGCTCACGTTCTTCTGCGGCACGTCGCCCCCCCGCCAGCTGCTGAACCGGCGCGTGAGCTTCGGCTGGATCTCCGCCAGCGTGACGTCGCCCACGATCACCAGCGTCGCGTGGTTCGGCTTGAACCAGGTGCGGTGGAAGCGCACGAGATCGTCGCGTGTCATGGCCGACACCGATGCTTCCGTGCCCGAGCCCGTCAGCGGGTTGCCGTACGCGTGATTGGCGCCGTATAGCAGCTGCGGGAAGACTCGCAGCGCCATCTGCACCGGTTGCACCTTCTCCCGCTGGATCCGGGCGAGGCGCTGCCGCTGCTGGCGCTGGAAGTCCGCCTGCGGGAATGACGGATTGAGCAGCACGTCGGCAAAGACGTCGAGCGCGGGATCGAGATTGTCCTTCAACGTCGACAACGCGACGCGGGACACGTCGAGCCGCGAGCTCGTAAACAGCTGCGCGCCCAGCTGCGACAGCGTATCGCTGATCTGGAGCGCGGTCCAGCGCGTCGTCCCTTCATCGAGCATGTCGAGCGCGAGACTCGCCGTGCCCGGTGCGGCAAACTGGTCCGCCGCATAGCCGGCATCCAGGAGCAGCGTGAGCTGCACCTGCGGAATCGAGTGCCGCTCGGCGAGCACGATCTTGAGTCCGTTCGGCAGTGTCGCGCGCGCGACCGCGGGGAACCGGGCATCAGGCGGCGTGCCGGCATCGGGCAGCTTGGTGCGGTCGGCGCCGCTCGCGGCCGTCTCGAACGTGGGGTACGGATGCACCTCGAGCACCCACTCGCCGTCCCTCAGCCAGCGGGTCGCTGCCGACTTGAGATCGCCGGCCGTTGCCGCCGCGATGCGCCGCTGCGTCACCAGGTAATGATCGGCGCTGCCCGTGAACACCTCGTTCCGCGCCAGCACGTCGGACTTGCCGCCGAAGCCGCCAATCCGCTCGATGCCGCGGATGAAGTTGGCGCGCGATTGCGTCTTGACCCGACGCAGCTCACTGGCGGTCGGACCTGTCTCGATGAAGCGCGCGAGCTCCTCGTCGATCGCGCGTTCTACGCGGGCGAGATCGCCGGCCGGCTTCGCGGTCGCGCGAATCACGAGCTGTCCGCCGATCTCGCGGAGATCGACGTACGCGGCGACGTCCGTGGCGATCTGCTCGTCATAGACGAGCCGCTTGTAGAGCCGCGACGTCTTCCCCGCCGCGAGCACGTCGGTCACGAGATCGAGGTAATCGGCGTCGGCCGACCCGTACTCGGGGATGTTCCACTCTTTGTAAATCCGCGCCTGCGGCACGCGGTCCTGCATGATTTCCCGGTGCGAGCCCGTGCGCCGCGCGATCCACGTCTGCTGCTTCGCGATCGGCGGGGTGGCGGGAATGTCGCCGAAGAACTGCTCGACTTTCTGGCGCGCCGTCTCGGGCGTGATGTCGCCCGCCAGCGCGATGACGGCGTTGTTCGGCCCGTAGTAGGTGCGGAACCATTGCTTCACGTCCTCGACCGAGGCGGCATTGAGGTCTTCCATCGACCCGATCACCGTCCACGAGTACGGATGGCCGGCGGGATAGGTGCCCTCGGTCATCAGCAGATCGACCTTACCGTAGGGTTGATTCTCCCCCTGCCGCTTTTCGTTCTGCACGACGCCGCGCTGCTCGTTGACCTTCGCCGTGTCGATCGCGCCGAGCAGATGGCCCATGCGATCCGATTCCATCCACAGCGCCACATCCAGCGCGTTGGTGGGCACGTTCTCGAAATAGTTGGTGCGGTCTTCGTTGGTCGTGCCGTTCTGATCGGTCGCGCCGATGCGCTCGAACGGCTGGAAGTAGTCGTCGTTGAAGTGCTCGCTGCCATTGAACATCAAGTGCTCGAACAGATGGGCGAACCCGGTGCGGCCGGGCCGCTCGTTCTTCGAGCCCACGTGGTACCAGATGTTCACGGCGACGATCGGCGCCTTGTGGTCCTCGTGGACGAGCAGCGTCAGGCCGTTCTTCAGCATGAAGCGCTGATACGGGATGGTGATAGGCGCCGGGACGGACTGCGCGGCGGGACGCCGCGTGGCGGTTCGAGACGGGCGTTGGGCGGTTCCGGGCGTGGACAACGCCGTGGCGAGCCCGAGCGCCAGGGTCAAAAAGGCTATGCGGGACATGGAAATCTCCTCAAAAAGGCTGACGGCGGGCTGAACAGCAAGAGAAGATATTACATTAAGAGAGCATGGCTACCCTCGCCGAGCCCAAACAACCGAAAGTCAGCGCCGACGAGGCGCGTGAAGTTGCCGAAGCGGCACGCGAGCAGGAATGGGCCGCGCCGAGTTTCGTGCGCGATCTGTTCCTCGGCAACCTGCGCATGGACCTGATTCATCCCTACCCCGAACAAGATCCGGACGAAGTCGCCCGCGCCAAGCCGTTCCTCGACAAGCTCGAGCGGTTCCTGCGCGAAGCCGTCGATTCCGATCGCATCGACCGCGAAGGCGAAATCCCCGAGACGGTAATCGAAGGACTGCGCCAGCTCGGCGCGTTCGGCATCAAGATTCCCCGCGAGTACGGCGGCCTCGGCCTGTCCCAGCTTTCCTACATGAAGGCGATCGAGCTGGTGTCGTCGGTGGATGGCTCGCTCACGGCGTTGCTGTCGGCGCACCAGTCGATCGGCGTGCCCCAGCCGCTCAAGATGTTCGGCAGCGAAGCGCAGAAGAAGAAATACTTCCCGCGCCTCGCGAAAGGCGCGATTTCTGCATTCGCCCTCACCGAACACGGCGTGGGCTCGGATCCGGCGGCGATGGAAACAAACGCGATCCTCGACGACGACGTCTGGATCCTGAACGGCGAGAAACTGTGGTGCACCAACGGCACCAAGGCCGAGCTCCTCGTCGTGATGGCCCGGACGCCGTCGAAGATGAGCAACGGCAAAGAAAAGAAGCAGATCACGGCCTTCATCGTCGAGATGGACTGGCCGGGCGTCGAGGTCGTGCACCGCTGTCACTTCATGGGCCTGAAGGCGCTCTACAACGGGGTGATCCGTTTTACGAACGTGCGCGTGCCCAAGGAAAATGTGCTCTGGGGCGAGGGCAAGGGCTTGAAGCTCGCGCTCGTCACGCTCAACACCGGACGGCTCACGCTTCCTATTTCGGCTGTCGCCGCGGGGAAACGCTGCCTCGAAGTCTCACGCCGCTGGGCGGCCGAGCGCGTGCAGTGGGGCCGGCCGATCGGGCAACACGACGCGATCGCGCAGAAAATCGGCACGATGGCGGCGAACACCCTCGCGATGGAGGCGGTCGCCGAGCTGTGCGGCGCGATGGCCGAGCGCGGCGGCTACGACATCCGGCTCGAGGCGGCGATCGCCAAGCTGTACAACTCCGAGGCCGGCTGGCGCATCATCGACGACACCGTCCAGATCCGCGGCGGCCGCGGCTACGAGACGGCCGATTCGCTGCGCGCGCGCGGCGAGGCGCCGATACCCGTCGAGCGCATCATGCGCGACTTCCGGATCAATTTGATCTTCGAGGGATCGTCGGAGATCATGCACCTATTCATCGCGCGCGAAGCGGTGGATAAGCATCTCCAGGTCGCCGGCGACGTCGTCCTGCCTGGAAAAACGGTGCGGGAGCGCCTGGCCGGTTTGGTCCGCTCCGCGGGGTTCTACGGGTGGTGGTATCCATCGCGGTGGCTGGGATGGAGCCTGTGGCCGCGCTACGCCGAGTTCGCGCGGCTCGCGAAACATGTGCGCTTCGTCGAGCGCAGCTGCCGGCGTCTGGCGCGCAGCGTCTTCCATTCCATGATTCGGTTCGGGCCCAAGCTCGAGCTGCGCCAGTCGGTGCTGTTCCGGCTGGTGGACGTGGCGGGCGAGCTGTTCGCCATGGCGGCCACGTGCTCCCGAGCGCAGGCGCTGTACAAGCGCGACCGCGTCGCGGGCGAGCGGGCCGTGAAACTCGCCGACCTGTTCTGCCGGCAGGCGCGGCGTCGGGTGCGCTCGAAGTTCAATGGGCTACGCCGAAACGAGGATGTTCCGACGTACAAGTTCGCGCAGGAAATCCTGGCCGGCGAACACCGTTGGTTGGAACGCGAGATTGTGGAGCTGCCGGAGCAGTAGCTAGGCGGCCTGATGAGCAATCATGATGCTCTTCAGGCGTTCCGGTGCATCAGCCCCGGCATCACCGTAGGGCGAAGGATGGCCTTCCGCTTCCATCGTCACACTCGGACACACCAGGGCATAGGTACGCGCCCGAATCCGGTCGGCCGCGGCCTGAGTCGCGACCGGCGCCGCAATCACGACTTCACGCGCGCCTAACCCCTCGGCGGCCTTCGCCGCGGCCAGCACCTTCCAGGGATAGACGATCTGCCCTTCGACGATCACCGCGGTCCGTCCCTCGAGCTTCTTGACGGGGCGTTGCGTCCGGTACAGGACGAGATCCTGTCTCACGCGCGCGCGGGACTCGTCGATCGCGGCCTGGAGCTTTTCGAGGAGGTTCATCCCGGGCTGGAAATCGGGATCCATTTCCGCCGGCGCTGATTCCGCCATGGCACCGATGGGAGCGAGATTGGCGCCCAGCTTGATGAACGACGCCACAATCACGTCGAACTGGGCGCCCATCGCCTTGGCGGCGTGGGCGGCGATCTCGACGCCTTCCGGCGTGATGCCCAGCAAAATGCACGATTGATAACCGCGACTGGCGAGCTGCTGCCCCAGCTGCGCGCCCGCGCTCGAGCGTGTCGGATAGAGACTGGGACGGGGCTGAGCCACGGTGTGCAAAGTACGAAAGCGATCGGCTATTGGCTATCGGCATTCCCCGATAGCCGATACCCGATGGCCGATAGCCGGTTATCTTTTCGGCCACACACATCCAGGACGCCGTGGTGCCGAAGGACACGCTCACCGTCGTCGATAACCGCACGGGCAAGAGCTACGAGCTCCCGATTCAGGACGGAACGGTCCGCGCCGCTGATCTTCGCCAGATCAAAATGTCGGACGACGATTTCGGCCTGATGAGCTACGATCCCGCGTTCATGAATACCGCGGCCTGCCGCAGCGCGATCACGTTCATCGACGGCGATGCGGGCATCCTGCGCTACCGCGGCTACCCGATCGAGCAGCTCGCCGAGAAGAGTACCTTCCTCGAGACGTCCTACCTGCTGCTGCACGGCGAGCTACCGTCGGCCGCGGAGCTCGACGCCTGGGTCTATCAGGTCACGCGGCACACGATCATCCACGAGAACATCAAGAAGTTCATCGACGGCTTCCACCACGACGCGCACCCCATGGGAATGTTCGTGAGCGCCGTCGCCGCGCTCTCGACGTTCTATGTGGAGGCCAAGCGGATCTTCGACGAGAAACTGCGGAACAACCAGATCGTCCGATTGATCGCCAAGACACCGACCCTCGCCGCGTTCGCGCACCGCCACTCGGTGGGAATGCCGTACGCCTATCCGGACAACGATCTGAGCTATACCGGCAATTTTCTGAACATGATGTTCAAGACGACCGAGGTGAAGTATTCGCCCCACCCGGTGCTCGAGCGGGCGCTCGACGTCTTGTTCATTCTCCACGCCGATCACGAGCAGAACTGCTCGACGAGCGCGATGCGCGGCATCGGGTCCTCGCATCCGGATCCCTATTCCTGCATGGCGGGGGCCGCCGCCGCGCTGTACGGACCGCTGCACGGTGGCGCGAACGAGGAAGTGCTGCGCATGCTGCGCGAGATCGGGTCGATCGACGCGATTCCGGCATACATCCAGCGCGTCAGGAAAGGCGAAGTCCGGCTGATGGGCTTTGGCCACCGCGTCTACAAGAACTTCGACCCCCGAGCCAAGATCATCAAACAGATCGCCGAGCAGGTATTCGACGTGACCGGCAAGAACCCGCTCATCGACATCGCCCTGGAGCTCGAGCGCATCGCGCTGCAAGAGGAGTATTTCGTGTCGCGCAAGCTGTATCCCAACGTCGACTTCTACTCGGGGATCATTTACGAGGCGATGAAGTTCCCGGTCGACATTTTCCCCGTGTTGTTCGCCATCGGCCGCACGCCGGGGTGGCTGGCGCAGTGGCAGGAGATGTTGCTCGATAAGGAGCAGAAGATCGCCCGCCCGCGCCAGGTGTACACCGGTCCCGCGCAGCGGGATTACGTGGCTATCGAGAAACGGAGCTGAGGCCTATGCCCACCTACGTGTTGCTCACGAACTTGACCGACGAGGGCGCGAAGTCGCTCAAGAGCAACCCCAAGCGGCTGCAGGAAGTGAACAAGGAGATCGAGAAGTTCGGGGCCAAGGTCACGGCGCAGTACGCCGTGCTCGGCCCCTACGACTTCGTGAGCATCGTGGAGTGCCCGGATAACGAGACCATCGCCCGCGTGTCGGTGGAGCTGGCGTCTCGCGGCAGCATCCGCCTGCTGACGCTGGCCGCGACGCCGGTCGCGAACTTCATCCGGACGCTGAAGACGCGAGACTAGCGGCGCTTCCTGCCGCCCCGTCGCGGCCGCAGTGAGCGCTCCGGACGGGCGGCTTCCTCGGCCGGCGTCCGCGGCTGCAACGGCGGCACCGACGGCTCGAACCCCGGAATCACCTCGCGCGGAAACGTCTGCCCGATCAGTCGCTCGACATCGGCCATGAGCAGCCATTCGTCGGGCGAGATGAGGGTCAGAGCGAGCCCGCGCGCGCCCGCGCGAGCGGTGCGGCCCACGCGGTGGACGTAGACCTCGGCATCCTGCGGCACGTCGTAGTTCACCACCATCCGGATCCCTTCGACGTCGATACCGCGCGCGGCGATATCGGTCGCCACGAGGTTCTCGGCCGCCCCGGAGCGGAACTGGTCGAGCGTCCGCTGGCGATGGCTCTGCGCCTTGTCGCCGTGCAGCGCGTTCGCCGCGATGCCTTCGCGCTTGAGGAACGTGACGAGCTTGTCCGCCCCGTACTTGGTCCGCGTGAAGATCAGCGTCTGACCGGCCGGTTTGGCTTTGAGAATCGAGGCGAGCGCGCCTTTCTTCTGCAGTTTGTCCACGGCGACGATCACGTGCTCGATGCCCTCGGCGGCCTGGGCGCGGCGGCCGATTTCGACCGAGGCGTGGCCGTTCAGGGCGCGCCGCGCGAGCGCGTCGACTTCCGGCGAGATCGTGGCGGAAAAGAGCATCGTCTGCCGCTGTTCCGGCAACTTGCTCAGAATGCGCTTCACGTCGGGCGCGAATCCCATGTCCAGCATGCGATCGGCCTCGTCCAGGACGAGCACTTCCAGCTGGGAGAAATCGACGTGGCCTCGCTCCATGTGATCCAGCAAACGGCCCGGCGTGGCGACGACGATGTCGGCGCCGTGCTTCAGCGCGCGGGTCTGCGGTTCCATCCCGACGCCGCCGTACACGGCGGCCCCCTTGAGATGGGTGTGACGCCCATACGCCTTGACGCTGCTGGCGACCTGCTCCGCCAGCTCGCGCGTCGGCACGAGAATCAGCGCGCGGAGCGTGCCGCGCTTCCCGGCGGACAACCGCTGCAGGATCGGCAACATGAATGCGGCCGTCTTGCCGGTACCGGTTTGGGCGGAGCCGATGAGATCGCGGCCCGCGAGGGCCAGCGGAATCGCTTCGGACTGGATAGGGGTGGGGTGCGCGTAGCCTTCATCGGCGACGGCGCGCACGAGCTCGGGCGCTAGGCCCAATGCTGCAAATGGCATACATCTCCTAGACGCCTAGACGCTTAGACGCCTAGGCAAATCACACGCGCGCCGCGAGATGACCCAATGTCACCCCGACATCAGCGCTGCTTCAGTTTTTGAACCTGGGGGTGTGACCGTGCGTGTGTTCAGCGACGGGGTCCCTGAGCGGGACTGTCCAAGAGAGGATGCCAGCTCGCGGTTCTTTACGCGAAGCAACATAACTACTTAGGACCTGAAAAGGAAGGCTTTAGGCAGTCGCCGAGATGCCGAGACGCCTATAGGCGTCTCGGCCTCTAGGCGTCTACCTGAGCGTCTCAGTCCTCGCTGCTGGTTCGGTGCCCCACCACCACATCCGTGGCAACGTGCGCTGCCGAGGCCAGACTTCATTCAACGTATCGCCCTCGTACAGCCTGCCGTTCTTCATGACGTATCGGACCGTGTTCGTGTTGTGGATATCCTCGAGCGGATTGGCATCCAACACGATCAAGTCCGCGAGCTTGCCGGGCTCCAGCGATCCCAGATCCTGCTCGAATCCGATGGCGTGCGCGCCATCCCACGTCGCAACGCGCAGCACCTCCATCGGTGTCATCCCGCCCGCGGCCATCGCCCACATTTCCCAGTGGCAGCCGAGTCCGTCCAGCTGGCCGTGACATCCCAGGCCCACGAATCCGCCGGCCCGCAGAATGGCGGCCGCGGACGAGGCGATGCGAGGGAAGACGTACTGATTGTCCCGGAACCAATCGCGCCGCTCGGCGCGCTGATCGATCTCCTCGTGTGGAATGAACCGCCGAATCTTCGCGTTGTCATGAATATCGAAGCGCTCGTAGAAGTAATTCTCCGAGAACGGACCCCCGTATGAAACGAGCAGCGTGGGGGTGTAGTTGATGCCCGACTGCGCGATGAGCTGCACCGCATCCTTGTAAAGCGGCATGATCGGGTAGGCGTGCTCGTGCCCCGGATATCCGTCGAGCGCCTCGGTGAGGTTCATCTTGAAGTCGAGACCGCCTTCGGTCGTCGGCATCAGATTCAGCTCGCGCGCCGCCATGATGACCCATTGGCGCTGCTTGCGATTACCGGTCATGTACTCCTTGATGGTGTGCACGCCGTAGAACTCGCTGTAGCGGCGCAGCGCATTCCGCGCGTCGTCCAGACTCTGGAAGTTCTCATCCCAGAAGACGCCCGGGCCGGTGTGGTAGATCCGCGGTCCGAGCAGCTCTCCGGTTTCCACCTGGTCGGCGTACGTGAGCACATCGGTGGTCGCCGTCTGCGGGTCGCGGGTCGTCGTGATGCCGTAGGCGAGGTTCGCGAGGTACTGCCACACTTGCGACTCGTGAATGCCCCACGCACCGATAGGCCACGGGTGGGCATGCACGTCGATCAACCCGGGAATGATCGTCTTGCCGCTGACATCGATGACCTGGGCGCCCGCGGGAGCCGGCCCGCGCGGGCCGACCGACACGATGCGATTGTCGGTGACGACGACGTCACCGTTCTCGATCACCTCATCGCCCTTCATCGTGACGATCCGGGCGCCGCGCAGCAGCACCGTGCCATGAGGAACGTCGCGCGCTGCGCGAATCGTCACATCCACGCGCTGGCCCTCGTACGCGGGCAGCTTGGCGAGTGAGTCGGAACGCGCCTTCAGCCGCTTCTGCACCGAGTCGGGAAAGGCCTTTCCGGTATCGCTCTTTAATGAGTCGGCGCGCAGCGAGTCCGTCCGGGCCTTGAGCTTGCCGAGTGAATCGGCCGCGGCGGGGTCATAGCGGAAGAAGCTGCGGCCAATCGACCAGTACACCGACTTGGCGTCCGGCATCCAGCCGAGAAAATCTCCGCCGATGCGCGTCAAGCGGTGGATCGGAAATGCCGCGTTTGCCGTGTCGGATATGCTGATCGTCGGCGTCGGCCCCCCGACGAGCGGCAACGTCACGAGGTAGACGTTGTTGCCGGCCTGCGCGAGCACCTGATCGCTGTCGGGGCTGATCAGAATCTCATTCGCGGGACTGGGCTCGGCGCCCGGGCCCGGATAGGTGTAGCCCGTGACCTTGAGATACGCGCGCCGGTCGGTGCCGTCGTAGCGAATCGAGACCAGCCCCTCGGGGCCGGCGTAGTAGTAAATCCGACTCGGATCCCTCGTGAAGTGCGGTCGTCCCCATCCATCGTATGGCGCGATGCGCGTGGTCGCTCCACCGGCCGCCGGCAGCCACACGAGCTCGTATCCCGGTCCGAAATGCGCCGAGAGTCGCTGGCTGCGGGGTCCTTTTACCGCCACAATCCGTTGCCCATCGGGCGACCAAATCGGCGTGTCGTAGAACGCGGGGTCCGTGGTGAGACGCACCGGCGCCCCACCGGCCACCCGTACCTTGTTGATCGAGCCCCCGGCATTGCTCCACGTGACGTATGCCAGCCATAGACCATCAGGTGACCACACGGGCACCTGCTCGTGTACCGTGTCCGTGGTGAGCCGGCGCGGAGCCCCATTCGGCAGGTCCATCACATAGAGCCGATCGAGCGCGCTGAACGCGAGCCGTTTGCCGTCGGGCGACGGCGAGGCATCTCGGATCTGACGCATTAGCACGGTGCCGGTGTCCACGCGATAGGCGAAGCGGACCAGTGGTCCGAGTTGCTGATCGACCTTCGCGGTGAACGGAATGTCGGTCACTTGTCCCGAGGGGACCGTGACGCGGTGGATCTTGCCGCCGTAGGAGACGATGATCGCCTGGTTGTCGGGTGTGAACGAGAAGCCGGGATAGAGATCACGGGTGAAGCGGGACTCTTCATCGTCGCGGGTCACCGGATAGACCAGCCACTGCTCGTCGCCCGTTTGCAGATTGCGCAAGCGCAATCCGGTCTCGGCATCGTAGCGCGTGGCATAGACCAGCCATTTCCCGTCCGTGGACAACACCGGCCGCATGGCGCTGCCATACAAATCGGTCTGCAGGAAGGTCCGCCCCTGCTGCCGGTCATAGATCGCCAGCTGCCACAGCGGATATTGGAGATCGTAGCCGAACCCGCCACGGTGACGCGACACCCAGATGTAGCGCGGATCCTTCCCGAAGGCCGCGCCGAGCGTGTTCATCGGCGGCGGCATATTGGGACCTGCTTGCACGCGCAGCATCGCCGCGCCGGCCCCACCGTCCTTGTGAATCAGCCACAGCTCGTAGACGCTGCCCAGCACGCCGCTCGTCCGCGAAACGACGATGTAATTGCCGTCCGGGGTCCATTCCGGAGACGCGTACAGGTTGTTCGTGCCCTTGGTGAGCGCCTTGGTATGCGAGCCATCGGGGTCGCATAACCACACGTTCTCAGCGCCGCTGCGATCGGAGAGAAAGACCAGACGCTTGCCGTCCGGTGACCAGCGCGGCTGCGAATCGAACGCGGGACCGGAGGTAATGCGCGTCGCCGCGCCGCCGGTCACCGGCATCGAGTAGAGGTCGCCCAACAGCTCGAACACGATCGTCTTGCCGTCGGGCGAGACGTCGAGCGAGATCCACGTACCGTCCGACGTCTCGAAGCTCACGGTGCGAGCCGTTTTGAGCGGCAGCGAGTCGAGTTTGACCTTCGTGGTATCGCGCTTTGTGGTGTCTTGCGCCGGCGGAGGAGGAGGTTGCTGTACAGCCAGAGTCGCTGCGACAAGCAGGGAAAGCATGGAGTCTCCGGATGGAAGAACGACGGCGTGGGGGAACGGCTTGAAACTAAAGACGACGGTGAGGGACGGTAAGGGACAGGAAAAAAAGTAGGGGCGCAGCCTGCTGCGCCCCTACATGATCTCTGCCGTCTGCGTTACCGTCAGATACTCAACGCTCGAACCTGTCGCGGAGCGGGATCCTGCGACCGCAGGACAATCCGCATGGCGTGGGTATCGAAATCGATATCCCAGCCGGCGATGCGCGGCCGGACGAATTCCTCGCCGTCCTCCGGCGTGAGCCCCTCGGGCGTCGCATCGAGAAACTCCATCAACTTCATGCGCATCTCGAGGTACGTGCAGCCGTCGCGGCTCGCGGCGATGCGGATACCGACATCGTCATCGAGCTGGCGGCGGACGAATCCCTGGGCGACTTCGAGCAACCGGCCGACAATGACGCGCTCGAGCATCACGCCATCCTTGCGGCCGAGGCGCCGCGCCAGCACCCGGGCCCGGGCCGGATCGAGGCACAGGGCGAGGAACTGGCGCCGAATCTCGGGATGGGGCCGGCGCTTGCTCTTCGTCTCGCCGTCCCGCTCCGCTTTGGCGCAGGTGGGCAGGTCGTTCCGGTGCAGCTTGAGGAACTTGGTCATCGGGGCGTAGACGTCCATCCGGCCCGGGGCCGGGGGACGCCGCCGTCCGGCGACGAGGTCAGCGATGTAGATTTCGGACACCTGAACCGCATCCGCCAGCTCGCGCGGGCTGCGCTTCAGCTCGCGCAACCGGCGCCGTACGAGTTCTCCGACCTTGACGGGGCGCTTCAGGGGGAGGGCTGCCGCCATGTAGGCTCCTTTGTTGCCGTGTTGTGGGGTCGGACAATATCGCTAAATGCAGGCAAAAACGGTAGTTCCTACCGGCCGGCCGGTGACCAGGCCTTGCCAGGTGGCGCATGGCGCTGATACAATTGTATCACAGCATGGGTACACTTGTGACTCGACTCTGGCGGGCCCTCGTTGCCCCTCGCAATCCGGTCGCGATCCCTCCCGGCGGCGTCCACGTTTTGCCCGCGTACGCCGCGCTCGCCCGTCATCGGACGAGCAGTACGGACCTCGACGTGCGACTGCGCATGCTCGTGACGCAGCTCGCCGCCGAACGCAGCCGCTGTCGGTGGTGCATCGAACGCGGTCGCCATCTCTGGCGCGAGGCGCAGTTGCCCGCGGATGCGCTGCGCGCGCTGCTGAGTTACGAGACCAGTGCGGTGTTCTCGAATCGCGAGCGGGCGGCGCTGCGATTCACCGACGCGGTGACGCGGTACAGCGAGGCCGATGGCGGGATGCCGCTCGAACCGCTCATGCGGGCGCGCCAGCATCTGAGCGAACCCGAAATTGTCACCGTCACGGCGTTGGTCGCCGCCCAGCATTTCTTTAACCCCATCACCGGAGCACTCGGCGCCGATGTGGCACCGTGGGGCGCGCCGGTCGGCTCGTCGATCCGGAACTTCTGGCTGTGAAAGAAGGCCGCTGGCTGCTGCTGATTCATCAGCTCCCGCCGAAGCCCGATTATTTCCGGGTCAAGATCTGGCGGCGCCTGCAGGGACTCGGCGCCGTCGCGATCAAGAATTCCGTCTACGCCCTGCCTTTCAGCGCGCAGGCGAGCGAAGACTTCCAGTGGCTGCGCAAGGAAATCACGGCGGGCGGGGGCGAGGCGTCGGTCTGCCGGGCGACATTCGTCGATGGACTTGCGGATCCGCAGATCGAGACGCTGTTCCGGACTACGCGCGATACGGAATACGCGGAGGTGACCCGCGCTGCCGAGCGAGTCGAGTCGACGGCGGAGATCGCGCGACTCGAGCGCCGGCTGCGGGACATCACGGCACTCGACCACTTCGGGGCCGCAGGACGAAAAGCAGCGGAGACAGCAATGGCCAAACTGAAGACACAGAGCAACACCCGGAGCACGCGTGAGCGGCCCCGGACCCGGCGCGGCGCCACCTGGATAACACGGCCGGATGTGCACGTCGACCGTATCGCGAGCGCGTGGCTCATCAAGCGCTTCATCGATCCCAAAGCGCGCTTCGCCTTCGGCGAGGCGCGTGACGGAGCGGTCAGCTTCGACATGTTCGACGGCGATTACACCCACGAGGGCGACCGGTGCACGTTCGAAACCCTGCTGCACCGCTTCGGGCTGGAGCAAGACGGCGCCCTTCGCGCCATCGCGGAGATGGTGCACGACGTGGACGTGAAGGATGGGAAGTTCGGGAGAGACGAGACGCCGGGTTTCGAGCGGTTGATCGCCGGTATCGTGAAGCGCCATACGCGCGACGAGGCACGCATCGAGCGCGGTGCCGAGCTGCTTAACGACCTTTACGAATCAATACAGCCGTCCCCACCAGCGCGATGAGCGCAAAGCTGAACCACTGAATCGCGTAGGAGAGGTGCGGCCCATCGTCGAACGCCGGTGGGGGCCAGCGCCGCGGCAGCCCCCGCTTCGGGGGTGGCTCCGGCGTTTCGAGTTGAATGACGAAGGGGAGGAAACCCGCCACATCGACGTCGCCTCGACCGCGCGGCGGAATCAAGGCTATGCCCGTCACGGTCGCGGTATCGGGTTCCCGATAGAGCGCATGATCGACGTGGAAGGCATCGGGGGAAGGCACCCAACCGCGGTCGACGAGCACGACTGAGCCGTCGGCTAGACGGAGCGGCGTGACGAGCGCCACGCCCGGCGTGCCTTGAAAACTCCGTCCCGGCCAGGTGCGCTCCGCGGAGAAATCGTAGACCCCGTACGTCACCACGCGGCGCTGTCGAGCACTGTCCGCGCCGATATCGCGACGCACGGTGAGCGGCGGCAACGCCAAGCGTGCAGCGAGGACGCTGTTGCTGGCCCGGCGCTGCGTGAGACGATTGAGCTGCCATCTCCCCAGGAGCACGCACACCGTCGCCACCAGGATCGCCACCACTCCGAGCGTTACGTCCCTGCGCTGCACAGTGCCAACTTTTCGACGCGGGAGAGACGCCGGATGGCGGCCTCACGCTTCAGTGCACTGCCCCGATCGGACACGACTTCCTGATAGGCGAGTGCCACCGGACGGCGCGCCCGCGTGTACGCGCTCGCCGTACCGCGGCGATGCGACTCGAGGCGCTGCGGCAGATCGTTGGTGATCCCGGTATACAGCGAGCCGTCGCGGCAGCGGAGGAGGTAGACCATCCAACGCTTACGCGCTGTCAGGCGAGCTTTGCATCCATCGTAATCTCGACGTTGCCCTGAATCGCCTTCGACATCGGGCAGTTTTTCTTAGCCGCCTCGGCAGCCTGACGAAAAGCGGCCTCGTCGATGCCGGGGACCTTCCCCCGCACGTCCAAGGCGCTGCGCGTGACCTTGGGCGCCCCATCCACGGTTTCGATCGTGACGGCCGCGCGCGTTTCGATGCGCTCCGCGGGATGACCTGCTTTCTCGAGACCGGACGAAAGCGCCATGCTGAAGCAGCCCGCGTGGGCGGCCGCGAGCAGCTCTTCGGGGTTCGACCCTTTCTTGCCCTCGAAGCGCGTGCCGAAGCTGAACGAGCCGCTGAACGCGCCGCTTTGCGCTTTGAAGCTGCCTTTGCCGTCTCTCAGCTTGCCTTCCCAAACCGCGACGGCGTTGCTGGTCGCCATGATCGATTGCTCCGATGGTTACAGGGGAACGGGGAATCTGGCGAGACGCGGGGCGGTTCGCTACGCTTTGAGACCCTTAAGGAGCACACTCTGATGGCGACCAAGAAGGCGGCCAAGAAGCGGGCCCGTTCCAAGGCGACAGCGAAGGTCCGACCGGGAGCCCGGCGACAGCCGGAAACGCTGCGCCTGCGCGACATCTCACCCACGTTTACCGCGACCGACCTGCCACGCAGCATCGCCTTCTATCGCGACGTGCTGGGCTTCGTCGTGGGCGAGGAGTGGCGCGACAACGGCACGCTGGAGGGCTGCGAGATGCGCGCCGGGTCGGTGACGTTCTATCTCACCCAGGACGATTTCGCCAAGGGTCGGGACCGCAAGAAGGGGATCGGCTCGCGGCTGACCTGCTCGACCGCACAAGACCTCGACCGCTTCGCCGCCGAGGTCAAAGCACGCGGGGGCGCGCTCGACCAGGAGCCGATGGACATGCCGTGGGGCGAGCGCCTGTTCATGATCACCGATCCGGACGGGTTTAAGCTGACGTTCGTCCAAACGCGTTGAGTCTCTCACCCGCTGCGCGGAACGTCCTGCGATCGGTCGCAGCGACGCTCGTTCCGGACGGCGCGGCGGACCTCGACGAGCACGTGGCGCGGAAGATTGCATCGCTGCCGCGCGCCGCCGATCGCACCGAACTGGATCTGTTGCTCCGCCTGCTCGACTATCGCGCCGTGAATTTGGTCCTCAGCGGCATTCCTCATCCCTTCACGCGGATGTCGCTCGCGCAGCGCGAACGCTGCCTGCGCGGCTGGGCGACGAGCCGCCTGCCGCAGCGTCGCAAAGCATTTCAGGCGCTGAAGCGCCTGACCACGGTCACCCACTACACCACGCCGGGCGTTGCCCGCGCAATCGGATACCCTGGACCCCTCGGGCCGCCGCCCGCGACGCCGAAACCGATTCGCCCCGTCGCCATCGAGCGCGACACCACGGTCACCTGCGACGTCGTCATCGTCGGCTCCGGCGCCGGTGGAGGCGTCGTTGCGGCCGAGCTCGCGGCCGCCGGGAAAGACGTCGTCGTGTTGGAGAAAGGCGGCTATCGGAACGAAGCGGACTTCACGCACCTGGAGGGGGACGCGCTCGAAACGATGTACGATGCGGGTGGCTTGCTCGCGACGAGCGACCTCGGATTAGTCGTGCTACAAGGCGCGACGCTCGGCGGCGGCACCGTGATCAATTACACGACCAGTTTCCCGACACCAGAACCCGTGCGCCGGCAATGGGCCAAGGAACACAACCTGCCGCACTTCGAGAGCGCGGAATTCACGCGCTCGCTCGACGCCGTGGCGCGCCGGATCGGCGTCAACACCGATCACGCGAAGCCATCGGGGCGGGACCAGGTGCTCATCCGCGGCCTCGAGCAGCTGGGATGGCATCACGGATTGCTGCCGCGCGACGTACGCAACTGCCCGCAGGACGATGCCTGTGGCTACTGCGGCATGGGATGTCGCCGGGGCGCGAAGCAATCGACGCTGATCACCTACCTGCAGGATGCGGCACAGCGCGGCGTGCGCATGGTCGTGAATTGCGACGCCCGTCGAGTCGTCCTCGAACGAAGCGCCGCGACCGGCGTCGAGGCGCGCGTCGGCAACTTTACCGTTACGGTGCGTGCCAAAGCCGTAGTTGTCGCCGCGGGCTCGGTGCACTCGCCCGCGCTGCTGCTGCGCTCCGGCGTCACGCTCCCCGCGCTCGGCCGCAATCTCGCGCTGCATCCCGCGACCGCGGTCCTCGGGGACATGGAGCAGGACGTGCGACCCTGGACCGGGACGGTGCAAGCCCATTATTCCGATCAATTCGCCGATCTCGACTCGGGCTATGGATTCAAATTCGAGACCGCTCCAATCCATCCGTCGCTCCAGGCGCTGGCGGCCCCGTGGGAATCGGCTGCCGGGCACCGCGACCGGATGGCCAAGCTGCCGCGGACCGCGGTCGTCGGCATCCTGCTGCGCGATCGCTTTGGCGGGCGTGTGCGCGTGGATCGCGAGGGCGCCGCGGTCGTCGATTACCGGCTCTCGCGCTACGACCGCGCCCATCTGCGACAGGCCATCGCGCCCGCCGCCGAGGTGCTCGAAGCCGCGGGCGCACGCGAGATCTGGCTGCCCCTCGCCCGCGACGTCAGCTATCGGCCGGGCGGAACAGAGGCACGTCAGGACTGGCTCGGGCGCGTGGACGCGGCGGGTTGGGGACCGAACGAGCTCTTGCTCGTCACGTTCCATCAGATGGCATCGTGTCGCATGGGGACCAACTCGGCCGCGTCGGTCGTGGATCCGGAGCATCGGGTGTGGGGAACCCGAGGCTTGTACGTGGCGGATGCGAGTACTTTCCCCAGTGCGTCCGGAGTCAACCCGATGCTTACCGTGATGGCGATGGCGCATCGCGCCGCCGCCGTCATGGTGACTCACTAGGAGAGCTACATGCTCGCGTTGCTGCTTGTGTTGCAACAATCCGTCGCCGACTCCTCGCCATTCCGCGCCCTGGCGCTTCCTCCCCCAACGCCGGCGCGCACTGTCGCGGGAGCGCCGGGGCCGCGCTACTGGCAGCAGCGCGCCGACTATACACTCGAGGCGACGCTCGACACGGCGACGAACATCCTGCGCGGCAGGGGCCGCGTCTACTACGTCAACCGCTCGCCTGATGCCCTCGACCATGTCTGGGTGCAGCTCGATCAGAACCTGTTCGCTTCCGGTTCGACATCCACCGTGTTGAATCAGCCGCCGCTCCTGTTCGCCGGCGGGGTCGTCTTCGACTTCAGCGCGAAGGGATTCGTCGGCGGCATCACCGTCGATCGCTTCGCGGCGGCGGGGCGCCCGCTCACGACGAAGGTGTTCGGCACCATGATGCGGGTCGAGCTGCCGCGGCCGCTCGCGCCCAATCTCAGCATCACCTTCGACATTGCCTGGCACTTCCCGATTCCGCCGTATGGCGGCGGCCGCATGGGTCGCGTGGGCTCGCGCTTCTACGAGCTCGGCCAGTGGTATCCGCGCATGGCTGTCTACGACGACGTGCACGGCTGGAACACGCTGCCATTTCTGGGCGCGGGCGAGTTCTATCTCGAATTCGGCGACTTCGATGTGAGTCTCACCGTTCCGGCCGGATTCATGGTCACCGCGACAGGCGCGCTCGCCAATCCCACCGTCATTCGGACACCGCAGGAGCGGGCTCGGCTCGCGCGAGCGTTCACCTCTCCTGGGCAAGTCGTGCAGGTCATCACGCGGCAGGAAGCGAGCGCCGGCGCCACACGACCCGTGCCCGGGACCCGCACGTGGCGGTTCACCGCAAGCGGCGTACGCGACTTCGCCTGGGCCGCCGGCTCGGGGCTGCGCTGGGATGCGAGTACGTGGGACGGGATCCTGATCCAGACGTTCTATCATCCCGACGCCGCGCCGTGGGAAGAAGCCAACACCATGCTCCGCTTTGCAGTCAAGCATTTTTCCGGCGCACTGGGCCAGTATCCGTGGCCGCAGATCTCGGCGGTCGAGGGGCTGATCGAGGGGATGGAGTACCCGATGGTGATCTACTGCCCCTCGCTGCAAAAGCGTGAAGACCAGTACTGGGTGCTCATGCACGAGCTCGGCCATCAATGGTTTCCGATGCAGGTCGGCTCGGACGAGCGGCGCTATCCGTGGATGGACGAGGGCTTGAATACGTTCGCCGACTACGACGCCGCCGAGGCGTTCTTCAAGGGCACGACCTACGGCGATACGGTTCGGCGCGAGCTGCTCAGCGCGTATGCGGCCACGGCGATCCCGGGCAGCGAACAGCCGATGATCACCAAGCCGGACGAGGTGCGGCAGCTGTACTGGACGGCGTACCAGAAGCCGGCGCTGATGCTGTCGATCCTGCGGGACGCGGTGGTGGGCCGCGCAGAGTTCGATCGCGCGTTTCGCGAGTACGCGCGCCGCTGGAAGGGCAGGCATCCCCAACCCGCGGATTTCTTCCGAACGATGAGCGATCTGACAGGACGTGATCTCGACTGGTTCTGGCGCAACTGGATTTACACGACGGCACGGTTGGATCAGGCCGTGGATTCGGTGCGCGCCAGGGACGACTCCACGTTCCTTTATTTATCGAATCGCGCCCAGATGGTCCTGCCGGTCACGCTGGAGCTGCGCTACGCCGACGGGACGACGGAGACGCGCAACCTGCCGGTCGAGATGTGGTACCTGGGGAGCCGCTTCACCTATCGGACAACGACGGCGAAGCGGCTCACCGGAGTGGTTATCGATCCAAAACGGATCTATCCTGACATTGCGCGCGACAATAACGCGTGGACGCGGTGACTATTTGATCGGGCGGTTCTCGTCGTCGATTAACTCGGTGTTCGTGACGTTCCCCGCCCCCGGGCCGAAGCCAGTTTTGCCCGTCCGGTCGGGGATCGTGATCAGCACCTCGGCCACGTTGTTGGTGAAGTTGCTTTCGGGGAGCTGGTGGCAGAACCCACTCAGGTCCGCGTGGGGACACGGCTCACCTGCCGCGGCCGAGAACGGTGGATTGACGGTGATGCGGATGATGTACTGTCCCGGCGGAATAGGCGCCTGTCCGTCGCCACCATCAAGCACGAAGTACTGCCCGCCGAGGAACTTGAAGTACGTATCGGCATAGCCGACGCTGATCCCTTGGTTGCCTGGGATTCCCACCCTCCCGCAGCTGCGGTAGACCCACGACCCCACGCCCCCATCGCTTTGCCATGGCGTCACATCGATCATGCAGAAGCCCCGCTTGGCGGAGCGCCAAATGTGACCATCGTTCGCCGAGATGAGCTGGTAGGTGGCGTAGTGCCGGAAGTGGTAATGGTTATGGCAGGTTGCGAATTCGAACAGCCCGTCGTTGGCGGCGACGTGCACGTTGGGATCGCCGATGAAGATATCGGCGTCGCCGATGTTGGGCGTGGTGACGGTGAACCGCAGCACGCGGTGCTCGCCAGGCTGCACGCCTCCCTCGACAACGCTGCAGGCGCTGGGATCGAAGGTCTGGTCGTAAATGACCCAGCTGTCCGCCAGCCGTTGACCGTCCACCATGAGGTCGGGCGTCCCCTCAAGGTCCTGGACGTGGGCGAATTGCGGTCCGTAGGCCAAAGGCCGGTCCACCGACGTGCAGGAAGCGACCAAAAGCCCGACGGTGACGATGGGAGTGAGACGGCGCATATGAAGCGCTCCAAAGAGGAGGAAGCAGTGAACGTGGATTGCGGCCCGGGAAGTGGCAAGTACGAATAAACTCTAATCGCCCTGCATGGAAATTCAGTGAATGCCGCCACCGCCGAACTGCTTCACGAGGTCGGCTAACACCGCTTTCGCGTCGCCGAACAGCATCCACGTGTTGTCCAGCACGTACAGCTCATTGTCGATGCCGGCAAAGCCCGGTTTCTTGCTGCGCTTCACGGCGAGGACGGTCTTCGCTTTGTCGGCGTCGATGATCGGCATGCCATAGATGGGCGTGTTTTTGGCGTAGCGCGCGGCGGGGTTCACGACGTCGTTGGCGCCGAGCACGAGCGCAACGTCGGTTTGCGGCATCTCAGGATTGATTTCGTCCATCTCGACGAGCGCGGAGTACGGGATGTTGGCCTCGGCGAGCAGCACGTTCATGTGTCCCGGCATCCGGCCGGCAACGGGATGAATGGCGAACTTGACCGTCACGCCGCGTTTGGTCAGCGCGTCATACAGCTCACGGACCTTGTGCTGCGCCTGCGCGACCGCCATGCCGTAGCCCGGAATGATGACGACGGTGCGCGCCTGCTCGAGCAGTTGGGACGCTCCCTCCACCGTCTCCTGCTTCCAGACCTTTTGCTCACCGGCGGCAAGTGCCGCCGGCTGCGCTTTTCCGAATGCCCCGAACAGCACGTTCGTGAACGAGCGGTTCATGGCGCGGCACATGATGATCGAGAGGATCAACCCGCTCGAGCCGTCGAGCGCTCCCGCGGTCACGAGCAGCTTGTTGTCGAGCACGAAGCCCATCGCGACCGCGGCGAGACCGGCATACGCGTTCAGGATCGAAATCACCGTCGGCATGTCGGCGCCGCCGATGGGAATGATCAGCAGGACGCCGAAGATCAAGGCGAGGCCGGCGATCGCGAGGAACGCCTGGCCGGCCCACGGCGTGCCGGGATTCAGCACCAGGAGGACTCCGAGCGCGACGGCAATGGCGAGCACACCGATGTTGACGACGTTCTGCCCGGGATAGGTGACTGGGCGCTGCGGAATCCAGCGCACTTCCTGCAGTTTGCCGGCCGCCATCAAGCTCCCGGTGAACGTCAAGAAACCCAGGATAACCTCGGCGACGAGCGCGCTCATCCGGAACGGCGTGTGCTGTGCGGCTGCCGTCGCAGGCCCCCCCAGCCACAGGAAGTATTCCGCCGTCCCGACGAGCCCCGCCGCCAGGCCACCGAAGGCATGCGAGAGCGCGGTCCGCTGCGGCACCGCCGTGAGCGGCACCCGCGAGAGCGGCACGCCGACCAGGAATCCCGCGAAGATCGCCAGAACGATCCAGCCGTGATGCACGATCTCGGGCTGAATCCACGTCGCGACCACGGCGACGGTCATGCCCGTGACCCCGGCGAT
>WNEZ01000771.1_pt1 | contig 27990 bp, 22 predicted proteins | sample 5400521 | NCBI WGS metagenome assembly WNEZ01 (sample SAMN13153339, study PRJNA577476) | soil metagenome | isolation source: 120 cm saprolite under Douglas fir tree site 2 hole 1 replicate 1 | place: USA:California | collected 2015-04-18
CGGTATTAGCACAAGTATACCAAATGTAGCGATGACAATATCAAGAAGACGCTTCAGGATATAGTAGACTGCTGAAGGTTCGAGAGCGTCATCACTACTAAGAGTGCTAATGTTAAAAGTACTACTTCCCATTCTATAGAAAGCCAGGTCTTCTTCTTTATCCTTGATCACAGTTTGGATCATTTGTTCCATATAAATGCCTTTCCAGATAACAAAATCCTCTAACGGCTCAAGTGTAACAAAATCGGTGCGCCTTTAAAATGGAGAATGGGTTAAGATATGGTTATGAATGCATCAATTTAGTTAAGACTTCTTCACCTCTGCACTAATTTTTACCATAGACCCATTTGTCTCAGACGATTGCTCGCCAGTAGTCGAGTGTTTGCCTTAGGGCATGCTTAAAGTTGGCTGATGGTTTCCAGCCAGTGTGTGCATATAGACGCTTGATAAAATCGGATTGGCCAATCTGCCAACCGTATCGCCTCCAGCATACGAGCGACACTAAGTGCCGTGTATTCCCCTGTGGCAACAGGCTGCTGAAACGATGTACCCACAAACGACATAGCCGCAAGATTGTAAACTTCATCCGCACGTGAGCGGCGTAACGCTTGGATCAGTGAGAGCTGATCGACCAGATCAGCATCAATCAATTCGATATCGTCTAGCAGATGACGGATGCGTTCGCTGTTTAATGTACTGGTGCGGCGTATCATGCCATAGACGCGATAGCCTTTTCTCAACAAGAATTCTGCTAAATAACTGCCATTCTGTCCTGTAATCCCAGTGATCAACGCATTAGGCATATATTTTTACCTCCAAGTCAGAGTGGGAGCTTTCTCTATAATGTGCGATTATCGCCTGCTCATAGACGTTGACCAATCTATTGGTCACCATACGCCAGTCATGCTGATGTTCTACATACTTGCGCCCACATTGACTCAATGTTTCGCGCAATTCTGTATCGTTCATAAGACGTAGTGCGGCATCGGCAAACTCCTGCGTAGAATTGGCCACCAATAAATCACGGCCAGGACGCGCACTTAAAGCTGATGCAGGCTGAGAAGCTACGACAACAGGTGTACCGAGTGCCATTCCCTCCAACACCTTGTTCTGCAAACCGACGCTGTACACCATTGGACATACCATCACCATCGCACGCCTGATGTAGGGACGTATATCATCTACGTAGCCAGTCACTTCCACGCGAGGGTCACGAGCTAAGCGTTGAACTGACTCAGGCGGATTGCTACCAGCGATAGTAAGTGTGGCCTCAGGTCGCTTTTGCCAGATCAAGGGCATGATCTGTTGATGGAGATAGAGTGCAGTCGCCACATTGGCGTGATAGCTCATCTTGCCAGAAAAAACGATGTTACAGTTGCGTCGTTCCTGTTGTATTGGGTAGAAGTATTCCAGATCAACACCAGAGGGCAATACACGTATGTTTGCACCCAGTTCTTCATCACTATGGTTCTGACGTAATGACAATATGGGGAAGCCGATTCACCATCTTGGCTTCGTAACGTTGTGTGCGTTTCTGTTCCAACATTGCTACCGCACGTACTGGTAGACTAGGCCCCGATTTGACGGTGTGCTTACAGAGCAAGCTGATACAATCGACAGCATCCCACACTAGCGGATGTGTACGTATAAGCTGCTGCATTGAGTTGATACCACGTAGATGCTCTACATGCACAACATCAAATGTACGCTGTTCACAGAGGCATCGTGCCGCCTGTGCGAAACTTGCTGACTGTGCATATGCTACTTGCAAGGGAAGCCGGCCGAACAAGGCCAACCCACTACGCAGGACAGCCCGTCGCTTTGATTCCTGGACCACCGCTACCTCAAATCCTTGCTGCCGTAACGTCTCCACGTCTGCCTGTTCCTGCTCTGATGAAACCTGCGCAAGAACCACTACCTCATGCTCACGCTGGAGTTGAGTCAGGAACCCATAGCTGCGAATGCGGATGCGCGAAGGAGGATAGGGGGTCACGAACAATATACGCATACTACTACCTCCAAGTACGAAAGTACCTTGTTGACTTATCGACTTATCTAAATGAGGCTACAGGCTATTGAAATAGTTCGATTTGTAGCTTTGGCTCATGCCGAAAAGACTTCCATAGTCATGTTGATGCTCAGTATATCAGAGAGTTAGCTTCAAAGAAGGGGAGAAATGGTTAAGATTTAGTAATAAAAAGCCTGAATTGGTAACAGTTTCTTAACCAACTCTTTACGGTGTAGGGCCCCATTAACTGGTGAAGGGTTTCTCTATCTCTGCACATTTACAAGTTAATCCCTACATACCTACAAACTGCCCAAATGGGCTATCTCATCTTTCTTCTGACGTGAAAGTCTTTACTTGCTGATATAATAGCTGCGTCCTTATGCTCCTGAACAATTTACTGAGAGGAGAAGAGGAGTATGTACATAGCTGAGCGCCAGAGAGCACAGCCATACTTAACCCAAGTGAATGGACCACTGTTTGAGCAGTGGTATCTCTTGCATCATCGTATGGTGCGTGTCGTGACAAATCATATGGTGCTAGCCGAGCAGATTCGTCACTTTCTTTACTATGCACAGTTGCTGAGAGAATATAGCTATGACGAACCCTTCCATCTCCCTGTGGGCATTCCCGAGGACCTAATTTGGCAGGCTGGTTCCCAGTTGCATCGCCCTATCGCACTCACCTGTTACCTCTTTGCCACCCATTCAGGTGAGCCGTTTCCGCCAGCACCAGCGCAGCTGAGACCTGGTACTAGTGAATGGGAAAAGATTATAGGAGTGGATGGTCCACTGTTGGCAAAGTGGGAGGAAGGGTCACTGCGTTTTCGCGAATACCAGGCATATCCTGGAGTTTCGAGCCGTATTAGTACGATGTTAGACAAAATTGATCTTCATGCAACAATTTTTATTGAGAACGTTGGCAACTGTGCTTCCTGGTTCGTGACGCGCCATGTCTTTTATATGCTCCTCGCGGCTATGCTGAATTATGATGGCTATGAGAATATCCATGCAGGAGCTCTTGCGCTTGCTGACGCAGGTGCACTCATTGTTGGCTCGCCTGGTAGTGGCAAGAGTACGCTCGTGCTCTCATGCTTGCAAGCGGGTATGTACTTTTTGGCCGATGATGTGCTCTTTTTAGCCAGAGATGGTGACGTTGTAAGAGCCTACGCTTTCCCCGAGGATATTGCTGTGCGCGATGGCTCCTTAGAGCTGCTTGGACAGCATGCATTCATGCAAAACCTGGCGGAGGATGAACGTCGGAAGCGCCACGTCTATGTGCAGCGCTACTTTCGTGGGCAAATGGTAAGTTCCTGTCCGGTGCGTCTTATGCTCTTTCTCCATGCAAAAAATAGGAGTGCAGAGTTTCGTGCGGAGCGTCTTTCTCCTACGCAGGCGGTCACCTGGTTGATGCAGGAATATATCTCCCGCGAGCGGGCACAGGAAGGAACTGCAGATAATATCTTCGATATCTTTGCTGATATGGCTACTCAAGCCCCATCATATCGTCTTTGGCTGGCGCCAGACACACAGGTGAATGCAGCACAAGTACGTGCATTATTGGAACAACACTTTTAGTCAGACTCGTCCATAGCTGTTATACAGGTGCCAGTACACCCCCTTGCGCGTGAGCAACTCGTCATGGGTGCCCTGTTCCGCGATCCGTCCATTATCAATGATGACAATGCGGTCTGCGTTGCGAATAGTGCTGAGACGGTGGGCAATAATAAATGTGGTGCGTCCTTGCGTTAAGCTTTTCAGTGCTTGCTGGATGAGCGCCTCAGACTCGTTATCGAGCGCCGATGAAGGCTCATCCATAATCAGGATCTTTGGCTGGCGCAGGAACATACGGGCAATAGCAATACGTTGACGTTGTCCGCCAGACAGGCTCTGGCCGCGCTCCTTGAGCACTGTTTTGAAGCTGAGAGGCTGCGCCTGAATGAAGTCGAGAATATTGGCACTGCGCGCTGCCTCTTCCATTTCTGTATATGAGACTTTGCGGAGCAGCCCGAAGGTCAAATTGTCCGCGATGGTCCCACTGAAGAGCGAGTCGTCCTGCAAGATGACGCCGAATTGGCTTCGTAGGCTTTCAATCTTGAGGTCTCGCAGGTCATGGCCATCGATGGTGATACAACCGCTATCGGGCTGGTAAAATCGCATCAACAGGTTTGCGATGGTGGTTTTTCCTGCTCCACTACGTCCCACCAGCGCGATCGTTGTCCCCGGCTCAACATTGAGGTTGATGTCATGCAGCACTTCGATGCCCGGTGTGTACGAGAAATGAACATGCTCTAAGGTGATATGCCCACGAACGACGGGCATTTCGATTCCTTTTTCTGCGTCGGCCTCCTCTGGATGGTTGAGGATCTCAAATAAACGATCTATGGCGACTGCGGCCGCCTGTATCTGCTGATTTACCCCATTGAGCGTAGATACGGGCGAAGCAAGCTCACGTAAAATCAGTATGAACGCAGCAAACTGCCCGGCAGTCAATGCCTGGTTCAATACCAGGTAGCCACCCAGGCTTAATACGACAATGACGGCCAGGGTTTGTACGATCCCAATCACAAAATTAGCTTCTGATTGGAAGATAGTGCGCCGGAAGGATATCTGGTTGGTCTGTATGATGAGTTTTTTGGTCTTGCGTCCGAAACGGTGCTCTGCTGCAAGTGCCTTGATAGTTTTGAGACCTGTCAGCCCTTCATACATCGCGCCGTTCATGATCGCGTAGCTCTCTAGTACTTGACGACTCAACTGACGTGTGCGCCGGTTGAAGTAAAGACTCACCCCCAGGTAAACGGGTCCGATCACAAGCACTGCCAGGGTGAGGCGCCACTCGGTTAAGAAGAGTACACCAATATAGATTACCGTTAATATAGCGTTGACGGCTGTATCCATAAGCACCTGTATCACAGTTTGCTGGGCTGATGTGACCTCGTTCAGGCGGCTCAGCACTTGACCGGTACTGCTGAGACCCTGATAGAACGGGAGTGGTAAGCGTAGCATATGACTGTAGAAGCGGAAGATGATATTGAGATTAGCTGAACGGGTTAGTGATCCTACTAGATTGCGGTTGAGGAAACGTAATACTTCCTCTAGCAGGAATACTGCCAGCAGGATGGCCAGTGAATAGATGAACAGCGGGACATTGTGGTTGCGGAAGACCTCATCGAGCATCGTGCGAAAGATGAACGGCATGGGAAGCGCGGTCAGGCCAATCCCGACGGTGAGGAGAAATGCAAGTGCGATTTGCCATTTGAAGGGAGTCACAAACTGGCTGAATTGCTGCAGATCCTTCCAGCTCAGCTTCTTTTCATCGGCCCGGCGGCGCTTTTCCAGGTTTCTTGCGTATGCTGTATCTGCATAGATGAGTTGATTTCCTGGTTGACTACCGGGCAGGGTAGGTGCTACTGCTTTTACTGCTGGCAGCCTCAACGTGGCAAAGGCACTGATATCTGCTTCTTCAGCATTTGTAGGCTGTGGAGCCATAGCTAGCCGCTTCTCAGTAACCTGGGCTTCGCTCTCTGGGTCTTCAAACCATGGAAGCACGGCTCCCCAGGTGATAGGCTGAAGTGCATCGATTGCAGGATCGTTGAGTCGTGGTAGCTGCGGCGGCGTTTCAGACACCACTGGGTGAATGCCATTGCTGTGCAAGAGGCGAACTGGTTTCAGTTGACTCCCTGATGCGTTGTGCGAAGGGTGCTGTTCAGTCATGGGGAACCGTCCCTAAAAGGGAGTGCACAATCTGCGGACCATCGCTAGCTCCACGGGCAAGAGTGAGCTGGTATCCAGGTGCTTGTTCTGCTAATGTACTCAGGAGTATAAATAGCCTCTCCTGTGTTTCTGGATATGTGTTTCCTTTGCCGACGCACTGGAAAACCAACTCCTGCAGTGCACTCGCTTTGCTGAGAGGTGTCACTGTACTCTGCGGTTCTGTTGTGAGTGATGGAAAGAGCAGTAGACGAATGGGTGTCTGGAGGAGGGCAGATCCGGTGCGCACCTGCTCAATGGAGCAATATCGCTTGCCGTAATGGTCTGCTGGGAGGGCACTCATGAAGGAGAGCGTTTGCCAGAGGTCAATGGTAGCAGGGCGGGCAGAGACCTCGTGCGTAATTGCATAAGCGCTGATTGTTCCGCCCATAATATCCTCGCGGAGCATGACGAGATCATCCCCTAAAAAACCACATCCTGTAATTGCACAGCCGAGACTGAGCGTCGTTTTACCACGCCCCGACGCTCCAATAATGAGTGCCCCTTGCTGAGTATTCCAGGGAGCAGTTATGGCAGCGGCATGGCAGGGTTCAAATCCATAGAGGTGCATCAGTTCGCCCAGTGCCATCAGCAATACGTAGCGGCGCAGAAACCTTGCCTGGTAGTGTTCCGGCATTTCGAGTTGGGTGAGCGCAAGATTCTCGTCGGGGCTAATGGCAGTGAGGGCTGCTGCATTGCAGCCAGGCAGCGGAGCATAGCTCTGATACTCAGTCGTGTAATCGCGGCTTCTGTACCAAGTAAGTTTTGTTTTGGTCAGTAGACGGATAGTGTCAGTCCGTATCCGGTCGTGAGGCAGATGCACCGGAAATTGCGAGGCATGCTCATAACAGAGTACGTAGTAGCTTGCCTCACCTCGTGGTTTGCTTGGTTCAGGAAATATCCCGAGCATTTCATCTAACATCGCCAATATTGCGGGATGATTTGTGTGACAGGTAATACGAATATCATGAAAGAAGTAGGCGTTACGCAGCGCTGGCTCGGGTAGATGATGGACTGTCGTATAGAGCGTATCGAACATCGTCTTGTTAAGCATAGTGTTACACAACAGGATGTGGTGATGAAGCGTCGTCGTTCAGAAGGTTATTGCTACGCAGATCAGCTAGAATACGTGCCAAATCCTGGAGTGCTTGCTCGTGCTCTACTTCGTATAATTGACAGATGGTTGTAGCGATACTATCGGGAGTATGCTTCCCATCCAGCATTTTCCAGATCAGTGTGCCAACCCGGTTGAGGCTGTATGAAGAGCCAGCCGCCGGGTTGAGCAAGACTGCTTCGCCATCAAGTTCCCGCCAGAGAACAGCATCATTCCGCTGCAACATGTGGTTCCCCGATTCTAGCTAAAGCGCTTCCAATAAACTACTTTCAATTTTATTCTAGAGGTCATCTCGTGCCACTGACGATGCGCAACTACAGCGTATACACCAGTAACTGATGTAGGCTGCTAAGCGTGAACATTTATGCAGCACTCTCCTCAACGACCTACATTTGCTCCACGTATATAACTGATAGCGTAGATAGGCAGTAACTTTGCCACACCATTGGGCTATTGGGTGCTGCAGATCAACCTGCAAGCCATCCTGTCGGCGTGTTATGATGACTCGCCCGACCACGGCTTGCTCCTCGATCCAGCTTGGACGTAATTCAACATCGGACATTTGTAATAGTCGGACAGTCGCATCTCTTCGTTGGCGTTGTACAATGCGATGGATGATCAAGCTGTCAGGTGTCTCGAAAGCAACTATATCGCCGAGTCGAATCTCGTCTGCTTTCACTGGCTCAATGTGCACCTGGTCGCCAACTCGTATTGTGGGGTTCATGCTGCCACTGGCAACGCGAAACCAGAGCGATTGGCCCTTGCGTAATGCCTCTCGATAGAGTGAAGCAAAGGCTGCTGCTTGTGCTGTACTCTGTTGTGGCATGATCATGGTATTCTCCTCATGCAACAATTGATGTGGTATTCCTGACCACTAGTTAGAGAGAGCATAAAAAACAATCAGTGAATCAACACACAACAATACTTCTTCCCTGCTTTTAAGCAGAGAAGAAGTATTGCAACTCTTTTGCCAACTACAGAACCTATGCTGCTACGACCTCACATGAAGACGTTGTAGCTGGTTCCCAGGTCTTGAGTCTAATGACCACCATCGCACTCAGGGACGCCATTGTCGCCCCGGTTACCTTTACCATCGCCGGAAGTCGGACAGCTCGCTGTAGCCATCACATACACCTGTGGCAGCAGCTGCTGCACATCGAGTTTGGGCGCCTCATACTCGAGGCGGGTGATTTCGGAATTCATCCTTAAATCCTTTCAAAGAAAACTGGTTCTCGCCGCTGGGCTCCTGACCGGACGATCAACGCCCGGAGCGTCATGAGCAAAATAGCGAGAGCAACACTACATAAACAACAGTCGAAAGAACGCACATCAAGCAGGATCCCCGCATCAGAGAAGATGTGTGACGCCCACTGATCTGCCAGAAACCAGGAATGCCGGTGGTTATCCAGAGAGACGTTGCTAAGTCCATAAGGCACTTAAGGTATAATACGCGAGTCATAATCCGTGAACGACACCTACGCCGGCAAGGCCAGAGTTACTACTTTGGTCTAATTACCTGGGAAGCCGATCCTTCCTAATAAACGCTTTGAAAAGGTTACAAAGATGTGTTCCACTTACATCTCTCAAGAATCCCTAGCCGCACAGATTAAGTTTAACAGAAAGGACCCTGCTTGTCAGTGGTGAATCGGTTAAGAAATGGTTGCAATTATATTAATTTTCGCTGAATCTGGTTAAGATATCTCCTCCTCAGCCATGCGCATCTCAATTTCTTGACTGACCCGCCTGATGGCTTCATCCAGCGTGTCAATGGGCATGAGCTGCTCGGAGAGCAGGAAGCGATGATGCGGCTTCAGGACTCCTGTCAAAGCCTGCTCGAGCTCGGCACGTTTCACTTTCAGTCGCCCGGGTGCCAGACTGCTGGGTCGGTTTGGCAAGCAAGGCCTCTAAGATCGCTGGCACGAAAAATTGCCCTAAGGATATGTTATAGGCTGAAAAATGTATAGAGTAAAAATTAATAGAGTTACAACCAGATATCGGTGAAGGCTGTCTACGACAAGTACCAAGTTCAATTGACCGTGCCTACCCTACAAAGTCCTATTTACGCTCATCAATGTTACTAAGTGTAGCACGTATCGTTTACCCATTGTGGGATAGGTAAAGCCTATTTCTGCTTGCAGAAAGCCCGATAGAGCATCAAATGTATACTTGAGATTAAGTAGCTAAGACTGTTCCGTTAGTTTGCATATGGTAGCTAACCGCTAGCCGACTGAGTAAGTCAAAGTCTGTTGTAGGAGAGGTGAGAAAGCATCTTTATGAGCGGCTTATGAAATCATTTATCTAGAATACATCGAAGTAGTATTAGCTATCTTTATGAGGGAGGAGCGCATGTGGACCGTTACTTTTCGAGCGTGAAGCAGTACTTTTGGGTCGTGCTAGCTTGTACATTCCTCGCGGTTCTTGTAGGGTTTTTCCAGGCTAATTCACAGAGGCCTGTTTACCAGGCATCTTCGATAATGATAGTTAGTGCTGGAGCTTCTGGAAATCCTTTTACCTCCTCACAGGCCTCTTATGATAGCCTGGCTGCAGCCGAGAACTATGCTGTTGTGCTTACGACCCGTTCAGTGATGGATTATGTGTATAATTCCGATCCCCAGATCAAAGAGCGTGGTTATGCAGTGGATGATCTCCTGACTACTGTCTCAGCTACTGCATCAACAACTACTTCCACTATTACCATCACTGCCACGGCTACTAATCCAGATGACGCAGTCTTATTGGCCAATGATGTTGCTAAAGGCTTTCAGGCATATATTCAAATGCAAATCCAGCAACAAGTGGATGCAGTACGCAGTGGCTTGCAAAGTCAAATAGCTTCATATAACCAGGATAAAGCGCTTTGGGAAAAGAAGATCGAGGCCATCAATAATAACTCTGATCCCCGCGTTGGCCTTTATCAGAACAACGTTCAAGATGACATCCGTACCATTGATCTGTTGCAGCAGCAAATACTGCAGCTGCCTAGCGTAGTAACTTCTAATGTAGTTGTAATACAACTGGCATCTGCCGAGGATGTAACATCTCCCACCAAGAGAAGCCTAATCATTGCTGTCGCCGGTGCTGTAGGTCTGACAATAGGCATTACAATAATGTTACTCATGATTTTCTTGGATGATCGACTACGTAGCGAGGAGCAGGTCAAAGAGAAACTGGGATTTGCCTACCTTGGCAGTATCTCCAATAATCGCCAGATCGCAGCAAATCTCACACAGCCTACAGGCTCTATGAAGCAAGAATTCATTGATGTCTATGCCAATTTACGTCTCACAGGTGTTCTGGCTGGCCAGTGGCGCGCGCCACAGGGTGCTGTCTTGCTTGTTACAAGCGCACAGGCTGCAGAGGGCAAGACCTTGGTTGCTACCGCGCTAGCAACAGCTACCGCACGGGGGGGGAATTCCGTGGTCGTCGTCGATTGCAGCTTACGCCAACCCTCAACCCATCTTGCTTTTGGTATGAGTAGTACTGGCCCTGGATTAAGCGGCTTGCTCAGGACTACAGGAGGAAGCATTGTCGATGCTGCTGTACAGCGCAGCAATATTCCTGGCGTCTGGCTATTGCCTGCAGGTGCTCCCATGGACGATCCTACACTCTTGTTAGAGCATGAACTGCCTGCGATACTGGCACAGTTGCGCAAGAAGGTTGATTTGATCATTATTGATGCTCCTTCCCTGTTAAGCGGTGCAGATGCCTCTCTGATGGCAACGATGGCTGATGGGGTGGTATTTGTCGTAGATAGTAGGCATAGCAAACTTCCAATGTTGCTGCGAGCTAAAGAGATACTGGTCTCCTGGACTCACAAACCTACCGGTGTCGTCTTGAACCGTTTCCCTAGTCGACGCTATAACCGCTATTATGTAGCAACTCTATACCCGTCAGGTACAACAAATCAGAAGTGGGCGTCTACTGAGACACACTCAAACAATGGACAGAAACCAGAGCCAGCAGCGGCTATGTCATACTCAAGGGCTATGATCCCAACTCACAAATCCTCACTGTCTGATTTCAGAGATCCAGGAGTGAATGGAAACTACAATGCTCCTCCCTTATTTCCACGTAGAGATGTGCCACAGACCCCTCCTTTACGGTAGTGTCCTGGAAATGATGTAGGGAATGCTATGCAAATTGCAAATACTTTTCATAATGGCAGGCGTCCTCCTTCACAAGGAGGAGATGCGCTAACGCCAGATATCGCAAACCAGTTACGTAGTCAGCGGTTGCGCTATCGTCGTACTCTGCTGCTACGAACATTGGACTTCTGGTGGTATCGTATTCTACTTGTTGCCATTGGTGGTTATATAGCTACCATCCTTGGTCGATCCGCTCTTGATTCCCCTAGAGAGGTATTTGGCGGCATCATCGCACTACCACTCTTGTTTCTGGCTATCAGGCGCTGGGAGTTTGGTCTACTCTTAACTGCTATCCTTGCGGTATCCAACCTCCCCCCGGCGTTTTCAGTGAAATCACTGGCCATCTATCCTGTTGTGCCCCTGTTATTGCTGCTCTTTTTCGTGGTGGTATTGCAAATAGCCTTTCGTGCCAAGAAGCCCGTTCTGCCATCATTCTGGTTTATCTGGCCGTTGTTGGCATTGATTGTAACGGCTTTGCTCTCCGACCTTCTGATTCAGATCACCTGGACCCCAGGTGTACCGCATAAGTTGAATAACAATCCTGCGATCTATGAAGAAATGCTTGGTATTGCCTTGTTTTTCTTGCCTCTGATCTGCCTTGTGGTTACGACGGCATCTCTGACTAAGAAGGATCAATGGATTGAATACATCCAACGCGCCTTTTTGATCCTCGCTTTGGGTGCTGCTATGGTCGTTATTATTGACTTCAAGCGCGTTGGGGTCGATGTCTACACATTCCGTTTTGCTGAGCCAACCATTGGCTGGATGAATTTATCGAATTTAGCACCGTTAATGGGTCTAGGCTCGATCATTGCCTATGCACGCCTGCTCTACGCTAATGGCTGGCGCATACGGTGCATCTATGGTGGAGTCCTGCTGATATGCTTAGTGGGTCTTTATCTCACGCTCTATAATAGCGAGTGGATAGAGATCGCCGTTGCCCTGGTGGTCATGACGCTTATCTATTCATTTCGGCTGTTCTTGTCCTTTTGTGTTGCTCTTCTGCCTTTTCTTCCTCTGCTGAAGTCGACAATTGACAAACTGTCGAGTGTCAAGTCCGATGACTTCATCCGCCTCAACGTCTGGCAAGATGCTCTACGTGTTTGGAGCAAGCAGCCCTGGCTGGGGGTTGGCCCTGGCAACTTTTGGATCTATGATCAGTATTTTACCCAGTTACCGCTGACATTACACAATTTCAATACGACCGGTCTGGGCGTAGCTCACAATGGGTACCTCCAGATCTTGGGAGAACTGGGCCCCATAGGATTGTTCTTCTGGTTATCACTAATCATTGTTATCATCATCGCTGCTGCACGACTCTATCGTCGCTCCAACAGGTCGGAGGCTCGCAATGACCGTATGTTGGCATTGGTCGGCTTGGGGTTGATCCTGGGATCGGCAGTAGCCGATTTCGTTTCAGGAAGCTTCATACTCCCACCTCGTCAGGTCGGAAGTTTTAGTAATCTCCCGCTCGTGCTCGCTTCCTGGATTATCTTTGGCTGTATCGCTTACAAGGATCAACTATGGAGAAAAGTTCGTAATAGTGAAAGGCTGAAGATACAGGCCGATGACGATGAGGTGCCGCCGACTACTGGCCTTCTTGAAGAACAAGCAACTTGGGCAATGCCAGCCTCTAGTGGAGTGAAGCTACAAGGAAGACTGCTGTTACCGAAGTTCTCACTGAAGCAGCGGGAGGGCGGATGGACAGGACCGCAAGCTGCGTCAGAGCAACGCGGGAGGGCCTTAAAGTCGCTGGTGACTGAGAAAGCAATGGTGACATCAGCAAGCAATACAGCATCATTTGCAGAGGATGGCAGACTGTTGCAAAATTATTACCAAATATGGAGGCCTGGAACCTTTGGATTCACTAACGAGGATAGTCATGAATGGGCAGAGACCTCAGTACCGCCAAGGTCCATACCATCTGATTCCGCAGAGACCGTCAACAGTGATTCAGCGCCAAGTACGCTGAAGTCAGGCCACTCTGTTGTTATCCAAATGCTGTCCTGGGCCATTCCCATCCCTATAATATTCCCGATGACAGCCCTTCTGACGCGTTACCTCGGCCCAGCGCAGTATGGTGAATACAGCTTCACACTTACGTACGTAGGTATCCTCTCACTGCTCACTGGCACCGGCATGGATTCGCTGATCGTTCGCCAGTTGAGTCGGCAGCCGCGTAAAGAGTGGAGCCAAACCCTCGGCTACGCGGCAGGCACCCGGCTCGTATCTACCCTCCTGAGCATAGGTGCAGGAGCCCTCCTGGCTCTGGTGCTGCCAATAAGTGCTGAGCAGCGCAACCTGCTGCTGCTGGGAAGCGTTTCGCTGCTCTTCAGTTTCTCGGCCAATGGCTTGCGCATGATTTACTCAAATGGCTTCCGGGCTGAGCAGCGGATAGGCATTCTCTCTTTGATTCAGACAGTGGATCGTGTCGTAACGGCCGGACTCGTAGCGCTGGTCGTTCTATTGCATCTCCCGCTCTTGTGGGCTTTCATGCTTATCATCTATTCCGACCTGCCCTTTTTCATCGTACTGGTCATAATCGCTCGGCGGCGTTTCGGTGTACGCCTGCGTTTCACCTTCGCTCGTGCTCGCGAACTGCTGCTGGGCAGTCTGCCATTGATGGGCTACGATATGTTGACATTCATTTCCGGGCAGGTTGACCTCCTGATCTTGATGATGCTGGCAGGGGCACAGAGTGTGGGATTATATGCCCTGGCATCGCGTATCACCGATCCGCTCATATCTATTGCGCTGGCATATATGCTCGGGCTGTACCCCTTGTTCTGTGCAAAGTTCGGGGAAGGTCGCGAACAATTTGTCCAGGTCTACCAGCAGTCAGCACGGATAGTGGCACTGTGCATCATCCCACTCGCAATCTATGTGAGCGTCGAGGCAGGCGCGCTTGTTGCGTTATTGGGCGGCCACGGTTTCGCTGCTGCGACCATTGCACTGCAACTGCTGATGTGGGCGATGGTCGCGACCTTCTTCAACCAATTAGCAGCACGTACCTGCATGGCTGCTAATATGGACCGGCGAATTTCATACGTGACTTTTATAGCAACGGCTGCTAATGTACTGGTAAATCTGGCACTGATCCCTCTGTGGGGAATCGTAGGTGCAGGCCTGGCAGCGCTGATAAGTGAATTAGTCGGACTGTGCCTGTTCCTTGTTTTACTGAGAGGCCTTGTGCCATTATTGCGCACCCTTGGTATCGTGGTGCGGGTGTTTCTGGGCAATCTGCCAGCGCTGGCGTTCCTGCTCTGGCAGCAAGGGAGATCACCGCTGCTAACAGTTCCAGTAGCTTTGCTACTGACTATCGTCGGCTGTATGATGACGCGCACACTTTCATTGAAGGATGTTCATGTGTTGTGGCGTATCCTCTATGCTCGGCGCGATAAAGAAGCATCAAAGGATATAAGTGATCGGCCCGCCGCTATTCTATCAAAAATCGAAGATATCGCCGATTGGCCAACCGCAATTATACCGAAATTCCATATATAGGAGGAAATTATGCGTGTAGCAATTGATGTATTGGTAGCGGAGAAAGAACCCGGTGGAATGCTTTTCGCTACTCGTGCTCTGCTCGCCGGCTTAGCACAGATTGATCGGAAAAACGAATACATTATCATTACTGGACGCCCAGAGGACTATCAAGAGCTGGCAATCGCATCCAACATGCGGATCCATGCAGTGCAGCTGCGCTCCTGGCGGGGTATCTTGCTCCAACACCAATTCCTGCTGCCGAATATATTGGGGCGGCTACGACCGGATGTGCTGCATGTACCAGCCTTCGCTGCCCCCCTTGGCTGGCATGGGCCACTGGTGATAACGGTTTATGACCTGGCGTTCTTGAAGATGCCGAAGCAGTCGTCGCTTTACGCGCGGCTCTACTGGCAATATCTGCTACGCGAAAGTGTGCGGCGGGCGCAGCGCATCATTGTTGCCTCCGAACAAACCCGCTATGAGTTGATCAATTATTGGGAGGTTCGGCCAGAACACATCGACACCGTTCATTGCGCCTTGCGGCCTTCGCTGCGCTACTCTACCATTGACGCCGGCGAGATTCAAATGATGCAGCAGCGCTATGGGGGACGCTACCTTCTCCATGTCGGCCGTATCATGCCGCGTAAAAATGTCGAAACCCTCATCCAGGCATTTGATCTGCTGGCACCCCGCTTCGGTGATCTGCATTTAGTACTGACTGGCGGCGCAGGCTATGGCAGCGGGAAGGTACTGCAGCAGATCGAAGCATCGCCTCACAGCGAGCGAATTCATCTAGCTGGTTGGGTGAGCGATCGCGACCTGGGAGCCCTCTATGCAGGAGCCAGGGCGCTGGTATTTCCATCCAAACAGGAAGGCTTTGGCCTGCCGACTGTGGAGGCGATGGCCTGTGGTACACCTGTTGTCGCCAGCCCCGAGGCAGCCAGTGTGGAGATCGCCGGAGAGGCGGTGATGCGCGCTGACTGCTCCGACGCATCGTCGCTTGCAGATGCCATCGCTCAAGTGCTAACTGATGAAACATTGCGTGAGCATTTGATTCATCTAGGCAGAACGCAGGCGCAGTCATTTACAATCGAGGCGTGTGCTGAGGCTACACACCTGGTCTATCAAGCAGCGCTTGGCTTTGATGATCCACTTACACTGCCGAGTAGTGCCGTGGACGGTGAGCTAGCCGCCGATTTCAAATGATTCGGACATCGAGCGATCTATTATCTTTTGAAACCATGGCATATTCTTGAGTAATAGAGGTGCAATCCTATGCGCGTACTCGTGCTGACCCAACTTGCAGTCTATCCTGCAGATTCGGGCCCTAAAATCAAGACACTACAGGTGATGCGGCATCTGGCAGCACATCACCAGGTGACGTACTGTACTTTCGTTCGTAGTAACGAGGAGATCCAGCATACTGAGAAACTCCGTGAGATATGCTGCCGCGTGTCAACTGTTCCAATCAAACGTTCGCGAGCGAGCGACATACGCTTTCTACTTGAGAGTCTTGCTACAGGCGATTCCTTCTTGCTGCGCCGCGACGACCGTGCTGCTATGCACTCAATGGTGCGTCAACTGTTGTATGAGGAGCGAATTGATGTGCTGCACGTTGATCAACTGAATATGGTGCGCTTTGTTCCCCCAGACTGGTCAGGAACAGTCATCCTTGATGAGCATAATGCCGTCTGGCAAGTAGTCGAACGACTGCGAAAGGGTGCACGCAACTCCATCTCTCGCTGGCTCTTAGGGCGTGAGGTACGTCTCGTTCGCAGGCTGGAGAGCATGGCTTGCCGTCGCTCTCATGTAGTGCTGGCGGTGAGCGAACAGGATAAGCGCGCGCTTCAGGAAGTAGCGGGTGAGTCTGTGCCGATCGAGGTTGTGCCTATCACGATTGATAGGGAAAACTTTGAGGCTATCTGGGCAGCTCGCAATCCTCAGCCTGACCGGCTGCTGACCATTGGAACGATGTACTGGCCGCCTAACAGTGAAGGAGTCACTTGGTGGTTGCGTGAGGGCTATGAGGGTCTGCGTGCCATTTGTCCAGGCGTGACTTATGATATCGTAGGCGCTCGTCCACCGCGAGCGTTGCAGATCTTGGCCAGGCAGCATAAGGGGGTAAACCTGCATGGCTATGTTGACGACGTAGTACCCTTCTGGACGAGCGCCACTGCATTGGTGGTTCCGCTTCTTTCCGGCGGAGGCGTAAGGGTCAAGATTCTTGAAGCTATGGCGATAGGTGTACCGGTGATTTCAACGACAATCGGATGCGAAGGGTTGGCGGTGCGTAACGGGGAACATCTGCTTGTGGCAGACACCCCAGAAGCAATTGCAGATGCTTGTATGATGCTCCTTCGAGACAAGGAGCTTGCCCATCGTCTCGCACGTAATGCTCGTCGGCTAGTACTCGAGCATTATGATGCGAAAGTTGCACTTCGCAGGCTGGATTCTGCTTACGAACAGGCGTTTAGAAGAGGAAACTCTGAGATACAGTAGGAGGGTATCTACTTGAAGCTGCTTGAAGTCGTTTGGAACTTTCCAAATAACGTGATGAACCCATTTAATATGTATTACTTCTACTGGCCTTTGAAAGAAGCGCTGAGACGAGGTTGGGAAGCCGAGGTGCTGAGCTTCCAGGTAGAGAGTTATCAACTAGAGGAAGAAATCATTGATGGCATTCGCGTTCGGCGCTATCCAGCTAATGGACCCAAAGGGCGTGTTTGGTCCCCTGCTTTCATTCACGCACTGCTCACTACCGATGCAGACATCATTCATTATCACGGTTATGGCGAGGGCAGAAGAGAGCTTGCTATTCTCGTAGCACGTTTGAGGCGGCGTCACGTTCACGTTGTCTTCTCTCCTCATTTTCATGAGGCTTATCCCCCTGGTCGCCTGCACCGTAAGCTGTTGTACGATAGGACCGTCGGGCGTTGGATTTTTAATATGAGTGACCGTGTGATCGTCTTTACCGACTACACGTATCAAAAGTTGGTGGCGCTCGGCGTGAATGCGGCTTGTTTGAGAATTGTGCCACATGTTGCGCGCCCTGACATATTCTCCGCCTCCCCTGAGGAATCTGCTGCGGGAACTTTACTACGCGCATCTGGGGTAACAGGATCTCCTTTAATCCTGGGTGTCGGTCAGCTGATCGAACGCAAAGGATGGGAGTATACCTTGCGATGCCTGCCCGCTATTGTTGCCCGCTATCCCCAAGCCAAATTCTTAATTATTGGATCATCACAGAATACAGAGCCAGTATTCCGCCAGCGTTTTTTTCAATTAGCAACTGACCTGGGGGTTATCGAACATGTGCAGATTCTGCAAGATAATTCTCCTGAATTTATTCGTGATGCCTATCGCGCAGCCACACTGTTAACCCATCCATCCTTCATTGAGAGTTTTGGTATGGTTCTTCTAGAGGCAATGACTGCTGGCCTACCCGTAGTAGCACATAACGGCACTGGTATCCCTTGTGTCGTCGATGATGGGAAATGCGGCTACGTGGTAGATGTACGGGATACTGACAAATATACAGAGCGGTTGCTGGCTATCCTGGATGATGCGGAGCTCCGACAGCGCATGGGGCAAGAAGGAATGCGCCAGGCACAATGCCGCTTCTCGGAAGCCAGAATCGCAGATCAGCTATTTGCTGTCTATGCGGAGGTGCTTGGGGGGACAGAGACATCCGCTTCCTGTGCCCCGGTGTAGTGTGATGCCGATCGGGTATGGGCGAACAACTAAGATGAGCAACTGGGATAGCCGGGTAATCGCTGTCAAGAGGCTCTTTGCTGATACTCCCGAACGCAGTATTAAGGAGGGGTTCCTAATGAGGAATGTGTCTCGCCCACCTGGAACTAACGTATCAGGACATTTTGTCCCTCAACCCGATATCACCAGTCGGCCTACGCTCATTACAGGAGTGGTCACGGCGGCCACGCCTGTGCCCAAACGGCGATTCTCTGGTGGTGGGCGATCGCACCGGAAGGTGATCCTGTTTTCCTGCCTTGGTTTGTTTGCTCTGGCTCCAGGTCTCGCTGGTCCGTTGTTGTATCAGAACTATACCGCCGAGTTATCTTCTTAAGAAAGTAGGAGGTCATTGCATGATTGCCTGGCGTGTACACACCCCGACGTTATTTTATGGGCTTTTAGCGCTGCTGTCAGATATTGATCTGTTTCTGGATGTGGGAAGCCTGGACGGTAGAGAAGCTTTTGCTGTCGAAGCATATTTTCCGAGGATGAAATGTATCGCATTTGAGCCTAACCCCCATAATATTGAAGTGATTCAAAGAGAGATAAATCGCAGATGCTCAGGGGTCGACCTTGAGACTTGCGCAGTTGGAAATGAAAATAGAGCAATTTCTTTCTACACGCGCATCCCATTTAGTTCCGGTAACTATGGTGCTTCCTCTATATTGAAGTTTGCCAATGATGCCGGCAATGATGAATTTGCTACAAGTGCCATTGAGGTCCCTATGCGCCGCCTTGACTATATGGGCGCCATTTCGTCGCACACAAAAATTGCACTGTGGATAGATGTGGAAGGAGCTGGATACCACGTCCTGGAGGGGATGTCGGATATAGCACAAAAGGTTCAAATAGTACATATAGAGGTAGAGACCTGCCCCAAGTTTGAAGGTGGGAAGCTTGCCCCCGATGTCGTTCGAGTCATGGGCGACTATGGTTTTGAACTCGTCGGTTCAAACCTGGACAAGAACTTACACAGAGCGTTGGGGGATATGGTGTTTCTGCGCAAACAGGCCTTGAATAGGATTGCTCTAAGAAGGATACTTCTATTCGCATGGATGGTCGAACATTTTACGATGCCTCGACTAGTTCATCGTGTGTTGCCACAGAAGTTATATCGTATTGGCAGAGACTGGTTTGTACGAGTGGTCAAATCTTGATGAGAGTCGGACTATACGTTAGCGGATCTACATATCGAGCCCTGCGTGTTATCTTCAAGCGAAAGCCTCAAAGATGCCCGCTTTCTTAGAAAAAGGGCGCTACCTATCATCAGTGTGTTTGACAAAATAGTTAAGTGGCATCATGGGCTCACTAAAGTGGTCTTCCAGCATCTGTTGTGAAAAATAAAGAGTTAACCCTCATATACTCGCTGGGAAAGAGGACATGTTATGAATAACGAAGATAAAGACCTGAAAATTGCCTTTATGGCAGGATTTAAGACATGGCATGACTCATGGAGGATTGCCAATAAGTATATAACTCAAGCGCTTCAAGAGCGTTGCGGAGAGGTATACCAAGTTGGTCCAATTTCTCTTAGAGGAGAGGTGCTGGCTGGAAAAATCCTGAACAAGGCTTCACAGGCCTTGCTCAAAAAGCACTTCCTGTACTATGAAAGCAGCTACATTTCCAAGAGATATGCCAGAATAGCTGCTCAGAGACTCGCAAAACTATCCGTTGATGTGATTATTGCATCCAGTTGTGCTACAGAAATAGCCTTTCTGGAGACAGATATTCCTATCGTGTTGATAGAGGGCGCAACCTTTGCTCTGCTGCACAACTATTATCCACAATACTCCAATCTTCTAAACAGATCAGCTCACGAAGGAAATATGCTTTACGAGTTGGCTCTCAAGAAAGCGAGTCTGATTTTGCATGCGTCTGAATGGTCAGCACGATCTGTGATCGAGGACTACCATATAGATCAACAGAAGGTACACGTGCTTCCCTACGGGGCAAACATTGATAATCCTCCTCCTCTAGGATTCATCCAGGGGAAAAAGAAATCAGGCCGATGCAGATTACTCTTCGTAGGAACCGACTGGCAAAGAAAGGGGGGCGACATCGCTTTTGAAACCCTTGTGAAGCTGCAAGAGATGGGCATTCAAGCTGAACTCATTGTGTGCGGGTGTGTTCCTCCACGTTCGTTCTCTCATGAGAGACTGACGGTCATCCCTAACTTAGATAAGAGCAATGAAAGACAGTACAAGGACCTGGAAAACCTGTTTATGACAGCTGACTTTTTCCTTTTACCAACAAGACAAGAACTCTTTGGCTTTGTTTTCAGCGAGGCCAGTGCATTCGGACTACCCGTTATCACTACAAATACAGGGGGTGTTTCAGGAGCAGTCAAGGACGGCGAAAGCGGTTTTGTGCTACCACTTAGTGCTGGTGGCTCGGAGTATGCGGAAGTGATCGCGAAGGCATACCAGGACGATCAGCGTTACGCCGAAATGGTGAGATCGAGCAGGGCTGTTTTCGATCAAAGACTCAACTGGGATGTCTGGGCAATCACTGTCAAGGAGTTCATAACGGAGATGCTTGAAGGTAAGAAAGATTCTCAGGAGGGAGACGCCATAATAAGGAGGCCAAAAATAACAGCGAGAAACGGCTATCCAGGCCCGTTCTGACTATCGAAAATGATAAAGTTATTGTATGACGACTCCTAAGGAGGAGACTGTGGTATGTACTTCAGAAAAAAGCACAAATTAATCGTCATCATCACATCTCTACTGTTCTTGATAATATCCAGCATCGGGTGGCTGGTAATTCATCAAGCCGTTTTGCTCGTTGCTCTAGCAGTAATAGTGGGCCTATTACTGACCTACTCATCATCGATGGGCCACCGAATGGCACGCAACACCTCGCGAGGTATCCTGCGCTGCCCATTCTATTTCATCTGCTGAGCGAAGATGTAGCTGTATTGCTTGATGATGCGTTTAGAGTGGACGAAAGGGAGATTGTAAAGCTATGGCAGAAGGAGTTTGGTGGTTTTCCCTAGAGGAAGTTGATGCCGAGAAAGGTGCAGTTGTGTTACGACGTCAACCAGCTGGTTAAGTGGATCAGAGCTTTAAGCTCTGAGTTCGCACGCCCAGAGGTTGCCAAAGTGCTGATTGAGGATATACGCCGATCCATGTAGCATAACAAGATCGAGAAGGACACGAATAGTGGGGAATAGGGCTGCGGGTTTTACCCGCCTGTTCCTTTCCTCGCTTCGGCAGTGTTAAAGATGAAGAGGAGTGATTGTTAAAGTGAAAATTATGTTATTGAATAATCTCTATCCTCCCTACATATTAGGAGGGGCAGAAATAGTTATGGGGGATATGGCTGAGGGCTTAAAAAAGCGGGGGCATGAAGTCATAGTAGTAACAAGTTCCTATGGCCTCTCTCACCCTCAAAGAGAGGATTCTATCTGGCGCGCTTTGCAGTATGCCCCACCTGCTCATTTTGATTCATCTTGTTCTCTTCCCCTGCGTCTTGTCTCGTTAGGTAACTACTATCGCGGCTACCACAATCCCTTCAATGCCAAAGCGATGCGTGAACTTTTGCATAGGACGCAACCAGATGTAATATGTGTTAGTGAGATCACTGGCCTAGGTATAAATTCTCTTTTCTCAGTATTGCTCGAACTAAAAATACCTATTGTCTTCTATTTGCAAAGCTACTGGTTACTCTATCTACACTCGCCAGAGACAGCACAATCACGCTTGAAGGCGCGCTGGCTCAAAAAGCTCTTAATAGGCCCTATTCCTCCATTAAAGTACACGTCACTGATTGCTGTTAGTGATGCTGTACGCAAAATATATCAAGCAGCGGGATATAATCCAGAGAAGTTTGATATTATTTATAATGGCGTCTACCAGCACTTCATCGATACACCACAGACATTAAACACTCACACCGGGGCTAGTGCTTCGTCTCAAGAGAATGGTAAGAGTACAGAACTGCTTTTCGTAGGTCGCCTCTGTGTAGAAAAAGGAGTACTTGTTCTTCTCAAAGCACTTGATATTTTAATAAATAAGCAAGGCAGAAAACATATTCATGTGAGCATCATAGGTGATGGTGATGCAGCATACGTTAGAGAACTACAACTATTTATCAGAAATTATGGCCTTAACAACGTCGTCACATTTGAGGGAAGAATAACACAAAATGAGTTACTTCTGTTTTATGATAAAGCGAGTATTATGCTCATGCCGTCTATCTGGCCTGAACCATTTGCTCTTGCAGCAGGTGAGGCCATGGCGCGTGGAGTACCTGTAATTGCTTCCAATGCAGGTGGAACGGCTGAGCGTATTACTCATGATGTCGACGGACTACTCGTTCCTCCTGGTGACGAGCAAGCGTTAGCTTCCGCCATCACCTTCCTACTCGACCATCCTGATCAGAGAAGCCGTCTCGGACAGGCAGCATACGCAACCGTACGTACTCATTTTACAGTAGAAGCCAGCGTGAAGCGTGTAGAGCAACATTTACAAGAGATCATACTGCAGGGGCATCACCTCCTGAGGGACAGTTCGTTTGAAGGAACAGGGCGGCTTTTGATGAACGACTGAATTGGGATAGCTGGGTGATCACTACGAACAAGCTCATAACGGAGATGCTTGAAGGTAAGAAAGATTCTCAGGAGGGAGACGCCATAATAAGGATGCCAAAAATAACAGCGACAAACGGCTATCCAGGCCCGTTCTGACTATCGAAAATGATAAAGTTATTGTATGACGACTCCTAAGGAGGAGACTGTGGTATGTACTTCAGAAAAAAGCACAAATTAATCGTCATCGTCACATCTCTACTGTTCTTGATAATATCCAGCATCGGGTGGCTGGTAATTCATCAAGCCGTTTTGCTCGTTGCTCTAGCCGTAATAGTGGGCTTATTACTGACCTACTCATTATCGATGGGCCACCGAATGGCACGCAACACCTCGCGCGAGGTATCCTGCGCTGCCCATTCTATTTCATCTGCTGAGCGAAGATGCAGCTGTATTGCTTGATGATGCGTTTAGAGCGGACGAAAGGGAGATTGTAAAGCTATGGCAGAAGGAGTTTGGTGGTTTTCCCTAGAGGAAGTTGATGCCGAGAAAGGTGCAGTTGTGTTACGGCCTACTTGACACGGTCGCCTGAATCGGACATTCCTTCTTGATAGATACTAAGAGAGATCGGTTGAAACATGAAGTGAACACGAAGGAAAAGCCGCTCAATACAGGCACGAAGCTGTTGTTGAGTTTAATTGTAAACAAGTTAAACAAGTTAGGAGGGGGTATGACTTTCACTTCTATAGGTCATGCTGATCACGCGATGCGCAACTGCAATGCAATTCTCCAGGTCAAAGAAGTGCTTGAGTACGTGTATGGAGGATTAGATCATGTACGAACCCCTGCAATCAATGCAGAGAGCAGCTCAATACTGCAAGGTTGCTTACCACTGCTCATGGAGCAGGTTCCGGCTGAAACTTTGATACAGCTGATGGGTCAGAAGAAGTATGAACAGTTGCGCTATCTCTGCCGTCAAAGCAGTATCTTAAACTTATGGTATAGTTCGGAAATGAAACGTATTTTTGATGTTATGGCGGCAGCACAGATTCGTGTGATGGTCTTAAAAGGCGCTGATGTTGCTGCATCACTGTATCCTCGTCCTGAACTGCGTCCTCTTCACGATATTGACTTGATGGTACAGCCAAAGGATTTAGCTGCAACTATTGCCATACTCGAAAAATTGGGTTACCACTACCACCAGGAATATCGATTTGAGGCCGTTTCCAAGCAGCGTACAGGTTTCGTCTATGCGAAAGGAGTCCCAGTCGGCCATCTTATGTTTGAGGTCCATACTGCACCTCATGGTAATGAAATGGGAGTTTCCTTCGCCGCTGCGCGATTGTGGGAACGGGCAAGGCCGATTACCATTGCTGGTATGGAAACCTATGGCATGGGACTGGAGGATCTACTTCTCTACCTTTGTTGGCACTACCGATCACATGTATTTGGCCGGTTGATCTGGCTCTATGACATTGCTCTCTTGCTGCTGTGCTATGCTGATCAGCTCGATTGGGCACTCGTGCGCCGACTTGCTCGTGAGCAAGAGCTTATGGCAACTATTTATTATACGGTGCGTCTGTGTCAGCAGGCATTTCATATTACTATTCCGGAGAATGCTCGGATTGAGCAGTGCATGCCTCCAGTTTTTATTCAGCGACTCATCACACGTCTGGTCGGTAACGATTTGACCTCTGTGCTACGCAAAACTGCTCAGCGTGAGCGTAAACTGCTACACTATCTTGTCGTGGATAACGTAAGTGCGTTGTGCCTTGTGTGGTGGCGTACAGTTTTCCCTAGTCCTGAGGCTCTCGGGTACCGCTATATGGATCATTCTCGTTTACCACTGCACCTTTTCTGGCTTTACTATCCCTTACACCCCCTGTTGGCACTAAGAAGATATTTTAGAGCTCGCTCTCTCAAGAAAAGCTCACACAGGCAAAATCGTATGTAGTTAGGGGGGTAGTCATGAAGAGAGATAGAGATCCCGGACCTATTTCAAAGCAGTCTATGAGTCGGGTTAGATGCCTGATTGGTCTCGTTCGCATTGTTCTTACTGTCATGATTGCTGGCACGATAGTACTTCGAGCGTCTGATGCTCCCTTCAATAATAGCTTCAAATCCAACAGTCAACAAGGAACTCCGACCACAGTTTCCGGCCTCCCAAGTCAACAAGGAACCGCGATCACAGTTTCCGGCCTCCCAAGTCAACAAGGAACCGCGATCACAGTTTCCGGCCTCCCAAGTCAACAAGGAACTCCGACCACAGTTTCTGGCCTCCCAAGTCAACAAGGAACTCCGACCACAGTTTCTGGCCCCAGTGGTCATTCGACCCCAACCGTAAGCCAGACACAACCCTCCAGTGAGAGTCCCTATGGTTTTACAGTCTATGAAGATGTAGACTCCCAGACTATCGCCTATCTCAAGCAGCTCGGTGTCACATGGCTGCGCTATCAGCTCAGGTGGGCAGATATTGAACCGCAACCTGGTAAGTATGACTGGAGCAAAATTGATGAGGCTATTGCTTTGGCAAACGCTAACGACATACATATCACCTTTCCGATTCAAGACGCTCCCAGCTGGGCACTTACCCAAGTATGTGAGGGAACTCATTTCCTACCGGGTCCCAACGAAATGGAGCAGTTTGCCACTGCTCTGGCGCAACGCTACAACGGCAAAAACCAACATGGCTACATCGATAGCTACGAAGTTGGCAATGAGGAGTTCGACAACGCGTGGTTTGGCAGCTGGGCCTCCTCCACTCCGTGTCGGCAACCCAGTTACTATGGCCCTGTCCTCAAAGTCGCTTATCAGGCTATCAAAGCGCAGTCACCCAATGCGCTGGTTGGGATGTTTGGTCTATGGTGGGTCAATACGTCGCACATTGGCTCCTATTTGCAGTGGCTCTATCAACATGGCTATGGATCCTACTTCGACTTTGCCAACTATCACTACTACACCTGTAATGGAGACCCTGCTGTAACTCTAGGGGATCGTCCTTCATTTAATCTTGAGTGGCAGACTATCCATGCTGTGATGGCCCAGTATGGTGACGCCAATAAACCCATCTGGATGACCGAAACCGGGTGGAACACTACAGGGGTCAGCCAGCGACCAGAATGCATCGTGAGTCCGCAACTCCAGGCGCAGTACATGAGCTATGTGTTGAACTCCGCTGCAAACTCTCACGTGATACAGCACCTCTTTTGGTACACTATCGCACCGCCAGGAGATGGCATGAATATCATCCAGCCCGCTGGTCCACTCCCGAGCTTTTATACTTTTCAGTCATTTGTTCGACAGAGGCCACAGTGGAACTGAGAGTGAGGCTGTTTCCCTTGCGGATCACGAATGAATGCCCCGCGGATAGCCACAGGCGGAGGTCCTGGAATTGTGGCAACAATGAGCAATCGAGCAGTGGCGTATCATAAAGATATACTCTATCTTTGCACTTTTCTAAAGTGAGCTTGAAAGAAAGCATGCCAAGTGGTATCAATCAGGCAATCTCGAAGCCATTTGAGCACAAAGTTGTTGCACAACTGGGCTCTTAACTCTAGCATTCCAAAAAAGTGCAAAGATAGTGATAGACTTCATTGCAAGGATGATAGTTATTGCAGACGGATGGTGAAGTTCTTTTCGCACTAAGAGAACTCTTCAATTGACCTCCGAATACTATGCTATTGCATTACAACGTTGTTAGCAGTGTATGTAAGGTTGAGAATCGGTAAATATTCCTCATAACCCCTAAACATTTCTTAACCAGATGAGAAATTAAGCGTTATGCTTCAAACTAAGGACTTCCCTGGCCTATTTATAGATAGCTACAAAGTATGCTGCCAGACATGCAACTGTTACCGATGTTATTCTAGCACGTTACCAGAATGGAAGATCGATCTATGATCTAATATTATTTAAAAGGAAACCGTAATGAGCAGCCAGCAGTTGATACCAGGACCCGACTCTGAACAGGAAGCAATCCGCTATGAGCGGCGGGTGGCGCGGATGCTACGCAGCAAAGAACAGCGTCGCGCTAAGATCATTTTACGGGGAACAGTTGGAATCAGTATCCTGCTCCTGGGGCTCATAGGCTTCATATACCTCCAGATTCAGACTACTCTGGCCACAAACGCTGCTTACCCACCAATTAATGGCGTGACATGCGACTCAGTTATGCAGAATGGCTATCATATTCACGTCCATCTCACGATTTATGTGAATGGGCAGCGTGTCACTATTCCCCAAGGTATTGGTATCGCTGCCGATGGAAGCTGCTTTTACTGGATGCACACCCACACGAGCGATGGCATTATTCACATCGAGGCACCACAGAAGCTCCACAACCTGGCGTTAGATGATTTTCTAACAATTTGGCACGACCGCTTTGCCAAGCTCAACTTCCCAGCAGAACTCAATCAACCGACGGGCTGGAGGATCTATATCAATGGCAAACCATTCACTAATCCAATCACCTCACCTCTCCAGACAGAGGTACCACTTGCTTCGCATGACATTGTGACGCTGGAGTATGGCTCACCCAATCCACAACCGGATAATGCAACAACGTATCACTTCCCACCGAATTTACGATTACACCTCAGATCGTCACCCTTGCCACATAGCCACCTAAACACTCTGAGATGTACGGCACCCAAACCACCCTAACCACGTCACATCCACCAAACGGGCTCTCTCAGGCTACCACACTTGCCACATTACATTCGCCCTACGATCTCTCAGATCGTAATCCCTCGCCACATGACTTCCTCCAACACTTGTTTTCGTTCTCTTTCTTCTTGTTACATGAGAGACTATACCATGTCATCCTAAAGAAGCAATGAATAGAGGTGCATCATGCATGACAGATTTTTCATCGTGACAGCAGAGCCTGGATAGAAAAGCCATTACAGTTTGTTCAGCTTTTGCCAATCTTGCGTAAACTTCTCAATGTATGTGTCAGGTGATATCATCAAGGAAAGCGCTATCGATGTAGGGGGCCATAGCCGATGCTCCATTCTCATTTATTAACTGATACTGTACAACTTGCCGCCGATGATCAGGTGCTGATTCTGAACTCGGCGGCGGACCCCTTTGTGCGGGTGGCGGCACAACAACTCAGCGCGGGTATAATCACGCTCGCCGAAGATAATATTGCCGCGCTACAAGGTTACCAGGGCTTACCTGTCCCCCAGACAGGGTTCCGCAAGGGCCCGCCC
>WNEZ01000649.1_pt1 | contig 27960 bp, 31 predicted proteins | sample 5400521 | NCBI WGS metagenome assembly WNEZ01 (sample SAMN13153339, study PRJNA577476) | soil metagenome | isolation source: 120 cm saprolite under Douglas fir tree site 2 hole 1 replicate 1 | place: USA:California | collected 2015-04-18
ACGCAATTTGTTGGAAACCCGGGTGGTAGTCGCATCCTATAATGATCATTGTTCGGCTCCTTTCTCCCGGGCCTTGGTTGGTTGGCACCACCAAAGTCTACTCGGGCGTGGGAGCCGACATTGTTATGGAATCAATTACGCTCATTGACCCTACCGGAGGGGATTTTGAGCTTAAATACTGATTAAAACAGTTATCCTCCCTTACAAATCCAATTCGTTGATCTGGGGACTAGTGGGAGGAAACTGGTGAAGACCAGTGAGCGTCGCGGAACTGCCATCGTCCCTCGCGGTACTCTGCAAGTCCGGTAAAGTATCCCGTTTCGGTAACGCTGTGCCCGGCGGTGTCGACTTGAATCTCGCTCCATGAGACCGCGACCACGGCGAACTCGTTGGTGAGCGGATCGACGCGCAAATCATCTCCCCACTTCAATTCAATGTGACGGATGGTTTGGGCAAACTTGCGAGTACCTTCCTGTGCCGTAGCACTATTCGGGAAGGCCATCTGGCCGTTGACTGCCATAAAGAATGCGGGACTCGAATCGAAATACTTGATCCAAGGCATGGGACCATCCTGGGTGACGGAATGGGAGACGGTTTGCATGAACGCGCAGACGGCTTGGTCGACCGAGGAAGCTCCGTCCGGAGTCACGGAATGGGAATGGCTCGCGCCAGCCGCGCAAGGAACGCAGGCTGCCAACGTGACCGCCAGCAGCAGAGAACGGATTCGCAACTTGCGCGAAAGGAACAGAACAGGAAGAAGGCAAGTCGAAGACGACATAGGAACCTCCAGCGAATCACCGAGCCGGAATAGGGAGGTATAACAAAGGGAATCTAGTCCGTCAATTGGCGAAACATCCCCATTACACTCACAACCCCGCCTAGCTTCTCCACTTCCAAAGCTGCTTCCACAACTGCACGAGCGTCTGCATCTTTCGCGGGCTCGGGATCCGCGAGTAAACCAACCGGCAATCTTCGAACGCGCGATCGTAGAGCTGCCGCACGCCCTCAGGACTCAGGTGCGCGATCCGGTGACGAAACTGTTTGATCTCTTCCGCGCTGAGGACGTCCGGTGGTTCGTCGCGATCGCGCCGCCGTGCCATAGCGGGATTCAAAATAGACGAATGCAAACCGGCCGGGTGGCCCACTTTTTGGCGCCGCTTAAGTAGGGGTCCTTCGACTCCGCATGGACTTCACTTCGTGAAGTCCATGCTCCGCTCAGGATGACAACTGGTGGATTGCTAGACGACAACGGAGAACAGTGCTGGGATACTCATCGCCCTCTCGAATTCATCACAAATGCAGTGTGATGGGGTTCACTGACGGGTGGCGCTTCGATGGGGAATGATGGTGTTTTGTTTTATTTCATACTTCATGCGGGAAACAGGAGCTCAAAAATGTCTTTATATCCGGAGAGTGTTCGTCGCTGTCGGCACATTAAAGTCAACGGGACGCAGTGCGGATCGCCCGCGCTGCGCGACGAGAAATATTGTTACTTTCACATGCGATGGCATACCACCAGTATGTCGGTGCTCCTGAAGGAGCGAGAGCACTGGATCGCAGGGCTACCCACGCTTGAGGATGCAAATTCCATCCAGGTGGGACTGGCCGAGGTGATGCGGTTGCTGGTCACGACGGAGGTCGATCACAAAACGGGAGCGCTGTTGCTGTATGCGATGCAGACGGCCTCGGCCAATATGAAACATACATCGTTTGAGCCGGAGCCGACGCGGGTGGTGATTGATCGTGAGTGCGTGGAGCGGCGTCCGCTTGGGGCTACGGCCTGGTCGAAGGTGGAAGGGCGCGAGTACGACGAGGTGGAGAGCAATCGCGGGGAGAGCGACGAAACCGCGACGGATAAATCGTTTGAGAAAAAAGGCGGCGGTGACGAGCCCTTGAGGCGGATGATCGAAGGGGTGGCGCGTAATCCAAAATTTCTGGACGAGCGGCCTGGCAGCCTCGAGGGGAGCCGGTAAAAGACTCGTTGAGGCCTCTTCGACTCCGATAAGAAATGATTACGGTTTGAGAGGCGCAAGATGATTGCAACTTGGTACTACGCTATTCCCTGTATGGACGGCCTGACGGGACTCCCGTAAAGTCAGGTCCGCCCTTCGTCTAGAAAGAAAATCAGGTAGAAAGAAAATCAGGAGGCAAATCATGTCTCAGAAGATCGCAAAGTTAGCTTTTCGGTTAATCCCGCTTGTTTGCTTGAGCCTTTGCTCGGCGGCTCTGATTGCTCAGACTGCCGCGCCGGAGAAAAAAGCGGAGAAGTCGCAGACTGTGACCGGTTGTCTGCAAAAGGGTGACGAAGCCGGCGAGTTCTCCATCAAGGGCGAAGACGGGAAGACTTGGGGACTGCGCAGCACCAGCGTCAAGTTGGATCAGCACATCGGCCACCAGGTGACCGTCACTGGTTCCACCACCCATGAGACGAAGGCAGAAGAGAAAAAAGAAGGACAGGTGGAAAATGCAGCCAGCAAAGCGGAGTACGCTGACCTGACTGTCACCAGTCTGAAGATGGTCAGCGAAAGCTGTAGCAAGTAACGGGCTATCGCTCGCTAAGCAGATCTAGCTGCCGTCTGCCCGAATCCGAAAACGAACAAGGGGGCGCAGCCCTCCCTCCTTGTGGCCTGCCACTAAGCACAAACCCAGCGGGCCCCCTTAGTTCGTGCCGGACCACCCTACTTCGTTTGTGGGGGCGGCTTTCTACACCCTGGAAGAATCGGAGCAAAGGGGCGACAATGGTTCCCGTCAATGGGAGCCATGGTGGGAGCCAGTCTACTTTCGAAGCTTAGTCTGAAGCCGGCGAATCCGAACATTACCCTAATCACGTCTGCTGGAAACACGTCCGCTGGATCCAAGTCTGCTAGACCCAAGCCGAAGCTTGGGCTGCGGGCTTGGATGGAGCGCGTGCTGGTGGAGTGTGATCGGGCGGCGGCGGGGTTTGAGGCCGATCCGGTGCATGATCTTCGTGTTGCTTTGCGGCGCTGCCGGTCGCTGGCCGATGGATTGATAGCGCTCGATCCGGATCGCTCATGGAAGGACATGAAGAAGGCGGGGAGAAAACTTTTTCAGGCGCTGGGCGAACTCCGCGATATGCAGGTGATGCAGGAGTGGATCGAGAAGCTGAGCGAAGCCAATGACAGTGATCCAAGCGCCCCCAGCGCTTCCAATGATCCGGTAGCGATTAAACTGCTCAATCATGTCCACGTGCGCGAGGCTGTGTGCAAGCAGCTTGCGCTCAAAGATCTCAATCAGTTTGATCGCAAGCAGTGGCGGCAGTGGGCGAGGGCTCTGCCGCGGCGGGCGGCGCGGGTACGTCCGGGGAGCGTGGTGTATCTGCATCTGGCGCTGGAAAAATGGACTGCCGCTTACGATCTGCACAAGCACGCTTTGCGGACGCGGTCGCAGGTTGCTTTGCATCAGCTGCGCATTGGCATCAAACGCTTCCGCTACACGGTGGAGAATTTTTTGCCGCGGCAGCATGCGGTGTGGGGCGACGATCTCAAAGAACTTCAGGATATGTTGGGAGAGGTGCACGATCTGGATGTGCTGTGGGCAACAGCCATCGAGATACAGGCGTTCCCTGACGCGGAGAGCCGCAGCCGGTGGCGGGAGAAGTTGAATGTGGAGCGCGGCAAGCGGATCGAGCGCTATCGCGAGAAAATGGTGGGGCGGCAGTCGCTGTGGCGGGTGTGGCGGGCGGAGTTGCCTGCGGGTCCGCAACTGCGCGCGGCGGCTATGAGCCGGCTGCGAGTGTGGGCGGGATATCTGGATCCTGATTTTTCGCATTCACAGCGCGTGGCACAGTTGGCACTTCTTTTATACGACGGATTGAAGGATGTGGGGCTGGTGGCGGCGAACCTTAATGGAGACAAGCTGGGGGCGGGGAACGTCGGGGCGCCAAGTCTGGATTACGATTCGCGGGCGGTGCTGCAGGCGGCGGCGCTTATGCATGACGTCGGCAAAGCCAAGGGCGAGGAGAAGCACCAGAAAAAATCGTACCGGATGATCCGCAGGCTGGAGCGGCCTTTGGGTTGGAGTGCGCGCGAGATGGAAATGGCGGCGGTGGTGGCGCGCTATCATCGTGGGGCGTTGCCTCGTCCGCGGGGAAAGAGCTTGCAGGTGCTGGAGCTGCCGGATCGCCCGATTGCCATGGAGTTGGCGGGGGTGTTGCGTCTGGCAAATGCGCTGGATATGCCGCATGGGCGGCACGGGGACGGCGGCGAAGATTCTCCGCGGCTTGAGGTTAGTTTGCAGGACCGTGTCGTGGTGGTGCGGGCGGTGGGATATTCGGCGCTGGACGGTTCGGCGGTAGGAATCGCGGCGGCGCGACATCTGTTAGAAACGGTGCTGCGGCGGCCGGTGCTGGTGCGGAGTTTGCGGAGTTCGGCAGTGGGCGGCGGATCCACGGGCCGGGCGCCGGCAACTGGAAGCTGAGAAGTCATTCTTCAACTCCGAAGTGAGGGTTCTGCCATCCGCCGCGAAGAACAGGTCCTTCGCTTTGCTCAGGATTCTTGAAAGGGTAGCTAAGCGCGCGAGCGGGTCCGGCGTTGTTTTGGCCACACGCAGCTGCCGAGCTTTGCTCGGCTTGGACGGGCGAGGCGCCCGTCCCCACACGAGCGGCAATCAGCCATCATGAATCTGGTCTCGAAGCTACTCTGACACTTCTCAGAACGAGGATCTGCTTCCAAACTTCTCCTGTGACTCATGCAAAATTAGTTTCGATGGCGGTGCGGTGGTTGCGGAGGTATCGCTGCGGAGTGGTTCTCAGCGAACAGGCTTGCGTCAGTGGTGAAATGCCGGATGCGATTGGGTGGAAGAAGGCTTGCCATTCGGTGCTGGTCGAGAGCAAGGTGTCGCGCGCCGATTTCCTGGCCGATCGCGCTAAGCGTTTCCGGCAAAAGCCGGAGATGGGCGTCGGCTGTGAACGGTATTACCTGGCGCCGCGGGGCCTGATACGGACCGAGGAGCTTCCCATGGGATGGGGGCTGCTTGAAGTTTGGGGGCGCGAGATCGAGCGGGTCAAGACGTCGGCGAAGAATTTGCGTTCTGCGATCGGGTTCCAGAACGAGATGAATCTTCTGTTGGCGAGTTTGCGGCGAGTGGAAATCCGCATCGAACCCGAGAGCATCACCGACTTTCTGAAGTGGAAGAATCGCATGGCGGAGTACAACCGCGGCGCACTGCCCGAAGGACTGGTTGCCGCGGAAGAGGAAGCCAACGGATTTCTGCTGGGAACGGCGGGCGACTGAGATGCCCAGTCCCTCATGCGACGTCTAATTTCCCGTGGAGACGCGACTTGCCGCATCTCTGCAGACGGGGAGCAAGCCATTTTGGGAGAACTCGATACCTAGCGGGATCCCGACAACCAAAAAAGAAACCGGGCGGTTGGGCCCGGTTTCCGGAGCGTCGGTTGAGATGCGGTTACATCGCAACCTGGCGCCGCTGACTCAAACAAAAGTGGCGCGGTTCACGTCCGCGGGTGCATCTCGCGCCGGCAAGGGCTCAAAAAGGAGCGAGGCAGACGTTACCGAAATAGCAACTGTGAGGCCAGTTTTAGAATTCCGTGCAATGGTTTCAATTATTTATGTAAATCACAGAAAATAAATACAGTTAAATGGACCGTGTTTATCCGATTGGAAGGGCCGTTCCAAAGTTTGGCATAATAGGATGCTTCAAAATGTTGCACAGTATCGGGTGCAGGCGCAGAGGCTGCGCTGCCACGGGAAAAGCCGGCGCTACATTTCCCGCCGGCCTTCCATGGCTTTGAGCATGGTGACTTCGTCGGTGTATTCAATATCGCTGCCTACCGGGATTCCCATGGCGATCCGGGTTACGCGGAGACCCTGGCGCTTGAGTTGCTGGGCCAGGTAGGTGGCGGTGGCTTCGCCCTCGACCGTGGGATTGGTGGCCAGGATCACTTCTTCGATTTCGCCACGGCCGACCCGGCTGATCAGGTTTGAGATGCGCAGCTGTTCGGGCCCCACGCCGTGCAATGGTGAAATCGATCCGTGGAGCACGTGGTAGACGCCGTTAAAATGCCGGGTCTTTTCGACTGCGGCAATGTTGGTCGGTTCTTCCACAACGCAAACGAGTTTCTGATTCCGGGTAGGACTGCTGCAGTATACGCAGGGATCGACGTCGGTGATGTTGTTGCAGATCGTGCACAAACGCAGCTTGGCCTTGACATCGCGGACGGCAGAGGCGAGGGCTTCGGCGTCGTCTTCGCTCGACCGCAGAATATGAAAGGCCAGCCGTTGCGCGCTCTTGTTGCCGATTCCCGGCAGCTTCTTGAGTTCGTCGATGAGCCTGGTCATCGGTTCGGCAAACTTGGACATAGGGAAACCAATCGGGTCATCGGGTGATCGGGCCATCGGGTGATGTGAAGTGCAAATGCTTCTGTCTTTGAATTTCGATCGCCCGATGGTCAGATGACCCGATCACCCGATTGCTTACAAAATGCCTCCTAGTCCGCCGAGCATTCCACCGACACTTGATTGCATCGCCTGATCGACCTTGCGTCCGGCTTCGTTCAGCGCGGCCATCACTAGATCCTGCAGCATCTCTACATCGCCGGCTTTTACCGCGTCGGGATCGATCTTGATGGCGAGCACCTGCTTGCGGCCATCCATTTTGACAGTGACGGTGCCGCCGCCGGCCGAGGCCTCGACCACGGTCTGCTCCATCTTTTTCTGCAGCGTCTCGTACTGCTGCTTGGCTTGCGACATGAGTTCTTGCAAATTGAAACCAGACATAAGGAAATTTGTAATTGGTGATTTGTAATTTGTAATTTGAGACCAAACAATGCCGAGTCGGCCTTCAATTACAAATTACAAATTACCAAAGTACAAGTTGGTCTCACCCTTTCTCCCGATAATCGATGACGGTGCGGATTTCGGCTCCGAATTTTTCTTGCATGCGTTGCACGACAGGGTCCTGTTCGGCGCGGCTGCGCGCGCTTCCGCTCAATTTTGATGGTGCCCGGCGTGGCGCGAACGCCGCCTGCGGCGCTCCACCGGTCTCGGCCAGCATCTTGATCGGCCTGCCGGCCAGGCCGCTGGCGGCGGCGGTGGCTATGCGGCGCGCTTCGTTTGTGAATGACATTTCTATCATTGTGCTTGACGCCGCCACTTTTGCGATCAGCGCATTTCCATCCAGTCTCCACTCCGCGCTTTCCAACAGGGAAACGAGCATCTGCTGATTGGCCAGCGCGTGCAGAACGGCGTCGCGAAGAGATTCGGCATTCGCCTCCGCTCTTGCCTCGGCCCTCACTTCGGTTCTTATATTGGTCTTCACTTCGGCCCCTGCTTCGGGAAGACCGGATGGCTGCGGATCGGGCGCTGGCGATAACTCTTCAACCGCTGGAGCGGCCGATCCCATGACGACGAGGTTGGCTCTCGATCCACTTGTTGCGCCGGACGATTCCGCCTTGGGAGCGCCTTTGCGCGCGGAGTCGGCCGCGAACGGCGACACGGAATTTGATCGCGCCGAAGTGGGTGACTCGGAGCGGCGGGCTTCGGCGGGCGACGCGAAAGAATGAGAAGGGACAGGAGGCGAAGCGAGAACCGGCCTCGGTGTGGTGCGCGTCGATCCAGAACCGGACGCCGCCGCATCGCTCAGCAACTGTTCGAGTGGAAGCAGACGTTGCGCATGCGCCATTTTCAGAAGTCCCAGTTCAAGGTGGAAGCGCTGTTCCTGGCGGTATCCAAGTTCTCCGTGGGTGCGCAGCATGATCTGCAAATGGCGCGTCAGGTCTTCCTCGCTGAAGAGCTCGGCGATGCGGCTCACGCGGGCGCGTTCGTCGGATGAAACCTGCAGGAGCCCCGAGTCCTTGCCCGCGATTTTCGCCACCGTGACATTCCGCAGGAAGCGCACCAACTGGCGGGCGAAATGCGTGGGACTGTGGCCTTCGCCGATCAGTTCATCAACCAGCACCAGGATTTTCTCGCTCGAACTGTCGGCCACCGCCTGCATTACGGTTTCGAGCGCCGTTGCGGGGGCGGCACCGATCAGGCTGCGAACGGAATCGAGAGTGAGGTGGTCTGAGGTGGAGGCGATGGCCTGGTCGAGGATGGAGAGCGCGTCGCGCAACGATCCGTCGCCCGCTTCGGCGAGCAGGGCGAGAGCGTCATCGTCAGCGGGGATCTTCTCCTGCGTCACGATGTCGCGGAGTTGCCCCATGATGTCTTCGAACTTCACCGCGCGAAAACTGAAGTGCTGGCAGCGCGAGCGGATGGTCTGGGGAATATCCTCGGGCTGCGTGGTGGCCATCATGAAGATCACGTGACTGGGAGGCTCCTCCAGCGTTTTTAGGAGGGCGTTGAAGGCCGCGTCGGTGATCTGGTGGGCCTCGTCGAGAATGTAGATTTTGAAGCGATCGCGCGCTGGACGGTAGCGGGCGCCCTCGCGCAACTCGCGGATTTCGTCGATTCCGCGATTGGTGGCCGCGTCAATTTCAATCACGTCCACGGCGTTGCCGGCGCGAATCTCGATGCAGGAATCGCAGACGCCGCAGGGTTCGGCGACGGGCTTGTTGTCGGAACTCGAGCGGCAGTTCAGCGACATTGCCAGGATGCGAGCGACCGTCGTCTTGCCGATTCCGCGATGACCGCTGAAGATATAGCCGTGCGCGATGCGCTCCTGCGCGATCGCATTTTGCAGGGTGCGGGTGACGTGTTCCTGGCCGATGACGTCGGAGAATTTCTGCGGCCGGTATTTGCGCGCCAGGACCTGGTAGCTCATCGGAATCATTGATTATACAGTTTCGAGCGCGGGCAGTTTGCGCTGCTGGAGTCCTAAATTCATCAACCACCAAGGACACGAAGGATCACTAAGGAACGGGCGCGAACCGCTTGCGTGGCTGAGTCGGGAAGGGTAGGCTCATGAATTGAGTTTTACTGAGAATATTGGAGCGGCTATGCAACTGAGAATGAGTACTCGGCAGGTGGATGGCGTGCTGGTTGTGGATTGTAGCGGTCGAGTTGTGTTCGGCGAAGAGTCAGCCAGCCTGCGCGATACGGTAAAAAAACTGCTGGCCGAGAGTCCGAAGGTGGTGCTGAATCTGCGTGAAGTGAATTACATCGATAGCGGCGGGCTCGGAACGCTGGTTTCGCTTTACACGACCGCCCGCAGCGCGGGGGGCGCGGTCAAACTGGCGAGGCTGAGCCAGCGTGTAGGTGATCTGCTCCAGGTCACCAAGCTGCTTACTATTTTTGAAGTGTTCGACGACGAAGAGGTGGCGGCGCAGTCATTTAAGAAGGATGCGGCTTAGGTGGCCCCCCGGGCCTCGTCGAGGCCCGGTTCCTTTTTCCTGAAGGTTGCAGTGACACTCCCGGTTGGACGGAGACGGTTCGCCCGCGATTAGTTGAGGTCAGTCAACACGAGCGGGGTCGTGCTCATTTGACTGCCATTCTGGACGTCCGTCAGCACCAGGGTGCGAATCGCCGTCGTGGATTGGCCACCGATATTTCCGGTATTGAAGTTAAAGCCATTGTAGGGGGTCGTGCTCCCAGCTGCTGTAACGATGATCGTCCAGCCACTGCCATCGGAATTCCAGGGAAGAGTTACGTAGCTGCTCGCCTGCGTGTAGGGAAGGGCAGAGATCGCGGGGGACGTGAGGTTGCTGTTGAATGGGGTCTGCTCGATATAGACATCCACGGCGGAGGGTCCGCTGGGCGATGCGTGGATGACGCGGAATTCCACGTTGCCCGATGCCGGCGCGGTGTTGGTGTCAGGTATAGACAAGAAGACAACGTTGCCCCCGCTGCCATTGGCAAATCCAGTTGCAACCAGGGTGTACTGCTTCCCACTGCTCAAGTTAGCGGTGTCACTGAAGACCTGGGTGGTAGTGCCGGTTTGAAGCCCTAAGATCGTGTCGTTACCGGAAGCTACGCTCGTATAGGTTGATGCGGAAGCGTTGGGGAATGTAACCGGGCCAAACTTCTTCGTTCCGTTGACGTCGACATCCAGCCCGTTACCATAGACGGCGGTGTTCTGGATGGCATTAACGAAACGAGCCTGTGCTGAACTACCGGAGCCACAGCTGGCGGCAAAGAAGCTCAAGGCGGCGAGGGCCAACGTAAGGGGAAGGGCTTTCAACAAGCGAAACATATTCTTCTCCAAAAGGCAGTTTTGGTGGTGGGCAAGATCATGGGATGCGCTTATCGTAAGCGCAGGTTTTATGGGATTGTGTAAAAATTTGTATTAGTGCACCCAGTTAGTCATGATTTTGCGTACATGTTCATCCGTGAAACGACGATCTCAATCCAAGTCTGAGAAGGCCAAGTCGGGAAGAAGCACCCTCGAGGATAAGCGCGCTCGCGTTCTGCGCTGCATTCGTGGCTTGCCGGCGGGGATGGTGTCGAGTTACGGAGCTGTGGCTAAGGCTGCGGGCTGGGCTGGCGCGGCGCGGCAGGTTGTGCGAATCCTGCAACAGGTTCCCGGATTGCCCTGGCATCGCGTGGTCGGCTCTGGCGGCGCTATCAAGTTATGTGGAGAAAATGCCGCTGAACAAAGATTCCGTCTGCGCATGGAAGGTGTGACGTTTCGCGGGGCGAGGGTGGATATGAAGCGGCACGAGTTTCGATTCCGGAAAAGTTGAATCGTTCGTTTCCACTGCGTACCCCAGTGCCGTATATGGTTCAAGAAGTTCTTTACCACAGAGGTCACGGGGGATACACAGGGGAAATCTGGTTTTTCTTTTGTGCACCTTCCTGGCTCTAGTTGTCGAAGGGCTATGCGTGCTGCGGTAAATTTCCCTCCAGTAAGTCGAACAGCCGGTTGGCTGGACAGCGCAATCCTATATAGAAGCTTCCGAACAGGGCATAGACGGCGCTGACGTGGTCGAAGCGCATTTCGTAGATCAACTTCTTGAAAACCAGGGGATCGTCGGCAAAGAGGTCGACGCCCCACTCCCAGTCGTCGAAGCCGATGGAGCCGGTGATGATCTGTTTCACCTCTCCGGCATAGCGGCGTCCCACTTGGCCGTGCTCGTTCATCTGGCGCTGGCGCTCCTCCATGGGAAGCGTGTACCAGTTTTTGTCTTCACCGCGCCGGCGGTCCATAGGATAAAAACAGATGTAGCGATTCGGCGGCATTGATGGAAAGAGGCGCGGCTTCATCGCTTCTTTCTGGCGTGCGATGGTTTCCTGGATCGATTTTTTCCATTCGTCCGAGTGCGGTTCCACGCCGCGATCGGCGAGCGCCTTGTAGGTTTTCAGCGACGACTCGTACAGGCCCAGCTCAATCACCGACAAGTACGAAGTCGCAGGCTCGAGGAAGTCATTGAGTCGAAGCCGCGCCAGGTCGAGCTCCGCCTGATTGAGCTGGTCGAAGGTTTCGCGGAAGTGGACCAGCATCAGGTCGCCTTTGTGTCCGAGCAAGGAGAACAGGGCAGACTGGCCGTCGGTCTTGCCTTCCATCTCGGTCAGCAATTTCGCGGCTTCGTTCGCGATCTCACGACGGTCTTTCTCAGGAAGGGCGCGCCATGCGGTCCGGCGGAAGCGCATCATCTGATGAAGCGTGGCGTAGCCTTCGACCGTCAGCGGGACGGCGGGAAGTTGTCCGGCGGCAACCGGGAGAGTTGCGGGATGCGTTGGATTCATGGATTTATTGTATTGAATCATGGAGGCATTGAGACATTGAATCATTGATCGGGTCATCGGGCGATCGAAAAGCAAATTCCCAGCTGATTTTGATGGCCCGATGACCCGATCACCAGATGCCTCCCCCGGGTATCCTGGCTGCCACGGGGCGCGGATTGCTCCATCGTGCGCCAGTGTGCTACAAGCAGCTATATGCGCAAATGGATGACCGAGCGCTTGAAGCGCCGCAAGAAGCCCGGAGAAGGCTCCGCCAAAGAAGCAACTAATGCGCCCGAGCCGTTACAGCCGAGGTTCTACGATAATGAGCCGAAAGCGCCGCCCGCTGCTCCAGTGGCGGCTCCGGTGGTTGAGGCGCGCCGCCCGCCGAGACCGGAACCTGAGCCGGCGCCCGCACCCGTCTCGGCAGAAGCCGCAGCGTCATCCACGGAATCGGCGGCAGGTGAACCGAGACCACGAACGGCGCGCCGCCGTCGCAGCCGCGGAGGTCGTGGCGGAGGTCGTTCGCGGCCGGGACTTGCTGCAGCCGCACCCGCGGCCGCCGCAGAAACTTCTGCGGTAGGAGCATCCGCAGCAGAAGCATCCTCGGCGAAACCAGTGGTTGCCGGGAAGTCGCCGGATCAGGCTGTGCCGGCTCCCGCGCGACCCAGCAAGGGAACGGTGGTTCTGGCGATCGGGTTGCCGGGATCGGGCAAGAGTTCGTGGTTCAAGCGGCACAACATTCATCCGCTGTCGAGCGATCTGCTGCGTGAACTTCTGTTCGATGACGCGCAGGAGCAGCGCTTTCAGGATCTGGTGTTTTCGAACCTGCGATCCATGCTGAAGGCGAGGTTGGTCGCGCGCCGTCCGATGAACTACGTGGATGCGACGAACCTTACTCCCCACGACCGCAGCAGCTGGATCAAACTGGCCAAGGATTACGGCTACGATGTGCAGGGCGTATTCTTCGATGTCCCGGTGGAGGTTTGCATGGAGCGCCACCAGCGCCGTGGGCGCGCCGTCCCGGAAGATATCATGCGCAAGATGGCGGGCAAGTTGAAGGCTCCAACGTTCGACGAAGGATTTTCGAAGATCACGGTGGTGCGGGTGAAGCGGAAAGAGGAAGGGGCCGGGTAACGCGGGGCAGAGGCAGTCGTTGCTTGGCGGTCGTTGGTCGATGGTCGTTAGTCGTTGGCAAGCCCGCGAACGACTAACGACCATCGACCAACGACTCTTAGCCCTTCAGATACGGCAGCATCTCTCGAAACGCGGGGGCGCCTGATGAGCGCAACAGTTCGTAGATCATCATTTCGGTCGAAGAAACAATGGCGCCGGCGGCGCGCATGCGATCGAGTCCGATCCGCCAGTTTAATTCTGTTCGTGAGCTGACGGCATCCGCAGCCACATGCACCAGATAACCGTCGCGGAGCGCCCCCAGCGCGGTCTGCATCACGCAGATGTGCGTTTCCATGCCGCAGAGCAGTACGGTCGTCCGTTGCCCCGGCAGGCGTTTCAGTAGTGAGCAGAACACATCGCTGCCGAAGCAGGAAAACATCAGCTTGTCGATAGGCGGAGTGTCCGGCAACATCGACACAATCTCCGGCACGGTATTGCCCAAGCCCTTCGCGTATTGTGTGGTCACGAGCGCCGGGATCTTGAGGATTCCTGCGAGGCGAATCAGCAACTGGACGTTTCGCACCAGACGTTCTTTTTCCCATATGGGCGGCAGCAGTTTCTCCTGCATGTCGAGGACGATAAGAGCGCACTGCTCGGCTTCAAGCGGACGGCGCGCCATCTCGGCGTAGTCGGCGTCGATTGGGATAGTTCCTGAAAAAGTTCCACTGCTGGGCATGGCAACTCCTAGCGCAGATTCTAACTCGGGTCTGGGGCGATTGGTTAGTGGTGGAGAACCGGGCGTTCTCGCCCGGCCACCAAACTGCCGGACGGGCGAGACGCCCGTCGCTCCACCAAACGGGAGGCGGCATCGGTTTTGCGGTCACCGCAAAATGATTTAGAATTCTGGCACAGCCCGGTCGTTCAACGGTAGGACTGCAGCCTCTGGAGCTGCGTATCGGGGTTCGAATCCCTGCCGGGCTGCCAACCTTTTCAGCGGGTCACGGGCACCCCGTTATTGCAGAAAGCGTGGCGGATCGAAAACAGTGCGAGCGAGGAACGCTTCGGGCCTCTCTCATGAGACGGGTCTCGTTATGAGGCGGGTACTGAGCACCTCGGCGGGTATAAGAGTGCCATCGAGAGCCCGGCCGTCCCTCCGGGACTGGAATCCATTTCTTCACTTTTCCGGCGCTGAAGCGCTGGGCTAAGATTGGGCGCCCCTCCGGGGCTGGATTCTCGGACTCCGGGAGTCGGCGCTTTTAATTCAGAGGGGTTTGTGACGGGTCGGTCAGAGCGATCAATTTTCCAAGCGGATAGTCTTCTTTTGTAAGAGGAGTCTCAGGTTCGGGGTTGATGATGGTCAGCACATCGCCGCTTAGAGTCCCTCGGATGACCAGGCGGTCATCTTCGATGGCGACAACCCGGTATTGCTCGTCGAAGATCGACATCATCTCTCCCATACATTCATTAGACGCGCATTTTTATGGAAGCGATACCTGCTGATGGACCCGATACTTGTGGTAATTGGACGCTACCAGGCCCCTACACCGCAAAAGAATGCTGAGTTGAGCGCACTTTGGTCACAATTGACCAGTATTGTCAGCGGACGGTACTGCATTATGGAGTCATGAAAGCCGAGAAGCAGCAACCCTTGGCAGTTCGTTGCCCCACTTGTGGCGCCGGGCCGCGAGAGAAATGCGAGCTTAACACGGGACTGCCGCGCACGGAGCCGCATCCCGCCCGGCGCCTGGCGGCTGAGAACAAGTAACTGGTCTGCATACTGGTTTGTTCAACCTCTGGCGCCTGCTGCATCCTGCTGGGACGATTGCCGGGCCCCGGCGGAATCCAAATAGCAGCTTTGTTGAACATGGCGTGAGTGTGCCGAAACGATGGTATAGGGCAGGCCCAGAAAACGCTTAGCAACGATTCCGGTTACTTCGAGACCATTGAAGTGCTGCCGGCTTACCTTGTCCAAGATTCGATGCAATGCGTGCTCGATCTTCTTTGCTCCAAGCGAGCCAAGAAACATCACTTTCACTTCCGACGCGATAAAAAAGAAATTCCATCCCGCGGCGCGTATCTTGCGATCAAGAGCGAAACCATCGAGTGCCTTGACCACGCTCCAGTGGCCCGAGTAGGACTCACTTTCCAGCCCAAAGAGCGGCGGCCATTGCGACATCAGGATGGTGCCGACTTGAACGTCGCCGACTGGAACGTCGCCGACTTGAACGTCGTGGGGCATGAAAGACTCCTCGCGAGCGGCCTGTTGCTACTTACTGCCTCAAGGTTCGTCTATTTTCTGTCGAAGTACTGTGCAAAACGGCTCACTTTCAGAATCCCAATCAGATTCAGCTGGCAGTATGCGTCACAAATTCTTGAGGAAAATTAACACCTCTTTGGATTAAGATTACAGGTGATGAGTTCCACCACGCGGACGAATAAAAAGGGTCGCGAGTTCAATCCCAACACCTTCCTCGCAACGATTGGCGAGGGCAGGACGAACCTGAATTTTGCCAAAAAGCAGGGAGTCTTCGCGCAAGGGGATCCGGCGGACGCGGTCTTCTATATCCAAAGTGGCAAAGTGAAGCTCACCGTGGTTTCCAAGACCGGCCGGGAAGCGACTATCGGGGTATTAAGTGAGGGAGACTTCTTTGGCGAGGGTGCGCTGGCAGGTCAGGCTCAGCGCATGGGATCCGCGGCTGCAATGACGGATTGTGGAATTCTGCGGATCGACAAAAAGGCGATGGTGAGTGCGTTGCACCGCGAACACTTGTTTTCCGATCTTTTCGTGGCGTATTTGCTGGCGCGGAATATCCGTTATGAAGAGGATCTGGTCGACCAGCTGTTTAATTCCAGCGAAAAGCGGCTGGCTCGAGTCCTTCTTCTGCTCGCTCATTTTGGCAAGGATGGCGTGCCCGAGACGGTGGTCCCCAAAATCAGTCAGGAGAGTTTGGCCGAAATGGTGGGGACGACTCGTTCGCGGGTAAGCTTTTTCATGAACCGGTTCAGGAAACTGGGTTTTGTCGATTACTCCGGCGGTCCGGAAGGCGGGTTGCAGGTCCACAGCTCGCTGCTTGGTGTCGTTCTGCACGACTAGGCTGCTCGCGGCAGCGCGATTTCGCAATAACATTTTGCAATAACTGAAGGACTCGATATGAAGATTCTGCTGTTTGCAGGCCTGCTCCTGGTTGCGCTCGGTATCGCATCCCTAGTCGTGCCCATCCCCCACACCGAGACGCAAGGTATTAAGATTGGAGACGCGAAACTCGGCCTTGAGACCAGTCACAGCGAGCATGTTTCGCCCACCATCAGTGTCGTGCTGATCGCGGGTGGGATCGCGTTGAGCATTGCCGGCGCGCGTTCGCGAGCGTCTTGAAACCGGACGCGAGTCGCAGGCAGCCTCTAACGCAGCCTCTAACTATGTGACTGCGGCAGCCCTCGCACCCATCGCTTTGGTGAACTCCCATAGCATGGGTGGAAAGGAGCGGGTGAGGCCTGGACCGCTTGCTTTGCTTTGCCGCTGGCCGCAGGTCAGGCAGATTGCTCCCACCTGCCGAATGTCGGTCTCTTTCGATATTTCATTTTCGCGGACTCCGATCGAGCCCGCTATGACCGGGCCCGCGCACTTGTCACACGAATAAGCGGAGAGGTGCAGGTACTGCTTTTTCATTTCGATCCTCGAAATCTAAACGACGGCCTACACCATACGGCGGCCGCTCACCAGGTTAATGACCAGCACCACGAGCGCAATCACCAGCAGCAAGTGAATCAGACCGCCGGCCACGTGGAGGCTGAAACCAAGAAGCCACAGAATCAGAAGCACAACGAAAATTGTCCAAAGCATTGTTGATCTCCTTCGCTCCTGATGAGGGTCTCCAAGATGAGCGTTGCTGCAAAGTCCTCTATCTTGTCAACCGGCCGGAGCGAGCGACTTGCCGCATTCCAGGCACGAGGTCTTGGACCGCGATGTGATTAACCCGCAAAAGGGGCACATCCTCTGCGATGCGAAACCGGGAGCCGCTGGCGTGATTGATGCAAACCGCTTCGAGACGGAGGCTGTGATGGAGGCGACCCGTCTACGAAAACGATCACGCAACCGACGAAGAGCGCGTTCCATAAGCGATCTACCATTCTTTCTCCCCATGTAGGGATGGTCCCCGCTCTGGGGCAAGTGGCCGAAGTGCTCTTGAGGATATTCTTCCTTAAGCCGTATCCTCATCTCCGCCAATCTGACGATGACACGCCAGCGCACGTTATTCTGAGCAAGATTGCTCACACTGCGCGAAGGTATCGGCCCCGGCATTTGCGGTTGCCTGAACTAAGTCGCGTCGCAGAAGAACGGTTCCACACTCGCAGGGGAGAACGCGAATGTGATTAAGCGCGGGACTTACGCCCGGGCCGACTTCACATCGGTCTGTGAGAAGTCTTGTCCTTTAAACAGAAGCGGCTCTCCTTTGGTTTTCGCCAGCGCATAGGAGAAGCAATCTCCAAAATTCAGTTTGGCGGGGTGGCCGCTCGTTTTGCCGAAGTCGCGATAGGCCTGACGCGCGATGCGAGCTTGCGCTTCGGTGACCGGCTCAATCGCGACTTGCGCTTCGTCGATCAATTCATCAAAACGGCGGCTGGCAACCGGATCTTCGCTGCCATCAATCACGGCTCCGGCTTCCACATAGCTCACGGCCGAAATACGACGTTGCGTGGCGCGCTCAATGATTTTGGCGAACTCGGACGCTTCCGTTTCAAAGCGGAGAATGGCGATCACGGCCGAAGTGTCCAGAATCATTTCGGCAGCCCTTTCTCGTCGTAGAGAAGGTCGCCATGATCGGCCGAACGATACGGTTCCTTGAGATGCGTGGCGCAGTCCCGGCCGATTTCGAGTAGTCGATCGGAGAGCTTGGCAGCACGTTGGTCCTTGTTCTGCACCCTTTTGAGCCGTTCTCGGACCGCTTCAGTGACCGCTTCGGTCATGCTCTCTCCGGTAATCCGAGCCAACTGCTGGGCGAGTTTGTGGGCATCTTTGTTCTTGATGTTCAGGCTCATATGTAGATATTCTACCACATAAGTCTACCATTCTACCATAAGAGGATCTTTTACCAATAAGAGGATCTAAGGGGCAATGGTTTGAATCAGGCGTCGCGCGGCCCTAAAGCCCGCGTTTTCATTGGCTTTCTACGCTTGGGATTCTGGCGGGAATTAAGGCAACTTGTCAGAAGGATTCCGCACCCTAAAACCAAGCATACGGGAGAAACCAGAATGAAATTGAATTGGATATGCGGAGTACTGTTCGCAATCGCTCTCACCATCCCTGCTTCGGCGCAGATTTCCGTGTACATCGGAACCGCGCCCCCGCCGGTGCGGTACGAGCAGCGTGGGCCGATGCCGGGCCCGGGCTACGTCTGGGTCGAGGGGTATTGGGCCCCGGATGGGCATCACTACCGGTGGGTGGCGGGGCGTTGGGAGCGTCCGCCCTACGAAGGGGCATATTGGTCTCATCCCCACTACGATCACTATCGTGAAGGCTGGAGATTGCATGAAGGCCACTGGGATCGCGAGGATCACGACAGGGATCGCGAACATGACCGTGACGAGGACCACCACGATCATTGAACGACACGATCATTAGCGATTGAACTATGGCCGAAGTTTAACGCTTTCGCCCACGGCTACCAGGAAGATGGCGCTCTTGCCTTCGGCATGTGGGGAGAAGAAGCGGATCACGTCGTCGTCGTAAAAGGTGAGGCCGGTGGCGCCCAGGCGCTGGGCATAGGCTGCGAGGTACAGCTTGCCGCCGAGGATGCCGGCCTCAAGCTGTACGGCGCGATAGCCGCGGTTTCCAAAGCGATCGAAAACCGGCTTTAAGTCGGCCAGAAAGAAAATATCCGCGGCGGCGTCGGCAGGCAACTGCTGCTCCAGTCCGAGGTAGCCCGCTTCGTTGCGAAAGTTTCCCTGCTTCAGACATTCGAGAGTTCCACGGTCGCGGTGGAAGACGTACGCTCCGGACTCGAGACCTTCGACGGCGTGGACAATCAGGTAGAGATGGTTGAGTTGAGATCCGAACGGATTGAGGAAATCGGCCGGTATGCCGCGCGTCGCCCGGTCGAGCATGGTGGAGAGCTCGGTCAGGCTGATCGGTGAGCGTGCAAACTGGCGGCTGGAACCGCGACGCAGGATGACCTGCTCGATGGGATCGCGGGGCATTTCCGCGTCGGATAAGGGCGTGAGTTGAACGATGGGTCCGGCAGGCGGCGGAAGGTTCGTCATGCGAGTGGGATCCAAGGGAGTGCGTCCGCGCCATGCTGCAACCTCTTCGGCCGAATCGAGCGAAGACGCGGCGTGCATTTCGCGCATGAGCGGATAGTCAATCTCGTCCCGTGAGAGTGGGACAGTTTCGAACCCGAGTGGGGAGACATCTGCAAGCACTTGGGGAGCGGTTTGCGAAGGGGGAGCGGGTTGCGCAGAAAGCCCGGAGTCGTGACCCAAGGCCACCAGCGAGAAGGCCACCTCGCGCTGGGGATCTACATCCAGCAGGCGGTTTACCGTCGCGTCCACAAACCCGCACACTACTTTGGCGGGCAGGCCCAAGGCGGTGGCGACGGCCAGCAGGTTGGCCAGCAGAGTGCCGTTGTCCCAGCCAAAATGGCGATAGGTGCGGGCCTGATACTTCCAGGCATTGCGCCAGTAGGTGCAGGTGCAGACGATGGTGAGCGGCGCGTGAGCGATGGCAGGTTCACCGCCGGTGGCCTCGACCAGGACGCTGCGATAGTCTCCGGCGCGCAGTTGGCGCAGGCCGAACTCGGCGGGAGCGAAGTGATAGACGCCTGCCGGAAGGTTGGCGAGGTCGCCGCAGATGAGGTAGAGCTCGACCTCGTAGAGCGCTCCGGTGCAGGCGGCGGCGCGAAAATAGATTTCGCCACCCGAATATTTTCTCTGCCGGGTGATGCCTGCCGAAAGGTACAGGAGTTGGGCTACGGCCTCCAAATCCGGCGCGGAATTGATCTGGGCGGGGACGCTGGCGGCGATGGCAGAAAGGGCAGCGACTCCAGTTTGGCGTACTTCGGCTGGCATGCGCGCTGGCTCCAGCGCTGGGTAGATCTTGAAGGGCAAGGGCTGGTTGGCGAAGTCCAGGAAATGCGGGTTGGTACGAACGCTGGTGTAGGAATGCTTGGTAGCTTCGTGGTAGTTCCAGGCAGCTTCGGCGTTGGCGTTGGTGGGCATGGCTGGGGTGCGAAGCTTGACAATGGTAGCGCACAAGCCTACGATTGATATTGAACAAGAACGTTTTTCTTACTCTTACTCTTACAGCTCTTCTTGTGAACCAAGTTAGCCTATCTGAAAATTGACTCTCCTGATTGAGCGCTCTGAGGAGAAGTCTGAGTCATGACTGTTGATCCGGGGATCTTTCCGACGTCAAACCCGAGGGGTCAAGTTTCATGTTTGGCAAGAAGAAAGGGACAATGAAAAACATCAAGTTCGTTGTGAAAGTGAACCGCGGCGGCGCGCATGCCCCTCAATACGTGCTGCGGATTGATCGGCTTCCCATACAAACGACAACCAACCGCAAGCTGGCCCTGGTGATGGGGAGATTTACAGCTGAAGACGCGGTTAAATCCATGCAAAACTCCCACTGCAACCCAGAGCTGGTATCCGTACGAGTTGGCGCCTAGCATTTTCTGAATGAAGGTGTGGCGCGGACCTGCTGTGTGCGAAGCGAAGCGGGCCCTTGCCCGCGAATGTTCGGCTATTGGCTGGGACGACCTGCGCATTTCAGTGCGATCGTTTCAGTGCGATCCTGACACGCAAGCGGATCACTTTGTGGGGCTACCCGCAACCGCCGGAACCGGAGTCGCCGACTTCAGTTGTTCCAGTTGTGCCAGCACCTCTTTCCAATCACCCTGGTCCTTTTTCGTCTTAATCGAAGCCGAGAGGTCGGAATAAAAGTCGAGAATGTTGGCGCGCAGCTCCGGGGTCGTGCGATCGAACTTCTTGTCCGCCAACTGATCCAGCAACTTTGCGTAGGTGTCGTCGGCTAGCGAGTACTCCGCCGCTTTGGTCGGTTTACCACTATCGAGATCCGTGTTGGGAAGCTGAAGGGAATTATCGCGCTCTGCGTGCAGGAAGGTCCGGTATTGATCGACGGTCGCATTGATGCTCTTGAAATACATGTCCTCGGTCTGCGGAGTCGGATCCTTGAAGCCCAGCCCCTTGAAGGGACCAATTCTCGGCATGTAACGCAAGAATATTGCCAGGACCCGGGCTCCGAATCCGGGCTTGGTGTAGTCCTTCCCCCACTCCTTTTCGTAGCTGGAGCGCGAAAGACGGTAAAGGAACTCTTTTTTTGCGAAGTCGGGGCGCTCAGCCATTATCTGCTTCTTATGGGTCTGTAGGGCTACCTGCGTCATTTCTGGGATCAGCCGGCTGACGGAGAAACGATAGGTGCCGACAGAGAGATCTTCATGAGCGATCACATCCTTGAAGTCCAGTCCGTATACCACCGGGAAGACTCGCTCCAATAGGGGCTTTGACACTTGAAACCCGATGAAATCGTGGTACTGCTGCGATGCATAACGATTCTTCGCCACCTGCGCCATGTCGAAGCCGAACTCCGTTTTTATGTGTGCCGTCTTATCCTGCGCATACGTGACGACCTTGCCGTACTTCTTTTGAAGTTTTGGGAACTCAATGGCCACCGACTGGTTCACTGTTGGGTGGCCGGTGATGTCTGACGTATAGTGGGCCAGCGCGCCGAGAGCGAAGGCATATTCGTTAACATCGGCGCTTTCGAGCAACAACTCGTGAACGAAGTCTCCGGTACGAACGTAGTGCACGAGGTTGCTGAATTGCTTGTTACCGAAAGGGTAATAACCCAGATCCTGGATGACGGCGCCTCCGTAGGCATAGGCATGCGCTTCTTTGATCTGATCGTCCGAGAGACCGGGATATCGCTTGAGCAACAGGGGGCGGATCTCGTCGGACCAGAGCAGGTCTACGACTTCCTCGTGGGTCAAAACAGAGTAAGCGAACGAAGGGCCGCCGCACATCACCACGATGAGAAGAACTGTCACTATGCGCTGAGCCAGCAGGCGCCAAAGGGCGGTTGCGGCGCGGAGCCACGGGGATGAGTGCATGGCGCTGGTGAAACCAGATCTTTGCATGGGTTCGTGAACCTTCCAGGCGATCTAAGACAATCTCCAGAAACCAGTCTGGCATTGATATTGATGCGATTCTGATCAAGAGTGTACAGTTCGGGCCGGTAATTGCCTGTACAGAGGTTCCTGTAGGTCATAGGCCTGTAGGTCATAGGAAAGAACACGCGAGCCCTGGGGTTAGGTGCGCGCCAAGAGCGATCCGCCGCGACGACCTGCTCGTCTTTTTTTGGTCAAATCAGTTTCGGTCAAATCCGCCCGAGAAGCAGAAGAATGAGAACGATGAGGAGGATCAGCCCCAATCCTCCGGTCGGAGCGTAGCCCCAGCTTCGACTATGCGGCCACCGCGGCAGCGCCCCAAGGAGCGCCAGGATCAAGATCACGATCAATATAGTTCCAAGCACGTCTTGCTCCTTTGTTAAGGATTCATGATTATGGATCTATGAGCAAGGTGCAGCCTCTCCCGAAGCTGCACCCGGTAGAACCGCTACATCGAAATGCTGATCGCAATTCCAACGTTGGGATACCTGCGGTCGAACAGATAGTAGCCGTTATCGACATAGGTGACGTAGACGTCGTCGGTGTCGTACCAGTCATTCGCCCAGTATCCTGGCCATGGGTCAACCATGCTGAACCAATAGCCGTCGTATTGGAAGCGGGGATATCCGCCCACCACGAGGAAGGGGAGGCCGTAGATGCGGAACCCGTGGTCCTGACCAAAATATCCGCGGAAACGATCGTCAGGAATGCGGTAGCCGTTGTAGCCGCCGCGTTGCTGCCAGTTGCGGTGGTCGGAATCCCAGCGTTGTGAGCGATGCTCCTGCCAGGCAGCCTGCTGGACACGCTGTTGTTCGTGCGTGCGCTTGGGACGTTGATTGCCTCGCTGCTGCTGGGCGTGTTGTTGCTGGTTGTTCTTGCTCTGACGCTGCTGCTGCTGGGCGTGTTGTTGCTGGTTGTTCTTGCTCTGACGCTGCTCTTGCTGAGCCTGTTGTTGCTGCTTTGCGTGCCGTTGCTGCTGTGCGTGTTGCTGTTGTTGTGCGGGTTGTTGCTGGTTGTTCTGGTTCTGACGCTGCTGTTGCTGCGCATGCTGTTGCTGAGCCGGCTTTTGCTGCTGAGCGGGCTGCTGTGGCTGCTGTTGCTGACGTTGCGGTTGAGCATGCTGCTGCTCGGGCTTGGCTTGCTCGTGCTTGCTCTGTTGCTGTTGGGGATGGTCTTGCTTTGCGCCCTGCTGGTCCTGCTGTGCATACGCAGGAGCGGCGATTCCGAGAAGCAAAGACAGAACGGCTGTGCTGGTGATTCCAATTACTTTCATAGGTGCTACCTCCAGAACTACTCGGTACGTGTGCTTGCTCTAGCGCAAGCTTCCTGTTGTCGCGTTGATCGCGCTGCCTATGGATTCGCCGGACACGAGAAGTTCAACTCTCCGGTTCTGCTGCCGTCCGGAGGAGTCATCGTTTGAGGCTACCGGCAAAGTGTTGCCGTAGCCCCGGGCTGAAACCGAATTCGTCAACACACCTTGTTGCACCAGGTAGTCGCGCACGGATCCAGCGCGATTCTCAGACAAGGTTTGATTCATTTGGTCGCTGCCCACATTGTCCGTATAGCCGCCGATTTCAATGTTGAGGCCAGGGTAGGCGAGCAGAATGCCGGCGACTTTCGCCAGCTTCTCCCGCGCGCCGGGCTTCAACGAGTATTTTCCGGTGTCAAACAATACGTCGGACATGCTGACGATGAGTCCCCGCACGCTGTCGCGAGTCTGGAGAATGGAATTCAACTGCTCGGACAATCGCGTGCGCATGGCCACCTTGTCGGTTTCCGCTTGTTGCGCGCTCTGCTATGATTGCTGCGCGGCTAAGCGGGATTGTTCCGCATCAGCCTGGGCTGCAGAAAGTGCATTGGCTGACGTGGCAACGTCGGCGCGGGCTTTTTCGGTATCAGATTCGGCCTGAGTCTTTGCCGCTCGAGCATTCGCGGTGTCGGACTCGGCTTGCTCTTTCTGGCGAATCGCGTCATCGGCCTGCCCCTGCGATTTCGCCTGAGCATCCGCTGAATCCTGACGTTCGTTCGTCAGCCGTACCTGGTCCATCTTCTCGACCGCGATTGCGCGGGCATCTTCAGCAGTCTGCACCGCCTCGCGAGCGACCGCGATCAGCGGATTGTTCTCGATGTGTTTTTTGGTGGCATATTCATCCGCATTGTTCATTAACTGGACAGCGCGCTGATAGCTGTCGCTGGCATACTGTTCGGCGCCCTCGGATTGCGCGATGCGCAGGGCATTTCGCGCCTCGAAGAACTCCAATGGCAACCTGGCATTCAGAATCACCGGGTCGAATTTGTAGCCGGTGGGAATGTAGCCGCCGCGCTCCATCAGTTCGTACTTTGCATTTACCGCTTCGGTGGTTCCCCGGGTATCGTCGCGAACCACGTTCTCCAGGACAACCACGTTGCTGGGCTGCCGCACGGCGTAATAAGGTTCCGCGGTCACAATCAGAGCGAAGGCCTGGAGGTCGGTGGTGACGCGCAGTTTGCTGCGATGGTTGTCGCCGACTAAAACCTCGCCCAGGTTCATGGCGCGGCCTTCGGGCGAAATTGCCCACAAAACGTAGGTCAGGTACTCATTGCCGAAGGTCGTCGGTTTCTGCAAATTGCCAAATTCCGCTTCGATCTCGATGGATCCGCGCCGGCTGTTCACTTCGGCTTTACCATCCGCTGAGCCCATCAAGTCCGTGCCCGCGAAATCCAGCTTGGTGGAGCCGCTGCGATGCTTGTAGTTGACGGCCTGCACGCTACGGCTGACTACGGTGACGTGGAATGTCGGCGTGTGAGCCATGGGTTCGACGACCAAGGTTGTTTGAGTGGTTTGAGCAAATGCGCTCATACTGAGGGTGATTCCGACTGCTAACAAAAGCTTTGATTTCAAGGCATCTCCTTGCGGACAGACGTCCGTCCGCTGTGTTGCGTTGTATGTAATCTTGTGTGAGTGCGTTTAGAGCTTCTTGGCTGGTTATCCCTTAGACCATCCTTTACATCCACATCATCCTTTAGGTGCCAACGTGGATTCGGGAAAGGGAATTAAAGAGTCCAAAAACATTCAGGATCCACAGAACCACGGCGATGACCACGACGCCGTTCAAGATTGATTTGATGGTTCCCTGCATGGGAATGAAGCGATTCACAAGCCACAGGAGGACACCCACCACGATGAGAACTTCGAGCAGTTGAATTAGAGGCATATTCACCTTTCTTGATTCGCGGGCTACCGCCTCTCATCGGTCCTGAAGCTGTTGCCCTAATTTGTGGGTTCGAAGAGTTCTTCAGGGTCGGAGTTCTCAGGGTCGAATCGGATTAGCGGTAGATGAATAATGACGGGTCTGGGCCTTCGTGTCTGAGCAAGATAGCTCACATACAAAGATACCTGCCGCACATCCCATGGTTTGATCGGGGTCAGGGAACACCACGAAACCGAAGACGGTCAATCTTGACCAGTTCTTTGTGGATGATCTGTGCCATAGTGGTAGGAGCAGATCATTTGACGAGGGCTATGGCAAAACGAGAATGTTCGCAGTGCGGTGGTGAGTTGGTTCTGGCGGTGCGTGCTAACCAGCCGCAGACGAATAATGATGGGCCGAGCCTGCTGACTAGCGCATTTACAAGCTGGAGATGCGGCACGTGTGGCAGTGCCTTTACGGCAGCGCAACTTCGGGAAGACAAGCGCGGGCGGTCAAAATCTACCGATCCCGCGTGAGGGTTTAGCGGGCCATTCTTAGCAGGATATTGCTGTGCTAGTCCCCCGACGGCATTAGTTCGTCGGATGCCTCCCAACAAGCAGCCATCAGCGCTGGATCGGTCATTTCTGGGTCGACTTCTGCCGCGGAAGTCGCGATGGCCTTGTCATGGCCCGTCTCCGCTTTGATACTGCGATCGACGATGGCAGAGAACTGCGCCTCCTCAGTTGAGCCTTCGAGCGCCATGGTGGATGCGGCGCCGTTGGTGATGACCTGCTGTACTGCGTCGAAGTATCCGGTTCCGACGAAGCGCTGGTGCTTTACGGCTTCATAACCGGCATGCTGCTCGCGGAGGAATTCCTTTTCCTGAAGGCGAGAGTAAGCGGTCATGCCAGCTTGCTTGTAGCCGCGCGCGAGTTCGAACATGGCGAAGTTGAGCGTGTGGAATCCTGCCAGCGTGATGAACTGGAACTTGTAGCCCATGACTGCCAGCTCGCGTTGGAAGCTGGCGATGGCTGCGTCGTCCAGATTCTTCTTCCAGTTGAACGAGGGCGAGCAGTTATAGGCTAGCAATTTGCCGGGATGGACGTGGTGGACGGCCTCGGCGAATTCGCGCGCTTCGTCGAGGTCGGGCTTGGAAGTTTCGCACCAGAGAATATCCGCATAGGGGGCATAGGCAATGGCGCGGGCGATGGCGGCCTTTAATCCTCCTCGAATGTGGTAGAAGCCTTCGACGGTGCGCTCGCCGGTCAGGAATTCGCGGTCGTGCGAGTCAATGTCGCTGGTCAGAAGATTGGCGCTGTCGGCATCGGTGCGCGCCATGATCAGCGTGGGGACGCCCATCACATCGGCTGCTAGCCGGGCTGCGACCAGTTTCTGGATTGCTTCTGTGGTCGGAACCAGCACTTTGCCTCCGAGGTGGCCGCACTTTTTGGCCGATGAAAGCTGGTCCTCGAAATGGACGCAGGCGGCGCCCGCTTCAATCATGGCCTTCATCAACTCGAAGGCGTTGAGGTTGCCGCCGAATCCGGCTTCGGCATCGGCGATGAGCGGAGGAAACCAGTTGATGTCAACATCATCGTTATTGTTGCCTTCGGCGTGGTGGATCTGGTCGGCGCGCGTCAGGGCTTGATTGATGCGGCGCACCAGGTTGGGCACGCTGTCGGCGGGATAGAGACTTTGGTCGGGGTACATCTGGCCGGAATTGTTGGCGTCGGCCGCGACCTGCCAGCCGCTTACATAGACGGCCTTCAATCCAGCCTTGACTTGCTGGACGGCTTGGTTGCCGGTCATGGCACCGAGCGCGGGAACGTAGGATTCTGCTTCGTCGTGGAGCAGGTTCCATAACCGTTCCGCGCCGTGGCGGGCGATCGTGTGTTCGATCTGGAACGAGCCGCGAAGACGGTTGACATCGTGTTGGGTGTACGGACGAGTGATACCGCGCCACCGCGGGCTGGTCTGCCAGTTGCTGATCTTCGAATTGCTGATCTGTGAATTGCTGGTCTGCGAGTTGCCATTTTGACCGTTGGAGGTCGACATTTGTTTGTCCCCGCTCTAGAGTCTCCGTACTCATGCAGTAGATGCCGGATTGCACTTCCCAGGCAAACCGCGCTGTCCGCCCGGTTCCACTGGTCCGAAATGACCTAGTGGGCACGACTTGCGCCGGTGAATGGCTATGATGTTGACTATGAATGCCATGACTTTTCTTCAGAAGGATGCTGGTGAGAGCCAGAGCCGGACCCAGATGGAGACGGGCATTCTTACCCCGGAAGCCCGTGCATTCCTGTCGAAACTTGCGGCTGCATTCGAGCCCCGGCGGCAGGAACTGTTGGCGCGGCGGCGAACCGTGCAAGAGGACATCGATAACGGCAAGCTTCCGGACTTTCTGCCGGAGACGGCTGGAATCCGCCAAAGCGATTGGAAGGTGGCACCGATACCGAAGGACCTGCGCGATCGCCGCGTTGAAATTACCGGGCCGGTCGATCGCAAGATGATCATCAACGCGTTGAACTCGGGGGCCAGTGTGTTCATGGCCGACTTCGAAGACTCGAATTCGCCGACCTGGAACAACAATATTGAAGGCCAGCACAATCTGCGGGACGCGGTTCGGGGAACGATTCGGTACGAGAGTCCGGAGGGAAAGCGGTATCAAGTTGGGCCGAATCCGGCGACGCTGTTTGTGCGGCCGCGGGGATGGCACCTGGACGAAAAGCACTTCCTGGTGGATGGGAAGCCGATCTCGGCGTCGCTGTTTGATTTTGGTCTGTTCTTTTTTCACAACGCCGCGGCCTTGCTGAGCAAAGGGACTGGTCCTTACTTCTACCTGCCGAAGATGGAGAGTCATTTGGAGGCGCGGCTGTGGAACGACGTGTTCTGTTTTGCCCAGGATGAATTGGGTGT
>WNEZ01002347.1_pt1 | contig 27957 bp, 21 predicted proteins | sample 5400521 | NCBI WGS metagenome assembly WNEZ01 (sample SAMN13153339, study PRJNA577476) | soil metagenome | isolation source: 120 cm saprolite under Douglas fir tree site 2 hole 1 replicate 1 | place: USA:California | collected 2015-04-18
GACCTCGGTCTTCTCGCTGCAGGTCGAGACGAACAGCAGATATTTCTGCCGGTTGTCGAAAAACCGGAAGCCGGCGGGCGCAACGTCGGCCGCGGCGGCGCCGTTCAGCGGCTTTCCGGCCGGCGGCGACAGCGTGCTTGGCGCCGACGGTGACGCGCCACGATACTCGGACAGATAGGCGCGGACCTTGTCGAGGGTGCCGGTGGTGATCCTTGCGCCGTCGCGCAAGCGCGACACCAGCTTGCCATCGTTGACGACGCGCCGCCCAAACGTGGATTCGGCGGTTTGGGTCGCGCGGCAGTAATCCCGGATCTCGCCGAGAATCTGATCGGCGGTGGCGGTGGTCTGCCGCTGACGTTCCTCGACCCGCATGGCGAACTCCCCGCGGTTTTGATCCCTGACGCAATCAAGTGACGGACGTCAGGTTACGTCAACCACAATCGGAGTGGGCAACGGATATGGGCATGTGCCCACCTATTTCACGCGAACCGGTCTCCACCCCGGATCAAGTCCGGGGCAGGCTTTCACCGGAAAACGCTCTGGCCGCTTACCGTGCCCGACGCGAGAAATACGAGATCAGCACCGGCAGCGTCACCAGAATGACCAGCGGCGCCAGCATCATGCCGGTGACCACCACCACCGCCAGCGGCTTTTGCACCTGCGATCCGATGCCCGCCGACAGCGCCGCCGGCAACAGCCCGACCCCGGCGACGACGCAGGTCATCAGCACCGGCCGCAGTTGAAGCTCGCCGGTGCGGATCACCGCCCTCGCCCGGTCAAAGCCTTCGTCGATCAATTGATTGTATTGCGACAGGATAATAATGCCATCCATCACGGCAATGCCGAACAGCGCGATGAACCCGATCGCCGCGGAGACGCTGAACGGAATGCCCGAGATCAGCAGCCCGAGCACGCCGCCGAAGATCGCCATCGGAATCACGCTCATGGCGAGCAGCGTGTCGATCATCGAACCGAAATTGAACCACAACAGCACCGCGATCAGCGCGAGGCTGATCGGCACCACGATCGACAGCCGCTTGATGGCGTCCTGCAGATTGCCGAATTCGCCGACCCATTCGAGCCGCGATCCCGGCGGCAGCTGGACCTGGGCCGCGACCTTGTCCTGCGCCTCCCTGACCGCGCCGCCGAGGTCGCGTTCGCGCACCGAGAATTTGATCGGCAGATAGCGTTCCTGCTGTTCGCGGTAGATGTAGGCCGCACCCGAGACCAGGTTGATGGATGCAACTTCGCTCAAGGGGATCTGCGTGATGGTGCCGTTCGGGCCCGCCGCACCGATCCGCAAATTCTGGATCGCCTCGGCGCTCTTGCGATATTCGGGGGCGAGGCGGACGATGATCGGAAAATGCCGGTCGCTGCCGGGTTCATAGAGATCGCCGGCGCTGTCGCCGCCGATCGCCACCTTGATGGTGGCATTGATATCTCCCGGCGCGAGCCCGTAACGGGCCGCCTTGGCGCGATCGATATCGATCTGGATGGTGGGCTGGCCAAGCGAGGTGAACACCGCCAGATCGGTAATCCCCTGCACGGTGGACAGCACGGACTTGATCTTGTTGGCGGTGTCGCTGAGCGCCTGCAGATCGTTGCCATACAACTTGATCGAGTTTTCGCCCTTCACGCCGGAGACGGCTTCGGAAACGTTGTCCTGCAAGTATTGCGAGAAATTGAACTCGACGCCGGGAAACTTGTCCTGCAGCTGCCCCAGCAACTGCGCGGTGAGTTCGTCCTTGTCATGCGTGCCCGGCCATTCGTTGACCGGTTTTAACGGCGCGAAGAACTCGGCGTTGAACAGGCCCGCGGCGTCGGTGCCGTCGTCGGGGCGGCCATGCTGCGACACCACCGCTTCCACCTCGGGGCGGCTGCGGATCATCTTGCGCATCTCGTTGACATAGGCGTTGCCTTCCTGGAGCGAAATAGTCGGCGGCAAGGTCGCGCGAATCCAGAGATTGCCCTCCTCGAGCTTGGGCAGGAACTCCAGTCCCAACAGGCGGCCGAAGACGATGGTCATCACCACAAGCCCCGCGGCCGCCGCCATCACCAGATTTCGATTGGCGACGGCCCAGTTCAACACGGGAACGTAGAGCCGATGCAGGAACGCCATGATCCGGGTTTCGGTTTCGTGCATGTGCGAGGGCAGGATGATCGCACTCAACGCAGGGGTCACGGTGAAGGTCGCGAGCAACCCGCCCGCCAGCGCATAGGCATAGGTCCGCGCCATCGGCCCGAAGATGTTGCCTTCGACGCCGCTCAGCGTGAACAGCGGCAGGAACGCGGCGATGATGATGGCGGCGGCAAAGAAAATCGACCGCGACACGTCGGCGGCGGCCGAGAGAATGGCATGGCTCTTCATGCCCATGGTGGTGTCGAATGAGATATGGCTCTGCTCGGCTTCCGAAAGCGCTGTGGTCTGCGACAGCCGGCGGAAGATCGCTTCCACCATGATCACGGTGGCGTCCACGATCAGCCCGAAATCGATCGCGCCGACCGACAGCAGGTTGGCGGATTCGCCGCGCAACACCAGAATGATCACGGCGAAAAACAGCGCGAACGGAATGGTGGCGCCGACGATCAGGGCGCTGCGCAGATCGCCCAGAAAAATCCATTGCAACAGCACGATCAGCAGCATTCCCAGCACCATATTGTGCAGCACGGTCGCGGTGGTGATGTCGATCAGATCCTTGCGGTCGTAGATTCGCTCGATCCGCACGCCCGGCGGCAGGATGCTGGAGTTGTTGATCGAGTTGACGAGCTCCTCGACGCGCAGAATCGTCGGCGAACTTTGCTCGCCACGGCGCATCAGCACGATGCCCTGCACGATGTCGTCGTCCTGATCGAGGCCGGCGATGCCGAGCCGCGGCTTCTCGCCGACGGTCACGGTAGCGATATCCTTGACCAGCACCGGATTGCCGCCGCTTTGCGACACCATGGTGCTGGCAAGATCGTCGATGGAACGGATCAGGCCGACGCCGCGCACGACGGCGGATTGCGCGCCGATGTTGACGGTATTGCCGCCGACATTGATGTTGGAGTTGCTGACGGCCTGCAGCAGTTGCGGCAGCGTCAGGCCGTAGGCGATCAGCTTGTTGAAATCGACCTGCAATTCATAGGTCTTGGTCTTGCCACCCCACCCGGTGACGTCGATCACGCCGGGCACGGCGCGAAAGCGGCGCTGCAGAACCCAGTCCTGCAGCGTTTTCAGGTCGAGCACGCTGTAATTCGGCGGACCGGCCAAGCGGTAGCGGTAGATTTCGCCGATCGCGCTGAGCGGCGAAATTCCCGGCTGCACGTTGCCGGGCAACGGCGCCAGTTGCGACAGCCGGTTCAGCACCTGCTGCAGCGCTTCGTCATAGGTGTAGTCGAACGAAAACTGCAGTTTGACGTCCGACAATCCGTACAGCGAGATGGTGCGGATCGTGCGCAGGTTCTTGATGCCCGCGACCTGGGTCTCGATCGGAATGGTGATGTAGCGTTCGATCTCTTCCGACGACAACCCCGGACTTTGCGTCACGATGTCGACCATCGGCGGCGTCGGGTCGGGGTAGGCTTCGATATTGAGCTGCTTGAATGCGATCAGGCCGCCGATTATCACGACGGCGAACAGGCCTACCATCAAATAGCGGCGGCTGACTGCAAGGGCGACGAGGCGATCCATTCAGATCGGGCTTTCAATGGGCTGAGTTAGCTGCCGGATGCGGCGCGATCGATGAACAGGCTGCCTTTCGTCACAATCTGCTCGCCGGGTTTCAAATTGCCCTCGACCTCGACGAGATCGCCATTGGTGAGGCCGGGTTTGATCTGGCGCAGTTCGATCGACTTGTCCTCGTGCGCGACCCACACCCGCACCTGACCGCCCTCGTAGATCAGCGCCTGTTTTGGCACGCCGATCGCCGGGTGATCGCCGGCAGAATAGATCGTGACATTCGCGAACATTTCCGGCTTCAACAGACCGTCCTTGTTATCCACGGTGGCGCGGACCAGAAGCCGGCGGGTCGCTGGATCGATCGCCGCGGAAACATAGTTGATACGCGCCGTCAACGGGCGGCCCGGCAGCGCCAGCACATTGATGCCGATCTCCTGCCCCACCGAAACCCTCGACGCATCGGTTTCGCGGACGAAGGCCGTGAGCCAGACCGTAGAGAGGTCGCCGATCACGAATACCGGATCGCTGGCGCCGGAGTTCACATATTGGCCGGGGCCGACCTTTCGCTGCACGACCGTGCCCTTGATCGGCGAGAAGATGGTGGTATTCGGATCGATGCGGCCCTTTTCCTGAAAGGTCGATATCGCCTCGTCGGTCAGGCCGAGAATTCGCAATTTGTTGCGCGCCGCCTCCAGCGCCGTTTGCGACGAACGCAAATCGTTCTGCGCCTGGATCAGGGCGGCCTGGGTCTGCTGATAATCCTTGAGCGGAACGGCCTTGCCCTCGAACAGATCCTTGGCGCGCGTGTCCTGTATCCGCGCGAGATCGAGTGCCGATTTTGCCTTGTTCAAGCCGGTCATGGCCGTGATGAAATCGTTTTGCGCCTGCACGGTGTCGGCCGCTTCAATCACGAACAGCGGCTGCCCTTGCGTGACGCTGTCGCCCGGCCGGACCATCAGTTTCGTGACACGGCCGGCATAGGGCGAAAACACCGGCGTCGAGCGATCCTCATCGACCGCGACCTTGCCTTCGGTCACGGTCTCGGCCCGGAACGTGCGCTCAGTCACAGGCTCGATGGTCAGGCTGGCCCATTCGGCCGGGGTCGGGGTGTAACGCTGCAATCCCTTGCGGGACTGGCTCGACACCTCGGAATGTCCCTGCGTTACCCCACTAATATGCGTGAGCCCAAACAAGATAGCGCCGGCAAGCCCCAGCAGGGCCGCGCCGACGGCCCATTGCTTCTGGCTAAGCATCTGCAATCGCTTGATAAAATTCGACAACATGGAGCCCGGTCACTTCGGCGATGATTCCGGCAGCGATTGCCTCATCGATGCGGTAATAGTGCCCAATTGATGTTTCAAACAAACTAAAAAGCGCGAATAACCGTAGCGTTTAGAGTTAAAATTTTGAGAGGCGGCACGGCCTCCCCGCTTGTCCGTCGTCCCAGGCCTTGTCACAAGGTCGGTCCGGCACGCTACGTCCGACAGCGACCGATCACGTCAGCGCCGGCCATTGCGGCGGATGGCTGCCGAGCGGCATTGCCGGGCGCGCCCAGAACGCCGGTGTCTTTGACAGCACGGCCGAGTGCGTGACCGATCGCAGCGGACCGAAGCCGGATGGAATTTCCTCGATAAAGGGCATCACCATCTCGCTCTTCAAATCCTCGGTGTTGAAACCGTCGGCGACGCGGCCGAGATTCCACAGCCAGCGTCCGGTCCGCGCCAGCGACACGCGGACATGCCAGCTGCCGCCTTCACGCGACTGGCGCGCCTTCGCCATCATTGCGCCGAACGCCATCAGATAGCCGGTGGCGTGATCGAGCATTTGCGCCGGCAATTCCTTCGGGCCCTCGACGCCGGCGGCCTGGCCTTCGGCGTGATTGAAACCGGTCGACGTCTGCACCAGCGAGTCGAAGCCGCGACGCTCCGCCCACGGTCCGGCATGGCCGTAGGCCGACATCGAGACGTAGACGATACCGGGATTGATCTTGGCGGCCTCCTCCGGCGAGAAGCCAAGCGCTGCAATCGCTTGCGGACGATAGCCTTGCGAGACGATATCGGCCCGCGCCAAGAGACCGCGAAACACGTCCCGCCCCTGCTCGCTCTTGAGTTCGACAAAACTCGACAGCTTGCCGCGGCCGGTATCAATGGTGAGCCAGGGGATTGCGGGCAGATCGGGACTGGAAATCAACAGCACATCGGCGCCATGCACGGCGAGCGTGCGGCCCGCGACGGGACCTGCAATCACCCGGGACAGATCGAGCACGCGTACCCCCGCCAGCGGGCGATCACCCTCGGGCCAGGGTTTTGGCGCGGCCTCGCCGATTTTCTCGATCGAGACCAGCGGCAATTCGGCAAGCGCCTTGGCGTGCGGCGACGCCGACCATTCCTCGTGCGAGCGTATCATCGCGACCACGCCGCCAGCGGCATAGGCCGCGGTCTCAAAAGCCTCGGCGTCCCACTGCATCAGCGCGGCCTGAACGTCATCGCGCTCCGGCCTGCAGGTCAACACCTTGCAGACGGCGTCGCGGTGATGCCTGAAATTGGTGTGCAACCGCACGAAGCGCTGGTCGCGGGTTTGGTAGATCCCGGCGATGACATCCCAGGTCGGCGGAGGTGGCTTGCCGTCGACGCGCAAATAGCGTTCGGAGCGGCATTCGACGACAGCGTGACGCATGTCGACCGCGACATCCTGGCTTTGCCCGCTGCGCAATTTCCAGACGTGCGCGGCAGCCAGGCCCGTCACGACGACGCTGGCTTGCGCCGCGGCGGCGACGCGAAACGATGACGGCAGTTGCGGTTCTTCCCCCGTCAGCGTGACGGTATCCAGCGCGGAAGGATCGCCGCCGGCGGATGTCCAGATATCGCTGAGAATTTCTCGGGGACTTTGCATGACAATCTCTGTTCCGTACGTTTAAGGCTGCCTTACCATGGAGGGAGTTGCAATGGCTGCCATCGATCCGTTGACCGCCGGGGGCGTTCTGCTTGCGACTGCCGCAACCGATGCGGTCTATGTGATGTTCACCTCGGCCGTGGTGGCGCGCCGGCGTGTGCCTGCGGCGACATGGAGCAGCGTATGGTATCTGCTCTCGTCTTACGCTGTCATCAGCTATACGGAAAACTGGGTTTATGTCGCCTTCGCGGCGCTCGGTTCGTGGCTTGGCGCATTTGCATCGATCACATTCCTGCACCGGCCGCCCGGTGGTCCGCCGATCGGCGCCGCGCCGGAATAGTTTTGGCGTCATTGCGAAGAGCGCAAGCGGCAAAGCAATCCGGACTTGCCGTGATGAACTATGGATTGCTTTGCGGAGCCTGTCGTCGGGCGCGCATTCGCGCGACCCGTTTCGTCATTGCGAGCGAAGCGAAGCAATCCATTGTGCCGCGCAAAGAAAGAATGGATTGCTTCGTCGCAAGGGCTCCTCGCAATGACGCCTCTATAGTTCTGGATACGACTTCGTCCTCGCGGCGCGATGCGCCCGAGGCGTTGATGAATCTTCCGCCCAAAGAGGGCGTGGGGAACGCCGGGTGCCCGTTGCACCCGCAGCCTCGTGTGCGCTTGGCATTGGTAAAAAGCACACGAGTAAACGAGTACACCGGAATCACCCGGCATTCCCGCACGCAATGGTTTTAACGGTTTCCTTCGCGCTCTCCCCGGTGACCGGGCTTGTTTGCCACCGTCGTCCGCGGATATGTTTTGTCTAAGCCCGGTTGGGCCGACGCAACTCCGCGAACTTGACGCCAGCGTCGGGGCGTCAGGACCACACGACTTCGCCGTACGCTGCAACATCTCTCGTCCGCTCGCCGTTTGATCGCTCACGGATCCTTATCGAACCCGCCCTGCATCACGTTGCGCGCCTGACGCTGCCGCGTCCACCGCATCCCACCCCGCGTTCGTGACGATCGCGATACGCCCCTCTGTGGGACGGGATGGCGCGAATTTGTAGAGATGATTTGCCCGACGGGTGAAGCGAAATATTTTTGCAAATGGGGCTGGACACTGATTTGCCCGACGGGCGGTTTTTACGGAAGGCGCGCTTCCGCCTTCGCTCTTTGAGCTACGGCGGACAGATCCGCCTTCTCTTTGAGCTACGGCGGACAGGTCGCTTTGCCCAGCTTGCGGTTCTGCTACTGTCCGGATTTAAGGTGTCGCGGGTCAACAAAGGAAATAACAATGGACTTGGGTTTGAAGGGAAGAAACGCGGTCATTTCATCGGTTTCGGCGGCGCAGGCCGACAGCGCCAGCTCGTATGGTCCGATCAAGGCGGCGCTGGTGCACATGGCGAAGGGCCTTGCGCGCCAATACGCACCTAAGAAAATCCGCGTCAACGTGGTGTCGCCTGGCACCGTCTATTTCAAGGGCGGCGTCTGGCACATGGTCGAGCAGAACATGCCCAAGCGATATCGCGATACGCTCGCGCGCAATCCGACCGGCCGCATGGCCACACCGCAGGAGATTGCCAACGCGGCCGTGTTCCTGGCGAGCCCGGCTTCCTCGTTCACGACGGGTTCAAATCTCATCGTCGACGGCGCCACCTCAAACCGCGTGAATTTTTGAGCGGCGGTCCTTTAGCACGACCAGCAAATAGCCGGCGTAAACGGGGCATGTTCGCTGGTCATGACCGACCTGCCCGACCGGCAGGCGACGCAACAATATAGTAACCGCATCATTTGATCGGATGATGCGGCGGCTACGGTCGATCGCCTAAGATCGCGCATTGCCAATCTTGGAGGTTGTCATGCTCGCTCCTGCCGATGCGGCCCCTGCGGGCGTAGAACGAACCGGTAGGCCACAGTGGCCACAGGCGGCAGGGCGATCAGCCCAAGACCGTTGTGATATCGCCAAATTCGATAAGCCCGGAATCGAGCGAGACGCATTTCCGCCTTACAACCACAGAGGAACAGTCGTCGTGGGGTGCGCCTGGCTCGCATTCTACGTCATCGCGTTGTTTTGCTGACGCCCAGCCCGTGGATAGGTTGAGTCGGTAGATGGGTTGAGCTCTTCGCGAAACCCATCATAGGATGCCAACGGGTCTGGCCTTCGGGCGGCCCGATGATAAACTCCGCGACACCATCACGTCCGCGCGTCACCATGCCAGCGTGTCCGCATGACCGACTATCGTCGCAACTTCATGGCCGGGGGCAGCTTCTTCTTCGCCGTCAATCTGGCGGAGCGACGGCTTCCGTTGCTGACGCAACGTATTGACGAACTGCGTATCGCATTTCGTGAGACGCGCCGGCATCATCCGTTCACGATCGATGCGATGGTCGTGCTGCCCGATCATCTCCACGCGGTCTGGACGCTGCCGAGGGCGACGCGAATTTTGTCATGCGCTGGCGGCTGATCAAATCGACGTCCTCGCGCAGCCTCGCAACCCGGCGAACGGATTTCAGACAGTCGCGCCGCCGAAGTCGAACGCGGTATCTGGCAGCGGTGGCCTCCGACGGCACAGTGACACCCTGCAACCCACTTTCCAACCATGGCGGGTGGACCCGAACGGCTCATTGCATACACCTCTAAGACTCCTTTCCCATCCTACCAGTCGCCCCGAATGCCGGCGTTCGCCTTTTCAAAGCGGCATAACATTCGCTCCGCGTCGTAGCGCCCCTCCTTTAACGTTTCGGAATCCCATTCGCTGCGCTCGGCCGTGAAAAAGTCCCCGCCATAGACGTGAATCGAACCGGTCAAACGAGGGATCGGATTGGTCACGGAGTGAATGATGTTTTGGCCCAGGGGTTCAACATCGCCAACTGACAATGCGCGCGCCCCTGCGGCCTCCACCCGGCCGCTGCCGTCCGGCAGGCGGCGCCAAAAGATGTTGTCCTCCCGACCGCTGTAAATTCCGATCACCGCCCACATCCGATGATCGTGCGGCATGACAGTCATCATCGGGCCCCAAATCACATTGAGGATGGTGAGATCACTTGCGTGATGGAGCTTTTGGACTTCGGCGCGTTTGGGTTCCCCCAAACTCTTGATGACGGCGGCAGGTTCCGAGAGCGCACGCACCACTGCTTCGCGAACCAGCCTCTGGGAGGGGTCGGCCGTCAACGCGGCGCGGCATTCGGCAACGAAACATGCAAGATTGAACACGGAGGCACCCCTCGATCGAATGCGCCGCACGCCAGATCACGTCCGCCAAGTGTCGTCCCAGATTGCCACGCGCCGGGTCCGCGATGCTACGGTCGTCGAACCGCCACCATTTGAGCGCGCGCCTTTCCAGCCACCTCAATGAGCGTAGTCAACGAGTTCCCCTCAAATTTACTCGGCTTTGTACATCAGTGGTTCGCCTTTGGGGGTTACCTGAATGACGAGCAATTTCATTGGGTCGGATGTGCTGAGATTCCTTGTTTGCATCGGGATACCAATCGGCTCCGGATAGAGCTCGCCAGCCTTAAAGGTTTGACGTGACTTGCCCTGCTCGTCCACAGTCAACACGCCTTCCAGGACGTAAACGTAAACAGGACCCGTATGATAGTGTCTTCCGCCGGTCCAAGCGGGCGGGAGGGAGTAGTGATCTATGGTCACTTGCTGGCCCTCCAGCCCGTGAAGCGGCTCATCAAATAGAGTCTTCTTGTCAGCACCCGGCGACACATAGACCTCTTTGTGGTCCCCGGGGTGAAGTTGTTGCTTCTCTGCGGCGTAAAGATGACTCCCGACCAGTGCAGCCGAGATTGCGATGATGAAGCCAAAGCGGATTGCTGATCTGCCCATTGTACCCTCCATTGAAAAGCCTCGCCTTCTAGCGAACCGTCGGATACTTTACGAGTGAGCTTGTCATCGCTGACATATGCTGTCCAATGCCTAAATATTCTGGTATTCGATGCCGGATCGGCATGGGTACTGACATGGATCTCAGACGCATACGGACCTTCGTTGCTGTGGCCGAGCAGGGCGGTGTGTCTCGGGCTGCGCTGCGTTTGCGTATCACTCAGCCGGCCCTTTCCCGGCAGATCAGGGACCTGCAGGAGGAACTCGGCTTCAAGTTGTTCGAGCGAGTTGGTCGCCGCCTCTCGCTCACCGGAGAAGGCGAGGAGTTTCTCAGGGATTGCCGCAGTCTCCTGAGCCATGCCGGCTCGGTAGTGGAGCGGGCACAATCGCTTCGCCGGGGCAACACGGGCGTGCTGAGGGTGGCCGCTTCACCGCAGATGATCGAGAGCGTCTTCCCGATGTTCCTGCGACAGTATGCGAAGCTCTGCCCGGGGGTACAGATAAAACTGATCGAGTCGGCCCATTCTGAGCAACTGGCGAAACTCGAAACTGGTGAAGTTCACATGGCCATCAATATCATGCGGCCTGACGACCGTCGGCTCGCAGGCTGCTCGTTGATAATGTACGAGGTGTTAGCCGCGTGGGCCCCATCGCTTCGAATTAGGCAGACTAGCATGATCGACATCCGCATTCTCGCGCGGCTGCCACTGCTCCTGCCGAACTCCGGCTTCGGGTCGCGAAAACTGTTCGACGGCGCATGCCGTCTCGACCGTCTCGAGACGAACGTCGTAATCGAAAGCGTCGCGCCTCATACCTTGCTGGCTCTTGCCGAAGCAGGACACGGCGTCGCTATTATCCCGTCGAATGTCCGCATTGACAGCAAGAAATTGCGAGTCGCTTGCGTTTCGTATCGGGGAAAACTGCTTCAGGGGAACTTGGCGATTCTCTGGGACAAACAGCGACCTCTTCCCCGTTATGCCCAGAGCTTCTCGGATGCACTGGTTGCGCACATGCAAGAGATCTTTCCGATCTCCGGACCGTCGGGTGCGCGGCACGTTCGTACGCGACGACGGCGGGAATTTCGGCGAAAGGTCGTAGGTCGCGCGGCGAGATGATGGGTTTCGCTCCGCGCCGCCCTGGAACGGTGGGCACGGTTCCGCTTCGCTTTTTGAGCTATGGCGGACGAGTCGCTTTGCCTTGCGATTTTGCAATGACACTCAATGAAAATCCCTCGAAGGCGGCAGGATCCGCACGTTGCGCGGATGGCGGATCTTTTGGGCCGGGTTGTCCGGGTGCTGACGCCGGTCGTCATGCAGCGGTTCGATCAGCGCCGGGCCGGCCGGCACGGCGGGTTTTCGGCGGAGCGCGTCATTGGCGAGACCCATCAGATCATGCGAGCGATCGAACAATCGCTGGGCGACCAGATGCGTCACTTCTTCCGGGCTGCTCTGGATATAGCCCTCGACCAGAATGAGCCGCGCGCCCATCACCTCCTTGCGAAAACGCTCCATCACTTTCGGCCAGACCACGATATTGGCGATGCCGGTTTCGTCCTCCAGCGTCATGAACACGACGCCCTTGGCGCTGCCCGGACGCTGCCGCACCAGCACCACACCGGCGCAGCGCACACGCTTCTTGTCATTGGCATGGCAGACACCTTCGCAGGCGATGACGCGCTCCTTGGTAAACATCGGCCGCAAAAATTCCATCGGATGGCCCTTCAGCGACAGCCGGATGGTCTGATAATCGGCGACCACCTGCTCCGGCAGCGGCATCAGCGGCAATGGACGCGCGCTCTCGTCGGGCTGCTCGCGCGCGGTGGCGATTTCGAACAGCGGCAGCGGCACGTCATCGGGCAACCGCCGCACCGCCCATAATGCGGCGCGGCGATCGAGCCCGAGCGAGCGGAACGCATCGGCATCCGCCAGCAGGATCAGCGCGCGCTTGGGAAGCCCCGTGTCGCGAGCGAAATCTTCCAGCGAGGTGAAGAGACGGCGGGTGCGCGCGGCGACGATGCGTTCGGCCCAGTCTTCCGCAGGTGGGCTCTCACCGTCATTCCGGGGCGTCGCGGCAGCGACGAACTCCGATGTGCTATTGCACATCTGAGAATCCTTGGATTCCCCGATATGCAGTGCACATCTGAGGTCTGCGCCTAACGGCGCATCCCGGAATGACGATTGAATTTGTTTCAACCGCTCTTCGTCCGGATCGGCCCATTTGAACCCGTCGATCTGCCTAAAACCGAGCCGCACCGCGTGATAGTTTCCGCTTCTCTCTTCCAGCGTGTTCTGCGCATGGCTGAACGAGACATCGATCTCGCGCACCTCGACGCCGTTATTGCGGGCATCGCCGACGATCTGCGCCGGGGCATAAAATCCCATCGGTTGCGAGTTCAACAACCCGCAGCAAAACGCATCGGGATGGAAATGCTTCAGCCATGACGAGACATAGACCAGTTGCGCGAAGCTCGCGGCATGGCTTTCCGGAAAACCGTAGCTGCCGAATCCCTTGATCTGATCAAAACAGCTTTTCGCGAATGCCGGATCGTAGCCGCGATCGATCATGTTGTTGACCATCTTGGATTCGAATTTGCCGATGGTGCCGACATTGCGGAACGTCGCCATCGCGCGGCGCAGCCCATTGGCCTCTTCGGAGGTGAATTTCGCGGCCTCGATGGCGATCCGCATCGCCTGCTCCTGAAACAACGGCACGCCGAGGGTCTTGTGCAGCACCCTGCGCAATTCATCCTTGTCGCCATGCGCCGGCGAAGGCGACGGGTAGCTCACCTTCTCCTGGCCATTCCGGCGTCGAAGATAGGGATGCACCATGTCGCCCTGGATCGGGCCCGGACGCACGATGGCGACTTCGATGACGAGGTCATAGAATTTGCGCGGTTTCAGACGCGGCAGCATGTTCATCTGCGCGCGGCTTTCGACCTGGAACACGCCGAGCGATTCGCCCCGGCACAGCATGTCGTAGACCGGCTTCTGGTCCTGAGGGATCGTCGCCAGTTCATAACGCTTGCCCTTATGATCCGCGATCAGGTCAAAACATTTGCGGATGCAGGTCAGCATGCCCAGCGCCAGCACATCGACCTTCATCATGTTCAGGGCATCGACGTCGTCCTTGTCCCACTCGATGAAGGTGCGGTCGTCCATCGCCGCATTGCCGATCGGCACATAGGTGTCGAGCCGGTCCTGCGTCAGCACATAGCCGCCGACATGCTGAGACAGATGCCGCGGGAATTCGACCAGTTCGGTGGCGAGCTCGACGGCGAGTTCGACCATGGCGTTTTGCGGATCGAGCCCCGCCTGCTTGACCTGCATCTCGTTGAGGCCCTTGCCCCAGCTTCCCCACACCGTATCGGCCAACGCCGCGGTAACATCTTCCGTCAGCCCCAGCGCCTTGCCGACATCGCGGATCGCGCTGCGCGGCCGGTAATGAATGACGGTGGCAATGATCGCGGCGCGGTGACGGCCATATCTTCGGTAAACATACTGCATCACCTCCTCGCGCCGCGAATGCTCGAAATCGACGTCGATGTCGGGCGGCTCGAGGCGTTCCTTGGAAATGAACCGTTCGAACAACAGATCGACCTTGGTCGGATCGACGGACGTCACATCGAGCACGTAGCACACGGCCGAATTCGCCGCCGACCCCCGGCCCTGGCAGAGGATTTTTTGGCTCCGCGCATAGCGAACGATATCGTGCACGGTAAGAAAGTAATGCGCGTATTTCAGTTTTCGGATCAGGCGCAGTTCCTTGTGCAAGACCTTCTTGGTCTTGGGCGCAATCCGGATCGGAAATCTTTTGTGCGCGCCGGCCCAGGTCAGGTCTTCGAGATGGCGCTGCGCGGTCTTGCCCGGCGGCACCGGCTCGTCGGGGTATTGATATCTAAGCTGATCGAGCGAAAAATCGATGCGGTCGGCAAACCGCATGGTTTCCGTGATCGCCTCCGGAAGGTCGCGAAACAGCCGCGCCATTTCGTGTCCAGGCTTGAGATAGCGTTCCGCATTGGCTTCAAGACGCCTGCCGATGGCGTCGATGGTGGTCTTCTCGCGAATGCAGCTCAGAACATCCTGCAGCGGACGGCGCGCGGGATGGTGATACAGCACCTCATTGGTCGCCAGCAGAGGCACGCCGGCCGTCGTGGCGATGCGATAGAGCCGCATCAGACGGCGCCTGTCGTCGCCGCGATACAACAGGCTCGCCGCAAGCCACACCCCATCGGCCCGGCTGCGCTGCAATCGATCCAGAACATCAAACGCTTTTGCCGCGTTGAGGCGATGCGGCAGCATCACGGCCAGCAGCTGGCCTTCGGCGAATTCGAGGAGATCATCGAGCTTCAGATGGCATTCGCCCTTCTCGGTATCGTCGCCTCGTTTGCCGCGGGTCAGCAACTGGCATAGCCGGCCGTAGGCGGCGCGGTCGCGCGGATAGACCAGAATGTCCGGCGTGCCGTCCATGAAGACGAGGCGCGAACCGATCAGAAGCTTTGGCTTGTATGTTAGCTCTGAATTGTCGAGTTCCTTGTAAGCCCGCACCACACCCGCCAGCGTGTTGTGGTCGGCGATGCCGATGGCGGGAAGACGCAGCTTGCTCGCCTCATGCACGTAGTCTTGCGGATGCGAGCCGCCGCGCAGGAACGAAAAATTCGTCGTGATTCCGATTTCGGCGTAAGCGACACTATTCATGCGAACAGCCCGTGCACGAACCAGTTGGAAGGCGCCGGCTCGCCCTCCCCGGTGACGAGTTCGCTGCCGTAAAGCCCGTCCCGGTAAATCCAGAACCGCAATCCAGCCTCATCCTCGACGCGGAAATAATCGCGCGTCAGCGCCTGGCCATTCTGCCGCCACCATTCCATGGCGATGCGCTCGGGGCCCTCGACCCGCACCACCGCATGGGTCGCCCGCCGCCATGTAAAATGGTGCGGCGGCCCGTCAGGGACCGTCGCAAACGGCACCTTGATGGGCTCCGGTCTTTCGAACAGCCGCAACGGCCGCAACGGCGGCTCCTCGTCCACCCGCGCCGGCCAGGCCGCCTGCGCGGCTGCCGCCAGATGGTGCTGCGCCGATACAGCCTGCACCGCGCGCTCCGGAATATGGGTGTCCTGCGGCAGGTGCACGACCACGCGCCGGCCGCCGATGCGCGCGGCGATGCGGTCGATCAGGGCTGCCAACTCGTCATTGTCGTGCACATTGGCGTCGAGATCGCGCTGCTGCTGCACGACGATTTCGGTGCGGCTGGCGGACAGGCGAATGAGATCGAAGCCGAAGCCGGGATCGAGCGGATCGTTCAAGGCCTCGAGCCGCTCGCGAAACAGGCGGTCGATCATGTCAGCTCTGGTCACGGGCTGGCCGGTATCGACCGCGATCGCGCGCACCGCGCCATCGGTGCGAAAGAAATAAGCTTCCAGCCGCCGCGCGCCCTTGCCTTGTTGCGCCATCGCCCCGACCAGCATCTCGGCCAGCCGGGATAATGTCACCGATATCACGCCCTCGGTGGCGATCGGTTCGGCGAACCGCTTCTCCACGATATAATCCGGCAGCGGTTTTCGAGGGCTGATCGGGGCATCGCCCTGCCCCAATGCGTGTTCCAGCAACGTTGTAAACCCGGCGCCGAACCTTGCGGTGATTTCATGTCGCTCGCGAAAGGCCACATCGCCGATGGTTTTCAGCCCGGCGCGGCGCAGGCCGTGGGTGATGGCATCCTCGGTGCCGAGCGCCGACACCGGCAGCGGCCTGACCGCATCGGCTTCCTCGCCGTCCCGGATGATGCGGCCATGGACATGACGCGTCATCGTCCGCGCGCACACCGAGGTGCCGGCGATGGCCGCTGGGCGCAGCCGGTAATGTCTAAAAACAGGCCATGCGGGGAATCCAGCGCCACCAGTGGCGTAAAGCGGTCGCACCAGTCGGCGATGTCATTCAGCGCCTTGGCGTCGGCCGCTGCATCGGCGTCGAATACCGTTAGATTCGGACAGATGGCGCGGGCATTGGCCAAGGGCAAGCCGATCTCAAGGCCGAGATGGGCGGCTGCATCATCCAGCGCAAAAATCTGCAGCGCGTTGTTTTGCTTGGTGACGACGACGCTGGGATCATCGTTAACTGGCGCGCCGCGCGCGAGCTGGCGTTTGATACGGTCGATGGGCAGGCGCGGCAGCCACAGGCTGAGGAACCGCCGCCGGTTTTGCGAACAGGCACTCATCACATTTCCATTCCATGATCCACCGCCCGACAGGGCCATGGCGGTTGCGGACAAGCTGCGCGTCGAACACCGGTGCGCCCCACGCGCTTCCGGGCTGTGCGGAGGGCGGCGAATGCGCCGCGCGCACGATCCATCTGGTTTCCGCGGTCGAGGGCAATGGCTCGGCCGCCACCCGCAGCACCAGGCCGGTAACGCCGGACATCTGCGCGGCCAGCGTCAGCTTGCGGCTGGCGACGAGATCCAGTTGTCGCGCCTCGCCCCAGACTTCCAGCACCACGACGCCGAGCGCATCGCAGACCAGCGCGTCGGCCGCCGTCTTCAACGCGCTGTCGACATCCGCCGCGCGCACCGTCACCAGCAGGCGCGGATCGAGCCCGAGTTCGGCCAGCCCGCTCATCGACAGCGCACCGGATTCGATTTCGGCAAAATCCTGCCGGATCCACACCAGGGGCCGCCGTGCCGCCGCCCGTCCCATCAGGCCCGTGACAAAACCCGTCGCGGCGGCGCTGTGCCGTCCTTCGGCGAACACCTCGTGCATCGCGCCCAGCGCGAGGCCGCCCTGCAGCGTCGCATCCGCGTCGGCATGCCCGAGCGCCACCCTGTCAGGCCTATAGGTATCGCCGTGCGCCTCGATGCGCTCGATGCTGCCGCGCAAAGTCGCAAGCGTGTTCGTGCGTACGGTGGCGCATGATCCGCCAAAGTGTGAGCGGTTTGGCGACAAGATCATGCGCCCCTTTTAAAAAATGGGAGCGCGATCGGACGCAAAACCGGCGACCACTTTTGCTGATCGCTCACGCATGCGCCGCTCCTAAGGGTTGGGCCGTCACTGGTTCAGGGAGAGAACCAGAAACTGGCTCAATTGTTCATGATATGTTCTAATATAAAGCTAAGATGGCCGAGAGAGTCAATCGGGATCGATGGCTTCGCTTTTCACAAGTGAAATCAAAGGGATTCAAGCGATGGACGTGCAGCGCAAGCTGGCGATCCCAGCGGATGCCGCCAAATACGATGCCTCCTGCGCCTCCAGCGGTATCGAGACACAGCACTCTCCGGAATGGCGCGCGGCTGTTGCGAAAATCGGCGCGCGCGGCTTAGTTTCTCAAAAAGCGAGAACGTCACATTCTTCCCCTCTCCTCCTGTGGGAGAGGGTGGCTTCGCGAAGCGAAGACGGGTGAGGGGTCGCGACCTATCGATTCGAAGAGGACCCCTCATCCGGCACGGACTTCGCATAGCCGATGCAAAGCATCGGCGTCCTCTTAAAGGACGGCGCCCGAAGGCCGCCTATGGCCACCTTCTCCCACAAGGGGAGAAGGGAAGAAAAATCAAGCCGCAGCGGCGAGGTTGACCGCGGCTTCCGCGAGTGTCGTCAGGCTCTCGTCGGTCTTCTTCTCCTCCTGCAGGGTCTGATCCAACAGCCGCACCGCGTCCTTCATGCCGAGCTGCGTGGCCCATTGCTTCAGGGTGCCATAGCGGGAGATTTCGTAATGCTCGACGGCTTGCGCGGCGGCAAGCATGCCGGCATCGAGTGCCTCGCTGCCCTTGTATTCGTCCATGATTTCCTTGCCCTCATCGAGGATGCCCTGGATCGCGTCGCAGGTCTTGCCGCGCGCCGGCTTGTCGAGCAATTCGAAGATCTGTTCGAGACGCTCCACCTGTCCTTCGGTCTCGCCGTGATGCTTCTCGAACGCCGCCCGCAGCTTGTCGGAACTGGCCGCCTTCGCCATTTTCGGCAGCGCTCTCAAAATCTGCTTTTCGGCATAATAAATGTCCTTCAGGGTATCGAGGAAGAGGTCGTTGAGGTGTTTGTCTTTCGCGGTCATGGCAGTACTCCAATGATTAGACGTAAGTGAGAGATACGAGATGTCCCCGCCTCTCCAACGTCACCTCATGAGCAATGTTCCAGTCATTTCAAAAGCAAGCCGCAGAGGCTCGGGCCGAGTGAGCTTGCCGTCGTGAACTCGATCGGTCGGCCAGCCGACTTCGAATAACTCCGCCTCTGTCATCCAGGCTTTAAGAACCTCGGTCAAAGATTGGGGCTCACCCCGTCGAGGAGGTTAGCATGACCGATTTTGCACTCAATCAGACGACGGACGAAGGGGCGCCGGTCCAGTCGGCTGCCAGGCCCAATCTCGACAAGGGCTTCAATCCCCTGACCTTGATCATGTTCTTCGGCATTCTCGCAGCCGGGCTATTGTTCGTCGCCTACAGCATCTACGCCGACGTCGACGCGACCGGCGTCAAGGTGACGACCTACCTGCCCTATCTGCTGCTGCTGGTCGCGCTCTTGATCGCGCTCGGCTTTGAATTCGTCAACGGCTTCCACGATACCGCCAACGCGGTCGCGACCGTGATCTACACCCATTCGCTGCCGGCGGAATTCGCGGTGATGTGGTCGGGGTTCTTCAACTTCCTCGGCGTGCTGCTCTCCAGCGGCGCGGTCGCCTTCGGCATCGTGTCGCTGTTGCCGGTCGAACTGATCCTGCAGGTCGGAAGCAGCGCCGGTTTTGCGATGGTGTTCGCGCTGTTGATCGCGGCGATCATCTGGAATCTCGGAACCTGGTATTTCGGCCTGCCGGCCTCCAGTTCCCACACCCTGATCGGTTCCATCATCGGCGTCGGCATTGCCAATGCGCTGATGCGCGGCCGCGACGGCACATCCGGGGTGGACTGGAGCAAGGCCACCGAAATCGGCTACGCGCTGCTGCTGTCGCCGCTGGTCGGCTTTATCTTCGCCGCGCTGCTGCTGCTTTTGCTCAAGGTGATCGTCCGCAATCCGGCGCTGTATGCGGCCCCGGAAGGTAACAAGGCGCCACCGCTCTGGATCCGGGGCCTGTTGATCCTGACCTGCACCGGCGTCAGCTTCGCGCATGGCTCGAACGACGGCCAGAAGGGCATGGGCCTGATCATGCTGATCCTGATCGGCACCGTGCCGACGGCTTACGCATTGAACCGCGCGCTGCCGGAATCGCAGGTGGCGCTGTTCCAGCAGACCTCGGCCGCGGCCTCCACCGTGATCGCCGCCAAGGGCGCCGGTCACAGCATTATCGGCGATCCACGCCCGGCGGTGACCCAATATGTCGCCCAGCACACGCTCAGCGAGGGCACTTATCCCTCGCTTGCGGTTCTGGTGAAGGATGTCGGCGACCAGGTGCAGAAATACGGCTCGCTCAGCAAGGTTCCGTCCGAGGCGGTCGGCAACACCCGCAACGACGTGTACCTGACGTCGGAGGCGATCCGGTTTCTGATGAAAGACAAGCAAAACGATCTGAACAAAGAAGAAATCGGCATCCTGAACGCCTACAAAAGCTCGCTCGATGCCGCCACCAAGTTCATTCCGAGGTGGGTCAAGATCGCGGTCGCGATCGCGCTCGGCCTTGGCACCATGATCGGCTGGAAGCGCATCGTCATCACCGTCGGGGAGAAGATCGGCAAGAGCCACCTCACTTACGCGCAAGGCGCCTCCGCCGAGCTGGTCGCCGCCGCCACCATCGGGGCTGCCGACATGTTCGGCCTGCCGGTCTCGACCACGCATGTGCTGTCGTCCGGCGTCGCCGGCGCGATGGCGGCCAACGGGTCCGGGCTGCAGGTGGCCACCATCCGCAACATGGTGATGGCGTGGGTGCTGACGCTGCCGGTCGCGATCGTGCTGTCGGGCTCGCTCTACGTGATCTTTTCGCGGCTGTTCTGAGATGTTGAAGCCACCAGCGGCAGACGCTAGCTAGAGCATGATCCGGAAAAGTGGGTACCGGTTTTCCGAAAAGATCATGCTCAAACAATAGGCTAGAGCGCGATGACGATTCATCCTGAAATCATCGCATGCTAGTGGTGTGCCCCGGATGCAGCGCAGCGCCATCAGCGCGTTCACGCGCGTCTTCGACGCGCTATGCCTTGCGGCGTGGTGAGCCGCAATCCGGGGTCCATATTACCTAACCGCGCTTCTCATGGGTCCCCGCTCCGCAGCGCATCGCCGAAGAGGCGCTGCACCGCGTCCGGGACACGCTGCGTACGAACGTCACGCCGCCAGCGCGGTCTCGACCAGCCTGATCCAGTACGAGGTGCCGAACACGATCGCGTTGTCGTCGAAATTGTAGGCGGGATGGTGCAGGCCGGCGCTATCGCCGTTGCCGCAGAAAATAAACGCGCCCGGCCGGGACTCCAGCATATAGGCGAAATCCTCCGCGCCCATGAACGGGTGCGTCTCGTGAACGTTGGCGTCGCCGGCGATTTCCTTCGCCACCTGAGTGGCGACATCGGTCTGCGCGGCGTGATTGACCACCACGGGATAACCGCGCTCGTAGACGAAATCGATTTTCGCGCCGGTGATCTGCGCCACGCCTGCGACGACCTCGCGCACCCGCTTCTCGACCAGTTCCCTCACCTCCACCGTCAGGGTACGGACGGTGCCTCTGAGGATGGCGGTTTGCGGGATCACGTTGCGCGCAACGCCGGCATGAAACTCGCACATCGAAATGACCGCGGAGTCGAGCGGATTGACGCTGCGCGAAACGATCGACTGCAAGGCCGTGATCAGCTGCGCGCCGACCAAAACGGAGTCGATGCATTTGTGCGGACGCGCCGCGTGGCCGCCGAGCCCCTCGATCCGGATATCGATCGAATCCGTCGACGCCATGATCGGACCGGACCGGATCGCGAACGAGCCGATCGGAATTCCCGGACCGTTATGCATGCCATAGACCTGATCAATGCCGAAACGGTCCATCAACCCGTCCTCGATCATGGCGGCGGCACCGGCGCCGCCCTCTTCCGCTGGCTGGAAGATCACGACGGCATCGCCGGCAAAGTTCCGGGTTTCCGCGAGATAACGGGCGGCGCCGAGCAACATCGCGGTGTGCCCATCATGGCCGCAGGCGTGCATCTTGCCCGGCGTCCGGGACGCGTAGGCGAGATGGGTCTCCTCCTCGATCGGCAGCGCATCCATGTCGGCGCGCAGCCCGATCACCCTGATATCGCTCTTGCCGGCAGGCTTGCGGCCCTTGATGACGCCGACGACCCCAGTGCGGCCGAGACCCGTGGCGACTTCGTCGCAACCGAATTCCCGCAACCGGTCCGCCACGAATGCCGCAGTGCGATGCACGTCGTACAACAGCTCGGGATGGGCATGGATATCCTGGCGCCAGGCCTGGATATCAGGTTGCAGATCGGCGACGCGATTAACGATGGGCATCGGAACCCTCGGTTCGGTTTGAGGAGCTTTGCCTTCTCTAGCACTCCTCTGGCGGCTGTACAGCGGGCGTCAGCGACGCTATGGGCTGCTATGGCTAATGCCCAAAAGCGGGCATGCGGTGATGACTTATGAAGCAGCTTGAAGGTGATTTCGACTATATCGTCGTTGGCGCGGGCACCGCCGGCTGCATCGTTGCCAACCGGCTGTCGGCCGATCCCAAAAACCGCGTCCTGATCCTGGAAGCCGGCGGCAGCGACAACTGGATCTGGTTTCACATCCCGGTCGGCTATCTCTTTGCGATCGGCAATCCGCGTTCGGACTGGATGTTTCGAACCGAGCCGGAAGCCGGCCTCAATGGCCGCTCGCTGGCCTATCCCCGCGGCAAGGTGATCGGCGGCTCGTCCGCCATCAACGCCATGATCTCGATGCGAGGACAAGCTGCGGACTACGACCACTGGCGTCAGCTCGGCCTTTCGGGCTGGGGTTATGACGATGTGCTGCCGGCGTTCCGGCGGCTGGAGGATCATTTTCTCGGCGAAAGCGAGCATCATGGCGCAGGCGGCGGCTGGCGGATCGAGGCTCCAAGATTGTCCTGGGCCATTCTCGACGCGGTCGGCGACGCCGCGGAAGAAATGGGAATCCGCAAAATCCCGGACTTCAACACCGGCGACAATGAAGGCGTCGGCTATTTCCATGTCAACCAGAAGCGCGGACGCCGCTTGTCTTCCGCGCGAGGTTTTCTGAAGCCCGCATTGCAGCGTCGCAATCTGCGACTTGAAAAGGACGTGCTGGTCGATCGGCTGATCGTCGAGCACGGCCGCGCGGTCGGGGTGCGGTTCATCCAGGGCGGCGAAACCGTCGAGGCCCGCGCCAAAGCCGAAGTGATCCTGTGCGCCGGCTCGATCGGATCGACCCAGGTGCTGCATCGCTCCGGCATCGGGCCTGCGGAGTGGCTGGCGCCGCTTGGGATCGAAACCGTGCTCGACCGCCAAGGCGTCGGGCGCAATCTGCAGGATCATCTGCAGCAGCGCGCGATCTACCAGGTCGATGGCGTCCGCACGCTGAACGAGACTTATTATTCGCTTGTAAGGCGCGGCCTGATGGGCCTCGATTATGCCTTCCGCCGCCGTGGTCCGCTGACCATGGCGCCGTCGCAGCTCGGCATTTTCACCCGTTCCGATCCGCGTCGCGACCGCGCCAATATCCAGTTCCACGTGCAGCCATTGTCGCTGGACAAATTTGGCGAACCGCTGCACCGCTTCCCCGCGATCACGGTGAGCGCCTGCAATCTGCAGCCGACCTCGCGCGGCACCGTGCGCATACGTTCCGCCAAGCCTGACGAGGCGCCGTCGATCGCGCCGAACTATCTCACGACCAGTGAAGACCGCGAGGTCGCCGCCGACGCCATCCGCACCACCCGTCGCCTGATGAAACAGCCCGCGCTCGCGCCCTATCACCCGCAGGAATTCCTGCCGGGCCCATCGGTCGGCGACGACGATGCGGCGCTGGCGAAGGCCGCGGGTGATATCGGCACCACAATCTTTCATCCCGTGGGAACCGCCAAGATGGGTCCGGCGAGCGATCCGACGGCGGTCGTCGATGAACGCTTACGATTTATTGGCCTCGCCGGGCTTCGCGTGGTCGATGCCTCGGTGATGCCGACGATCACTTCGGGGAATACCAACACCCCCACCGCGATGATCGCCGAGAAAGGCGCCGCGATGATCCTTGAGGATTCGCGGTAGCGATTCAAAAAAACGCCGTCCCTCGGAAAGGGACGGCAAAACGCAAACGCAACGCTTATGACTTCTTCTTATTGTTGTTCTTGTTGGCCGTGACAGAGATCATGATCCGATCGGATCATGATCTCATCTCTTTGTTTGAGCATGACCTCCGGGCAAATGCTTCGCGTTTGTCCCGAGGGAAAACCGGTTCCCGCTTTTCCGGGTCATGCTCCAGTATTAACCGTGATGCTCCGCGTGATGGCGGCTGGCCTCGGCATGATGTTCCTCGGCGTGGCTGGCATGCCCGTGGGCGCTATGGGCGTGGTGCGCTGCCTTCTCGTGATCGCCGGCCTCATGGTGCCTGGCGGCTTCGCGGTGGTGCTTCGCTGCTTGCTCGTGGTGTTCGGCGGCCTTGTGATGGTGCTCGACGCCTGCGTGGTCAGCCATATTTCTCTCCCGGTTCAGTGCGAAACGTCAGCAAGATCTACGCAAGTCGCCTGACAATATGCTGACAACCGCACGACAGGTTTGTTGCGGGTGACATCCCGCCAAAGCCGGGCACAGCGGCAACCCTAATCACGAAAACGTTATCGCGCAGCCGCCAGCCGCCGAAAGTTCCGGGAATAAACCCCGCCCTCGCCCGATCCAGTCCCCACAACCCAATCAAGGGTCCATGGAGATTGGCGATGAGCGGATTCGATCACGACCACGATAACGAAGGTCCCAATGAAGGCCCGGGCGTCAGCCGCCGGCGGGTGCTGGAATGCATGACCTGGGCCGGCACCGGCGTGCTCTGGACCATCTCGGGCGGCGTGCCCCGTTCGCTCGGCCTGGTCGGTTCCGCGCAGGCCGCCGAATCGGCCGGCATGACGTTCCTGCAGATCAGCGACAGCCATGTCGGTTTCGACAAGCCGGCCAATCCCAACGCGCTTGGCACGCTCGAGGAGGCCATCAACAAGATCAACGCGATGCCGGCAAAACCGTCCTTCATGATTCACACCGGCGATATCAGCCATCTGTCCAAGGTGGTCGAATTCGACAACGCCGACCGCATCATCTCGCAGGCCAAGCTTGATGTGCACTACGTGCCGGGCGAGCACGATTTCCTCGACGAAGAGAACAAGCTCTACAAGGAGCGTTATGGACGCGGCGCCAAGGGTGCCGGCTGGTACTCGTTCGACGCCGACGGCGTCCACTTCATTGGTCTCGTCAACGTCGTCAATCTGAAGGCCGGCGGCCTCGGCAATCTCGGCAGCGAGCAGCTTGAATGGCTCGAGGATGATCTCAAGGGAAAATCGAAATCCACGCCGATCGTCGTATTCGCCCATATTCCGCTGTGGACGGTCTATCCGGAATGGGGCTGGGGCACCGAGGATGGCGCCCGTGCGCTGGATTACCTCAAGGGCTTCGGCTCGGTAACCGTATTGAACGGCCACATCCACCAGGTGATGCAGAAGGTCGAGGGCAACGTCACCTTCCACACCGCGCGCTCGACCGCGTTCCCGCAGCCGGCGCCGGGCACCGCCCCTTCGCCTGGGCCGATGAAGGTCGCCGACGACAAGCTTCGCGGCCTGCTCGGCGTTGCCAGCATCAACTTCAAGCGTGGCGATCAAAACCTCGCGATCATCGACACGCCACTGCAGGGCTAAAAGGAAATTCGTAATGACGCCAGTAACTCTGCGCAGCCATGGCCTTCGCTTGGCCATGGCTGCGGCAATATCCTTGTGCCTCGGCGGCGCTCATGCCGAGGAGACGACGACAAACGTGATGATCGACAATTTCACCTTTCGGCCGGCAGAGCTGACGGTGAAGGTCGGTACCACCGTGACCTGGAAAAATCGCGATGACATCCCGCACACGGTGGTGTCAGCGGGCAAGCTCAGATCGAAGACGCTGGATACCGACGACAGCTTTACATTCACGTTCACGGCGGCGGGCGATTACAAGTACTTTTGTTCGCTGCACCCGCACATGACGGGGATGATCAAGGTTGAGTAGCGGTCCAAATCAAGGCATCACAGCCAAGCCCGGCCGGTGGATTCCCGCCGGCCGGGCACCCGTCATTTCTACCAACGCCGGGCAAAGCGCGATGCCGGTCAACGCTGCGAACGACGATCCGGAAAAGGCACGGCGTTTTCGCGACGCCGCGCTGCCGCATCTCGACGATGTCTATACGCTGGCGCGCTACCTGCTGCGCGACGCCGCCGACGCCGAGGACGCGGTGCAGGAATGCTATCTGCGGGCGTTGAAGCATTTCGACAGCTATCGCGGGCCGGCGATGAAGCCGTGGCTGTTCGCCATCCTGCGCAACGTCTGTCGCGCCGAATTTGCGCGGCGCGCAAGTTCGCCGACCGCCCCGATCGAGGATGTGCCAGAAGACGCGGCGCAAACGCCGCTCTGGCACGACGCGCCGGAAACGCCGGAGGCACAGATGTTACACCGATGGGACGCCTCGACGATCCGCAGGCTTGTGGAGGCACTGGCCGAACCGTTTCGAGAGACCTTCGTGCTGCGGGAGATTCACGAACTATCCTATCGAGAAATCGCCGACGTCGTTGGCGCGCCAGTTGGCACCGTAATGTCGCGCCTTGCGCGCGCCCGCGCCATGCTGCGGTCAGCCTGGATGGCGGAAGAGTAGTGGAGTACCCGAAATGACCTGCGATGAGGCTGAAATTCTTCTTCACGCGCTGATCGACGGCGAACTCGACGCCGGGCACACGCGCGCCGTCGAAGAGCATATCGCAGGCTGCCCGCGCTGCGCCGCGGAGCTTGCGGCCTACCGCGAGATGAGCAGGGCCACGGCAAGCGCCAATCTGCGTTATACGGCTCCGCCTGCGCTTCGCCGGCGCATCGAGGCATCGCTGCCGCAAGCGCGGATGCCGAACCGGCGCGCGGTGCTCAGGGGCTTTGCGATGGGATCGGCAGTATCGGCCATCGCAGCGTCCGGCCTGTTCGCCATCGTCGTGCGCAACGATGACGAGGCGCGCATCGAGTCCGAAGTGGTCTCGGCGCATCTGCGCTCGCTGCAGGCCGGACATCTCACCGATGTGATCTCGACCGACCAGCATACGGTGAAGCCGTGGTTCAACGGCAAACTGGACGTGGCGCCGCCGGTGGTCGACCTGACCGCGCAGGGTTTTACGCTGATCGGCGGCCGGCTCGATTATGTCGATGCCCGCCCGATCGGCGCCATCGTCTACCGCCGGCGCGCGCATGTGATCAATCTGTTCGTGGCCCAGACCGCCAGCACCGAACGCCACGCGGCCAAGATCGACACCATCCAGGGATTCAATATCAGACGCTGGAGCGAGCGGGGATTGAACTACTGGGCGGTCTCAGATCTCGCCGCCGACGAACTCGCCGAGTTCGGCGATAAATTCGAAACCGCGATGCGGACCGGGACGGCGGGCTAGGATTTGGGCCAACAGTGCGAGCCAACAGAATTCGCGACGGAGTTGGGGCAATCAAGGTCGTCCCCGCGAAAATAAGTGCGATCGGCAAGGCGGGCGATCAAGCCGCCGAAAAGTCCGTCAATCCAGTTAAATGCACTGTCACCGCAATTTCGTCATTTGGTGCCAGACGACTGCAGAGACGGGACGCGATCGCCTAGCCAGCGACGTGCAGGCTGAGGCCCGCGCGCTTTTGCAAGTAGCCAAGCACGCTGAAGAGGTTTTTGGCTTGCGGATTACCGCGCGGCCCGAACATGCGGATCAGGCTCTTTGGCGGCGCGCCGGTTGCTTCGCCCAGTTCTTCGAAACCGACGGTCGCCTTGATGTAATCGCGCAGGATCGCCTTGCCGGTATCGACATCGCCGCTCAGCATCGCATCGATGCCTTAGCATGCGCCGCATCGATATCGCCTGCTGCCGCTTCTTGGTTCCGCCGGTCAGCAGGATGATGATCGTCTCGCCATCCCGCCCGAAATAAATCCGATAACCAGGACCAAAATCGATCCGATATTCCAGCACACCTTCTCCCACCCTTTTTACATTGGAGAGATTGCCTTGCTCGATGCGGGCGAGCGCACGGACAATTTTGGCGCTGACTGCCGGGTCCAGTTCCGCGAACCATTCGGCCAAGGGACCCTCACCGCTCGCGGCAACGTAATAGCGGATTTCGAGCACGAAAGAGGGGTAACATATGTGTTACCGCGCTTTCAAGGGCAAAGACGGCAATAAGCTTCGCTATTGCGCCCTACGTAAGGACAGTCTTTGGAGTAAGGGATCACGCCGATTTGCGCACGGCGTTGTCGACCAGCGTCTTGCCGAGCGACCAGATCGCGCCGGGGACCTTGTGGCTGGAGGCGATGACGGTATCGAACGCGGTTTCGATCCAGTTGCAGTCCTCTTCGGTGATCGTCAGCGACGGCAACAGCTTGATGGTGTGGCTGCCGTGGCCGGAGACTTGCGTGAGGATCTTGTGATCCTTGAACAGCGGCACCGTGATGAGCTGACAGAACAAACCCTTGTTGGCGGT
>WNEZ01000681.1_pt1 | contig 27950 bp, 25 predicted proteins | sample 5400521 | NCBI WGS metagenome assembly WNEZ01 (sample SAMN13153339, study PRJNA577476) | soil metagenome | isolation source: 120 cm saprolite under Douglas fir tree site 2 hole 1 replicate 1 | place: USA:California | collected 2015-04-18
ATCTGAAGCACTGCCTCGACTCTGACGGCGTTCTCAGCGACGCCAACAAGGCCCTTGGCCGTCGCTTCCTTCACCTCAGCCAGACCTTCGATGGCGTCTATCGCATCGACGGCTGGCTCGATGCCGAAGGCGGAGCGACTCTCAACACCGCATTGGATTCGGTCATGGGACCTTGGCGGGAGGGCGAAGACCGGAGTGCGACCGAGCGCCGCGCCGATGCCATGGTCGAGATCGCGCGGCGGCAGCTGGACGGTGGGCAGCTGCCCGCGGTCGCGGGCCAGAATCCGCACCTGGCGGTCAGCGTCGACATGGCGACCCTGAGCAAGGAGCCGGGCTCGATGGCGGCCGAGCTCGAGTGGTCGCAGCCGATTCCGGCTGAGACCGCCCGCCGGCTGGCGTGTGACGCGGCGATCACGCCCATCATCGACGGCGAAGCCGACCACACCAGCCGCGTGGTCCCGGGTGCCACGCGGCGCGCACTGATCGCTAGAGACAAGGGCTGTAGGTTCCCTGGCTGCGACTGCCCACCGGCGTGGACGGATGCGCATCACATCAAAGATTGGGCGATGGCGGTCCGACCACTCTCGAAAATCTGATCCTTTTGTGCCGCCGGCATCACCGGCTGGTTCACGAAGAAGGCTGGATCCTCGAGCTCGCGCAGGATCGAGAGCTGGTCGCGATACCTCCGTAGCGCACCAGACCTTTAAGGCTCCGCTTATCTGTTGAGCCGCGCTCCGCATTCGACGCAGAAACTGTGACGTCCGAGGTTGTGATGTCCGCACGATGCGCACACGAGGCGTCGCGGCGGGTCTGCCTGCAGCCAACGCTCGCGCTCTCGCCGGTACCAGATGCCGTCCTCGGGACCGAGCATCCAGCGCCGTCCTTCGCCGTCTAGGACTGCAAGGTCGCGGACCGCGAGCCGGAACGCTCGGGCCTGGAGGCCGCCGTTGCGACGCTCGTCGACCAGCAGGCGATAGCGCGTCTCGGCATCAGCAAACGGATCGACAGCCACGTGGAGAGTATCGCTGGCCTCCCCGCCTCATGGTCGGGTGGGGAGGATCGGCGACCGTCAGAGATGGGGAATAGGGGGGTGTAGAATCCGCTGAGCCCGACCTGACGGGCAGGCAGCATGCGTCGCACCAACTCACGAAGCTCACGCTCACACGCGAACGGCGCCCGCCGCGCCTCGTCCGCGCGCTCTCGCTCAGCCCGCTCCAAGCGCACCCCCAGGCGCCCGCATCTCACGCCGCGCCAGGTCCGGGAGATCGCCGGGGTCCTGTTGATCCTTGCGGGCCTGCTGGGCGGGCTGGCGGTGGCAAGCCACGCCGGGTCGATTCTCGATGGGCTCCAGCACTGGCTGGTCGCCACCTTCGGCCGCGCCTGGTTCGTCCCGGTGGCGGCGGCGGTGGCGCTTGGAAGCTACATGCTCTGGCCTCGGGCGCCGCGGCCCCGACTACTTGATGTGCTCGCGGGCACGGTCGCTGTGATCGCGCTGGTCGGCCTCTTCGGGCTCGCAGCGTCTGCAGGCGGGTCGGCTGGGCGCGCGATCGACAGCGCCATGATCGGCCTGGCGGGAACCTGGGGCGCATGGGCGCTACTGGTGGCCGGGCTCGTGATCGGTCTCATCGTGACGATCCATTTCAGTCCCGGCGCCTTGATCGCGACGGTCGTGAAAGCGGTGCAGGCGGCGTTTGCGGAGCGGCGACGGCTGGATCGATTGGTCGCAGCTTCGGCGGAGCAGACAAAACCTGGAGCCAAAACGATGCCTGTCGCAGCTGCCGAGGAAGTGGGGCCGGCCTACCCACCGGTCGCCGCGGCCCTGCGCAGCTGGGAGGTCGAGACCGAGCACGAAACCACGAGGCCGGCGGAGTCGAAGCACGGCGATGAGGAGGAGCCTGAGCCGGCGGACGAGAAGCCGGCGCTGCGCGTGGTCGCCGAGCCCGAGGACGACGTGCCGGACATCGACTGGAAACTGCCTTCGATCGCGCTGCTCGACACCGTGACCGCCCGGCGCGAACGCATGGCTGACGAGATCAAGCGCAACGTCAAGATCATCGAGGCCACGCTCGAGACGTTCGGCGTGTCGTGCAAGGTGGTCGGCGTCAACCCCGGCCCCGCCGTGACCCAGTACGAGCTGCAGCCCGGCCCGGGCGTGCAGGTCAAGCGGATCACCTCGCTGCAGAACGACCTCTCGCTCGCGCTCGCGGCCGCTCCTCTCCGCATCGAAGCGCCCATCCCCGGCAAAGCGGCGGTGGGCATCGAGGTGCCGAACAAGTCCATGAGCCTGGTCACCATCCGCGAGGTGCTCGAGACTGCTGCTTTTCGCGAAGGCACACACAAGCTTGCGCTTGCCCTCGGCAATGACGTGTCGGGCCAGTCGATCGTCGGCGATCTCACGCGCATGCCGCACCTGCTCATCGCCGGCGCCACGGGCCAGGGCAAGAGCGTGTGCATCAATGCATTGATCACGAGCCTTCTGTTCCAGGTCACGCCCGATCACCTGCGCCTGCTGCTCATCGATCCGAAGCGCGTCGAGCTCACGAACTACAACGGGCTGCCTCACCTCGCGTTGCCGGTGCTCGTCGAGTCACACCAAGCCGCGGCTGCGCTGCGCTGGGCGGTGGCGGAGATGGACCGCCGGTACAAGCTGTTCTCGGCCGAAGGCGTGCGCAACATCGCCGCTTACAACGAGAAGGCCACGCAGCGCCTCGCGCGCCAGATTCCTTATGTCGTGATCGTCATCGACGAGCTTGCCGACCTGATGATGGTGGCGGCGGGCGAGATCGAGGAGCTGATCTGCCGCATCGCTCAGCTCGCGCGGGCGGTCGGCATCCACCTGGTCATCGCCACACAGCGGCCGTCGACCGACATCATCACGGGTCTCATCAAGGCCAATATCCCCTCGCGTATCGCGTTCGCGGTCGGCTCGCAGGTCGACAGCCGCGTGATCCTCGACACGGGTGGCGCAGAGAAGCTTCTCGGCCGCGGCGACATGCTGTACCAGCCGGTCGATGCCGGCAAGCCGACCCGCATCCAGGGGGCCTTCGTCAGCGACCCCGAGGTCGAGTCGGTCGTCAACTTCTGGCGCTCGCAGGGCCCGCCCCGCTACATGGAGGAGATCCTCGAAGAGGGCGCCGGCACGGAGTGGGAGCGAGGCGAGACCCCCGAGCGCAAGCTGGATCCTCTGTTCGCGCGCGCCGCGCGCGCCGTCGCCGCCGAGGGCGGGGCCTCGGTGTCGCTCGTGCAGCGCAAGTTCAATGTCGGCTACTCGCGTGCGGGCCGCATCGTCGATCAGCTGGCAGAGCATCGGGTCATCGGTGGCTATCAGGGGTCGAAGTCGCGCGAGGTCTTGATGAACCTGCCCGACGTCGACGACCTTCTGGAGAAGATCGGACTCGAATGAGGAGCGTCGCGCGCCGATGACTCCGGGGGCCTTTCTCGCCGCCAAGCGTGGCGAGCGCGGCCTCGCACTCCAGCAGGCCGCGTCGGCGACCCCGCCGCCATCGCCGTCCCCCTCGTCGCACACTTCGTCTTAGTGAACCTTCCCAACCTTCTGACCCTGAGCCGGCTGGCGGCGATCCCGCTCTTGATGGCGCTCCTGCTGCTGCGCTTTCCCGGCCACGACCAGCTGGCGGCCGCACTGTTCGTCTTCTCCTCGTTCACCGACACGCTCGACGGCCAGATCGCCCGCCGGCGCGGGATGGTCAGCGACCTTGGGAAGTTCCTCGACCCCTTGGCTGACAAGCTACTCGTGCTCTCGGTCCTGATCGTCCTTGTTCAGGAGGGACTGGTGGCGGCGTGGGTCGTCGTTGTGATCTTCTCGCGCGAGCTGCTGATCACCATCCTCCGCTCGGTGGGCGCGAGCCAGGGGCGCGTGATCAGCGCGGCTCCACTCGGCAAGACGAAGACGGTCACACAGATGGCCGCGGTCGCTCTGCTCATCCTGCAGCGGCCGTACCCGGAGCTGGTCCTGATCGCGGCCTTGGCCGTCGCCGTGGCTGTCGTCTTCACGATCGTGAGCGGGATCGATTACCTGGTGCGGTACCGCCATCTGATCGGCCTGGGCGGCGGCGGGTCTGCTTCGGAATCTCAGGTCGACCCTCTGTCCGAAGCGCTCGGCGCCACGCTGGCTCGCGAAAGGCTCACCGTCTCGGTGGCCGAATCGTGCACCGGCGGGTTGGTCGGGGCGCTCATCACCGACCGGCCGGGGAGCTCAGCCTACTTTCTTGGCGGCGTGATCGCGTACGGCGATGAGGCCAAGCGCGATGAGCTCGGGGTCCCGGCGGCGCTGCTCACGCGTTATGGCGCGGTCAGCCGCGAGGTCGCGCTGGCGATGGCCGAGGGGGCCAGAGAGCGATTCGGGACGTCGCTGGCAGCCTCGACCACCGGCATCGCGGGCCCGGACTCCGATGGCTCCGCCAAGCCGGTCGGCCTCACGTACATCGCGATCGCGTCCGATTGGGGGAAGCGCTGCGAGGAGCACATGTTCACCGGCGACCGCTGGTCGAACCGCAGGCAGGCCGCGACCCAGGCCCTGGAGCTGCTGCTCGAGGAGGCCCGGGCCGGCGCGGGTCGGCAAAAGAGAGGCCGGCGTGAAAGTGCTTGACCGCCGAACACTTGTTCGCTACACTTCCACGACGGCCTGCTGTTAAGACGACGTTGACCTCAGCCCCACGACGTAGAACACTCGCCGCAACGACCTAGGAGGCATCGACAAGGAATTGGAAAAGGAAAAAGAGAAGTCCCTCGACTCGGCGATTTCCCAGATCGTCAAGAGCTACGGCAAAGGCTCGATCATGAAATTGGGCGAACAGGCCGCCCAGCGCGGTGAGATCACGGTGATCCCGACCGGCGCGCTGCTGCTCGACCTCGCGCTTGGAGTGGGGGGGATCCCGCGCGGGCGCGTGACTGAGCTCTACGGTCCGGAGTCGGCCGGCAAGACGACCCTCGCGCTTCATGTCATCGCTGAGGCCCAGAAGCAGGGTGGGGTGGCGGCATTCGTCGACGCGGAGCACGCACTGGACCCCCTTTATGCATCGCGAATCGGCGTCAAGATCGACGACCTCCTGATCAGCCAGCCTGATACCGGGGAGCAGGCGCTCGAGATCGTCGAAGTCCTGGTTCGATCCGGAGCAGTCGACGTGATCGTCATCGACTCGGTCGCCGCGCTCGTGCCCAAAGCAGAGATAGAAGGAGAGATGGGCGACGCCCACGTGGGGCTGCAGGCGCGGCTGATGTCGCAGGCGCTGCGCAAGCTCACCGCCGCGATCTCGAAGTCGAACTGCTCGGTCATCTTCCTGAACCAGCTGCGCGAGAAGGTCGGGATCATGTTCGGAAATCCAGAGACCCAGCCCGGGGGCCGCGCGCTCAAGTTCTATTCATCCGTCCGACTCGACATCCGCAAGGTCGAGGTCATCAAGTCGGGCCTCGACTCGGTCGGCGCTCGAGTCAAGGTCAAGGTGGTCAAGAACAAGGTCGCGCCGCCGTTCCGGTCAGCCGAGTTCGACATCCTCTTCAACGAAGGCATCTCGCGCGAGGGCTCGCTCATCGACGCCGCGCTCGAGTACAGCATCCTCGAGAAGAGCGGGACCTGGATGTCATACGGCGATCAACGCCTCGGCCAGGGCCGAGAGAACGTGCGCAACTACCTGCGGGAGAACCCAACGCTTTCGTCGGAGATCGAGGCCGCAGTGCGCCTCAAGGCCGTGGGCGGGACCGCGCAGTCGGTGCAGCGGGCTTCGGCGGGGCGCGCCGCGTCGGACAGTTCCGGTGCCACGGAGGACTTCTAGCCGCCGTCAGGCTCAGCCGCCGTCCGACAGTGCGCTCGATGCCGCTTTGCGGCTGCTGGCGCGCCGCGCTCACTCGCGCGTCGAGTTGCTGCTGAAGCTGACGCGACGGGCATACGACAGCGCGGCGATCAGGTCGGCCCTGAAGCGTCTGGAGGAGCTTGGATACCTCGACGACCAAGCCTTCGCACGCTCCTTTGTGCGGCGCCGGGGCTCGGTCCGGGGCCCACGAGCGCTGTCGGCCGAGCTGGCGGCTCGAGGCGTTGATCGAGCCCAGGTGGACACGGCCCTCGCCGAGTTCGGCGAGGCCGAGCAGCTCGCCGCCGCCACCCAGATCGCGGAACGCCTGTACGCCAGGAAGCCCTCGCCGGGCTACAGGGAGATCCTCGATCAGGTCGGCGCCAAGCTGGTGAAGCGGGGCTTCTCAGTTTCCGTGGCACGGGCCGCGTGCCAGACCGTCCTGGCGGGGCATTCGGACCCTCCACCGGCCTAGAATTTCCTCACGAGCGGCGCGATTGAGGCGCCCGCAGTCATAGAGCCAACCCGACGCGGGCCGCTGGATGGCCTGCGATGGAACCGCACTTTGACATTCGAATAAATGAGGTGCATGTCACATGCCTGTCTACGTCTACGTACTGCTTTTGGCGGCAATTGTGGTGGCACTCCTCGCCGGATTCGGAGTGGCCTACATGCTGCTCAGGATCCGGCAGGGCAACGGGGCCACCGCCCTCGAGGCGAAGGCCCAACAGGCGCTCTCGGAGGCAGAAACCCAGGCCAAAGAGAAGCTGCTCGAAGCCAAAGAGGATGCCGTCAAAGTCCGCACCGCCGCGGAACAAGAGGCCCGGGAGTACCGGCTTCAGTCACAGCAAATCGAAAAGCGCCTTCTCCAAAAGGAGGAGAACCTCGATCGCAAAGGCGAGGACCTCAACCGGCGGGAGCGTGAGTTCGCCGACCGGGAGAAGGGGCTCGACGAGATCAAGGCCCAGCTCGAGGACACCTATCGCCAGCAGGAACAGGAGCTTCAGCGCGTCGCCAACATGACGCGACAGGAGGCTCAGGGCGTCCTGATGGCACAGGTCGAGCAGGACCTCCGCAACGAGGTCGCCCGCAAAGTGCGGGAGGCGGAGTTGGCTGCTCGCGATGAGAGCGAGCGGCGCGCCAGGGAGATCGTCACCGAATCGATTCAGCGCATCGCCGCCGACCAGACCGCCGAGGTCTCGGTCTCGGTGCTGCCGCTGCCGACTGACGAGCTCAAGGGCCGCATCATCGGCAAGGAGGGCCGCAACATACGGGCCCTACAGCAAGCAACGGGGATCGATCTCATCGTCGACGACACCCCGGAAGCCGTGATCATCAGCGGCTTCGACCCGGTCCGCCGCGAGGTGGCAAGGGTCGCGCTCAACAAGCTGATCGTGGATGGCCGGATCCATCCGGCCCGCATCGAAGAGATCGTCGCCAAGTCCCGCCAGGAGGTCCTGCAAAGGGTCAAGGAGGAGGGGGAGGCGGCTGTTCTGGAGGTCGGGCTACAGGGTCTGCACCCTGAGGTCGTCCGTCACCTCGGCATCCTGCGATTCCGTACCAGCTACGGCCAGCAGGTGCTGAACCACTCGAAGGAGGTGGCCTATCTCGCCGCCATGATGGCGTCCGAGATCGGCGCCGACGTTCGCATCGCCAAGCTGTCGGGCCTGCTTCACGACATCGGCAAGGCCATCGACCACGAGGTCGAGGGCTCACATGCCGTGATCGGGGCAGATCTTCTGCAGCGACACGGAGTGCCCGCCCCGGTCGTGCACGCAGTGCGCGCTCACCACTACGACGAGGAGCCGCACTCGATGGAAGCGCTCCTTCTGATCGCCGCAGACGCCATCTCGGCTGCGCGGCCGGGAGCGCGGCGTGAGTCCCTGGAGGCTTACGTCAAGAGGCTGGAGAAGCTGGAGGAGATTGCGAACTCTTTCCAGGGAGTCCAGCAGTCATACGCCATCCAGGCCGGCCGCGAGGTCCGGATCCTGGTCAAACCGGAGCAGATCGACGATACCGCTGCCCAACTGATGGCGCGGGACATCGCCAAGCGCATCGAAACGGAGCTGAGCTTTCCGGGTCAGATCCGGGTCACCGTCGTCCGCGAGACGCGGGCCATCGAATACGCCAAGTAAGCAACCAAAGGGAGTCCGCCTCGGGCTCCCTTTTTTTTACCTCCCCACCGCGTGGGGAGGTCGCCTCGCCGCGAAGTGGCCAGGCGGGTGGGGAGGGGCAATAGACTTGAGCCGCGTGGCCGACGACTTTCGCATCTTGTTCGTAGCCGATGTCGTAGGCCAGCCTGGTCGCGAAGCGGTCAAGGCCATCCTGCCCGGGCTGAAGCGCGAGCTCGAGGCCGACCTCACGATCCTGAACGGGGAGAACTCCGCCGGCGGCTTCGGGCTGACCGGCAAGCTGGTCGCCGAGCTGCGGGCGGCGGGAGCCGACGTGATCACGACCGGCAATCATGTCTTCGCCCAGAAAGAGTTCGTCTCCGAGCTGCCGGCCCTGGAGCGGGTGATCCGGCCCGCCAACTACCCGCCGCAAGCTCCCGGCCAAGGGTGGTGCGTGGTCCAGGCAGCCGGACACGACGTTCTGGTCATGAACCTGATGGGCCGGATTTTCACGATGGATACCCTGGACGACCCGTTCCGCGCCGCCGACGCGATCCTGGCCGCCCATCCCGAAAGCAAGATCGTTTTCTGCGACATGCACGCCGAAGCCACCTCGGAGAAGACGGCGATGGGGTGGTATCTGGACGGCCGTGTGAGCACCGTTGTAGGCACCCATACGCACATTCCGACGGCTGATGCTCGGGTGCTGCCCAAGGGCACGGCGTACGTCACCGACGTCGGTATGGTCGGGCCGCGAGACAGCTGCATCGGGATGGACAAGGACGTCGTCCTGCAGCGGTTCCTGAGCGGGGTCCCGAACCGCTTCGTGGTGGCGTCTGGAATCGTGACTTTCAATTCGGTACTGGTTACCATTAGGCCTTCCACCGGACGGGCAACATCGATCCAGCGAATCGACCGCGAACATATTTGAAGGGGTTCCAGCAAATGACAGGGGAGCGCGTTCCAGTGGAGGTGCTGAAGGTGTCAGCCACCTCCAAGCCGGTTGCGGTGGCCGGAGCGATAGCGGGTGTCATCCGGAGCAAGGGGCGCGTCGAGGTGCAGGCAATTGGAGCGGGCGCGATCAACCAGGCAGTGAAGGCGATCGCGATCTCGCGCGGATATGTGGCCCCGGGGGGGCTTGACCTGGTTTGCATACCGGCTTTCATCGACATCTCGATCGACGGCGAGGAACGCACCGGGATCCGCCTGCTCGTGGAGAGCCGCTGACGCCTCGGTTTGAATTGGCACCCTCGCCCCGAAGGGGAGAGGGATCTGGGGAGAGGGGCGGGAAATCTCGGGCGCGATCGTTCCACATCTGGACGATCGGCTGTCAGATGAACGCAGCCGACTCCGAAAGCCTGGCGCGACGGCTGCTCGCAGCCGGCTACACCGAAGATTCGCTCGACCGGGCCGACGTGGCCATCCTCAACACCTGCGTGGTCCGCCAGGCTTCTGAGGATCGGGTCTACTCCAAGCTCCACGAGCTCAAGGCCTGGAAGACGCCCGACCGGACGATCGCCGTCACCGGCTGCATCGTGGCCAAGGAGGGCGATGACCTGCGAGAACGGTTCCCGCACCTCGACGCCGTCGTGCCCATCGGTGAATACGACGACTTCCTGGCCGGCCTCGCAGCCCGCTACGACTACTCGGAAGGCGAGGCGCTGCCGCCCGCCGGCCGCACGGGAGTCAGCCACTACGTACGCGTGATCCAAGGCTGCGACCACAACTGCACGTTCTGCATCGTGCCGCGCGTGCGCGGCCGGGAGCGTCATGTGGCGATGGCCGACGTGCTCGAGGAGTGCCGCGCCGCGGTTCTGGCAGGCGCCCGGGAGGTCGTCCTGCTGGGCCAGAACGTCGACGACTACCGCGACCCAGACGGTCGAGGCGGACTCGCGGCTCTGGTTCGCGAAGTGGAGAGGATCCCCGGGCTGAAGCGACTGCGCTTCATGACGTCCCATCCTCAGGACCTCGAGCCCGAGCTGCTGGAGGTGATGGCGGCCAGCAACGTGGTGTGCAGAGAGCTGCAGCTGCCCGTGCAGTCGGGTGACGATGGAATCCTCAAGCGCATGGCGCGGGGCTACCAGACAAGGCACTATCGCGCGATCGTCGAGCGCGCGCGCACGCTGATGCCCGACCTCGGCCTGGTCACGGACGTGATCGTCGGTTTCCCGGGTGAGTCGGAGACCGCGTTTCTCAACACGCGCAGCCTGCTCGAGGAGATCGAGTTCGACGTCGTGCACCTGGCCATGTACTCGCCGCGTCCCGGCACATTTGCCGCCACCAAGATGGCCGATGACGTGCCCGCCGCCGAGAAGCTCAGGCGCCTCAACGATCTCCTCGCACTGCAACGCGAGATCGCCACGCGCAAGACGGCGCGCTGGGTCGGCCGCGACGTCGAGGTGCTGATCGAAGGCACCGACGAGCTGGGCCGCCCATACGGCCGGATCAGGCAGGGCAAGCGCGCGGTTGTGCTCCGCGGGTCAGGGGTTGCGCCCGGCGACCTGGTCAACCTGCGCGTCCTGCAGGCTACGGCGGGTCAGGTCGCAGGGCTGCCTGCGGCGTGAAAGACGGCACTGCTCTGACCCCGGTCATGCGGCAGTACCGGGAGGCGAAAGAGCAGCATCCCGAGGGAATCCTCCTCTTCCGGCTCGGCGACTTCTATGAGGTCTTCTTCGACGATGCTCTGATCGCCGCGCCGGTGATGGGGGTCACGCTGACATCGCGGCCATTGGGCAAAGCGGGGCGCGCGCCCATGTGCGGGGTCCCTTATCACGCATGGCAGCTGTACGCGGGCAAGCTCTTGCGCGCGGGCCACAAGGTGGTGATCTGCGACCAGCTGGAAGCCCCCGGCAAGGGCCCGGTCGTCAAACGCGACGTCACGCGCGTGCTCACGCCGGGGACGGTCGTCGAGGAGTCCTATCTGGACCCGGCGCGTCCCAACTACCTGGTCGCGGCCTGGACCCGCGGTGGCGAAGCCGGCCTGGCCGCATGCGACCTTTCCACCGGCGAGCTGCTCCTGAGCCAGCTCCCCGCCGACCGGCTGAGCGCCGAGCTCGAGCGGCTGGCGCCCGCGGAGCTGCTGACGCCACCCGAGGTGGAGGAGTACAGGTTCGACCCGATCCGTGGGCAGCAGCGTCTGCGCGACGTGCTGGGAATCGCCTACCCCGCGGCGGTGGGCGCGGCCGACGCGCCGCTCGCGGTGGGAGCCGCCGGTGTCGTCCTCGACTATCTGAAGCAGATCCAGACCCGCGTCGGCCCCGGGCTCCTGAGCGTCCGCACCTATTCCCCGGACGCGACCATGCCACTCGACGCGGCCACCGTACGCAACCTGGAGCTGCCCGAGCTCGTGAAGCTTGTCGACCACACGAGGACGCCCATCGGGGCTCGCCGGCTGCGCACGTGGCTTGGGGCTCCGCTGCGAGACGCCGAATCGATCGAGCTGCGGCTGAGCGCGGTCGACGAGCTTGTCGCCGCACCGACTCTTCAGGACCGGCTGGCGACCGCACTCAAAGACGTGGGTGACCTCGAGCGCCTCGTGTCGCGCGCCGCACAGGGCCGGGCGGGAGCCCGCGACCTGGTTGCCCTGCGCCGTTCTCTCGAGGCGATCCCGGCGGTGCGCGATGCCGCCGCCGCTTGCCAAGCCCTCGCAATCCGCGAGCTGGTCGCACAGATCACGGCTGCACCCGAGCTTGCGTCAGAGCTGATGCGCGCGCTCATCGAAGACCCACCGGTGCATTCGCGCGACGGCGGCGCCATCCGGCGGGGCTACGACGCCGAGCTCGACGGGATCACCGACGCGTCGCAGAGTGCTCGGGATTGGATAGCGGCCCTCGAGGCCTCGGAACGCGGGCGGACCGGGATCCGTTCTCTCAAGGTCGGGTTCAACAAAGTGTTCGGCTACTACATCGAGATCAGCAACGCCAACACCGTATCCGTCCCGACCGACTACATCCGCAAACAGACGCTGACCGGCGCCGAGCGCTATCTGACACCGGAGCTCAAGGAAAAGGAAGCCGTCGTCCTCACTGCACAGGATCGTGTCGCTGCGAGGGAGGTCGAGATCCTACGCGACCTGGGGGGAAAGGTGATGGAGTCCGCACCCGCCCTGCGGACGACCGCGCAGGCGATCGGGAGCATCGACGCACTCAGGAGCCTTGCGGTTGCGGCCGCCCGCGAGCGCTGGCGCCGGCCAAAAGTCAATGCAGGCCTCATCCTCAGCATCAAGGGCGGCCGCCATCCCCTCGTGGAGCGCCACCTCGCGGATGGAGCCTTCGTCGCCAACGATCTCGAGCTGGACCCCGACGACCACCAGATAACGATCCTCACCGGGCCGAACATGGCAGGCAAGTCGACCTTCCTACGGCAGGCCGCGGTCATCGTTCTGCTCGCGCAATGTGGCAGCTTCGTGCCCGCCGACCAAGCGATCGTCGGACTCGTGGATCGCATCTTCACGCGCGTCGGAGCGCACGACGACATCAGCGCCGGCATGTCGACCTTCATGGTGGAGATGACCGAAACTGCGAACATCCTCAACCACGCGACGCGCTCGTCGCTTGTGATCCTCGACGAGGTGGGGAGGGGGACCTCGACATACGACGGCGTCTCGATTGCGCAGGCGGTCGTCGAGTACTTGCATGACTCAGTGCGCCTCGGCTGCCGGACCCTCTTCGCCACGCACTATCACGAGCTGACCGCGCTCGCTGAGCGCCTGCCTCGCGTTCGCAATGAGCGCGTGGAGGTGCTCGAGGAGGGCGAGACCGTGCGCTTCCTGCATCGAGTCGTGCCCGGCGGCGCCGACCGCTCTTACGGCATTCATGTGGCCGCGCTGGCCGGGCTGCCTTCAGGCGTCATCGCGCGCGCCCGCCAGGTTTTAGCTGAGCTCGAGCGCCAGCGTCCGCTGGAACCACCGGAGCAGCAGCTGGGCCTGCCGATGGAGATGGCGCCAGACCCGCTCCGCAAGGAGCTCGAAGAGATCCAGCCCGACACACTCAGCCCCCTCGAAGCCCTGCAGAAGCTGTACGAGCTCCGCTCGAGGCTGGATAGATGATGGAGATTCGCATCCTCGCACCCGAGGTCGCCGACGCGATCGCCGCGGGCGAGGTGGTCGAACGGCCCGCGTCGGTGGTGAAGGAGCTGGTGGAAAACGCGCTCGACGCCGACGCTCGCCGCGTCAGCGTCGACGTGCGCGGAGCCGGACGGACGTCGATTCGCGTCAGCGACGACGGGGCGGGAATTCCCGCGGCCGAGCTGCCCCTGGCATTTGTGCGCCACGCGACCAGCAAAGTCGCGGCGCTGTCTGACCTCGACGCCATCACCAGCCTCGGGTTCCGAGGCGAGGCGCTTGCCAGCATTGCCGCGGTGGCGGACGTCGAGTGCGCGAGTGCGGGCGCGCGCATTCACACCCGGGCGGGTGAGGTGATCGAGCAGGGCGCCGGGCCGCTGCTGACCGGGGTCACGATCGAAGTGCGCGATCTGTTCGCCAACGTGCCGGCTCGGCTGAAGTTCCTGAAGTCGGACGCCACCGAGGTCGCCGCTATCAAGGACGTGGTGACCGCCTTCGCGCTGCTGCATCCCCACGTGCGATTCCACCTCACGATCGACGGCCGCATCGCTGTCGGCAGTGCAGGTGATGGTGATCGGCGCCGCGCGTTCGCGTCGGTTCACGGAGCTGCGGTCGCGGAGGAGATGCTGGAGCTCGTCGGCCTCCCTTTGGTCACCGGAATGGTGTCCCAACCGCGTCTCAGCCGGGGCAGTCGCGACGGGCTGGTGCTGGCGGTGAACGGGCGGCCGATCATGTCGCGCCCTCTTTTGTACGCGTTGGAGGAGTGCTACCAGGGCCGCCTCGAGCGCGGCCGGCATCCGGTGGCGGCCATCGACATCGGCATCGACGCGGCTCTGGTCGACGTCAACGTGCATCCCGCCAAGCGCGAGGTCCGATTCCGAGACGAAGGCGCCGTCTTCGCGGCGCTCCAGCGGGCAGTCCGGTCGGCGCTTGGAGCCAGTCAGCCCGTCCGCTACCAGACCTCACAACCGGCGTCCGCCGTCGCCGCAGCGCGGGCCCAGGTGCCTCAATTCGCGGTCCAGGGCTCCGCCTTGCCGGCCTTGGAGCAAGACTTGCGGGGCCCCGCCTCGGCCGGCGTGCTCCGCCCGATCGGACAGGTCGGTCCCGGTTACCTGGTCGCCGAAGGGCCGCAGGGCCTGGTCCTCGTCGACCAGCACGCGGCCCACGAGCGCGTGCTCTACAACCGGCTGCTAGAGCGGCTGCGCACCGGAGTAGGCGCCAGCCAGCCGCTCCTGATGCCGCAGGCGGTCGACGTCGAGCCATCGTTGATAGCAGCCGCGGCCGATCACCGCGCCGACCTGGCGACGCTCGGCCTCGAGTACGAGGAGTTCGGCCCGCGCAGCCTTCGCATCACTGCGGTGCCGCTCGAGATGCCAGCGGGCCGCGCCACCGCAGCTGTGCAGGAAACGCTTGCGGCTTTGAGCGAGACGCGCGGCGATCAGGCGATGCACAAGGCGGCGGCCGCGCTGGCGTGTCATTCCGCGGTCCGCTTTGGCGATGTCCTCGATCCCGCCGAGCAGCGAAGGCTGCTCGCCGACCTGGAGACCGCCGAGGAATCGATCACGTGCCCGCACGGGCGGCCGACGCGCCTGGTCGTCGAGTGGCAAGAGCTCACGCGCCACTTTCGAAGAAACTACTGACCCACATCACTCGCGTCCCCGTAATCGTCGGGCCGACGGGCATCGGCAAGTCGGCCCTGGCATTCGAACTGGCGCTGAAGATCGGGGGCGAGATCGTCGTCGCGGACTCGCGCCAGGTGTACGAGCGACTCGACATCGCAACCAACAAGCCCAGCCCCGAGCAGCGAAGGCGCGTGCGCTACCACATGATCGACTTCGTCGACCCCGCGGCGAGCTTCAACGCCGCCGAGTACGTCGAGGGCGCTCGCGCCGCCATCGACCACATCGCCGCGCGCGGCCGGGTGCCCATCGTCGAGGGCGGAACGATGCTTTACGTCGACGCACTCTGCGACGGGTTCAGTCTCACCGGGGTGCCCCCGAACCCAGAACTGCGCAGCGAGCTTGCGCAGCTCGATGTCGCTGGATTGAGTGAGCAACTCCTGGCGTTGGACCCGGACCCCGGCGTTGACCTGCGCAATCCCGTGCGCATGGTTCGCGCCATCGAGGTGCTGCAGGCGGCCGGACCGCCTCTGCGCCGGTTGCGCCGGCGAACGCCACCGCCCTGGCAACCGGTGCGCATCGGCCTGGTCGCCCCACTCGACATGATCGACCGCCGCCTCGACGGGCGGAGCCGCGCGCAGGTCGAGCGCGGACTCGTGGCGGAGACGCAAGCTGCGCTCGACGCCGGGGTTCCCGCGACGGCGTACGTGATGACCGGGATCGGCTACGCAGAAGCGCTTGCACACATCAGAGGCGAGCTGACGCTCGAGGAACTTCCACTCGCGATGGCGCGATCGAACCGCCGCTACGCGCGCCGCCAGCTGCGTTGGTGGCGGCGAGACCCGCGCGTCCGGTGGTTCGGCATCGAGCCCGATCCGATGCCAGCTATCCTCAACTACGTGCAGGAGTCGTCTTGAAGGGAACGACCAGCGCCGGCGCTCAGCGCCTGGGCCTCATCCCGCCCTACCTGTTCGCGGAGATCGACCGCAAGGTGCAGGAGAAGAAGAGAGCTGGAGTCGATGTCATCTCGCTTGGCATCGGAGATCCGGACCTGCCCACGCCTGAACGCATCGTCAGCGTCCTTCAGGAGGCCGCGGCCGACCCGGCCAACCACCGCTATCCGTCGTATTTCGGGCTGGCCGAGCTGCGCGAGGCGATCGCGCATTGGTACCGCGAGCGGTTCCGCGTAACGCTTGACCCCGCCACCGAGATCCTGCCGACCCTTGGCTCGAAAGATGGGATCAGCCACGTACCGCTCGCGCTCGTCGACCCCGGCGACGTCGTCCTTGCGCCCGACCCGGGATACACGGTGTACGTAACCGGCGCGCTCATGGCGGGCGGCGAGCCGTACATCATGCCACTCAAGACAGAGAACCACTGGCTGCCCGACCTCGATGCCATCCCTGCAGCGGTCGCGGAGCGCGCGCGGCTGATGTGGCTGAATTACCCCAACAATCCCACCGCGGCCGTAGCCGATCGCGCGATCCTCGAGCGTGCCGTCGATTTCTGCCGCCGCCACGGCATTGTGCTGTGCCACGACGCTCCGTATTCCGAGATTGCATTCGACGGATACAGGCCGCTCAGCCTTTTCGAGATCGACGGCGCCAGGGAAGTCGGCCTCGAGTTCCACTCGCTCTCGAAGACCTACAACATGACCGGCTGGCGAATCGGCTGGGTGTGCGGGCGGGCGGACCTGGTGGGTTTGATCGGGCAGCTCAAGACCAATATCGACTCCGGCATCTTTCAGGCCGTCCAGTGGGCCGCGATCGAGGCACTGAATGGGGGGGAGGCCGAGACACAGGCCGCGTGCGAGATCTATGCACGGCGCCACCTGCTGGTCGCGGATACGTTGAACGCCCTGGGCTGGTCGATCAAGCCTCCGCGCGCGACGTTTTACGTGTGGGCTCCGGTACCGTCCGGATATGACTCGATCAGATTCGCGAGCCATGTTCTGGACGAAGTGGGAGTGAACATCACACCAGGCGTCGGGTTCGGCGCCCATGGCGAGGGCTACTTTCGGCTGTCGGTGACCGCTCCCGACGCTCGTCTGGAGGAAGCGATGGCGCGCCTGAGGCGGCTCAAACTCTGATCACGAGGCCGCCGCGTGAGCGGGCGTACCTGGTCGGGCTGATGCTGCCGGGAACCACTCCCGAGCTGGTACGCGAGCAGATGGCCGAGCTGGCCGACCTCACCCGGACCGCCGGCGCCGACGTCGTCGGTTCCGACGTGCAGCGGCGCTCAGGGGTCGACCCTGCCCACTTCATCGGCATGGGCAAGCTGAATGAGCTGCGCGAGCTCAAGCTCGAGGGCGCATTCGATCTGATCATCTGCAACGACGACTTGAGCCCGCGACAGCAGCGCAACCTGGAGCTCGAGCTCAAGACGCGAGTACTCGATCGCACAGAGGTGATCCTCGAGATTTTCGCCCAGCACGCACGGACCCACGAGGGCCGGCTGCAGGTCGAAGCGGCGCGCCTGCACCACCTCCTGCCGCGCCTCATCGGCGCCTACGCGTACGACCGCCAGGTCGGCGGGCGGCGAGGCGGGGTGGGGGCCCGCGGTGGTTTCGGCGAGCAGCAGATCGAGGTCGAGCGCCGCCGCATCCGCAAGCGCATGCGGGACCTCGAGCATGAGATCGAGCAGGTGCGGTCGCAACGCCACCAGCAGCGGACCGGTCGCCGGCGGGCCGAGCTCGAGACTGCGGCGATCGTCGGTTACACGAACGCCGGCAAGTCCACGCTCCTCAACGCGCTGACCGGGGCGCACGTGCATGCAGAGCACCGCCTTTTCGCCACGCTGGATCCCACGACGCGGCGCGTCGACCTGCCGACCGGTAGAGGCTTGCTCCTGACCGACACGGTGGGCTTCATTCAGAAGCTGCCCACCGACCTGGTGGCCGCCTTCCGCGCGACGCTGGAGGAGGTTACCGAGGCTGACGTCATCCTCCAGGTCGTGGACCTGAGCTCGCCCGCGGTGGCGGAGCAGGCGGAAACGGTGGAGAAGGTCCTGTCCGAGCTCGGAGCCGCTGACAAGCCGCGCGTGGTGGCGCTGAACAAGGTGGACCTGATCGGTCCCGCGGCGCGCCGCCGGGCTGTGGCCGCGCTCAGCGCACGCTATCCGGGCGCGGTGGCCATCTCGGCGACGAACAAGCTGGGCTTACCCAATTTGCTCGAGGCCATCGACCAGGCGAGTCGCGGCGACGTCGTCAAGCTCGAGATCCTCGTGCCATACGGACGCGAGGGCGTGCTCGCCGAGCTGCGCCGGATCGGGGGCGTCGAGAAGACCGAATACGTCGAAGGCGGTACTCGTGCCTGGGGTTGGGTGGCCCGCCACGCGGCGCGCCGATTCGAGTCCTACAAGACCGTCATCGGAAGAGTCTGATCACGCCACGCACGACGCCGACCAGGCTCACGTTGCTGCTCACGATGGGCTCGTAGGCCGGGTTCTCGGCGATCAGCTTGACGTGGCCGTTGCCGCGCTCGAAGCGCTTGACGGTCGCATCTCCGTCGACCATGGCAACCACGATCGAGCCGTTGGGCGCCTCCTGCTGAGGCCGCACGAGGACGAGATCGCCGTCGAAGATGCCGGCGTTGATCATGCTCTCGCCGCGGACGCGGAGCAGGAAGAAGCCTTCCTGCGCGAGGTCTTTCGAAAGCAGGACGTGGTCTTCGATGTTCTGCTCGGCGAGGATGGGCGCCCCGGCGGCGACATTGCCGACAACGGGCACGGAGATCGCGTTGCGCCGCTGCTTGTCGAACTCGACGTCCTGGACGAGCTGGACGGTGCGGGACTTGCTGGGGTCCCGGTGGATGAGACCCCGCCGCTCGAGCTGGTTCAGGTGGTTGTGGACGGTCGAGCTCGAGCTCAAGCCGACCGCCTCGCCGATCTCGCGCACGCTCGGCGGGTAGTTGCGCGTCTTGGTGACGTAGCGGATGTAGTCGAGGATCTTCGTCTGCCGTTCGGTCAACTGTTCGGTCAATTTCGTTCTCCAGGAAGTCGTTTTTCAGGGCGTGGGCGGGACGTTGATGCCCATGCTAGCACCTGGGGCGTCTCGATGCAAACCTTTGTTCGGTACCTTGACAACCGAACGCCCGTTCGTTACCGTGGGTCGCGAACAGATGTACGCCGTCAGACCAGCAACACGGCCTTTTGGATCAGATCAGTCGGAGCGGGCGCTGCGCCACCTCTACCGCTGGGCGCTGGTCTTGGTGGCGGCGCTCGCCGTGATGCTGGCTCTCAGCCGGGTCGCCCAGGGCGGCGAGGCGGCGGCGACGGTGGTCGTGCAGCCGGGCGACACGCTGTGGACGATCGCAGCCCAGCGCTACCCGGGCGACGACACACGCGCGCGCATCGACGAGATCGAGCGCCTGAACCACCTTTCGAGCCCGGTGATCGTGGTGGGGGAGACCCTGCGCCTGCCGGCCTAGAGCCTTTCGTTGGCGACGGTGATCAGGCATTCCGGGTCTCCGCGCAGCATGCAGCTCTCCTCAGTGATCGTGATGTCGACCTTGTAGTGGGCGGCGGCGCCCCGGATGATGCCCTTGGCGAGCGGGCACAGGTTGCGCTTGGAGCGGTAGGTGATCGTCACGGCCTCTGGGCCTGAGCGCACGGCATGCAGCTCGGGCGGTCTTGCGTTCGGGGTGTTGAGCTTGACGCCGCGATGGATGACGTCCTCGGTGTTGAGAAGGAAGTCGATGAAGCTCCATCGCGGGTTGACGAGAAACCCGTACACCTCGAGCAGTCCGGGCACCAGGGCGACGCCGAACTCCTCCACGATCTCCTCGGGCGGGCGGCCGGTCGCCTCGACCAGGCCGCGCATGATCACCACGAGCTCGTCGTCCGGATATTTGCCGCTGAAGTCGTAGCCGCTGTCGCCTCGGCCGGTCAGGTTGCGGATCCGGATCAGCCCCGGCTGGCCGAGCTTGCTCAAGACGTACTTCTCCAGCTCGTCGAAGATGACGCCCTGCATCGTCCAGGATCGTACTCAGGGGAGGGCAGAACCGCCCCCTCAGATCGGTTAGGGTCGCCTCGTGCGCATCGTCCTCGTGACCAGGCAGGACTGCCACCTCTGCGAGGACGCCTTGCGCCTCTTAGAGGATCTCGACGTCCACCTGGAGCTCGCCGACGTCAACGCCGACGCGGAGCTGCATCGCCTCTACGACTTCCGCGTGCCGGTGGTTCTGGTCGATGGCGCGGTCGTCGCTGAGGGTCGCATCGCGCGCGAGCAACTGATCGCTGCGCTGGCCTCGAAGCGGCCTACCGACTAATCCTTGCCGCCTTCGACGATGAAGACGCAGACCGGACCGCCCCGCAGGACGCGGCTGGCCCCATCAAAAAGGGCGGTTCTGAACTGGCCGGAAGGGTGGCCCCGCCTGGGCTCGATGGTGACGATATCGAGTGTTCTAGATAGCATAAGTTCGAAAGCGCTGACGATAATCGCGCGCTGCGCTCCCCCTGGTTAAGGCAGCCGCTGGCGCCAGACGCGCGCAATCCGAGGCTTGGAAGCACGCCGCCGGCTCCAAACGCGGAAAACGTCAGGCGGAGCGCTGCAGGGCCGGCTCGGCGTCCAGACCGCGGAGGAACACCTCCAGAGGCATTGCTGCGCGCTCGAAGTCCTGCCGCAGGAGCTCGAGGTCCGAGCCGTCCTGGGCGATGCCTGCGATCGCCAGCTCGACCGTCCGCAGCGATTCGGCCACGAACGCGCTGAGGGGCTCTTCAGGTCGGCCGGAGACTGCGTCCTGGGCCCACGAGTCGCGAACCTCGGCCACGAGCCCCAGCAGGCGGTCGACGATCGAACCGACCATTCGGCGCTCGGCCGGCTGCCAGCGCAGGCGCGAGAACGCCTCCGAGGTCGATCGGATCAGGCGGCGCAGCTTGACCTGGGTGCTGAGCGTACGCATGTTTGCGATAATTATAGCCGAACAGGCGTTCGATGTGCAAGCCGGCGTGTTAACGTGCGGGGCTTGTCCCCACCTCGCTCTACGGAGCGAAGATGCGGCAGAGGCTCGCGGCCAGCGACTCCGCGTCGGCGCCCGGGTGCGTCAGGAAGTAGCCCACGGCATCGTTGACCGCGCCCACCACCGACCGCCCGAACACCTGGGGGTCCTGATCGGCATAGAACGAGTCGTCGAGTAGGGCGAGCCGCACCTCCTCCGCGACCATGTGCGCAAACCGCTCCTGGAGCTGGTGCCGGACCTCCTCCACGCTCGGGCTGAGGCCCACGGACTCCACCATCATCAACCGCGCCACCGCCGAGCGCTTGTAGCACGTGACCACGAAGGCGCGAATCCCCCGGCGCATGCGATCGCGATGGTCGTTGCCGCCGGCCGCGGCTCCGATGACTGCGTGGATGAGCTCGCCGCCTTCCTGCGCCAGGACCTCGCGAAAGCACTGCTCCTTGGAATCGAACTGCTCGTAAAAGGCGGACTTCGACATGCGCGCGCGGGCGACGATGTCGTCGACCGAGGCTTCGTGGTAACCGCGCGCGGCGAAGATCGCCAGGGCGGCCTGGGTCAAACGCGCACGCCGCTGCAGGCGGCGAGCTTCGCGCGGGTCGACTGCGCCGGTTGTAGCGGCTTGTGCCGCAGCGCCGCGAACCACGCTAGTCCCGGGCCAGGGCTCGCGATATGACGAGCCGCTGGATCTCGCTTGTGCCTTCGAACAGCGTGTAGATCTTGGCGTCGCGGTGCCACTTCTCGACCGGGAAGTCTCGGATGTATCCGTAGCCGCCACAGATCTGGATCGCCTGCTCGGTGACCTTGACGGCCACCTCGCCGGCTTTCAGCTTGGCCATCGAGCCCTCAGCCTTCTTGAACTCACCGCCATTGCGGCCTTCCCACAACGCTCGCCAGATCAACGCGCGCGTCGCCTCGATCTCCGTCGCCATGTCCGCGAGCATGAAGGCGATCGCCTCGTTCTCGATCAACGTCCGGCCGAACTGCTTGCGCTCCTTCGCGTACTGGAGAGCGAACTCGAAGGCTGCCCGCGCGATCCCCAGCGCCTGCGCGCCCACGATCGGCCGTGACAGCTCGAAAGTCCTGAGTGCGCCTGAAGAGCGCTGGTGCGCGCCCTCTTTTGCGCGCGCCAGCCTGGCCTCGAGCTTCTCCATGCCGCCCAGCACGTTTTCGAGCGGGATCGTGCAGTCCTCGAGCAACACCTCGGCGGTGTGCGAGGCGCGGATGCCCATCTTCTTTTCCTTCTTGCCCTGGCGAAGTCCCTTGGTGCCGGGCGGAACAACAAAGCTCGCCTGGCCGCGCGCCCCAAGCTCGGGCTCGACCGATGCGACCACGACGTGGACGTCGGCGATGCCGCCGTTGGTGATGAAGATCTTCTGGCCGTTGATCACCCAGTCGCCATTCGACCGCACGGCGCGCGTCTTCATCGACGAGACGTCCGACCCGGCCTCCGGCTCAGTCACCGCGAAAGCGCCCAATGCAGGCTTCTCGACGGTGCCGAAACAGGCGGGGATCCAGGTCGCGATCTGCTCCGGGGTCCCCTGCGAGAAGATGGCAGCGATAGGCAGCCCGGTGCCCTGGATCGCAAGCGCGATGCCGGCGCAGCCCCAGGTCAGCTCCTCGGCGACCAGGGCGGGCATGATCCCGGTGGTGTCGGCGTATGTCTGCTGCAGGAACTCGACTCCGTAGAGCCCTACCTCGGCCGCCTTCTTGACCACCGGCCACGGGAACTCCTCGGACTCGTCGTACTGGTGCGCGACCGGGCGGATCTCCTTCTCCGCGAAGCTGTGGACCCAATCCCTGATCTCACGCTGCTCGTCGGTCAGCTCGAAGGAAACCATCTCACTCCTGTTTTCTGAACGCTTCCGGGGGCTTGCGGCTGTCTTGACAACGTCCTGGTACTGGTACGTACCGTTCTGCTGCACCGACGCTACGCCGCGGCGCGTCATCGTGTCAAGAGCCTAGGCTCCCGACCATGTGGGGAGCTCCCCCGCGCCCAGCGCCGGAGTGAGGGGACGAACCTCCCCCTACTCCCCCGTCCAGTTCGGCCTGCGCTTGGCCAGGAAGGCTTCGACGCCTTCCTTGAAGTCCTGCGACGTGTAGCAGGCCACGATCAGGTCGGAGTCGGCGCCTTCGGGCATCAGTGTGTCGCGAATGCGCCGCAGCGCTTCTTTGGTGGCCCAGAGCGTGAGTGGAGCCATTGACGCCACCTCGTCCGCGATGGCCTGGGCCCGTGTCAGCAGCGAGTCCTCGCCAGGAGAGACCTCGGAGACCAGCCCAGACGCAAGCATCTCGTGGGCATCCATGAGCCGCGCGCGCATGATCAAGTCCTTCAACCGGGCGAATCCGATCAGGGCCGCCGCGCGAGTGTAGTTCGCCATCGACAGGCAGTTGCCGAGTGTGCGGGCGATCGGGAATCCATATCGCGCCGACGGCGATGCGATGCGAATGTCGCAGCAGGCTGCGATCGCCGCCCCGGCCCCGGTGCACGCGCCGGCGATCGCGGCGATCGTGGGCACGCGCACAGATTCGAGGGTCCGCATGACCACGTTTCCCCGAGCCTCGTAGTCGAGCGCGTCCTGTTCCGTCGTAAAAGCTCGGAACTGGGCGATGTCGGTGCCGGCCACAAAGGCTTGACCACCCGCTCCTGTGAGCACGACCGCGCGCACGCTGCGATCCGCGTTGATCTCGTGGCAGGCAGTCTCCAGACGGCTGTACATGTTCCACGTGAGCGCGTTCCGCGCCTGCGGCCGGTTGAACGTGACCCACACGACCCCGCCCTTCCGCTCCACGATCAGCTCATCGGCAGGCGCGTTCATGAGACTTTGACCACCCGCCTCTCGATGAGAGTTGAGACCTCGGCTGGTCCGTAGCCGAGCTCTGCGAGCAGTACGGCCGAATCCTCACCCAGCAGCGGCCCGGCATTGTCGCGCCGCACCGGAGTGCTCGAAAAGCGCATCGGCGAGCCGAGCTGGCGCACCGGTCCCACCGTTCCATGTGGTGCATCCCAGTAGTAGTTCCGGGCGAGCAGGTGAGGGTCGGTGAAGACCTGGCCGAAGTCCTGGATCGGGGCGCATGGCACTCCCGCTTCACCCAGCACCTGCAGCCAGTGCTGGGTGGGCCGGGTCGAGGTGATCGACTCGATCGTGGACGCGAGCACTTCACGGTTGCGATGGCGGCGGCTCGCGTCGGCGTAGCGCTCGTCTTCCAGGAGGTTCTGCAAGCCGAGCGCCCCGCACAGTGCCTTCCAGTTCGGCGGCGTGGTGGCGCCGATCGTCAGCCAGCCGTCCGCGGCTCGAAAAGCCTGATACGGCGCGGCGCTTTGATGCGCGGAGCCCGAGGCTTGCGGGATTTCACCCGTCGCAAAAAAACGGCCCGCCTCCCAGATCGCGAGCGAGACGCCCGCCTCGAGGAGGGACACGTCGATGAGCTGACCCTCGCCGTCATCGCCTCGCGAGTAGAGCGCCGAAACCGCCGCCAGCGCACCGTAAAGGGCACACACGAGGTCACAGACAGGCACTCCCACTTTCATCGGTTCGCCCCCCGGCGTGCCCGTGATGCTCATGAGGCCTGAGCGGGCCTGGGCCATGATGTCCATGCCCGGCTGGTCGCGCAGTGGCCCGTCCTGCCCCCAACCGGATGCGGCGACATATATCAGCCGGTGGTTGATTCGCTCGAGGCTCTCGTAGTCGAGACCGAGGTCCTTCATCGTCCCCGGACGCAGGTTTTCCACCACCACGTCCGCCGTGCCCACCAGCTTGCGAAAGATCTCCTTGCCCTGGTCGGTCTTCAGATCCAGGGCAATCGAGCGCTTGTTCCGGTTCAGGCGCATGAACGCTGAACCCTCTCCATCGATCTGCGGCTCCGACCGGCGCACCTGGTCACCACCGTCTGGGTGCTCCACCTTGATGACCTCCGCACCGAGGTCGGCGAGCTGCATCGCGCAGAATGGCGCCGCCATATAGTTGCCGACCTCCACCACCCGCACGCCCGTCAGTGGTGCAGCCATTTGCTCAGGACCTCCTCGGTATGCTGCCCGAGCAGCGGCGGCGGCAGCCGGATCGGGCTCGACTCGCCATCAATCTTCCAGGGCGCGCCGACCTGGTCGATCTCGCCCGCCGTTGGATGCTCGATCTCCAGGCGCATGTCGCGCGCCGTCGCGAGCGGACTGGCGAACGCTTCCTCGATGTCGAGAATGGGCCCGGCGGGAATCGCAAACTGCTCGAAGCGTGCCAACCACCGCTCTCGCGTGTCCTCTTTGAGGTGGCCTTCGATCGCGCGGACCAGTGCGGGCCGCGCCCCCTGTCGCTGGGCGTTGGTCGTGAACCTTGGATCGTCCGCCAGCTCCGGCGCACGGATGGCCTCGCAGAATCGCGCGTACTGCGCATCCGTCGCGACCGCCACATTGATGAAGCCGTCGCTGACCGCGAACGTCCCGTAAGGGGCGATCGTGGCGTGATAGTTGCCTTCCTGCTTGGGGACTTCGCCCGTTGCGAAGTAACGACCGGCCTGGTAGGTGAAGAGCGCGAGCAGAGAGTCGTTGAGCGCGACGTCGATATGCCGGCCTTTGCCAGTGGTGGCTCTTTCCACGAGCGCCGCGAGGATGGCCTGCGACGCAAACATCCCGGCCGTGATGTCCCCGATCGGCACACCAACTTTTGTCGGAGGGCCGTCGGGAGTCGCATTCACACTCATCATGCCCGACGTGCCCTGAGCGATCTGGTCGTAGCCCGCGAGCGTCGGCTGGTTCTGGCCGAAGCCGCTGATCGACGCGTACACAAGCGCGGGTTTTACGACCTGGAGCGTCACGGCATCCAGGCCCAGTCGGGCCATCGTGCCCGGCTTGAAGTTCTCCACCACCACGTCGGCTGCCATGGCCAGCCCCTTCGCGACCGCAAGGGCTGCCGGGTTCTTGAGGTCGAGGACCGCGCTCCGCTTGTTGCGGTTGACGGAGAGAAAGTAAGAGGACTCACCGTTGATGAACGGCGGGCCCCACTCGCGTGATTGGTCGCCGGATGGAGGCTCGATCTTCACAACGTCGGCGCCGAGGTCGCCGAGCAACATCGTGGAGTAGGGGCCGGCCAGCGCGTGAGTGAAGTCCAGAACGCGGATTCCGGCCAGAGGCAATGGAGCCATTGCTGCTTGATTGTCACCTGTCGCAGACTCGCCAGTGTGGCCCCCGCCGCCTCGTGCATCATGGCCGCCATGTGGTCGGGCGCCTCGTGACCGACCCGGACGGGTCCTCGGACCGCCGGATCGACGCCGCGATCGGCGGCATCGCAGGCCTGGCCAGCGGTCTGCTGGGCGTCGGCGGCGGCTTTTTCATGGTGCCACTCCAGGTCATTTGGGCTCGGCGCGACCAGCACCGCGCTGTTGGCACCTCGCTGGCGGCGATCCTGCCGATCGCCGTCGTCGGGGCGGCGACCTATTACTTCGGTCGAGGTACTCCTCAAACGGACCTGACGGTGGCGTTCTTCCTAGCTGTGGGCAGCGTGCTCGGGGCCTTCGTGGGGGCACTCGCGGCGCGGCGGCTCTCCGACAACGCGCTCAAGGTGATCATCGCCATCCTGCTGGTGGCGGTCGGCCTCAAGGAGGTCTACGACGCGGTGGGTGGGGCCGCGCCGCACCTCATGACGACGACAGTTCGGGCTCTCGCGCCGCGGGACTACGCGCTGATCGCCGGGGGTGGCTTGATCGTCGGGGTCGCGAGCGGCGTCACCGGGGTCGGCGGCGGGATCCTGATCGTGCCGCTCCTGAGCCTCGGATTTGGGATCGGGCAGCGCGTCGCGCAGGGCACATCGCTGGTCGCCGTCCTCCCCACCGCCGCGATCGGCGCTTTCACTCACCATCGAGGCGGAAACGTCGACCTCCGCGCGGCGATATGGATGGGCGGCGCGGGCGCGCCGGCGGCGCTTGTGGGCGCCGCGCTCGCGCTGTGGCTGCCGCAGAGGGCTCTGGGCGGCCTCTTCGGCATCTTCCTGCTGTTCGCGGCGACGCGCACCTGGCCCCAAGGCTCCCCGCCACGCGGGGAGCTCCGTCCTCCTCTGGGGCCCCCGCGCCGTTAGGCGCGGGAGGCAGCGGTGAGGGGAGGTCCAATTACTCAGGCGGTTTCGGGGCGGGCTCCGGCTGGCTCGTCACCACCGAGTGGTGCCGAAACTGCGCGTCCGCGGGCACCTGACTGCCAGGCCCCTTGGCCTTCTTCTTCTTCTTGACCTCGCGTCCCTGCTTGTTGCGTCCTTTAGCCATGGGCCCCAGTTTCTATGACCAGGGCCAGTTCGCGCAAGAAGGATTCGACATCCGTCACGAGGCCGATCGACTGCCAGCTGCCGCGGTCGGCAAGCTTGGTCACGACAGCCGGGTTGATGTCTACGCAGACAGTGCGGACACCCGCAGGCAGCATGTTGCCGGTCGCGATCGAGTGGAGCATGGTCGACAGCATCAACGCCATCCGGACGCCGTGCAGGGCCGCGCGCATCGCGCGCTGCGCCTCGACCATGTCGGTGATCACATCGGGCAGCGGCCCGTCGTCGCGGACGGATCCGGCGAGCACGAACTCCACCCCGTGGTCGATCGCTGACTTCATCACGCCGGACTTGAGCTGCCCGCTTTCGACCATCTGCCGCAGGCCTCCCGCGGCGCGGACGCGATTGATTGCACGCATGTGGTGCTCGTGCCCGTGCTCGATGGCGAGCCCGCTCTCGACGTTGACCCCGAGCGCCGTCCCGAAAAGCGCTGACTCCACGTCGTGCACGGCGAGTGCGTTGCCGGCGAACAGGACCTGCACGTACCCGAGCTCGATGAGCCGGGACAGGTAGCGCCCCGCCCCGGTGTGGACGACGGCGGGCCCTGCCACCACGACTATCCGTCCGCCGGCCTTCCGGATCTGTTTCATCTCGTCGGCGATCGCGCCGATCAGCACCTTCTTCGGCTTTTCGGCCGAGACCTCGCTCGCCATGAAGGTGAAGATCTCGGTCTGCCGCGATCGCTCGAGCGGCGTAGGTGAAGATCTCGGTCTGCCGCGATCGCTCGAGCGGCGTCACCCTCACGCCTTCGTGGCCGACGACGACCTCCGTGCCGGGCTTCGCACCCTGAAACACGATGCATCGCGCGCTCCCGTCCCTGGAGTCGACCGCGATCGCGCTGTCCATCTCGATGTCCTCGACCAGCACCCAGCGGTTGCCGATCAGGACCTCGGTCGGCAGATTGCTGGTCGAGTAGAAACCCTCCGGGAACACGCCCTCCTTGGTCACCTTCTGGAGCTGGGCCGGCTTCTCCGACTCCGCCGTCGCGCCGAGGGCGCGAGCCTGGCGCACGATGCGGTCCAGTTGCTCGGCTGACGACGCCACGACCTCCATGCGACAGGTCGAGGTGTCGGTCTTGTGCTGGCCGACCGTGAGCTC
>WNEZ01000653.1_pt1 | contig 27942 bp, 18 predicted proteins | sample 5400521 | NCBI WGS metagenome assembly WNEZ01 (sample SAMN13153339, study PRJNA577476) | soil metagenome | isolation source: 120 cm saprolite under Douglas fir tree site 2 hole 1 replicate 1 | place: USA:California | collected 2015-04-18
ACCCGCCAGGCTCCTCGCGATCCCAGCCAAAGGGCGCCCCAACCGGCCACGATCACCATGTTCTGAATGTTGGCCAGCAGGTTGTAGTTGTAATTGTATTGTTCGATGGAAGGTGAAGCATACAACCACGGCAGAACCGCAAAGGCATAGAGATACGTCCACCAGATGAACAAGAGCACCAAATCCAGATATCCGAAGCGCAACTGGATTTCTCCGCGCCGAAGATGCGGACGCAACGCCAGAGCCGCCATCATCGGAATTCCGCGCAGAAAGAAGACGATATCTCCCCCGTTTAGATCGGGGACGGATTCGTGAATATAGACTTCATAATAGGTCCACTGGAACTGGCCGATCATCCAAAGCGTGCAGCTCATGGCGATCAGCATCCAGAAGAGGTTCCGCCGCCAGTGCGGCGTCCCTGCATTCAGAAGCAGGCCGGCATTGGCCACGAGTGGCACGAGGCACTGCACGAGATTGCCGAAGGTGCTAAGCGGCTCCGAACGGGGCTTTAGCGACAGCGACACAGCGGAGTAGATGACAAGGATGAAGAGCCAAGTCCCAATCATCCAGGCGATTCTGCGGGAAGAAGACATACTCTAAGTATTTCAAGTGTAGGCGCGCAGGGCAGGGATGCGTGCGGACAATCACTCCGGCTTGGCCTAAGGATAAACGAACGAAGGACGAGCGCCACTCGGTGGCGACTCGTAACTCAAACCTGCTGGCGGAGGAGGGGGGATTGTACCCCTCGTTGGTGAGCGGGAGGTGAGGGGTTGGTGAGCGTTGGTATGTCTCTTGTTTTCAATACGCATTTTGATTTGCTCTAGTTGCCGCATTCTATGCGGCTTCCAAATGACCTCAAATAGCCCCAAATTAGTAGCAAAGTAGAGGCAAAAGACTGGCTTTTTTCCAGAGTTTCATTTCGCCGCCGATTTGATTCAGACCGCGAGCATCAATTGCGTGGCGGATGTTTGCGAATTACGTAGGGGCCTCAAAGATCTCGATCCAAAGTTCGAGCGTTTTGTCGTGCCAGCTCTCTTTCGCTAGGTATGGGCGGAGTTCCCGTTGATACCTCTCCCGGAGGGCGCGGGAATCGAGCTTCTGCGTTCTGAAGAGATAATCAGCGTCGTCGCGGTCTTTCGATGTGTTCCTCTCCAGCTTTGACAAGATGTAGTCGTACGGGTCCGGGGCAAACAGCCGCAGCTGTGTGAACATCCCCGGAAACATTTCTGTCAACCTTGATTCGTAGTCTTCAGGCATTGTCATGACGGCGACGTGATGCAGCCTTATTTTGTATTTGTTGGCTAGCGCAGAGCCTTCACCAGCTATGTCGACCAGGTCGAGATTTGCCGGCACAGCGGAGTAGTAGTCGATGTCGCCAGTCGTGCGCGGCAAGCCGTAGAAGTAACAGATCACGAAACCGCCGATGCAGTGCAGCGCCAACGATTCTTTGAGCATGGAATCGATCTCTGAAAGAAACTCTTTCCACGGTGACGGGAGTGGACGATTAGACTTTGACTGGGTATCAACTGGCATATTGAAGATGCTCTGATCTCAGATCCGTCAGTAAATTCCAATGCGCTGCTTCTGTTGACCGGTTTTGAGCTAACCACTGCCTTTCGCCGTCAGTCTTCGGCGGGCGGAAGAAAGCATCTTCCCTCGCCAGGCGACTATCATCTAGCACAGACCTGAGTTCACGGAGGGATTGCATTCTTCCCTTGTCGTGGTCTGTAGTTCTTTCGGCTACTTCCAGAGCGAGACTGACAACGAATCCCAAACGATTCTGGAGATTTAATTTCCTCGCCTGGGTGACCAGCCATTTTGATCCACTGTGAGCGTAGTGCAGCGCAACCCAGGGGAGAGCCTCTGCGACACGAGCTTCGAGCTTCTCTTGCGCTAACGCCGTCAACAAAACCTCTGCCGGATTTTTCTGCTGTACACGCGGGCGCAGGTAAGCAAAACCTGAATATCCGAGTTTCGCCAAAGACTCGGCTAAGTGCTGGTTATCCATGCGGGCTGGCACAAATTCTTCTGAAAGAGGCAGCGTTTCGGGCGAAAGACCGTATAGCGCAGTAACACGCCGACTGAGTGCAGGTGTAAGCCGTCTTCTTCCGTTTTCAAGCATGTTGACGTAGGCCTGCGTCACTCCCAGATACTCTGCGACTTGGACTTGGACCCAGCCTTTCCTTAAACGAGCAGCCTTTAAGTCGTGAGGCTTCATTTGTTCTAGTTTATAACAAGAATGTTATATTATGTCAAGTGGGAAATCCAGGGATTGTCGTGTGGAAGTGTCCGTAAGTCCCGTAGCAAGAGTAGGATGCGAATGGAATTAAACTCGGGCTTGCGGTCCGACTTCTGGATATGGCGCATGCCAAGGCAGTGGCTCGCCGTATATTTAATGATGATTGTAGCTATGGCGGAGAGGGGGGGGGGATGGTAGCCCCAATTGATGAGTGGGAGGTGAAAGGTTGGTGAGCGCTGGTATGTCTCTTGTTTTCAACACACCATTGCGATTTGAGTGAATCCCCTGATTCTACGGGGTCACGAAGTAACCCCAAATCCGCCTGAAGTAGTAGCACTGAAGGCCATCTCTGGCATCACGGCAGGGCTTGGTGTTTCGTGCACCCTTCCTCCCCCACTTCTTTTGCCAAGTCCCGAACTCCCCAACCTGTGAGTTCGTTTCTAAAACCACTCCACAGCTAGCCTTTTACATCGCCACGTAAGCGATGTCCCTCTGGTCTAACGGGATGCGCTCAGGCAATGCCGAGCTTTCTCTGCATCTCTTCGAGAGAGACTCCCTTGGTCTCCGGATAAAAGAAGAGAACAACAAGAAATTGAATCCCCATCATCACAGCAAAGAACACGAAGGGATACCCGCCGGAAGACGCAGCCAACAAGGGGAAGATTCCGGAGATGAGCGCATTCATAAACCAGTGCGAGAAACTTCCAAGACTCTGTCCTTTGGCCCGCACTCGATTTGGAAAGACTTCACTGAGGAAGACCCAGATAACGGCGCCTTGCGAAAACGCAAAAAACGCGATGTAACCTATCAGCAGCCAGACCAGGAAATTCTGATGGCGTCCCATAAAGAATATTGTTGCAACTCCGCCGAGACATGCTGCGGTGCCCACAGAGCCGATCAAAAGCAGTGTCTTGCGTCCGATTCGATCAATGACCGACATGGCGAGCATGGTAAATACCAGGTTCGTGGCGCCGATGGCCACGGCCTGAAGGTCGGAAGAAACCTTGTTAAAACCCGCATACGCGAAGATATCGTTTAGGTAGTAGAGGATGGCATTGATGCCGGACAGTTGGTTAAACATTCCGATGGAGACTGCTAGGAAAATGGGCAGCCGGTATTTCCAGGAGAAGAGTGGATCGTTGGCGACGTGCTCCGCATCAATGGACACGATGATATCTTGGAGTTCCTGTTCGTAATTTTCTTCGCCGGTCATACGGAGTACCTCACCCGCCTCGGCAACTCTTTGCTTTTTCACCAGCCAGCGGGGGCTGCGAGGGATGCCGAAGAGAAGCAGAAGAAACAGGACGGCGGGTACCGCAGGAACGCCCAACTTCCACCGCCATTCAGCAGCCCCAAGCTGCATCGTTCCCACGATGTAGTTCGAGAAATAGGCGAGCAGAATTCCAAAAACAATGTTGAACTGAAACGAGCCCACGAGGCGGCCTCGCCACTTGGCGGGCGCAACCTCGGCTATATACATCGGGCCAAGAACGGAGGAGCCACCAATGCCGAGCCCCCCGATGAATCGGAAAAGCACCAGAGCAAACCAGTTCCATGCAAGGGCACAACCAAGAGAAGAAATGACATACAAGACAGCCATGGCGCGGAGACTGTCACGGCGTCCAATTTTGTCTCCGGGAATCCCGGCAAACATGGATCCGAGGATCGTCCCCCACAGCGCGACAGAAACTGTCAGCCCCAAGGCGGCCGGAGAGAGTTTAAAGGTGTCCGTGAGCGTATGCGTGGTGCCAGCGATGACGGCAGTGTCAAATCCGAAGAGTAAACCCCCCAGGGATGCAACCACAGTGCTTTTCAAGAGATAGAGATTGAGTTTCATATCGCCTTTAATCGCCTTTCTAAAAACCAGAGTGATTCCCCCCCATCATCATATTCGCAACAAGTGGACCCGCGGTGACAGGAAATTGCAAAAGAATTGGTACGAGGAAGAACGCCAAGCCAGAGGATGCTGACAGACCTCGCAGAGGAAATGTGTGGTGCGGGGATGCCATCGACTTCTGCCAAACTAGACCATTCCGGGTTGGCGAAGAAGCACTCTTCTTCGGAGGCATATATAATTCACGTGCCTCAAGGCTTCGGACGGATTGACGCGCCGAGCCACCCGTGCAAAAAAGGATCCTGAAGAAATGGAACCGACAACCAAACTCTTCATCGGGATAGATATCGGAGGAACAAAGGTTGCCGGAGGTTTGGTAGATGCTCGCGGAGAAATTCATGTGCGAAGTAGGACCCCGATGATCACCGCCGGTGAGGCTTCGAAAGGCCTCGCCGCGGTGTCTGCTGCGATTGAAGCGTTGTTTCCGGATAGCACTAAACGACCACGAATTGAAGCGATCGGAATCTGTGCTCCGGGGCCGCTGAATCCTGTCACGGGGATCATCATTAACCCGCCGAATCTCGCTATCTGGCATAATTATCCGTTGGCTGAGGAAATGCGCCGTCTCTACAACGTGAATGTGAAAATCGACAATGACGCCAACGCGGCAGCTCTGGCAGAAGCAAAGTGGGGCGCGGGGCGCGGCTATCGAAATATTTTCTACGCGAGTATTGGAACCGGCATCGGCACGGGGATTATTTTTGACGGGCGTATCTACCATGGTAGGACCGGTGCGGCGGCGGAAGGCGGACACATCGGAATCGACAGCAACGGGCCAATCTGTAACTGTGGGAAGCGCGGCTGCGTTGAAACCTTGGCAGCGGGACCGGCCATCGGGCGGCGTGGCGGTCAGAAACTCTCTAAGTATCCGAAGTCGCTGCTTTGCGAGTTGGCCCGCGGAAATGCAGATGCGGTGACCAGCGAGATGGTTAGGAGGGCCTATGCTGCGGGAGACCCGGCTGCCGAAGAAGTGATCCGGGAAACCCTGGATTTGCTGGCCTATTGGCTTGGAAGCATTATCGATCTCCTGGAGCCCGAAGTCATCGTAATGGGGGGAGGTGTTTCGACGATGCTCGCACCTTTTTTGAATGAGATTCGTGAACGCTGGCGAGGAGCGTGCCTCAATCCGGCGCCGATGGAAATTCCATTGGTACTCGCTCGCTATGGAGAAGACGCCGGGATCGCTGGCGCTGCTGCACTGTGTGAATTCGACTGACATGTGACGATATTGGTCAGCGTGCCAGAGCAGTGGCCACACCCACGTTCTTGTCCGCTCCGCCATAATAAAGAAGCCAGCGTCCTCCATCGCGAACGAGTCCCTCCACAAACACGACATTAGGTACCTGTCCGACTCTTTCGCATTCGGGCCCTGGAGAAAAAATGGGCTCCTGAGCACGCGCGAGAACCTTAGTCGGATCATTCTTGTCGAACAGGTCCCCACCAGTCGAGTAAATGTTTTTGTCGTCGGCGCCGTTATAGATCAGCAAAACGCCTTCAGACGCAACAACGTAAACTTCTTGGTCTGGCGGGCTAGGGTATCAACTCTCTTCGCATTGTTTTCATTCCCTTTCTAACCGTGCTGGGCAACACCAACACCGCAACCCCGATTTTCTTACGTCCAAGAACAAACGAAATGTGGTTCAATACTCTGCGAGCAGCCGAACCCACGCCTGCCCAGGGACCTCGACTGGGCCGCGAAACGATTGGCCATCCTGACTGAGTCGGACCGCGTGCCCTTGCGCCGGCGCGATCGAGACGGAAGCGGAGCGCCGTTCTGCTGTCGGGTTATACAAAATGAAATTGAGTTGGCGAGGGGGGAACAGTTTCGCGTCAGACGCATCAAGCAGATCGAGATTTACCAGCAGGAGTTCCCGGTCGCTAACTTGACCAAGGGCCTCATACATCAGATACATCCATAAGGACTCCCCAGCACCGTAGATTTCCTTGCCCACATTTCCCGTTTGGCCGCCAAGTTCGAGGGTGCCGAGATTCTCGAAGGGAATAAACGCCATCGAGGCATGTTGGCGGTTGCCGGTGCAATCCTCGAAGAAATAAAAATTGTTGCGCCGTTGCTGATCCATAAAACGAAGCAAACCCTCAAAGATGATTCCGCGTTTCAGGATGCCGGTCCAAGGGAGAATAGCCTCCACATTCTCCTTGAACGCTGGATAAAGGATGGAGGCCGCGGCCTGGACCATGCCGCGCACGTCGTGGGACTTCTGGCTGGGATCGGAATACCAATAAAACATACGCAATTGTTGGTAGAGCAGATAGTGGGCCTGATCACGCATACCGAGTTCCGCCGCAGCCAATGCGCCGTAGGCAAGTTCCTGCGGCTCGTGGAACAGGCGATCCGACGGCACGGTGTACAGAACCTGGATCGCGCGCCGCGCTTCCTCCCGGTAGTGCTCTTCTGCGGTCAAACGGTGAGCAAGAATCGCAGCCCATGCATAGAGGCCGCCAATGGCGTAATTCGTTCCGGCTCCCTCGGCAAGGAGTGTGGAAACCTGATAGTAGATGGGGAAGAGGTAGTCATACTGGCGGGCCATTTTCTGTGCGGTCTGGAACGCCTCCAAAAAATGATCCGTAATTTCCTTGGACTCCGCCAAAGACCCTATCGCTGGGTATTTCACGAGCCCATTTTCAAAGGGATACCAAGAGTCAGACCTCTCGTTCGGTTTGCGCACGAAGTCATTGCTGATGCTCTGAGTATCTTCGTGGTAGAAGGAGGGCAGCGCCGCGAGAAGTTCATTGCACTCCGTTTCGTAGCTCGGCGATGGATGCAACCGGAGATAGAGAAGCGATGGCCATAGGACATCCGCGATGGTCATGAGCTCGAAGTTGTCTCGAGGCTGCTGCCAAATCTGAGAGCTATCCTTGACGTATGCTCGTAGACCGGCGCGTCCATTCACTTCCACCCGAGTCGTACTCTTCTCCTGCAAATCCGCTACCGTCGCCGCTGCGAACTGCTTCCAGGTAGTGGCGCAGCCAGGCCATCGAAACCTCTCCTCGAAAAGAGGCAGCAGCGCCGGCATCCAACGCTGTACCGCCGTCTGCTCGGTAACCAACTCTTTGAGCGGTCTTTGCAGCAGGAAGCAAGTGAAACGCACGTCGCCTGCCGGAAGTACATTGCCTGTTGCCTGATCGGCGATCAAGCCCACACCAAGGCGTTGGGTGCCGTCACGTTCAATTTGCGAGATGGTTGAGCAGCGATAGACTAGAAATCGCGGAAGATTTCTGGTCGACATCCACCCCATGTCGCTGACGTCGAAATACATCATGGTTTCGATGCCAGCGTTCTGATCCAGAAGGTAAACCGCGGGCAAGTCGTTACCGTAGGTGCCCAGCGAGTTCCTGGTCGGCTGGGTGAGCGCGACGCGCCGCCAGCTTCCTGACTGGCCTTCCATCAGCGTGGAAGTCGAATTCAGCCAGGTGATGATTTGCGGTTCTATTCGGCCGTCTTGATGCAATCGCATTGGCCTCGGAAGATGGAGCGTGGTTCGGAAGCGAAACCATGGCTCAGCATGGCTCAGCACCAGAGCGCTGATTTCCGCGGTCCACTCATATGCGAAGCGTTCCCCGTCCAGGCTCACCGCAGCAGCTGTTCCGTCACAGATGATTCGTTGACCTTCTCGGCCTACATGAGATGTCATCAACGGAAATGAAGCACCGGTTACGAGCTGAACACCTGGAAGTGTTGCGGGTTTCCATTCGCCTTCAACGAGCAAGAAGTTCTGGAACGTCAGAGGTGTGCCGACCGGCGAAAGACGGAGTTGCTGCGCGCCACTTTCAAGAATCGTGGAGGAAGAGGAGCTTGAGTCAGCGGTGGTGGGAAAGGCAACCCCGGCATAGAAACCGGCGCACGCGGGTGAACCGCTCGCAGCCGTTGCCAAGACCGTTTTCACGAAGCTGCGCCGATTGAGAAGAGCCATCCAGCTGAGACCTTAGGGCAAGACGAAACGTGGGCCCTGCCCGAGAGCGTGCCTGAGCAGAGCACTACACAATCAATATGTGATCTTCAAGCCAAATTGAATGGTTCGCGGCCCGCTGGAATCGGTGACTGCCCCGAAGCCACAGGCAAGAGGTCCGCATTTTCCTCCACCAGGGAGGGTCCCGCCCACTGGGGTAAACGCAGTCCCAAGAGGTGTAGAGAATCCACTAGGCGCGGAGTAGATGTGGCGATTGAAAATGTTGAAAAACTCTGCCCGGAAGTCGATAGCTGCGTTTTCACCGAAGAGACGCGTCTTCTTACCCAAGGTGAAATCCTCGTTGCGGCCTCCGAAGGTGCGAGCGCCTGAAAGAGAGCGCGGTTCGTTGCCAAAGGTCAAAGCGTCCGGGACTGTGAACGCATTAGGGTTCCAGAACGGAGTTGTGGCGGCGTTGAAGTTCGAACTCTTATTCGTCTGGGTTACTCCGGGAACGACGTTTACTCGGGCGATCCCGGTGAAGTGGCACCCGGCGAATAACACATCGCCGGCCGTTCCACCGCAGGGACCGTACACCGTCGTGGGAGTTCCGGACTTGTAGGACCCCACTCCCGCAACATACCAGCCGCCCGCAACACGGTCCACCACTCCGCCTTGATTCATATAGTGTTTGCCGTGCCCGACGGGGAGTTCATAGAAGAAGCTAGCCACCAGTGTTTGCGGAGTATCGAGTTGGCTAACCGCTTTTTCAGATCCGCGACTAAAGGAATTCTGCCCGATAAAGCTGTTCGTGCCGATGAAACCGGAGACTCCTGGACCCGCCGAGTCTGCGTCCGTGAGGTTCTTCGATACGGTGTAAGAAACCAGGAAACTCAATCCCTCAGCAAAGCGTTTCTCCAACCCCAGTTGCATCGCGTGATACGTGGAGTTGCCTGTCCGATCTGGAGTGAAAGAGTTATCTTCCTGATTGAAGTCACCGTATTGGGGGAAAGGTCGCAACAATTGGTTAATGCTTCCCGTAAAGGTTGGGTAGGGCAATTTGACGCCAGCAGCAATCGCATTAGGACATGTATTGTTTGCCAAGCAGGAAGCATTCTTGGTCAAATCATTTCCAAGCGAGAGGAACGACGGATTCACTTGATTGGGAATGATGTTCAAGGCTGGCAAGTGAGTGCCTTTGGAGCCAACATAGGCCACGCTCACGACCAGGTTCGTGGTGATTTGGCGTTGTATGTCCAGATTCCAAGTCTGGATGTCGGCAGGGCGTCCGCTGTTTCGCGGCACCAGGATGAGCCCACCGTTCGGTTGCCCGGGGCTACCATTCTGCGCATCGGGCGTAAAGGGTCCGGATGAAGGGAAAATGCGTGTCACACCACTATCAATTTGGAAGCCGGTCGTCGAGGTCAGATCCTGCCTATTGAAAAATCCCAGGCCATCCTGGTCGGCGAATGATCCTTCCTTGAGCGGTTCGTAGAAAATGCCATAACCGCCACGCACAACTGTCTTGCTGTTAATGCTGTAAGCAAACCCCATACGCGGACCAATTGCCTTCCTGTAAACATCCTGTGGGCGCTTCCTTCCGTTCCGCCCCGTCCCCGTGCCGAAATAGGTGTAAGCCCCGAGGATGTTTCCAACACCCGGATTGGGAAGCGTTGGGTCAACCGCCGAAAACCGATTAAAAGCTTCGGTAGCTGGTATGTCGAGATCGTAGCGTAGCCCGTAGTTCAGAGTTAGGCGAGACGTAAGCTTGTACGAATCCTGGGCAAAGAAATAGAAGTCTTTGTACCGCACTCCGTGAAAGGCCCCGTAGTTCAGACTCTCCGTGTTCACAAGGCCAAACAGGGAGCTGGCCACCGCGTCTCCGTTCCCGGTCCCGCCGTTGCTGGTTTGAGCGGGATCAAAATCAAATTCCCCGGAGGCCTGAGTCAGCCGCCGCACGTTGAATTGCAGCATTCTGACTCCGCCGCCGAACTTCAAGTTGTGCTTGCCTTTGACCCAACTCACGGAATCATTTAGCTGATAAACGTTATCCGCAAATTCGGAGTCACCGCAGTTGTTGAGCACTTCCCGGTATGAACCACCGAAAAACTTGAAGCAGGGAAAGGTAGTGTTGTTCACTCCCGTGAGTCCGATTTTCGCCGGAAACCCTTGGCCAATACTGTTCGAACCCTCGGCACGGTAACGCCGGCTAAATCCAAACAAGAATTGATTGACCACGGTTGGACTGAAGATGTAGTTGTCGCTGAATCGTGCGTACCTTGTGTTCTGGGGGGTGCTAGACCCGAAGATCGGTGACAGGCTGGAAGTGCCGCCTGTCCTGGTGTTGTCGTAGTCAAAGCCGCCAGAAATCCTATGTTTATCGGAAAAAGCGTGATCGATCTTGGCATCGAATAGATTCGCGGTGGTGCTAGAGAGGCTGTGATCGGTCACATTCTGGGTGAGTCCGCCGGTAGTCGGCGGAAGCAGCGCAAATACTTTCGTCATCACCGCGCTCGGCTTGAAATTTGAATCGTTAGTTAAAACATCCCCGGGAATCGCCGCGCCGCTCGTAGGGTCATAAAGCTGGTGGATAACTAGACACTGGGCACGGACATCCCCAGAAACGCAAGGGGCATTTAGCGGCGGCGGATTTGCGGGATTGGGAACTCGATCGTTACAGGTGCCGCCAGCAAATCCAGTTTGACACAAGGCTGATAAGTCGCCTTTCCGGAAGTTCTCGTTCGGCAAATCGCGGAGTTGGTTACTCCCCGTCCTAAAACGGAAGCCCTCGTAGGCGAAGAAAAAAAACGTTTTGTCCTTGCCGTGATAAAGATGCGGGAAATAGACGGGGCCACCCGCAGTAAAACCGAAATCATTCTGAGTATTAATTCCTTTTTTGTTGCCAGTCGTGTTGTTTTTCCAGCTGTTGGCGTCCAGTACGCGGTTCCGGAGGTAATCGTAGGCGGAGCCATGGAATTGATTGGTGCCGGACTTCACAGTGAGGCTGACGATGCCGTCGCCGGATTCGCCAAACTCTGGGGAGAAATTACTCTGAAGGACCTTAAACTCCTGGATGGCGTCCGTCGAAACGCCTTTGTTCCATTGCGTATTCGGCGAGACTAAGGAGATAGACACGCCGTCGACCAGCACATCGGTTCCGCCTTCTTGTCCTCCATTCACCTTGAAGTCGTCGCTTGAGTTGCTGCCGGGATCGTTTGCCACACCTCCGACGAATCCAGGCACCAAGGTGATGAACTGCACGGGGTTGCGGATCGTGCCGGACACCTCCAAAGGCAGGTTTTGAACCAGGCTTGTTTGGACGGTCGATCCCAAGTCGGAAGTCGCGGTCTCCAATTGGCTGGCGTCAGCACTGACCGTGATGTTCTCACTCACTGCACCCAACTGCATCTGTATGTCCAAGGACACAGTCGTGCCCGTTGGCACCGTCACGCCTTCCTGCGTGTGTTTCTTCAGGCTGGGTGCTTCCACGCTTACCGAGTAACGCCCCGGCGGAAGGTTTGGCACAGAGTAGAGGCCTGCGTCTGTGCTTACCGTCGAGATGGCCAGACCGGTATCCAAGTTTCGCACGGTAACGTTAGCGCCCGCGAGCGCAGCACCGCTAGGATCGGTTACTGTTCCCTGAATACTGCCAGAGTTAGTCTGTCCCCAAAGAGGAGCAGCGATGAGGCAACAGACCAAACAACCCACAAGACATAGAAGATATTTCACTGAAATCCTCCCCCGCTCCTACCTTTTTGGTATCAGGTAAGATTTGGAAGCCGACAGGCTGAAATCGAGAATCCCAATCTCCCGCCTGCCGACCTCGCTTGAGCACGAAGCCTATCCTGGCGTTACTTGAAATTAGATCTGCTCGTTAGGGATGACCAGAATACGCATCCTTGAAGCTCCCACCAAAAGCACGAGTTACGGTTAAGAGGCGATGGACACCTACGCGTTCATGCCCTTCCGGAAGCGCAATTATGCAATTTGAACCATACCCCAAACGATCTTGCTGGAATCTACGCCGCTGACAGTGGGAAGTAAAGGAGCTAGCTTGTGAAATCATTGTGATTCACGGGTCATGTAACATCGTCACATGGGCTGATTGCCATCTGTCCAGCAGAGTCTGGTGGATACGGACGCTTGACTTGGACAGGCTGCGGGGCTAAAAATAGCTTCCGTCTATTGAATTCTGGATACTGCAGCCTTCCGGCGGTAATGTTAGCTCCAAGTCCAAAAGCGACAGTGGATATTCTTGCCGACGAGCGGTGGCTGCTCGTTCAAAGAATTGTGTCCAGTCCGCCCTTTCAGAAGAGTACCCGTCTGCGTGAGCTGTTGGAGCATGTCACTGAGCGGACCATCCATGGGCACGCCCACGAATTAACGGAACAGCAGATCGGCAGCACACTGTTTCACAAGCCCTCTGGTTACAGTTCCTTGGAAGACAGCTCTGTTCGCGTCCACGCCCGGCAGCTTCGACTGAAGCTTCACGAATACTTCGATGAAGAGGGGAGAAACGAGCCACTGATCTTGAGTGTTCCGAAGGGGAGCTACACGCCAATATTCAAGCCAGCCGAGAAGGCCGCTACCCCTATCACGGAAACTGCACTCGGCGTTAGTCCGGCCGTGTCCCGGCGAAACGAAGCGATTGTGGCGTGGACGCTTTGCGGCATATTAGTAATCGTATGCGCTGTCTTGGTATATCGGTCTGCTCGGCACGGGGTGTCCGGCTTGGCAGAAGGTGCCAGCAATCCGCCCTGGCCATTTTCCCAAGTTTTTGATTCCGGGCATCAAACGCTGATTGTCGTGGCGGATAGCAATTACGGAATGTTCCGAATACTGACCAGCCAGGCAGGTTCCCTCGAACAGTATCTTCATCGGGACTTCCTGAAATCCTCTTCGAAAGTTAAGCCCGGTGGGGCCGACTCCCGTTTGAATGAGTACATGACAAATTCAGCGCTCACCTCGTTTGCCGACGTTGCGGATGTGGCCACCCTGCTCAAGATGGCTGGACTATCTGAAAAGCAGGCATCGGTCCGGTACCCGAGAGATTTGGCTATGCGTGACTTGGATCACGGTAACTACGTTCTTATTGGAAGCCCTGGGTCGAACCCCTGGGTGTCGCTTTTCCAGAACAAGCTAAATTTCCGCGAGAGCGAGTCCATCGTAGGCAACAGCGCTAAGGTGTTTGTAAACACCAATCCGCTACCGGGTGAAAAAGACCGATACGAAGGGTTGCGATGGACGGGAGCGATGGGAGAAGACTACGCCACCATTGCGCTGCTTCCGAATGTCACACACGACGGAAGTGTGCTCATCATGCAGGGACTTCAACAAGAGGGAACGGAAGCCGCAGGTCGATTTCTGGCCGATCCGGAAAACCGGCGGCAGTTGCTGGCGAAGCTTGGGATTACGGGTTCAAGAGGGAACTCCTTTGAAAATATTTGGTTCGAGGCGTTGATTCGCTCCCGAACAGTCGCCGGGGCGCCGAATTCAACGACTCTCGTTGCGGTCCGCCGCATTGACTAAAACCCCAGTTCGTACTCCTGGTTCAACGGCATGGGCAGAAAGTAGGCTCCCTCCATGTACAGCATGCATGCTCCGCATGCAGGGGTGTTTGTCTTTCCCGAGCGTCGCCTGGAGCGGATTGCTATACTTTACTCCTGTATTTTGTTCTGAGGACCGTCACTTGGTATGCCTGCCGGAAGCGGTCTGCCGGGCGAAAACAAGATGTTTCTATCTATTTGTTACTTGCCGCGTGGTTTCGGCCTCCATGTGCCTGACATCTTCTGGGCCGTTCTTCTCTCCCTGATTGCAAGTGTCCTGCTCGCAGCGCCAGCCGCCCGCACGCAGAGCGAGGTAGGAACCCTTCTCGAACAAGCGCGTGCGGCTGAAAAGACGGGAGATTACCAAGCGGCGGAACGTGTCTACCGGCAGGCGCTGGCGCTTGCCCCAGGCCATCTTGAAACCCTTAAGCGTCTCGGCGTACTTCAACAAACCGAACTGAAATTCGGAGAGTCAGTCGAGAGTTTCAAACAGGTGCTGGCCCACGATGCGCACTATCCCGAAGTGAATTTTTTCCTGGGCGCCTCCTATTTCGGCGAAAACGAAATGAGCGATGCGATCCGACGGTTCGAGTTGGACCTCGCAACCCCTAAGCCGCATCCCCGGTGCCGGTACTACCTCGCGCTCGCGCTCCAGGCTGCCGGCCGGATCGAGGAATCCATCTCGCAACTGAACCGCGCAGTAGCTGATAATCCAAAGGACGCGGATGCGCTTTACCAGCTTGCCCGCATTTACAAGAACGCTTCTCTTCAGTCGATTGAGAGTCTAAAGGCTCTGGACCAGGACTCTTTCCAGCTGCACGCCCTGATGGGAGAGGTTTACGCAGATGAAGAACGGCACGCTGAAGCTATCAAGGAGTACCAGGCGGCACTCGCGAAACGTCCCGACGCCACGGGAATTCATTATGCAATTGGGGTAGCGTATTGGGTCCAGCATCAACTGGATGCCGCCAAGAAAGAATTCGTGGATGCTCTGAAGGAAAACCCTAACGACGCGCTGACCAACTTGTACCTCGGCGATATCGCGGTTCACGACCAGCGCTTTACCGAAGCGCACGGATATCTGAGGGTAGCAGAGAGGGGACAGCCCAACATGCCTCAGTTGCACGTGCTCCTCGGGAAATGCTATCGGGGCGAGAACCAACCGGAAAAAGCAAAGACTGAATTCTTGGCCGCGATCCAAGCGGACCCCACTGCCGCGCAGCCACACTATTTGCTGGCCCAGGTTTATCGGGAACTTCGCAACCCGCAAGCAAGCTCGAAAGAGTTCGCAGAATTTGAAAGGCTTTCACAGTTGGAGAAGGATAAACCTCCTCAGCATGGGCCCCAGAACTGACATGGATTGCAGGCCAGCGCCGAGAGCTGGATCCAGCTTATGAGTATCTTCTCTGGGTACGTCCGGAGGCTCACGGCCGCTGGGAGTGGCTATACTGCAATCGGTCTACTGCTCGCCGCCAGCCCATGCCAAATCGCTGGACAAACGGAAGCCTCGCACCCGGCAAATGCTCCAACGGTAGAAGCGCACCTTGCTGCTGCGCAACAGGCCCAGAAAAACAGTGATTACGTCACTGCCGAGCGAGAGTACCGGGCCGTGCTTGGAATCAGGCCCGATTTTGCTGAAGTTCATATGAATCTGGGACTGGTCTACCAGCTGCAAGATCAAATTTCCGACGCGATGATCGAGTTTCGGCGTGCGCTTCACCTTAAGCCCACGCTGGCCGGTGCGAATTTTTTTCTCGGGGTTGACTATTGCAAGAACGGCGAAGGGATTAAGGCTCTCCCCTATTTGAAGGCTGCAGCCAAGCAGGATCCTGGACGACCCGACATCTGGTCTTGGTTGGCGACGGCCCAGGAAATCTCCGGTGAGTTTCATGCGGAAGTAGCGACTCTTCAGAAAGCACTCCATCGGCAACCCCAAAACGTTGATTTGCTCTATCTGCTTGGTCAGGCTTATGAGCGTTTGGGAAAAGAGGAGGTCGCGCGACTGCAAAAAACGGCACCGCACTCTCGGCGCTCCGAGCAACTTCTAGCAGAAAGCTATGCCGCGAGCAGTGAGTGGCCATCTGCGGTGATTCATTTTCAGAATTCATTGGCTTCATCGCCTGATACCCCGGGCTTGCACGTGGAGCTAGGCGAAGTGCTTTTGCGAGCAGGAAAACTTACGCGGGCCAGCCATGAGTTTGAAGAAGAATTGCACCTTGCGCCTCATAGCTTGCGTGCCATCGTCCGCCGGGGAGAGACAAAACTCATCGAGGGCGATATCGAAGGTTCTCTTCAGGATTGGAACACCGCCATAGCCGCGGACGGCCTGCAGGCTGAGAGAATCCTCGGCGTCCGAGAGATTGGACTTGGTGATGCTGCCTTCGAGCAGCTCCCGGGTGCATGGCGTGAAAAAATCGAGAAATTTGTCAGCGAACTGCAACGACGCGACACTCCGGCTGCGCACTTAGCGCTTGCATTTCTCGCCATGCAAAGTGGGGACTCGCCGTTGCAAGTTTCTGAGGGTGAGCGAGCCCTTTCTTCCTCCGAGACGGCGCCCTCGCCGATGAACTGCTCTCCAGCCGAGATTCAACATGCACTCACGCAAGAGAAATTCTCAGCTCTTGCTCATTGCGCGCCGCAGCTTTTGACGCCTCGGCCATCCGCCAACTCTCGTTACGCTTTCGCTCGTGCGCTGTTTGAAGCGGGGGATTACGAAGCATCTCTCAAATTGCTTTCCGGACTCGCACCGCCTGATCGGAATTCTCCTGAGGCATCCTACTGGCGTGCGCGTTGTTATGAGAAGTTAGCCACCGTGGCCTATCTCAGTCTCTTCCAGTCGAACCCGAACTCTTATCGCCTGCATCAGCTGATAGGTGATTTGGATGCCGCGAAAGGCAACGACGGAAAGGCCATCGAAGAATATCGACAAGCAATTGCGTTGAAACCATCCCTGCCAAATTTGCATTACCGTCTGGGCCATCTGCTTTGGAAGGATCTCAAAGTCAGTGAAGCACGTCGGGAGCTCGAAGCTGAGTTGGCGCTGAGTCCAAGACACGCAGGTGCGCTCAGCGACCTCGGCAATACCTACCTTCTGGAGCACCTGCCGGACAAAGCCCTCCCCTATCTAAGCCGGGCACTCGCAGCGGACCTGCAAAATCCTGAAATACATCGTGACCTGGGCACTGCCTATTCTGAACTGGGCGACTACGCGAAGGCAGAAGCGGAATTCAAGATGGCGGTCTCTGCTGATCGTGATGGCTCGGTCCACTACAAGCTCGCCAAGGTCTATCAGGCCCTGGGACAAAAAGAGAAGGCCGCGCGTGAGTTTGAACTCTCGACGGCACTGAACGCGAAAACCCACAGGAAACTTGAGCAGCAAAGGGAACGATTGGACGAAGTTGAGAAGTCAACTCAAGATCCGTAGAAGACCGGCAATCGGCAAAACAGTGTCGTAACCGCCGTCAAGTAAAGTTTCCTGGCGAGCGGTGAGGCCCGAGTTTGGATGGAATGGCAGAAACGATAAGTTCGCAGCTGTCGTCTGGCCCGCTACCAGTTGACGGGCACATGATATTAAAGCTTCGCTTCCTTGGTTTTGTTTCTTGCCTTTGGGCGACCGCACTGTTTCTTCCTCCTATTTCCCATGGCAAGTCGGCCAATCATCAGCAGCGGACACCCCCTCAAGACTCCATCGGCCAAGGAGAATCCTTCAGGAGGGGCCTTAGCGCATTGAAGGAAAACCGATTGGAGGCGGCCCTCGCAGAATTAACTGCCGCAGAACAGGAGGACGCGAACGATCCCCGAATCCACAATTTCCGGGGGATTGTGCTCGCCCGCTTGGGCCAAAGCACGGAGGCTGCTTCCGAGTACCAGGAAGCCATTCGCTTGGACCCTCTCATAGAGGATGCGTACCGGAATCTCGGCTACCTTGAGTGGACCGAGCACCACCTCGAGCGAGCGCGTGTGGCACTTGTTCGCGCGGTGGAACTCTCGCCCACGGACTCTTTTGCTCATTATTATCTCGGCAGAGTGCAACTCGATGGACAGTTATACGCAGAGGCGTTTCGGGAGCTAGAGCTTTCGGATGTACCGTGGCCTGTCGAACCAGGTTTTCTAATAGAAGTTGCGGCGGGATATTTGGCGCTAGGACGCCAAGAAGAGGCACGGAAGACGCTCCATCAGTTGGCCTCACTCCCACTCCCTGATGCTCAAACTGTGCGCGTCGCTTCACTTCTCTTGGCCGTGCACGAGAATGACACCGCTATCGGTCTAATGCGAAAGCTCAGCGGCCGCCAGGGCGCTGCTCTTGCTCCCTGGGCTCAGTTCGACCTGTCGCTGGCGCACCTCCTTGCCGGGAGATACGAGGAAGCAGCTGATCAAGTCCAACACTTCATCAGCGCACTCCCTTCGACGCCATCGGAATCTGACCAGATAGTCCCGTGGTGGTCCTTGGCCGGGATTGCATACGCCCGCCTCGGCCAGGGTGATCGAGCAGTGGATGCCTTCGACCGTGCAGCCGCGCTCGCCCCGGACCGCGAAGAGTACTGGCTCAATTTGACGCGCGAATTAATGGAATTGAGCCGCTACCGGGAAGCGATCTCTGCGGTTCAGGAGGGTCTTGCAGCAAGTCCTGAGTCCTACGCTTTGCATCTGCGGCTTGGAGCGGCGGACCTGTCGGCTGGGCGTTACGAGGAAGCGGAAACTGTTTTTCGGAATCTCGTGGAAGCCGGTGACCCCCTGCCGACGAGCTACATCGGATTGGCTCAGGTGCTGCTGCGCATGGGTCGGGCTGAAGAGGCGGCCTCCGAGCTCTCTGCCGCCCAGCGCAAGTTGGGAGCAATATTCCTCATCAGTTATTTTCGAGGCTTGTCCCTTGATCGCGCCGGCAAGCTGGACGAGGCCGTCCCTGCGTTTCAGGAAGCAATACGACTGAATCCGAATAGTCCCGAAGCTCACTTGGAGCTGGGAAAGACCGAGCTGGCAGTGGGGCGGGTAAATGATGCGATCGTTGAACTTCAACACGCACGGCATCTGAGCCCGGGTAACGTACAGGCGCAGCGGCTGCTCAGCCAGGCTTATCGACGGGCGGGAGACGCCAAACGCGCCGCACAGTTTGCGGACACTTCAACCGAAGCGCCGCCAGCCGCGGAAGGCGATCTGCTAGGTGACTTCGTGCTCCCGGAATGGCAAATGCCTGAGGAAAGCAAGAAAGACTAAGCTCTCGACCGAGAGGAACCTTGTGTATCGTCAAACCTCATTGCTTCACGTATCCATCGTTTGCCCGCTAGTCCTAGGCTCAGCCGGGTTTCTCGTGCTGGCCGGCGGCTTGGTCCCTGCTCAGGAGCCGACAGCCTCCGAGAACGGAAAAGCTACGCTGGCCAATTTCATCGATATCGGCGAGAAGGCTGGGCTAACGATGACCAATGTTTTCGGCGGAGTGGACACCAAGAAATACATCATCGAGACAACCGGAACCGGTATCGCCATTTTCGATTATGACAACGACGGGTGGCCCGACATCTTCATCGTGAATGGCACAACGCTAGCGGGCTTCCCCGCCGATAAGTCTCCCACAAACCATTTGTATCACAACAACCACGATGGAACTTTCACGGACGTGACGGAGAAGGCCGGACTCGTCGCTACGGGATGGGGACAGGGAGTTTGCGTCGGAGACTATGACAACGACGGATGGGAAGATCTGTTCGTCACCTATTACGGCAAGAACCGTCTTTACCATAATGACCATGGCGTATTCACGGAGGTGGCCGAGAACGCGGGGGTAGCCGGATCAGGGAAAGCCTGGGGTACTGGCTGTGCGTTTATTGACTTCAACCGCGACGGACACCTGGACCTATTCGTTGCAAATTATGTGGATTTTAATCTTTCCACGGCCCTGACACCGGGCGAGGGGACATCCTGCACCTGGAAGGGAGTGCCGGTGATGTGCGGACCGCGTGGACTGCGCGGTTCAAAAAACATCCTTTATGAAAACCGAGGTGATGGCACCTTCCGGGATGTCACGACGAAGTCCCACATCGATCGCACGAGCGGGCATTTCGCATTCAGTGTTTCTACGCTGGACTTTGATGACGATGGCTGGCCCGATATCTACGTGGCTTGTGACAGCGCGCCGAGCATCCTTTATCACAATAATCGTGACGGGACCTTCACGGACGTAGCGGTCATGGCTGGCGTGGCGTTTAACGAAGATGGACGCGAACAAGCTGGCATGGGAACTACGGTCGCAGATTACAACGGCGACGGGCGGCCCGACCTTTTCAAAACCAATTTTTCAGATGACACTCCGACTCTGTACCGCAACGACGGCGATGGAGTTTTTTCCGATGTCACGTATAACGCTGGCTTGGGGCGGCATTCGCAATACCTAGGCTGGGGCACCATGTTTTTTGACTTCGACAACGACGGCTGGCCGGATCTTGTCCTCGCTAACGGCCACGTCTATCCGGAGGTGGACAAGTATCACTTGGGGAGCACCTATAAAGAGCAGCGTCTCCTCTACCGCAACAACGGCAACGGAACCTTTAGTGATATTTCTGCGGATGCTGGTCCCGGTATCAATGCTTCGTCGTCCGCGCGTGGTTTGGCCGTGGGTGATCTCTGGAACGATGGGCAACTCTCCGTGCTGATCAACAATGTATATGCAACGCCGAGCTTGTTGGTGAACAGCGTCCATTTCGGGGACCATTGGATTGCATTTAAGACCGTGGGTACCCGCTCTAATCGTGATGGGATCGGCGCAAGAATTAGCGCGAAGAATGGCGAGCGAACGCTCGTCGATGAAGTGCGTAGCGGGTCTAGCTATATTTCGCAAAATGACATGCGGGTACATTTCGGCCTTGGCGTGAGAGCCAAGATCGATTCTGTGCAGGTTCGTTGGCCGAGCGGGCTCGTGGAGCACTTCGACAATCTATCGGCAGATACCATCCACACTTTGAAGGAAGGTTCCGGCAAGATGGTCAGCACGACTCCGAAAAAATCCTCAAGCAACAGGTAACCGGTCCTTGACATTCATTATTTCACTGCGCCGGAGGTTTCCTTTCCCCCGCACTGACCGAAGGCTCGTCGACCTGAAGAATTTGGTCGCCGCGCACACTCTTCAGCGTCTGACGGATCCCGCTGGGCCAGCGAATTTCGACCGTTGCAGCGGCGGTCTCCGTTCCCAAACCAAAATGCACCCGTTTATCACTGGAAGAAAGATAACTACTGGCGGTCGTTACGGTTGCGATTTGAGTGATCCTCCCGGCCACAACCCTCACTTCCGCTCCGATGGCATCTCGGTTGCTCTTATGCCCGACGAGTTTCAAGATCAGCCAATGGTTAGGAGTTGAGGTCGCATTGTGCAGGACATAGAGCGGTCCGTCATTGGTGGTCACGACTGCGTCCAGCCGACCATCATTGTCGATATCCCCGATCGCCAAGCCACGTCCTACCCAGGCTTCTCTGAAAACGCTGCCCGCCTCTGCCGAGACATCTTCAAAACTGTGGCCCGTATTCCGTGCCAGCAACATGGGTTCGCGGTAGCGGAGGTTTGGATAGGTCAGTTCGATGGTGTCCAAGTCGTGTCCCTGGGCAATGAGAAGATCTCTCCATCCGTCATTGTCATAGTCCAGGAGCCGAACGCCCCATCCAGAGTGCGCCATGCTCATGCGGCCGATGCCGGAGGGATAACTCTCGTATGTAAAGGTGCCGTCGCCGTTATTTCGGTAAAGTGCATACATCTGGTTCGCGAGATCGGTGATCACCAAATCCGGGAGGCCATCGTTGTTGTAGTCCGCGAAATCGACTCCCATTCCCGCAAACGCATGGCCCTCTCCATCGACGGCCACACCAGATACCAGCCCAACCTCCTCAAACGTGCCATCGCCTTTGTTGTGATAAAGGAATTCGGACATGGAATCGTTGGCAACAAAGAGATCGATGTGCCCGTCGCGGTCGTAATCCGCAATAGCTAAGCCCAGGCCTTTGCCCGGCTTTGCCATGCCAATCTTTTCTGTAACCTCGGTGAAGTGACCGTTGCCACCATTGTGGTAAACTAAGGGGGCGATGGGCTTGAAATAGTCCGGATGACAGTACGCGCGATAGCCTTCCTGATGTTCGCCGCACCAGATGTCGTCAAAGTCCCACACTAAATACCGTAGGACAACTAAGTCGAGAAAACCATCACCATCCAAGTCAACCCATGCGGCGCTGGTGGACCAGCCGCTCCCGCCTACACCCGCTTTTTCCGTGACATCCGTAAAGGTGCCGTCACCATTGTTGTGATAGAGCTTGTTGCCTCCGTACGCCGTCACATATAGGTCCTCGTTGCCATCATTATCGTAGTCCCCCACTGCAACTCCCATTCCGTATCCGACTCCCTCTAGGCCAGCCTTTTCGGTAACATCTTCAAACGTGCCGTCTGGTTTCTGATGATAGAGCCGATTCCAGTACTTGGGACCCGTCTTCAGCGGGATAGCTCCCTTGGGCGTCGGGTCAGCGAGTGGCGCTCCATTGACCACAAAAATATCCAGACGCCCGTCGTTGTCGTAGTCAAACAGGGCCACACCCGCTCCCATTGTTTCAATCAGGTATTTTTTCGAAGTGTGCGAGGCCATGTTCCGAAAATTAATTCCGAGTGCAGAGCTCGACTCGAGAAACCTAGGGAAGATTCTTCTCGCTTGTTCTTCCGTCCCGACCGAGTCGCGCTGGGCTATAACTGAAAAGGCTGACGATACGAACATCGCCAAGAATAATGGGAGTTGCTTGGGGAGGTGAAATCTCATGTATCCCATTGCTGTCTTTGGCGCTAGCGAAGGCATGACATCGAAGGCCGAAGACATCTTACCAAACGGGCCGTAAAGCCTCGGCGTTGTAGGCCGGGGATATATGGCCATCTTGCTTTCCAAAACTCATCGTTTTAAACTCTCATCGTCCAAAAAGACCTATGGGCGGGCAGCCCAAAAGTGAAGCCTCTTCGTGGTCCTCCGCTGAAGTAAGGCGGTTGTGGGAGGAACCCACCGAAGCCCTCTCGCAAAAACCAGCGAGAGGCCGTAGGAATCTTCTCCCTTCAGGGAGAGGAGGATGTCAAATTACACATATTTCTCTCCCTATCCCTTAGGGCTCACGCAAAAATAAGTTTCCTATAGCAGTCGTTTCTTGATCATTAAGAAGCGATTGGCACAAAGTGTTTCGCGCCACTTGTGTCGCCCCCTGATCAATGGACAAGCGGTCTGTCCACTCTCTTGCGGTGGTAGATGTCAGTTCGCTTGTTTTGTTATGGTGTCGATAGGTAGGTGCCTGTAGTCGGGCACTATAACATTATGAGACCAACGTTATTTCACTCCGACGTCTTGCGCACCTGCCGATGCCAAGACAGCCGTGCTCGACAGCTCAAGCTTCGCGTGCCTTGCCGCACGCCAGTTCGATGGATGGCGACGCTGCGTAAGGGCGGCTGTGTAGCTGTGAAGCTCCGAATACGGCATGTGTAAGGGTCCGTTCCCAGAATAGGGGGATGTCCGTGGGTGCCGCAGTGGCCAATCAAACGGCTACCGACGCGAGCGCGATTTGCGCTTCGCTACGCTAGCCGTTCCGATGTGTGTGAGTCTCACCGAGCGCCCCGCGAAGACTGCGCGAATCTCCAGCTCGCCACCGAGCGCGCGCACGAACTGCCGAAGTGTGCTCAGATGCATGTCGGAGCGGCGTTCCAGGCGCGACACGGCTACCTGCGTAACCTTGAGTTTGTCGGCGAGCTCCTCTTGCGTCACCTTCAAGGTTTCGCGAAGCTCTCTCATTTCGATTTCAGCCAGGTCCCGCTCCGCGAGTTCGCGGGCTTTACGCTGCGCCACCGGACTCATCGTTTCGTTTTTCAAATCGCTCCATTTTGTCCGCATTCAGATCAACCCCTCTTTCTTGAGTTCCGCCAAATAGCGGCTATAGATGCCATCCGCAAGAGCGATGGCTTTCTCGTACCAGCCTTTCGCACCTTTGCGCCCGCCAATCAGCAGGATTCCCGTTTGGCGCGGATCGAAGGCGAAAAGCACACGATATGGCTTGCCACGGTGCTGAACGCGCAATTCCTTCATATTCGGAAAGCGCGAACCTTTGATCGAATCCACATCGGGCCTTCCCAAGACCGGTCCAAGCATCTCGAGCAAATCGACCTTACGGCCAATGGAAATCTGCTCGGCTTCAGCCAATCCCGCGAACCACTGCTTGAACTCGTCGGTCGCTTCGATGTCCCATGCCATTCATGTAATATAACACTAGTGTTATGCACTGTCGAGCGAAAACGTCGCCATCGCAAAACGCTACCGCCTTGGAACTGTACGATCGCTCCAAATCTGTGAAGTTATTTTTGCGTGGGCCCTTAGAGCGGCAATGCCAGTCCGCTAGTTCTTTGTCCCAAAGAGCAGTATTCGGCGCAGAGGACTGGCGGAAATAGCCCTTCACCATCACGTGCGTAGCGCCTTCAAGCTCGACCAACCGAATCGGCCCGATGAAAAGAGAAAAAATAGGTGTACAATTGCCGCGCTTTCGAAGTCAAGGTTGAGGGAATTCCGGTCGTCAATGTTGATTCTGCTTGGAATGTAGCAATGAATAAGAGGACTTTTATCAGGCTCTTCTCTGCACTGATGGCAAGCCCTATGATCTCGCCTCTCTTGGCCCGGGCGGCAAAGGACAAACTGACGAATTGGGCGGGTAATCTCGAGTACGGCACGGACCGCTTGTACTCTGCCAACTCGCTTGAACAGGTGCGGAGTTACGTTAAGAAACAGAACAAATTAAAGGTGCTAGGAACGCGCCACTGCTTCAACAACATAGCAGATAGCACGGACAATTTTCTGTCCTTGAAGTCGATGGACAAAGTGGTTGCGCTGGAGCCGGAAGCACACACCGTGACGGTCGATGCCGGCATGACCTATGGTCAACTGTGTCCGCTCCTCGATAGTAAGGGCTTTGCGTTGCACAATCTCGCCTCGTTGCCTCATATTTCGATAGCGGGAGCGATCAGCACCGCAACGCATGGTTCGGGCGAAAAGAATGGCAATCTCGCGACGGCGGTGTCAGCACTTGAAATCGTCACGGCTGCCGGCGAGGTGGTTAAGCTATCCCGCCAACGAGACGGCGAAGTGTTTCTGGGGACGGTTGTTGGGCTTGGCGCGCTGGGCGTGATCACAAAGGTCACCCTCGATATTCAGCCAACTTTCCTGATACGGCAGTACGTGTACGTAAACATGCCGCTTGCTGAAATGAAAGATCACTTTGATGCAATCCAATCCAGTGCTTATAGTGTCAGCCTGTTTACGGACTGGCAGAACCAGCGTATCAACGAAGTTTGGATCAAAAGCCGCATGGAAGAAGGGCAAGCATTTGACGCAACGCCGGAATTCTTCGGGGCGAAACGTGCTACTAAGAATCTGCACCCCATTGCGGAACTGTCCGCTGAGAACTGTACCGAACAAATGGGCGTTCCTGGTCCATGGTATGAACGACTGCCGCACTTTCGCATGGGCTTCACCCCTAGCGCCGGCAAAGAGTTGCAAACGGAGTACTTCGTGCCCCGCCAGCATGCGGTCGAAGCAATTCTGGCAGTGGAACGACTGCGCGATCGGATCAGTCCGCACCTGATGATTTCCGAGATCCGCGCGATCGCCGCTGACAATTTGTGGTTGAGTCCCTGCCACGAACAGCCTTCTGTGACCATTCACTTTACCTGGAAACAGGACTGGCCAGCGGTCAAAATGCTGATGCCATTCATTGAAAAAGAATTGGCTCCATTTAAGGCTCGGCCGCACTGGGGAAAGCTATTTACAGTGCCGCCGTCGGAACTGCACGCTATTTATAAGAAATTGCCCGACTTTGTCCAATTGAGCAAGAAGTACGACCCGCACGGAAAATTCCGCAATGAATTCCTGAGCACGCACATCTTCAGCAGTTAATGCGCGCTTCGCGTTGAGACACAAACTTAGGAAATTTTGAACACGCTGAATCAAGGAGGGTGAGTGCGATCTTCTGATGGGCCAGAGGTCCGAAAGCGCTTTATTAAGCCAGAAACGCCTGTGTACCATAGCAACAAACCAGCTGCGGGCGCGCGAGGATTTGCATCATAGACGCAACAAGAGATCGAAGCGGATTGGGCCGGTCGCTGCGAAGCATTTGTTTCGTTTGTTCCTTGAGCCTGCGTCGAACTTGCACGCGAGCAGACAAACGCCGTGCATATTAGGACAGACGTCCCAAAGCCCAGGACCATGCGCTTCAGATCCCTGTCCTCCTGAGTTCATAGCGCAACCCAACTTCCCTGCCGCAGCCAGCATGATCAGACCGGCAACCTGATGGGGAATTGCGATTTGGTTTGCGTAATCGCGCTCATAGGCGACACAGGTATGCAGGTGTGCATAAAGGGACACGCAACCGCCTTCGCGGCCTCTGGGATGCTACCTTGGTGAAGCAGGGGGATTGTCGCGCAAGCCAGTCCACCAAGCCGGCGCACGACTACCTGGGAACGCGGAGCACACGATGACATCCGGACGAGGAAAAGTACAACTGCTGTCCACGATCGGCTTGGTGATGTGCCTGTTCCTCGCCGGAACCTCGGCCAATATTTCTTTCGCCCAAGAGACATCCGTGGCCCCGCTCACGGCAGATCAGGTCGTACACAGAATGGTGGAAAGGAACGAACAACGCGCCCAGACCCTGGAGAGTTACCGTGGGACCCGCATTTATAATCTCGAATATCACGGATTGGCGAGCAAGAGCGCCACACTGACGGTGGCGATGACCTACCGGCGGCCTGACGAAAAGAAATTCTGCATCGTATCGGAAAGCGGCTCAGAACTCTTGCAGGGGCGAGTCTTGAAGCGACTTCTCGATGCAGAGGTAGAGGCCATGCAGGAGGAACAACGCCGGCAGACGGCGATGGGTCCAAGAAACTACGAATTCCGCCTGGTAGCCTATGAGCGGACATTCGATCAGAGTTTCTATGTCCTGGAAGTTACGCCACGAATCAAGAATAAATTCCTGTTCCGCGGCCGGATTTGGGTAGACGGACAGGACTTCGCGGTGGCGCGCATGGAAGGCGAACCAGCCAAAAACCCCTCGTGGTGGACGAAGCGAAATGCCATCCACGTCACCTATGAGAAGATAGGCGAATTCTGGCTACCGGCGCGAAATGAAACCAATACGCAACTGCGCATTGTAGGAAGTTCTTTGCTGACAATCGTCTATCGGGACTACGAGATTCTGAACCGGGGCGCCATGCAGGTCACCGCATCTTCGGGAAGCATGCTCGGCTGCCCTGGGGAACCGGCAAAGTTGTCCGAGGCACGACCCTAACGCCGATTTTGTTTCAACCGCGCTCGCCCCCCCAAGTTTGGCCAGTTCACTCGCAAAAAGTGGATTCTGCGGGAGCTCCGCGACGAATTCTGTAAGTTGCGAGCTTACGATTGGCTGCAGCAGCGCTTCTTTTTTTTGTCTCTTGACTTCCAACACAAACGATGCGCGTGGTTGGTTTTCCGAGCTGTGACAGTAAAACGTCCAAGAGTCGGGCCTATTCGCAATCCGACCCTCTTCGAGATCGAGAAGCTAGAGGAGGCAGGCAAACTTGCGAATACGCCCACAGTTGACCGTCCGTTTTCTCTTGCCCGGAATTCTTCTCGGCACTTCAGCCTTCACGGCAAATGGTTGCGAGGTGTTTCTAGGCTTTAAGGGAGAGCATCGGGGCGGTTTGGGAGATTCAGAGACGCAGCGTACAGGAGATGTGCTCAGTGCCTGAAAAGGGGCACGTCGCTTCTGCCTGGAAACAATTTTTGAAAATGTTAGTATTCAGTGGCAAGCTTTCTTCCGAATCCAAATGAAAATATTTAGCTGTGCACCGAAGTGGAGGCTTTATCGTTTTTGCCGCAAGCGGAAGCTCCACCCTGCGCGAATATTCGCCGTGCTCTGTGGCATGCTGCTCGCAGCGAGCACTCCCGCAGCTTCCTTCTGCTCCACTGCGCGCGCACAGCAGAGTGATCCGGCGAAGCCTGCTGTGGTGCAGCCGGGGGCGCCGGGAAAGCCGAGCAGGACGCTTCCGCCGTCGACGAGGGCCACGCTTCCGCCACGGTCGCAAGCGGATGCGGAGTTTATGCAGGACATGATCGTGCATCATTCGCAAGCGGTCGAGATGACCGCACTGATTTCGTCGCATACGGAGAACAAGGATCTGCGGTCGCTAGGGGCGCGAATCAGCAGCTCGCAGTCGGACGAAATTAAGTTCATGAAGCGGTGGCTGGCGGCTCGGGGAGAATTAGTTTCCAAGGCGACGCCGGAAATGCCGGGCATGGATAGGTCGCGCGAAAAGATGGCTCTCATGCCCGGGAT
>WNEZ01000657.1_pt1 | contig 27900 bp, 22 predicted proteins | sample 5400521 | NCBI WGS metagenome assembly WNEZ01 (sample SAMN13153339, study PRJNA577476) | soil metagenome | isolation source: 120 cm saprolite under Douglas fir tree site 2 hole 1 replicate 1 | place: USA:California | collected 2015-04-18
TCGAGCGACCGAACGCTGCGAGATGGTGAAGCCCAGCTTGAGGAGCTCGCCATGGATCCGGGGTGCGCCCCAGAGCGGATTGGCGCGCGCCATCTTCCCGATCAGGTCTTTCAGCTCCGAGTCTATCGGCGGGCGTCCTGGACCTCGACACTTCGACTTCCAAGTCCAGAAGGCGCGGAACCCCTGGCGATGCCAGCGGATAACGGTTTCGGGCCGTACCAAGTGCAGAACATCGCGCCAGCGCAACCAGCGCCGAAAAGGTGGACCCAGAAGAGCTGGTCGAACCTTCCGAACCGCGGCCGCTTGGAGCGCTGGCGCAGGAGGGCGAGCTGCTGCCGAAGCGCAAGGTTCTCTAGTACCAGATTCCTACGTGCTCGCAGGGCCGAGCGGAGCGAGCCTAGCAGGGCAACCACGATGGACCACATGGACGGGCAGCGTGGTCCCCCTCGCAGATTACCGTCAAGTCACAAGATCCAATTCTGGCCAACGACAGGATAACCGAAGCCCTGATTTCGACATTTTCAGAAGAACGGGGACTGGTAAGTGCGAACGTTCAGCAATTACCAAAGGAATGGATTCGAGAGGCGATGGACGCGGCGATTATCCCTTTTTTTGAGCATATTGTTGAGCGCCACGCGGAGTCAGTTCTCAGGTGGTCACATCAAAATTTAACCGCATCCCACGTCCAGGATGTGCCGGAAGAACTGAGGCAAGAAACTCTGCCAGCTCCATCAGTGCTAAGCAAGTTTCTCTTTCCTAGTTTCCTTAGCAGAGGCCCTCGACCGGCCGGGGCTGGGCGTGAAGAGGTACCGGAAGAGATCGCCAGGGAGATCCGGCGCAGGGTTGAGCGTGCCAGGAAGGAAATAGAAATAGAACAGCGCGAATCTCAGGTTCGTAGCCGGGGGCACCCGTCTGACCAATTAAAGGGGCCTCCCAGCCGCAACTACAACAAAAGAAAGATAGAAGAGCGAATACGTAAAGGAGAATTTCCTAAAGGCCCACGCATTAAGTAAAAACGAATATGAGCATTCAGCTGTCCCTTTCGCCGAAACCCCATTCAGCTGGATGCCGACTCAAGTTCGAGAAGCAGACCTGGGACGTGAGAACGCTAAGAAGGGCAGGGTAGCGCGTCGTGAGCGACGGCGCAGTGTGTCCATTCAGAGTCGGAGACGCGTTCTGTCCTCGTGGCACAAGTGACGAGCAGAACGATCACAAGACGGATATTCGGCCTGTGCAGTAACCGTGACATTCTCTGTATGGACGAGATGTCGTCGTGCGCGGCAGCAAGGCCGGTCATTGGGCTCGCCCCAATCAGGAAAGTGGAAGCGCACAGCAGAGCTGACTAGGCCCGATCCGCGTCCATACCAGGTCACTGGACTATTGTTGCTGAGCGTCAAGGCCAGCTGAAGCGAGCTTCTAACGGTGGACAATGCGTCATCCGTCGGAGTCTGGGAGCGTCCAATGAGCGACGCTCTCGTCGATCGTCGGACGCTGAATCAGAAAGCCGCTACTCGTCTCAGTCACGTCAGCTCTTGAGATGGATGTGTATGGTCTTCCATCAACGTCTGTGTACGTTGCAACGAAAGCATGGACGTTGTCCCGACGAGCAAAGTGGAGGATCCAGGAGACGCCTTTCGCGAAGGAGGGCACCCGCACGTGCTGTACGGGATTACGATCTTTCAGGCGCGTGAAGACGACAGCCAAGGCTGGGCCGTTTCCAACGTTCTCAATGTGCTATCCATCCTCACCGTAAACGAACGTGAGAACGGGCCTTAGCGAAGCAAGGTCATGCGCTCTGGTCGCGCCGTAGGTGAAGATGAACGAGATCAGCGCCAGCGTAAGTGCAGCGAGCGAAACTACATCACTGAGATCGATCTTCTTCATGGTAGCCCCTCAGAGCCGTCAAGCCGAGTCTATCTGTCTCCGCGATTCCCATTCCACCTCCAAATCGAGCGCCACGGTCTGCGCCTCGCGGAGGCCCGGGAATAAACGGACGGATAGCGCTTCAGGGCCCTCCCGCGAATTTACTTCTCAGCCAACCCGATGTGTTACTCTCTTTTCTATGACGCACAGTTCTGTGTTGCGCTGACCGATCGCCTTTTGAAACCTAGTGTGCATTGACTGGGCCAGAGGTGGATAGACCCGCCTTCTCGACTAGGCCGGTTCCGCTTGGCCCCCGAGGCCGCTTTAGGAGAAGTAGGACGTGCGATCTTGTGCTGCAGGAGCAAATACTGATGCCGGGACGAATGCCACAGTACCTGTAGAATGAGCGCAGAGCGCCAACTGAAGCTGGGTGAGCCTACTTCCAGGCGCGAAGCAAAAGCGCTCTGAACGACTGATAAATCACGTCCAATGCCTTAAGCGACACTTGACCTGCTTTGTCGGAAGGTCGATCGGCCTTCCCCTTTGAAACACCTTGTTACCTGGGGTCAACTGCCTGCAACACTGCAACAGTAGCGCCACAGTGCAGGCCAGTAGCACCCCCGTCGGGCCTGGGGCTCGCATTAGCTACAGCGAAGCGAAGCACGGTTTCTAAGATGGCGGAGATTGGTTCCGTGTCGGGCCCTGGGGTGCGGGCGCCGCTTTTCTGCTCAACTGGTTTCAGCAGATGAGCAGAAATAGAGCACTTGGTCGGCGTACCCAACGAAGATATTGATTTTGCCGTCCTTTGGTATGACGCGTGGCACCGCCATTACTGGGATGTAGCGAGACTCCGCCTACCCAACGTGGTCTATTTAAAGAGGAGGAGACGTGAAGGGCTATTATGTAGCGATTGCTTTTGCTCGTCGCGCTGGCAGTCCGAAGGGCCCGTCAATCCGCCCGTAGGTAAACGCGCCTAGGCATGGCTCTTGCTGCACGTTTTCCTATCATCAACACGTGCTCATTCGCGGGACATCGAAATCGGCAATACGTTCGTGTGTAGGGAGTCTCCCATGGCCCAGCTAAAGGTTGATGCTCACGAAGCCGCGAATCGGAGTGCTGTCTGCCTTAGCCTTGGAGCCTCATTTGGACTTGCTGGCAATGCATTACGCCCAGCTCGCGTCCTGCAAACCGCCGCCGCCTCAAGCGAACCAAGCGCGGACGAATGTGAAGCACGGTCAGCTGTGAGCAGAGCAGCCGACAGCCGACAGCGTGAAGGTAACCAGGGTTGTAACGCGGGCTCCACCCGCTGGGCCAGGCGACAAGCAGGTGCGCGATTCCCAGCAACCGATCGACGCAAAGGAAAGCGAGTTGACACCATTGTCGGGGACTTTCACGTCGCAAAAACCCAAGGCTGCAAAGGAAGGGAGAATGCAAGACATGGAAAATGAAAATCAATGGTGTTTTTCTTGGTTTGCACCGAGACTAGCCTCGAGCGGGCAAGACAGAGCAGCATTGGTAAAAGCCGCTAAGTGGACAGCTGGTGACGTTATCACGATTTCATTTCTAGACGGCGACGACAACGTTAAGGAGAAAGTCAAGAAAGTCGCACTCTCTTGGACTGCTCCGGGCATGGCCCGCCTGACTTTGGACTTCAGGAAGGACACGAATACGTTGGTTCGTATTTCCTTCATGTACTCGGGCTCATGGTCGGTCATTGGAACGACGTGCAAACAGCTTACTGACCGAACGAAGCCCACGATGAATTTTGGTTGGCTGACTCCCGCATCGAGCGACGCGGAGGTCCGGCGCGTCGTGCTGCACGAATTTGGCCACGCGTTGGGGCTGATTCATGAGCACCAAAATCCGGGCGGCAACATCCGTTGGAACCGGGATGCCGTTATCCGTGACCTTTCGGGTCCACCGAATAACTGGCCGCTGGATGTCATCGAACACAATATGTTTGAGCCTTACAAGAAGGCCGAAACCAATTACACGAAGTTGGATGGCGCATCGATCATGATGTACCCGATCCCTAAGACTTGGACGATAGGTGGGTTTTCGGTCGGTCTAAACGGCGACCTATCGCCTACCGACAAGAGCTTTATTCATAGTCAGTATACTTGACCCGCTTGTCCGTACGGCACTTCGCCGAACGGAGCACGGCGATCTGCCTCTTAAACGTATTTTTGGGTTGCCCCACTTCATTGCGTCAATCAGTTGGAGGAACGAATGGGTCAACGGGACTGGGCAGTCGTTGTGGGAATTCGGCACTACCCCGAGCTTGGAGATCTCAATGGACCCGAGAACGATGCCCTTGCGTTCCGGGATTGGTTGGTTGCCCCAAACGGGGGGGCAGTGCCGCAGAAACAGATTCAACTCATTCTGTCCTCTGATTTTAATGTACCATTCTCTTCGGCGGTGAACGCCGAGCCGAACACGCAGCGGATCCAGATGGCCTTTGAAAATCTGCAAGAGCTTGCTACGGCGAATTCTAACAAGGGCAATGGCCTGCTCGTAGGAGATAGGCTTTATATCTACATGTCCGGTCATGGCTGTGCGCCGCGATTCAAAGATGCAGCTCTGTTAACGGCGAACGCCACCCGATTACGCGTGGGTTACCACATTCTCGGGCGGTTGTTTGCCGAATGGTTCATGCGTTCAGGATACTTCAATCAGGTACTGCTGTTCATGGACTGCTGCCGCGAAAGCTTCCCACAAGCAACGCCAAATATTCCCCCTTACATCGATGTGATCGCGCCAGAGGCGATCGACACAGCAAAGGTCTTCTATGGTTTCGGGACGAAGTGGTCCCACCTTGCTCGCGAGCGGACGATTAATGGGAAGAGCCGCGGCGTGTTCACCGTGGCGCTCCTGGCTGGCTTGAACGGCGAGGCTTGCGAACCAGACGGAACTATTACTGCCGCGTCTCTGGGCGACTATCTCTACAACAACATGAAGCAATTCCTGAAGGCAGAAGACCTAAACGATCCGGAAATTGCGAAAGAACCCGATCTAGAGTACGACGCAAATGCCGGCAAGAGTTTTGTCATCGCAACGGTTGCACCCCCGATGTATCCAATCGTGATTCACCTTCCTCCGTCTGCAGCCGGGAAGAAAGTGGAGATTCTGGGGGATAAATTCCAAGCCGTCGCGTCTACCAATGGCGTTCCGCCCGCGTGGAACGTGAATCTCCCCCGCGGAATGTACATGGCCCAAGTGCTACAAAGTGATTTGCAAACATCTTTCGACGTGCCCGGAGGAGGAAACGATGTCAACTTCTGATCCGGGCAGCCATGTGGATCTCGACGTTCGGGCCGCCGATGCCGAAACCGAGCTTTTCGTCATCGATGGGCAGTTCCGTTTGAGCTCCCGGGGCATGGGTACTTTGCACGCACAGTTGCCACCGGGAATTTACAAGCTCAAGAGTCGATTGGGGTATGTAACTCGAGAACAACACATCGCTTTGCGCGACAAACCCGTCGTCATTGCGTTGCCACCCTTCAGTGTGTCCTCACCAGCGCCGCTGAACTCTACCTTCAAGACCCATGAGTACCAGATGGGGGCTGCAGAAACGGAGAGTCGCAATATTCATTTGAAGGCGGGACAGGGAAGCTGGATTTTTGTCTTTGCCCGCGACTGGACTGATCCCACCTCCTCGGTGAAGCGGCCGCCTATCGAGTGGAGTCCAGCAAGAGGATTGTCGATCACGAACCAACACGGTGAACTCGTGGCGGATCTTGGGACGCAGGCGAAAACCAGTCGGAACGGTGACCCTTGGGCGGCGTTCAACATAGAGCTGAATCCTGGCATTTATTGCCTGCAACTCGAGCTGCCGTCGAACCAAGCCAAGGCAAAATCGAGCCTGAGACAAACGATTGTCGCCTCACCAGGGTGGCAGACCCAAGTCTTTCTCCTCCAACGTGCGTATGGCCCCGAATACCAAGATTGGCGAGCGGATCTTGCTGGAGCTTCGATTCTGGTTTCCAGGACGCCGGGGTTCAGTGTGAACAACGCTGATTTCCGCGGTATAGAGTTGGCGCGCCTTGCGCTGAAGAATCGGCGTCGGCTGTTGTCAAGCGAACTGCTCGCCATGCTGGATAACAAGTTCGAGAATCCGATGTTTGGAATTCTCGGCGGACATCTTTTATTGCTGGACGCAGAACCCAACACGTCACTTCTTTCCAGGGTGGTGGCCAAACTTCGGATGTTGCTTGGTGCGCCGCATCCTGATGTCGAGGCCCTCGCTCTTCAGGTCGACCAATCGGGCTCGTACGTGTTTGATTCCCCGCCGATGGTGCACCGAAGTTGGTCGCTGATTGTGAACGCGACCGCAACCCGACCTGATTTGGTTCCAAGCGATTCTTTGTCGGCGAAGATGTTCGACCGAATCTGGCAAGGAGAACCCTGGTTGCTCTGGCATTCTGCGGAGGCCCAGGAGACCGAAGGGATGAGCGATTTCGAGACGATCCTTGCCACTCATTTAAAGCACGCCCTTAAGAAAAAATCAGCGCCAAGGGTGGCGAACGAGGAACAGGCGCTTGGCGTTCTTGGATACCAAGAGCTCGGTGCCCCCGGGGGCACTGCGGAGTTGGAGCTAGACGAGACGAAAGTACAGGCAATCGTGCAAACGCTCGGTATCCCGCGTTCCCGACTGAAAGACCTCTTAAGCCAAACCTATTCCAAAATAAGTAGCGCTACTGCGAGTGCACAAAGCAGCAAAGGCGAATGAAATGCACGTCGGTGTGACTAATTTCGGCGACACCGGCCGAGGCCCCCAGTGCTCCGTGTACAAGTAAGGCCCTATCGCGTTCTTATCGGCCCGCGCCTTTCGGTCTCATTCCAGCGTACCCGGCGCGTTGCTCTGAACCAACCACCGCGGCCAAAGCCCTCTAGCTTGGGTGCATTGCCGGTTCATCTCGTGTCCGACTATGCGGACCGCTTGCCAGAACAGTGGAAACAGCAGGATGGGATCTTCGTGCCTGCCTTCTTGGCAGAAGCTATGTGGCTGGGATTCTCCGGCGCTAACTGGAAGCCAAATGCGGTAAGGGTGGCTGTGGGGCAGACCGACGCTGTCTCAGGTAAAGCTTGGGAGGAGAAGCTCCATCGAGATCCTCAGAACTACCTGGTGTGTCCTCCGCAGCTCGCTCTAGATGGGATTTATTCAGGTGAAGGCGACGTTCGACAGTTCGCAGTCTCGGACGTGGGCGCAGCCGTTACCAAACGCTCGAAGCTCAGTAAAGCAGAGGCAATACGCATCATTGTTTACGACCCGAAACCTGGCAAATTCCCGCATACCCCTCCGCCAGTGCCGCCGCGAGGTCCCGATGTGATGCACTCACGCGCGAGCTCGTCGGGTGGCTCACTGGGAATTGAGCCCGGGGGCGCGATCGAGGATGCGATCATGTTGGATCCATTCGGTCCGGATACCTGGGACAGCGCCAACTATGGTGATGTCTTCGTGCACATGTTGGAGGCGGAGAGCTACCGACAAATTACCGGGCTCGAACCGCCTCCTCCCATCGAAGAAGTGCGGGGATACGAGAAGTGGCGACTTCCGTGAAACATAAGGAGGGCTCATGATCTTCGACCCAGCATTCGAAGCCGACGTAAAAAAGGCAATCGATTCCGTGAAGGGAGCTCCAACTCTACCCAACCAGCAGCAGGTCCTGTTCGTCCTGCAGAAAGCTCTTACGCAGCATCAGCGCCTGCCCAACACGCCGCTCAATCAAAGCAGTGCGCTTCTTCATCGTGACGAAGTTTACCTCTCGTTGGTCAAATCCGCTCGGATGCTCGCCGAGAATCCGTCCCCGGTTCCTACTGCGCAACCGCTCCGTGCCATGGATATTGTTGGAACGGACCAATACGAGGGGCTGGATGCCGGGTGGATTGCGAGTCTCTGGCATTTTCTAACCCGGCCGACCGTGTCATTTCCGGATCATGTGTCGAAGAAAATGGCGGCGAGTGACCTGGTTCAAACCATCGGTGACAATGTCACGATCGCAATGGCCGGAGACTGGGGTACCGGCGACGATTCATCCAAACAGATTGCTTCAAAGATAGCGGCGGTTCGTCCAGACCATACGGTGCACTTGGGAGACGTGTACTATTCAGGGACGGAGGATGAGGAGCGAAAGAACTTGGTATCGCTCTGGCCTGCTGGTTCGAGCAAGCAGATGCCTGCGTTCGCGCTCAATTCCAACCATGAGATGTATTCGGGGGGGCATGGATACTTTGGGGTTGCGCTCCCGAGCGACTTATTCAAGGCTCAACAGGGATTGAGCTACTTTGCTCTGCAGAACAAGAGGGTAGCTATCATCGCGCTTGATTCTGCGTATCACTCTGCCCGATCCAATCTCTATCAACAGGGAATGTTGGATGAGCGGATTCAACTTCCGTGGCTGCGACAAGTCGCTTCTGACGCGAGGGCACAAGGGAAGAAGATTCTATTAATGACCCATCACAACGGCATGGCTTTGGACGGAACAAAAGTCCAGCCTTTTTGGGATCAGGTAACGCAAGCGGTGCCAGGGGGACCTGATGTTTGGTATTGGGGGCATGAGCATGGCGCGGCTGCGTTCAAACCGGTTGCGTCAGGCAAAATGTCCGTTTCGTGTCGGTGTGTCGGCCATGGGGGAGTCCCCTACCTGCCGATAAAAAGCTCCGAGAGTCTCGCTTGGGCTGAGAATGAACTCGCCAACGATCCGAAAGAGAAACGCCGCGCGTTGAATGGTTTTCTGCTGCTGAAGATTAGTCCTGGAAAACTCGTCGACACATTTGTCGATGAGCTTGGGAGAGAGCGCTGGACGTCCAACCTTTGATTTATGAAGGACGGTCTGTTGCCGGTTTCGATTAAGCCCGTGGCGCAAAGTTTGCAGCTTTCGGTGAGGGTGACCTGAGGTGCATAACGGAGGGTGCTATGCCGGCGAAATACGACGCGGTGGTAATTGGCACTGGATTCGGGGGTGCGGTCAGTGCCTGTCGACTCGCGCAGGCTGGCCTTAAAGTCGGTGTTTTCGAGCGCGGGCGCAGATACGAGGGGTACAACAAGTTTCCGAGGAATTGGAATGATCCGACGGATGGATGGCTTTGGGAGCATGAGCAGGGTCTCTTCGATGTAAAGCCCGTTTCGGAGATGTTCATAGTTCAAGCTGCTGCTTACGGGGGCGGGTCGCAGATTTATGCCAACGTTCACCTCCGCGTTCCGCCAGACGGTTTTGCCCACGGCTGGCCCGAAGGGTACACGCGAGAGCTGCTAGATCCCTATTACGACCTTGTTGCGTACATGCTGGACATCAATCCGATTGCGGCAACACCGTACAACCCTTTACCGCCCAAAACGCTCCTGATGCGCGAAGTTGCGGCAAAGCTGGGGCGCTCGGAGCAGTTTTGCTACCCAAACATTGCCGTCAACCTCGGCGATCCTCGTGCGCGGAAACAAAACAAGTTCGGCGCCACGCAGAGCGGCTGCAGCTATTGCGGGGAGTGCGATATTGGCTGCAATAACCAAGCAAAGAATACGCTCGATCTCAATTACCTCCCACTGGCTGCACGCACCGGCAACATGGATGTCGCGGTTCGCAGCGAGGTCACCAAGATCGAACCGAGCGGCGCTGGTTACCGAATCTACTACCGCGATCATGAGCACGCGCAAGATGAACAAGCCGAAGCTGCCGCCGTCTTTGTGTGTGCCGGCGCAATCAATACGACAGAGCTTCTTTTGCGTTGCCGCGACCAGCACCACACTCTTCCGAATTTGAGTACTGCACTGGGGTATCGGTACTCCGGAAACGGCGACTATTTGGCTTTCGCGTTTGAGACGGCGAAGGCGTTCGAGCCTTCGACCGGGCCAACAATCACCACCGGTACGGTGTACGACCGTGGGACTGACGAGCAGCGCGCTTGGTTCATCTTCGAAGAAGGCGGTTTCCCAAAAGAGCTTGCCTCCCTCTTACAGCTACTCAACCCCAAGCACGGAGTTGAAGGCGAGATGGTGGCGCTGGCGAAGAAGGATTTAGAGCGCCTCGCGGTTGCGCTCGGCGGGGGTCGCGTTGGAAAGAATGGCGGGGTTGGTACCAATTCAGCGGTCTTTCTGGCGATGGGCAGAGACCTTGCGAATGGACGCATCGAGCTCCTTCCCTTGACCAATCTGCTACGCATCCATTGGGACGTTCCATCGAATATGCCGCTCTATAGCGCCGAAGAGCGGTTTAGCCGTGACGTTGCTAAGGCGCTCGGTGGAGAGATGGCTTACAACCCTACCTGGAAGCTCCTGCGCCAGCCGGTTTCGGTCCACAATCTTGGCGGATGTTGCATGGCGGACCACGCAGTGGATGGGGTCGTCGATTCCGAGGGACAGGTTTATGGGTACGCCAACTTATTCGTGATGGATGGTTCTGCGCTGCCGGCTGCGACGGGGACCAACCCTTCGCACACCATCGCGGCTGTTGCTGAGCGAAACATTGAGCGATTCATCCGTCGCTACAAAAGAGATCCGGCCTGGCATGCGCCTGAGTATCCAAAGGCAAAGCGGGTCGTCGACCCACTGAACTTGATCTCGATACCAACAGGGGGAACTCGACCGCCAGAAACATCCGCGGTCGGCATTGCCTTTACCGAGACGATGAAAGGCTTTCTTTCTCCTACCACAGTGGAGCCTGAGACGCAGGATCAATACATTGCTTTGGAAAACAAGGCCGAGGCGGCAAACTCGCCAGCGCAATTTACGCTGACGATAACAGTCGCGGATGTTGATGAGTTTATCGCTAACAAGAATCACGCGGCCGTCGCGCGGGGTGAAGTACGCGCGACGGGCTTTACTCCTGCGGGGGGCGCGAGCGTAACCGCGGGTGTGTTCCATTTATTCGAACAGACCGATTCGCTAAACGCGCGAAAGATGTTCTATTGGTTGCCCTTCTACGGGATGGATGGCCAACCCTACGTCCTGACTGGTTACAAGGATGTGCGAGACCACGGGAAGCTGGATGTTTGGCCGTCGACCAGCACCCTATACACGCTCATTCGCAAAGGCCATGAAGAAAAAGCACCGGTCGTCGCCGCGGGCGTTCTTCACATTTTGAAGAGCGACTTCGCACATCAGTTGACAACCTTTCGAACGATCGGTGCGAGCTCCCCGTTAGCCGGGGCGGAGGCGATGGCACGGTTTGGTCGGCTATTCATGGGAACGCTTTTCGACGTGTTCGTCCGGCCCAGGCTGGATTTCTAGCGGAAGTGGAAGAAAAACCGATTTCATCAAGGGGACCATTATGAGCGAACTTGTGCCTGAGCGCTTTGAAGTTGAAACCCCAGATCACCTGTTGATTCGGCTAACGCGCTTTCGCGGCGGAACCAAGGGACCGGTGATGGTCGCGCATGGCGTAGGGGTCTGGAGTGGGATGTTCACGCTTGAGACCGTGGAGGAGAACTTCGTGCAGTTCCTCGTCAAACACGGATATGATGTGTGGTTGCTGGACTGGCGCGGAAGCATCCAGCTCCCGCTTACCCAATTTACACTGGACCAGGTTGCGGAAAACGACTTTCCGACGGCGGTCCAGCAAATCCTCAACAAGACAAAGGCCGATGCGATTCAGGCCGTTGTCCATTGCGCCGGCTCAGCCGCTTTTTTCATGTCGCTTGCCTCGGGTCGCTTGGACAACAAGATTCGCTGCGTCTCGTGTTCGCAGGTGGCTCTTCACTTCGTTGTGCCGCGCATGTCGGAGGTGAAGGCGCTGATCCGTTTACCCGAGGTGTTGGATACGTTGGGTATGCCATATCTAACCCCGACCGAGGACACCGAGCACCGAATTTTTCAGGAAGCCTTTGGAGCTTTCGTGAATGTCGTCCACCACGAGTGTACGAGCACCATCTGCCATCGAATTACTTTCCTGTACGGCCACCTCTATGAACACGCGACGACGAATACCGAGACCCACGACCGCTTAGCGGAGCAATACGGCAAATGCAACATCACCGCTTTCCGCCACCTCGCCCAGCTCGCCCGATCCGGTACTTCGCAGCGCTTCGATTTCGGTGCGCACGAAAACCAGCGGCAGTACGGCAGCAGCAAGCCGCCGTCATATCTCGATTCGAGCCACCTGCGTATTCCAATCACCTTCGTATCCGGCGCAAAGAATCGCACGTTCTTGCCCGAGTCGACGGCCCAGACCTACGACTGGCTCGTACGGAACAACGGTCCGGATTTCTACAAACGACACCTTATCCCAGGCTACGGGCATATCGATTCTTTCATGGGGTCCGAGGCCAGTCGCGATGCATATCCAATCTTCCTTGAGCAGCTAGAAGCGTGTCCGCTCTGACGAGGAGGTAGCCTATGGGTTCAGCACGCTCGCAGAAGCTATCCACGTCGAACGACATGGTGCCGGTTGAGGGCTTCGTCGAGGTGGATATTCCTGCTGATAAGCTCTGGCGCCTCTTCGCGCGGCCAAAACTGTGGCCCCGTTGGAACCGGTGCTTCGTATGGGCATACAACACTACACTGGTGAAAGGCGAGCACCTGCTGTGGTGTTTCGGTCCGATCAAGCGCTGGTATCCGTATGTTATGCCGGCGATCGCGAACATCGTCGAACTCGAACCCGGGAGAAAGGTGACGTGGGAAGTCACCGCGTTACCTGGGTTCTATGCTCACCACACTTATTCAGTCGACCCTCTTCCGGGTGATCGTTCACGGTTCGGCTCGTGGGAGAAGGCGACCGGCGCGAGCTTCTCGCGCATGAAGAGGTTCTGGCTTGCGCACTTCAACTTCGTCAAGGATCGATCACTCGAGGGAGTACGAGCACTTGAGACAATTTATCGACGCGAGGGAAGCCTCTACTCCATCACCGAGCAGAGAGACCCTGTGTCCTCGATGAAAGATGCCGCGTTAACAGCGCTGTCAGCCGTTGCGCCGCTTTGGTTTTACAGGAGGTACGTGCGTCGAGAGGCAGTCCAGTTAGCACCCGGGGTTCACGCCGTGTTGGGCGGCGGCGGCAATAGTCTGGTGATAGAAAACGGCGGCGAGGCGCTCGTCGTCGATACGAAGTTCCCACCTGGCTCAGATCAGCTCGCCAAGTGGGTTCGCAAGAACATCAAGTCACCGGTCACGAAGGTCGTCAATACCCACTATCACTACGATCACACGCAGGGCAACGAGAACTATCCCAAGGCCACGATCATCGCGCACGAGCGTACGCCGGGCTACATGCTGGAGCAGGATGGTGATTACTGGAATGATCACCTTGGCGGCCTCCCATCAGCGGGTGTTTCCAATGACAGGCAGACAGTAACTGTTGGCGATAAAACCGTGCATCTGCTTTATCCGGGACCGGCGCACACCCGAGCGGACATCGTCGTCTATCTTCCTGACTACAAGATTCTCGCGGTCGGAGATCTCTTCTTCCACACTTACTATCCGTTCTTCGATTGCTCGAGGGCGGGTGTCGCAATTCCCGGAATCATCGAATCGATCCGCAGAGTAGCGAAGACCTTCCCGGATGCCAGGGTAGTGCCGGGGCACGGACCAATCGCAAATATATCGGACTTCCAAAAGTACGCCGAATATCTCGAACATCTCGCCGACACGGTGAGGACGGCACTTGACGCCGGACAAGACGAGCGCGAGGCGGTGCGCACGATCGACCTTTCGGCGTGGAATCGTAGAGTCCTTCCATCCTTCCACCTGCACCGTCTGTCGTGGGGCACCCGGGAGAACAACATCCGGAACGTCTACCGCGTGCTCGCGGCTGAACGTGAAGGAGCGACACTGCTCAGCGCTAGACCGCCGGCGGACGCTGGCGCGCAGATCGGAGGAGCAGCATGAACACACCAGCAACTGAGACCATCCCATCGTCGGATGATGTGGAGTCCACATCGCGGCGCGCGGCAGCAAGCCCTGAGCGCCACCTCGGGCTCGACCGAGCTTTGCGCTATTCGCTCTTCGACGCCATCCGGCATAGGCGCTCACGCCGGATCAGCCGGGGAATTGCTGCAGTCTGGGCGGGCACGCTGACGTACGAATCAAAGGAGAAGCCACAACCCCTCACCGCGCTCGAAGAGGCGCTACTGATTACTGCTACAGGGGTTACCGGGCTCACAATGCCGGATATGCCCTTCAAAACGGAAGACGGCAAGAGCCTCGTTGGGTCGCCGATGATTGAAGTGTTGGGTCGGTCCGCGAGCAGCCCAGACAACGCCCAAGGAACACACTTTTTTTTGATCAACGATAGCGGCACGTATCTTCTGCAGCGGCCGAAGGATGTAGATGCCGCTGCTCTCCATGGAGAGCTCACTCCGGCAAAGTTGATAGGGTTGGCGGGGAAGTGCAAGCGGATGGTCCTCGACAAGCGGCTCGACTTTCCCCGTGAGTACCCGTGCTATTTCGGCCGAAACAAGTACGTTTCGAATGTCCCGGGCAGCACCATCCTGGTCCCGATTGTGGATCTCACCCGGCAGTACATTAACGGGATGATGTACCTACTGACGGAGCCGGATGGCTTTCGGCCGACGTTCATCGACGATTGGAACTTCTATCGCCCAGCTGGGGTATCGAAGTGGATTAAGAGCAAATTTTTGAATCGCGATCTGCCGATCCCCCTGGGCAACGCAGGGACTTTTCGAATTCATATCGAAGCGGATCTGCTCGTGCAAAACCTTCTGTTGTTGATCCAGGCGATGGGGCTGGGCGGTTGGGTGCATGCTGGATTCTTCAGTCAGCTCCTTTTAGGTCATCCGGATTACCGCAGCAAATATGGTCCAGGCCTATCGTTCCGATTCGAGCAGCCGAAGAATTTTTTCCGACGGACAATTCTTCGCGCGATTACGCCGCTCCCTGCCTGGCAGCCGAACCCGGTGGGACTCGACGGCCTAATCGAATGCCTCTGTCCCCCGTACTACCCCAACATGTCTGCCGCAGTGGATGCGCTGATCGCCTCAAAGTACGGCCCGAACGGACTCTATCGGGACGTCGCGCTCTTCGACCAGCTCTTCAAGCCCGGGAAGACAGCGCAGTTCCTGGAGCAGGTGCCGCACTACTCCGACGATGTCATCGCCTGCGTCAAGGATGTTTGCAATTACGTCTTCGATACGTACGGCCGATTTCCAGCGCATGTCGATGCGATATTCGTGCCCGGCGTCTGGGTGCAGGCTCATCATCTTGACCTGAACTACTACGACAGTCTGTACAAGAGTGGGTACAGTGCAACACAAGCGGAGCACGAGCGGCTCTGGCACCCGAATAGCGACGGTACGGATGCTTGATCCAACTTTGAGACTTGTTGACTGGTAACGAAAGTAACAATTGGCTGATTTCACCGAGTAGCTGAATTTGCAAGAGGGAGGTGGCCGAGAGCATGACGATGGAATCCGCTCCGCGCCCGGGCCCTGTTTCATGGCTCCAAAGAGGAGCCATTGGCCTTTCTGCCTCCTTGCTCCTCGCTACGCTGACCCTGGTTGCGCTCGAAAGAACGTGGACCACCGTGGCGCCGGACACACCCGAAGGCGCATTTTATTCAGCCTCGACGGGGACCGAGCTGATGCCGCTCGCGGTCTTCCAGGTGCTTTTCGATCTCTTTCCGGATCAATTCCAACCTGCGGGTGCCGCAGCAGGGGACTGGATCGATCAATACGGTTTCGTCCGCCGGAAGCGGGAACGCAACGACGGATTGCCAATGGGTTTCAGCATCTCGCGTCACCGGCCACGCTCGGGCGCACCTTCGCCCGTTTCATTCGTAGGGCTCAATTGCTCGCTCTGTCACACAGGGCTGATCAAGGTGAGCGATCAGGACCCAGGCGTCGTCGTTCCCGGCATGGGGAGCCTTTCGCTCGACTTTATAGCCTGGGTCGATGCCTTCAAGACGGCAATACTCGATGAGCAGCGGCTTTCGATCAAGGCAATCGAGCGCAAATACCAAGAGAAGTTTCACCGACCACTTACGATCTCCGAGTCGTTCACAATCAATCTGTGGCTCTCGGACACGCGCAAGCTACTCCGTGCCAACCTTCCGAAGACCGACCTTCCTTACAGCGGCGACGACCTGCGCAATTCCGACTTCATGCCCAACGGTCCCTCCCGCACCCAACCGTTCCGCAATCTCATTCGCAATGTGCTCAATCTACCCGCGGCCACCGATCGCGCCTACTGCAAGATCCCGACGCTCTATCAGCAGAAAGATCGCGATTGGGGGCAGTACGATGGGAGCGTTTACGATCGACTCACGCGCAGCGTGCTTGCCGCGGTTGCAGTGGGCGCCACGCGCGATAACTTAACCATTGACGACATCAGCAAAGGAGTTTCACGGTCGATCGAGTTCACTCTGAATCTCGAAGGGCCGACGTACGCGAATGTTTTTCCTGAGCAGTTCGCAAAACTCGATACCGCGTCGATTGCGCGCGGCGCGGGAGTGTACATGCGGCATTGCAACCAATGTCATGGACATCCGGAGGCGGGGCGCTGGGTACGCGGGGCGCGGCAGGACGAGGTCGTTCCAATCGAGGAGATTGGGACCGATCCCGAGCGCGTCAGATTCCGGTATATGGACACGCTGCCTGACTCTTTGGTTTCGTACTTCCCAGAGAAGAATCCACTGCGTCCCAAGCGTGAGGACCTACGTCCCGGACCTCGGGGAAAAACAGCTGGATACCTGAACACCCCTATCCACTCGGCCTTCGGCCACGCACCTTTCTTGCACAACGGCAGCGTCCCCACGTTGGCTGAACTGATTAATCTGCGGCCACGACGCGAAGTTTTCTACCGCGGCGCGAATAACTACGATCCGCAGGAAGTCGGTCTGATCGCTCCCAGCGCGCCGGATGCGAAGCGCTATTACCGCTTCGATACGAAGCGCGCAGGGAACTCGAATTCTGGTCATGATTTTCCCTGGCGATACCAAGGCCCCGGCTGGGACCCCGCGGCACTTAATGATCTACTCGCCTACCTAAAGACGATTTGATTCGGAAGGAGTCGATTGGAAATGCTAGTGCCACGCAAGGTCTCTCAAACCGCAGTCACGAGCACTTTTGTGCCATTTGCAGTGCTGTTATCATCGGCTCTGCTAGCGGCGGAGCGCGCGGAAGCACTCGATCACAGCCGCCTGCTTTATTCGAGTTGGGTCTCGCTGGTGCTCGCGATTCCGGCGTTATGCCTGTTCGTGTTCCCGGCAACTCGCAACAGCGACTATGAGCGGCTGACCTGGACCTGGTCATACGTGGCTTATCTCATTCACTTCTATTATGCGTTTGGCCTTACATATGGTTGGAGCTTCGCCAGAACCTACTCAAGTCAGGGAGCCGCCATCGCAACCAACAACTTCCTAGTGACCGCGATCTGGACGTTCGATGTCGCAACGAGCTGGAGCGTTCGCAGAAGCTACCGATGGCTCGAGATCGAGAGATGGGTTACACGCCTCTTCGTATTTGTTACTTTTGTTGTTTCGTCGGTCTTCATATTCCATGGCTTCGTTCGGCTGCTGGGGATTTCGATGATGGCCGCGGTCATCCTTTGCGTGGTAGCCCGTATTGTGCAGGTCGCGGGCACTGGTGGAGGCCTGATTCCGAAGGTGCACCCAATGCCGCGAAGGTAAATTTTTCAGCGACAACTGCAGGGGGAATAGGAAAGGCAAGGAACGATGGACTTCGATGACGTTATCGTACTCGTGCCGGGCTTTTTAGGTTTCTCCAGAACAGGGGGATTCTACTACTTCGCCGATCGGGTCAGCTCGACACTACGAGGCGCTCTCGAGGCCGCGAAGAGGCGGGCAATTCCGGTGGTTCCCTGTTGCACTCTTCCAACGGACCGTCTAGCCGCGCGCCAAGAAAAGCTGGTGAGCGAGCTCGCCTTGATGTGTGACCGAATTGGGAACGTGCGGCGACTCCACCTCGTTGGGCACAGTGCGGGAGGTGTCGACGCTCAGCTGCTTACCTGCGAGCGTCCGCTCCAGGACAGCCAATGGACCTCGGAAGCAAATCGCGTTCGTGAGAAGATCAAATCCGTGATTGGAATCGCCGCGCCCCACTACGGTACGTGCCTGTCCAACGCGCCGATCGCGAAGCTCGCGTCGCAGCCGCTGCGGCAGTTGGTGACCGATCCGGTGCGCGAGGTCGAGGTGCTTCCCTCAATTGCGCGGCAGCTCTGGGATATGACACGCCTCCTCAGGTACGAATCGGACTTTCAAGTCACAAAGTTGCTCGTATCTCGGTTCCAGGATAGCGGCAGGTTCCTCTGGGAGATCATTGGTCACCGCGGGCTGATCGAGGATCTCGCGCCAGCGGCGATGACCGCAATCCGGCCGCGCTGCGGAAAGGGGAACGCGTTCCTACGTAGCTTCGTGACGATGACGCCCACAGCTCAGAATGCTGACCCATTCTTTCGAGACCTCCACGAATTGACGGCCAATACGAGCGAAGCCCCGCCTAACGCGGCGGTGATGAAAGCGGCCATCGTGCTCAACGAACACGCGCGTGAGGCCATCCGATCCGGAGCAGCGATTCCAGCTTTCGACGAACGAACAAATGACGGCGTGGTGAACAGTGTACGCCAGCTCGTCGATCCGAATGACCCCGATGAACTGGCCGGGATCGTAGTGGCCGATCACGCGGATGTTCTTGGTCACTACGATCGACAAGACATCTTCATCCAGGGTAAGCCGCTGAACATCGGCCTGTTCCACAGTGGTGCGGGCTTCGGTGACGATCAGTTCTATGCACTCTATCGTCGCGTCGCTGAGATCCTAGTCTCGCAGGTTATACCCTAGCTTCGGCATTGATAGTGGGCACCGGGCCCATCTCGACCGCTCGTCTTGACACTATTGACGACGGTCTAAAAGGTGGGTGCGAAAAGCGAAGCCGTCATGTGACGCGGAGGGCTTCAAGACTTTTCGCGCCGATCTCTCCGTCGGGGACGAGCCCTCGGTCCAACTGGAACGCAATCGCTGCGGCCTGGGTGTGGGGTCCAAAGACGCCGTCGATGCCTCCTGGAGAGAAGCCTGCAATCAAGAGGCGCTGCTGTACCTCGCGGACGTCATTTCCAGCATCGCCCAGCTTAAGCGGGCCTTGTGGAGGGCTTGGAGGAGGAACGGACCCAGTCTCAGCCTACTCTATCCACGGCAATAGGCTGCCTTCCCCTTCAACAGTAAATACTATGACAAGCACTAAACGGCTCGCGCGCTGTCACTTCAGCGCTGTCCACGTGTTGCACGTTCCTCCAGCTTCATTCGTACATATCTCCACTTGATAAACCGGATGAATCTCCCAGTCCGAGAGCCTGGGGGGATCACTTTTATTCGCCGTTCCATTTGTGCAGGGCTTGTGGGCTGCGTCGAACATCAATTGACCAGAGATTCGGATACGTTTGGGCTTTTGGGCGGTGAGATTCTGTGTGGTCCAAGCGGTCGGTCGGAAGTGGGGCGTGATCTCCGCCGTGATGCTCTCGCATGCATTAGTGGCAGTCGCCGTTTTCACCAAAGCAATGTGAATATCATTGGATGCGTTGCCATTTGTGTTGCAATTGACGCTTTCTCCGCCGTGCGTATCAGCATAATGGGCCTCCAAGAGAAACCCAGTATATTGAACGGCCGCGCCCTCCCGGAAAGGGAGGCTTGCCTTCTTGAAAACTGATCGATCAGCAGGAAGGTTGTCCCGATTCCACGTCGGGTACTCCGGAACGTCTTTCTCGATCGCCGTCTGCAGCTGTAAGAGGTTCTCATGCGTGATGCTAGCGAACGGTGTACCTGCGCAGAAATTGTTTTTGACGGCGTTCTGCTCGCCGTGAGCCGACGTCGCATCGGCAACGTTTCCCGTAGGACTTGGGCAGCTTTTGTCTATTAACTGCTGCCTCTCCAAGGGTTGAAATGGGTGACACCTCAAATTAAACAACTGATTTGGGGGTGGCTTCCTTGGACCTTTAGCTTCAGCACGAGGAAGCAGCGCCAGCGTTATCATGAGGAATAGCAGTATCTTCATAGATCCTCCGGTCAGCGAAGTGGCATTTGGCCTCATAGGCGGCTCCCCAACGGGGACAACTCCAGGCTCCCGTTCGGGTCGACGTTGAATGTCAGCCCCCCTGTTGAAGCGGTGCACGCGCCTCCTTTTGTCGAGCCGGTTCTAATCTCAGGAGGGGTTAAGCAATCCCCGCGCCAAAACCTAACATCGCGGAGTCTGGAGCTAAGGGGCTTCGTTGTCCTGCTTAACTACAACCCTGCAACAGTGGCGCTACAGTGCAACCAGTAGCACCGGCAGATCCGAAACTTCTTTGCACCTGAGGAGCTGCGGTTCGACTGTATGGCGTGGCGAGACTCGCTCCGTAGAGTTACTGAGTTTGCAAAGCGATCTTTTTTCGTTGGTTTGGGTGCGGAGGGGGATAGGGAGCGCTTTGCAGATAGACCATGCCTCGACCGAACGCGCTTGTCGGCTGTGTGTCAGCCCGGCTCGTTTATCAAAGCCCGTGGGGAACGATGCTATGAATCTGTGAGCTCGAGGAGGGCGTGTGCGGTGCTTATTGGCGCCATCTTTGAGCCCACCTCTTGCATGGGAAAACGCTGACCGAGCTGATCCGCCACAACATTCACTTGCTTAGGGTGACTCTATGCCTTTTGGCTCCGAAGGACTGGAAGACGGCACCGGCCTTGCGCTCTGCGGTGGGGGATTTAGGGCAACGCTGTTTCAGATTGGGACTATCTGGCGGCTGAATGAGCTGGGATGGCTACGGCGCCTGACCCGCATCTCCAGCGTCTCCGGCGGCTCGATAACCGCCGGAATGCTGGCCCTCAAATGGGACAGGCTCAAGACCGCGAATTGGGGCCAAGACACCTTCGTGAAAGAGGTTGCGGAGCCCCTAAAGTTCTTCTGCCAGCGAAATGTCGATGTGACATCGATTGTCAAAGGACTTCTCGTCCCCTGGAAGAGCGTCTCAGACTACGTCACGACTCAATATTCGGATGGGCTTTACGGCAAGGCAACGCTTCAACAGTTGCCGGATTCGCCGCGGTTCGTCTTCAACTCCACCAACCTCGCCACTGGAGTCGATTTCCGATTCTCCAAACCGTATGCGGGGGACTACCGGATTGGGCTCATCAAAAAGCCCGAGTTTACGCTAGCTCAGGCTGTCACCGCCTCCAGCGCCTTCCCACCGGTCCTCTCGCCCGCTGTATTTAAGCCCGACCCGAAGTCCTTCGAGAGAGTCGACGGCGCGGACCTTTACGACGACGTCAGCTACCGCGAGCGCTTGACGCTCACCGACGGCGGTGTCTACGACAACATGGGACTTGAGACCGTATGGAAACGCCTTAAGACTCTCCTGGTCAGCGATGCGGGCGCTCCCTTCGACTACGGAGGGATGCAGGGCAAGGACTGGCCGAGACAGACGCTGCGAGTCGTCAACGTCTTCAGTCACCAGGCCTGGAGTCTTCGGACCAGCCTGCTCGTGCGGATGTACCAAGGTGGTGAGCGCGCCGGGGCCTACTGGGGAATCGGCACGCCCATCGCTCGCTACAATCTAGCGGGTGCGCTCAACGTCCCACGGGATGTCACTCAGCGACTTGCGAAAATCCGAACCCGGCTCAACGCCTTCACCGAAGAGGAGCAGTGCACGCTGATAAACTGGGGTTACGCCATCTGCGATGCCGCCGTTCGCCGGTGCTCCGGCGCCCCGAAAACGGCCCTTCCACAGTGGCCCTACCCAGATTTCGCGCTCGACAAAGGCGTTTCCGCCGAAGTCAAAGTGAAGAGGACCCCCGACTTCATCCAACCTGAACCTCAGCCTAAGCAGACTGAAAGTCTCCCTTCTGCTCGAGCCTAATTGAATGCTTGCTTTTGACCGGGACATCTTCTTCAGGGACATTCAACAGAGGACGGGCCTTGCGCCAAAACCTGCCGCCAAGGATGGGCTAAACCTTCTCCTGGACGACTTCGACAGCGACGCCGGCTTCACCCAGATTCGAGACTTGGCCTACGTGCTGGCCACCATCCGCTGGGAGACGGGCCAAACGTTTCAACCGGTGAAGGAGAAGCGCGCCAGCCGGGACAAGAATCCCCGGCTGTGGGAAATCCAGAACGGATATTGGAACAGCGGCTTTTTCGGCCGCGGGTACGTCCAGATTACGTGGGAGAACAATTACCAAAAAGCGGGGGAGCGTCTCGCCCGGACAGCTTTCACGCTTGCCTCCGGCAAGTTGACTCTGCAGGCGGATACCCTGGTGAAGCAGCCGGAGCTGGTGCTCGAACCACCCATTGCGTACGCCGTCGCCGCGCGCGGCATGCGCGAGGGCTGGTTCACGGGCAAGAAGCTCTCCGACTTTATCCAGGACGGGAAACCGCCGGATTACGTCGGTGCCCGAAAAATCATCAATGGTCTGGATCAGGCGCAGACCATCGCTACCTACGCGACTGGTTTGGAGCTTGTCCTCAGAGCCGCAAGGAGCTCGTGATGGTTCTATCGGGACATGTTTGGAGAGAAACCAGCAAAATGAGTGACTCTCTCGAATTTCAGAAATTACTTCAGGCTTGGCAAGGCCGATCCCCGCCCCGGAATCCTCGCAGTCATCAGGACGCCACATTTCCGACACACAGAGGCAGAATCCGTCGTTCGGAGCAGGTGCTGACTACGTCATTGCCTGATGCGCTCCGCGAAGGATAGCAGCGGCCATCGTTGAGGCCGTTGCTTGTGGGTCCGGGAGAATTGGGAAAGCGCCCCCGCCTACGCGAATCGGCTCTGCTAACAGGTCCAACGGGCCGGGGTGCGCGTTGAATTCGAGGTACGAGTAAACAAGTTCCACTATCAGCTTTGGCCAACCGCCGGCATAGGAACGGATCCATCTTGTGGCCTTGCTAAGGGAAAAAATCACCCATCTCAGGTAATAGAGTTGGGGGTTGACGAGACTCTATTCAAGGTGATTGAAGGCATGCCGCGGGCTTTGCTGGAATTACCCTGTTCGCTGGAAGTTCAAGCTAAGTGGGATGGCTGCGATGAAAGCACCCTCCACCGGAAGCACAGCCGGCGGGACACTCCCCGCAAAAACTGAGCTCAATGGGCAAGCAGCGAGCGAGCAGATTTTGCACTACGAGGTCCGGGCCAAGCTCGGCGAGGGCGGGATGGGCGTCGTCTACAAGGCGGTCGATCGAAAACTGAACCGACTGGTAGCGCTTAAGTTTCTGCCGCCGCAAATAGACCGTTCGGGTGTCGACCTCGAGCGATTTCTCCAGGAAGCGAACGCGCTCTCGGCGCTCAATCATCCGCACATCGCGACGATTTACTCCTTAGAAACCGACGGCGAGCGGCAGTTTCTCGTTCTTGAGTACCTTCCGGGCGGAACCCTTAAAGCGAAGCTTCAACAAGCCCGTAACTCGGGTACCTCGCTCTCGACCGAGGACATCCTTAAATATGCGCAGCAAACCGCGGAGGGGCTCGCGCATGCCCACGCGCGAGGAATCATTCATCGCGATGTGAAAACGAGCAATCTGATGCTCACCGAGGAAGGTGACGTGAAGGTCACCGACTTTGGACTCGCCAAACTGACTGGCTCTTCCCTGAGAACACTCCCCGGAAGCTTGATGGGAACCATCGCGTACATGTCGCCCGAGCAAGTCCTCGGCATGGAGGTGGATGCGAGATCCGATGCATTTTCCTTTGGAGTCTCTCTGTTCGAGTTGATCAGCGGCCGTCTTCCTTTTGAAGCCCCCAACGATGCCGCGTTGCTGACGACGATAGCGAACGCGCGTGTCCCCCCGTTGAGAGAGTTTCGACCGGACGTCCCACCCGAGTTGGAGCGGATTGTGGGAAGGACGCTGAAAAAGCGCCGTGAAGAGCGTTACGCGTCGATGGGTGAGGTGCTCGCGGACATCCGAGCGCTCCGAGAGGGCCGTCCCACTCAGACACGTCTCCGTACACGGAACCAGGTGTCTGGGGTGGCCAGTCCTCGAAGGCGCAGGTGGTTTATAAGTCTGATTGTCGCGGCCTTGGGTGCGCTGATTGTCGCCGCGGTCCTATTTCGGTCGCCCTTGTTGCTCCTGCCGCGGCGCGCGCTACAGCTGTCGCCGACGCAACCTGCCTCCACCCAACCGGCTCCGAACCAGTTAGCGGTGCAGCGGTTTCGGTTCTTCGGGGCGGAGGAAGGGAACGAGGAGCTCGCGAAGGATGTGACCAGGGCTCTCAGCCGGAGCTTGGCTGAGCTCAAGTTTGATGGCGCGCTCTCGGTGCTCACTCCACCCGAGGGGCCCAACGAGCCAATTGCCAGCTCCAAACAGGACGACGTCCGGTTGCGAGCGAATCTGGTCTTGACCGGTGTCCTCATTCAGGATCGAGATCGCCTGACCGTCGCTGCCACGCTTCGCGACCCAAAGGAACGAATCGTGGTCAACGCAGTCGAAACTCAGGGCCAAGTCGATCAGCTGCCGCGGTTGCAGGAATCTCTACGGGAAAAGGTGGCAGAGATTTTGCACACCAAAATCCACGAAGCAGAGGGAGCCCGCGAGCTCTGTAACCAAGGGCGCGGATACCTGCAGCGATATGACCGGATTCAGAATTTGGAGAAAGCGATTTCCCTCTTTGACGCGGCCTTGGCGCGAGAGCCGGCCTATGCGCAAGCGAATGCTGCCAGAGCGGAGGCGTACTTGAGACATTACCGTCTCACCACCGATACCCGTTCCCTCGAACTCGCTAAGGCAAGCCTGAACGCCGCGATGCAAGTGAATGAGCAGCTTGGGCCGGTCAATTTTGCGCGGGGCCTCTATCGCGCGACCACGGGAGACCAACAGGGCGCAATCGAAAGCTTCCGGCAATCTCTGGAGATTGACTCAGCGTCGGATCCGGCTCGCGAGTTGGCCAACCAATACGACGCGTTGAACCGCTTGAAAGAAGCCGAGGCGATGTATTTGCAGGCGATGGCGCTGCGCCCAGGTTATTGGGCGAATTACAAAGATCTCGCGGTCTTTTATCAAAAACACGCCCAGCTCTCGAAAGCTCTACCGCTTTTTGAGCGGGTTGCCCAACTCGCCCCGGATGATCACTCCAGCTACACCAACCTTTTCGCAATCTATTACAAACTAAGAATGTACCCTGAGGCCGCTGAGGCCCTCGAGAACGCGGTTTCCATCGACCCAAGCGCCTTGACGTACTACCAGCTGGGCACAATGCGCTACCTCGAGGGTCGATTCCCAGAGGCTATTCAGGCCTACCAAAAATCACTCATTCTGAATCCGAACGATGGAACGACTTGGGGCGCACTCGGCGATGCGGCCCGCTTCGTTAAGGGAAGGGCCGATGTCACGGCTGAAGCGTACCAACATGCCGTCTCGCTGAAAGAAGAGGAACTAAGAATCAGACCACGCGATGCCCGCCTTCGCGCGCAGATCGCCGGCTGGTCAGTTCCCAACGACAAGAAACGAGCGCTCCGGGAAATTCGCTTGGCCTTAGGTTTGAATCCAAACGACAGCTACGTGCAAGCCCTGGCCGCACTGGTGTACGAGCAAAGCGCGATGCGAGACGACGCGATTGCCGCTGTCGAGGCGGCGATCAAGCTCGGGTACTCGGTGGCGGAAATACAGAGTTGGCCTCCGCTGGAAGAGCTGCGGCAAGACTCTCGCTACAAGCGTATCGTGGCAAGCTCTTTGCAAAGCGCGACTGTGAATACCGATCGCAGGTAAGGAGGAATTTGTATGGCTAACAAGCAGGTAACAATAACTGTTCTGAATAGTGACTTGGATATGAGTTACAGCGCCTCGGTGCTACATGTCGCGGTGAATGATAGCATCAAGTGGAACGCTGGACCCAATACCGGAACTTTCAAGCTCACCTTCCGCGGGACTTCGCCCCTGAATGAGGGCCTGGTGCTCGAAAGCGGTGGCGCGGACAACTCGGCCACTGGAACTGTCAAATCGAGCGGCGTCGCCGGCGTGTATTATTACTCCGTTTCGGCCAATTATACGCCGGGCGGTACTGCGGTCGATCCTGGCTGCCCGGAAATCATCGTCCGCTAGCCACGTCTGCACTACCCTCCGCTGGCTTTGTGATCTAGCTTGCGCCCGTTCACCATTGGGCGGGACAGGAGTTTTCATGGCATCTCCCGGAGCAACGTTGTCCAGGTGCGCCGAGGGAGCTCCTGTACCCAGGCGGATCCTGCCGCACCTATTTTTAATATGCGAATCAGATTGCCCCTTATCTCCGTCGGTGCGTTTCTCGCTCGAGGGAGTCGATTCGGTCGAGATCGGTCGAACCGGTCAGCTGGTTGTAGGGCGCGATGGCCCGAACGGCCAGCGGTTGATTATCGGACTTCCCGACGCCTGGGTATCCACTTCCCATGCCATGTTGCGGAGCACCCCGACCGGATGGGTGATTGAAGATGAGAAATCGAAAAACGGAACGCTGATTAATGGGCGGCTGGAGAAGCAGCGCTCGCTCGCCGACGGCGATCTGATCGAGATCGGTCATACCTTCTTTTTCTTCCGAGAGGGGTTGGCAACCTCGGTGGATGAACCGCCGCTCCTACGCAGCAGCGAAGCAGGGGCGGCTGCGCTTGGAATGGCGACCCTGGTTCCCTCGTTCGCCGCGGAGCTGAAAAAGCTGGAAGCGATTGCTGCCTCGCCAGTGTCGGTGGTGCTCGAGGGAGAAAGTGGTACGGGCAAGGAGTTGGTTGCCCTCGCCATCCACCGACTCTCGGGTCGCCTGGGGCCATTTTTGCCCGTCAACTGCGGAGGGTTGCCGGAGTCGCTAATTGAGTCGGAGCTCTTCGGCTCGCGTAAAGGGGCATTTTCGGGCGCTGACAAGGATCGCCCCGGGCTGGTGCGCAGCGCGGATGGCGGGACTCTGTTCCTCGACGAAATCGGCGAATTGTCACCTTCGGCGCAGACCGCGCTCTTGCGGGTCCTGCACGACGGAGAAATCCTGCCCATTGGGGCCACTAAGCCGATCCGAGTGGACGTACGGGTAGTGGCGGCGACCAATCGCGACCTCGACAGCATGGTGTCGCGTGGGCAATTCCGAGCGGATTTGTTGGCCCGCATTTCAGGATTCGTGGTCTGGCTTCCGCCGGTCCGCCATCGCCGAGAGGACCTAGGCATCCTGATTGGAACACTCCTTAAGCGGCAACTTGCGGACCGAGCCGGAGAAGTCACTTTCACCTGCGACGCGATGCGAGCCTTGCTGCTCTATAATTGGCCCTTGAACATTCGCGAGATTGAGAAGTGGCTCGCTGCATCCGTTGTCTTATCGGGCGGCCGACGGATCGACCTCGACCATCTCCCGGTCCGCGTGAGCACACAGCAAGAGGTACCGGGAGCCAGTGCCAGCAAGCCGTCGTCCGACCCGTTCGGCCAAACCTCTGAGCACCAAAGCGTGCAGCGTAAGAGGGAAGAGCTTGTCGGTCTGCTTCGAACGCACCGGGGCAACATCAGCGCGGTTGCACGCGCTCTTGGAAAGGCTCGTCCACAGGTCCAGCGGTGGCTTAAGCGGTACGGGATTGATCGGAACCACAACCCAAAGTAACGCAGCACGAGAGCGAGCTTGGGCCCATAGGTGCTACAGGTGCAACTGTAGCGCTACAGTTGCAGGGGTTGCAGTTGGGCCTGGCCAATAGCGCACTCGGCTTTGGCGTGGCAATTGCTTTGGAGGTTTCGGCGTGGATCCGCGAATGGGTCCTTCGACGAGAAGGGAAGCAGTTGTCGTTGGCCAAAACTCGATCCGACGTAGTCGACCGTTGGGTGAGTCGAGGTGCGCGCAATCGATGGCCTTCCTGGATGTGACGGGCGATGTAACCGGGGCGATGCGGAAGCGATGGCCCGCGCGCCGAGATCAGGCGCCGATCGCCCTCCCGATATCTTCGCCGGTGACTGAAGCGCTGGGGCCGGGCGCTGTTTACTTGACGCCGAAAGACTGACGACCGCAACTACGCTGCGCAGCGAACGTAACAGTGGTGGAGTCCACCGAGCTGGGGTAACGCAACGATGCGACCGTGCTCAGGTGGCTCGACCGCGCGTGGCTCTGGCGCATCCTTCTCGAGGGCCAGGTGGGTTCGAGACCCGTGGTAGTAGCGGAAATAGCTGCGCAGACGACGACGAAGGTGG